>Ga0136613_10000985_pt1 | contig 14161 bp, 13 predicted proteins | sample AntDrymUQ2722106_2_FD_106649 | JGI IMG/M metagenome (GOLD analysis project Ga0136613, IMG submission 106649) | Polar desert sand microbial communities from Dry Valleys, Antarctica - metaG UQ272 (21.06) | ecosystem: Environmental > Terrestrial > Soil > Desert | place: Antarctica: Dry Valley... | reverse complement strand
ACGGCGCCAACGAGGGTGACGACAGGGCGGGATTCGTTTCTCCCCGCGATCGGCATCCATCCGGCCACCGGACGGGTCGCGATCGTCTACCACGTCGTTCGCCCCGGAGGAATCGATGTCGAGCTGGTCGAGTCTCGCGCAGGAACGCCGGCGCAACCGACGGCGTTCTCGACGCCCCGGCGCCTGTCAGCGCAGACGATGCGCCCGGAGTGGTCGCCGAACACGGTTTCCGGCCGCATGCTCGCGGACTACATCTCCGTGCACTACGCGGGAGACCGTCCGCTCGCAGTCTGGATTCTTGCCTCCGAGCCGGTCGGGCAGAGCCTGCGGCAAGCGGTGTACGCGACGAGAGGCTAGAAAAGCGGCTTCTCTGCGGCCGCAGGGCGACGCTCGCAACCGAGCGTCTCAGCTGGTTGCGGAGGCGGGCTCTACCCCAGAAAGCTGGCCCGCCGGGAGCAACCGGCGGCCTGCGGCCTCAGAGGCCGATTGGGTGCCAGACGGTCTTCAGCTCGAGGAACGCCTCGATCTCCCATGGGCTTTGCACCTCCGCCGAGGAACGGACGACACGCTTGACGTTCTCGGCCGCGAGCCGTTCGAGCTCCGCGCTCGTACCGTCCGCACCGGTCAGGTCGATGGCGTTCACGTCCATGTGGCCGGCGAGCCACGGCGCGAGCTCGTCGCGGAACCCGGTGAGGATGTTGATCGCGCCAGCCGGGAGGTCCGACGTCGCAAGCGCTTCGGCCAACTCGATGGCGGCCACCGGATGGGTCTCGGATGCAAGCGCGACAACGGCATTGCCTCCCACCAGGGCGGGGAGGATTCGGGATACGAGACCGCCGAGCGCAGGCTCGGAGGGGGCGAGGACGGCCACCACTCCGGTCGGCTCCGGCACGGTGAAATCGAAGTAGGGACCGGCGACGGAATTCGACCCACCGAGCACCTGGGACAGCTTGTCGGCCCACCCCGCGTACCAGATGACGCGATCGATCGCCGCGTCGACCTCGTCAGGACCCGCGCAGACGCGCCCGAGGTCGGTAGCCCGAGCCTCCATCATCTCCGCCAGCCTGTAGAGGATCTGGCCGCGGTTGTAGGCGGTCATCCCCGACCAGGACGGGAAAGCCGCTCGGGCCGCGCGGACGGCGTCCCGGGCGTCCTTCCGCGAAGCGCGGGCCACATTCTGGCCTTCCGCCTCGTATGTCCGTCCCGACTCGGAGCGGGAAAATGCACCTCCGATCGAGAGCTTGTAGGTCTTCTTGACAGGAAGACGGCTCATCTCACAAGGGCCGCACGCTGTGAGGAGATTGGTGCGAAATCGGTCCACTCTCGTGCCAGCTTGGTGACCATTTGACGGGTAGGCTCGACACCGGGTGGAGGGTGGTCACACACCCCACCCTGGGTGGGGAAGCGAGGTTCGCGGAGCTTGGGAACGGCGGCGCGGGGCCCTCATTCGAACCTCAGATATGGCGCGAGCCCATGGCGGCCGCCTTCGCGCCCGAAGCCCGACTCCTTGTAGCCGCCGAAGGGCGAAGTCGGATCGAACCGGTTGAACGTGTTCGCCCACACCACCCCGGCGCGCAGCCGCTCGACCATCCACAAGATCCTCGAGCCCTTCTCCGTCCAGACGCCGGCCGACAGGCCGTACGGCGTGTTGTTCGCCTTTTCGACCGCTTCCTCGGGCGTCCGGAAGGTGAGCACCGATAACACCGGTCCGAAGATCTCCTCCTGGGCGATCCGGTGGCTCTGTGCGACATTCGTAAAGAGCGTCGGGACGAACCAGTAACCCCGCTCGGGAAGACGACAATCGGGCTGGTACATCTCCGCGCCCTCCGCCTCCCCGCTCGCGACGAGCTCCGTGATTCGGTCGAGCTGCGCCTTGGAGTTGATCGCGCCCACGTCGGTGTTCTTGTCCAGCGGGTCGCCGACCCTCAACGTGGACAGCCGGCGCTTCAGCTTCTCGAGCAACGGCTCGTAGATCGATTCCTGCACAAGGAGCCGGGAGCCGGCGCAGCACACATGCCCCTGGTTGAAGTAGATGCCGTTCACGATCCCCTCGACCGCCTGATCGAGGGCCGCGTCGTCGAACACGATGTTTGCGGCTTTCCCTCCAAGCTCGAGCGTTAGCCGCACGTCGCGACCTGCGAGCTCGCGCATGATCAGCTTGCCGACCTCGGTCGAACCCGTGAATGCGAGCTTGTCGATGCCGCCGTGGCGGACGAGGTGGCCACCGGTCGTCCCGTCGCCGGTAACGATGTTGACGACGCCCGGCGGAAGCTCGGCCTGGCGGCAGATGTCCGCGAAGAGCAACGCCGTCAGCGGAGTCGTCTCCGCCGGCTTCAAGACGACCGTGTTCCCGCAGGCAAGCGCAGGCGCGATCTTCCACGAGAGCATGAGCAGCGGGAAGTTCCAGGGGATGATCTGCGCGGCGACGCCGAGCGGGCGAGGCGTTCGGTTCGGGTACGCGTACTCGAGCTTGTCCGCCCAGCCCGCGTAGTAGAAGAAGTGGGCGGCAGCGAGCGGGAGATCGACGTCGCGCGACTCGCGGATTGGCTTGCCTCCGTCGAGCGATTCCGCGACCGCGAGCTCGCGCGAGCGCTCCTGGATGATGCGCGCAATCCTGTACAGGTACTTCGCCCGCTCCGCCGGAGCGAGCTTCGCCCAACCGTTATCGAACGCGCCGCGGGCAGCGCTCACGGCGAGATCCACGTCCTCTGCCCCGGCCAAGGCGGCCTCGAACAGGATCTCCTCGGTCGAGGGCGAGATCGACTCGAACCACTCACCCGACCGCGGTTCGACCTCCTCGCCCCCGACGAACAGGCCGTAGCGCTCGCGAATCTGGACGATGTCGCGCGCCTCGGGAGCGGGCGCGTACTCCCACTCGAGCAAAGCAGGAACGGACGCAGTGCGTTTCTCGACCTGGGCCATCAGTCGATGGTGAAGTAGTCGCCGGATTGATAGCGCCCTGTCTTTTCCTTGCGGATCTGCATGAGCACGTCGTTCAACAGGGACGAGGCGCCGAAGCGAAAGAGGTCGGGCGTCATCCACTCGGGACCGAGCGTCTCGTAGAGGGTTACGAGGTACTGCACCGCCTGCTTGGAGGCCCGGATACCTCCGGCGGGCTTGATGCCGACCATGCGACCAGTCTCGTGGTAGACGTCGCGGACGACCTCCATCATGCAGAGCGTCACCGGCAGCGTCGCGGCAGGGCTGACCTTCCCAGTCGACGTCTTGATGAAGTCCGCGCCCGCAGCAATCGCGAGCAGGGAGGCGCGCCGGACATTGTCGTACGTGCCAAGCTCGCCGGTCTCGAGGATCACCTTCAGATGCGCATCACCGCAGGCTTCCTTCACCTGCACGATCTCGTCGTAGACCTTCGAGTATCGACCCGAAAGGAACGCCCCGCGGTCGATGACCATGTCCACCTCGTCCGCGCCGAGCTCGACGACGGCGCGCGTCTCGGCGACCTTGAGCTTCGTCGGCAACTGGCCGGACGGAAACGCAGTCGCCACAGAGGCGACCTTCACGCCGCTCCCGGCGAGGCGCTCCTTCGCGCCCTCGACGTGGTTCGGGTAGAGGCAGATTGCGGCGACCCGCGGCACCGTCGAATCCAAAGGGTCGGGTCGCATCCCCTTCGCGCAGAGAGCCGCGACCTTCCCAGGAGTGTCCTGACCCTCGAGCGTTGTGAGATCCATCATGCGAATCGCGAGATCGAGCGCCTGCAGCTTGGACTCCCGCTTGATCGAGCGCTTCGCGAGCGTGGCTGCGCGCTCTTCCAGCGCAACGGCGTCTACCGAGCCGACCCGCGGCAGCCGAGGGCCGGCGGGAAGCTCGAATCCACCGATGAGCGCCGGAGCCGTCGCCATGGTTCGAGTGTAGGTCAGGGAGCTCTTCGTATGCCCAGCTCCTCCTCGAGCGCACGGGCTTCGGCAAGCTCCGACGCATCGGCGGCACCTTCGTCGACAAGGAGCCGCAGGCACTTGAGCCGCAACCACGGCGCGCCGAAGGCGTGGAGCAACGACATGCGCTCCCGCACCGCGACCGGATCGCCACTCTCTGCGAAAGAGACCCGCGCCTCGAGAAGGGCACGGACAGCTTCTCCCATCAGCGACGGCTCGCGCTCGAGTGTTCCGCCGAAGATCTCGAGTGCCCGACGCGCCTCGCTGACCTGACCACGGGCAAGTCCCTCCTCCACGACGATGTCGACCGCCTCGAGCCAGGAGGGCAGCCCGCCGCCCTCCGCGATCGAGGGCTCGAGCTGCTCGAGATCGACACGAAATCCGGTCGTGAGACCGGCGCGTTCGATGAGGACATCGACTGCAGTTCGGGAGATCAACCCGTAGGGCGTCTCCGGAAACCCACGGTGCCGATACCACGCCACGGCGCGCTCGAGCGTGGCCCGATCGCCGCGGGCGGCAGCCATGGGTACCACCACGAACCAGGTGCGCGCGGCGACTCGGTGGTAGCTCCGGGACTCGCCGAGCTCGATCGCTTGCAGACCGCTGGCGAGCGCCCGATCCCAATCGCCACGTACGAACTCGACCTCGGAGCGGTAGTAGTTCGCCCAGGCGCCGGGCTCGTCGAGCTCGTAGGCCCCGGCGAAGGTGGCTAGCCGCGTGACCGCCTCGATCGCGCCCTCGAGATCGTCCGGGAGACAGAGCCCCGCCAGCGTACGGCGTGCCTCCGCGACGTCCGGCCAGCGACGTAGGTCGTACGCCAGGCGTTCGATCTCCATCCACTCTGACCGCAGTAGCCCCACGTCGGACTCGTCCCACACGGTCCACATGCGCGTCTCGAGCTGGAGCTCTCGGTCGCCGACGGCGTGGGCGATCTCGCGTGCGCGAGCACGCTGGCGCTCGGTCCTCTTCCATTCGTCGTCTCCGATCATCGCCGCACCGCGGATGTGCGTCAGAAGCAGGCGCGCCGTGACCGCATCGTCTCGGTCGCCCAGCTCGGCGAGAGCGTCGACTCCGAGCGAGACGACCTCCTGGAACCGCAGCTGCTGGGCCAGGATCGTTCCGACGAGAACGACAGCCCGTGCAGCCTCCTCCCTGATGTCGTCGGGTGGGCCGACACCCTCGCTCAGGCATCGACGGTAGAGGACGAGTGCCTGCTCCGCCACAGCTAGACCTACGGCCATGTCCGACGTAAACGCCGACGCGCGCGCAAGCCCTAGGAGCCGTCTCGCCCGATCGTCCTGAGCGTCCGTAGCCGTGAGCTCAACCGCCCGCTCGTACAGCGCACGCGCGGCGTCGTACGCCGCGGCAGCCAAGGCGGCCACGCCCGCTCGCTCGAACCAGCCCGCTGCCAGGACTGCGGCGCCGTCTCTGGCGAGGCCGTCCCCCAGATCTGGTGCGAGCCTGGGGGCTGAATCGATGGCGGCAGCGTAGTGACGGCCGATGACTTCCGCCACCTCGTCGGGCTTCGTCGCCCCGACCTTCTCCAGCCAGCGAGCCATCCGCACGTGGAGCCGCGCGCGCTCGGCCCGGGAAAGGCTCGCGTAGCCAACATCGCGAAGGAGCGCGTGTCGGATGACGAACGATTCGCCGAGGAGATCGTCGACGAATGGCCCGTGCACGAGCCCGCGTCTCTGGAGTGCGGTTACCCCTTCCGTCTCGTCAGCTCCGAGCACACCGAGCACGTCACGGGGAAACCGTCTTCCGGCCACCGATGCTCGACGGATGACCGACCGCGCGGAATCTGGCAGATCGTCGAGCTGAGCTGCGTACACACTCTGGACTGTCGAGGGGAGCTCGACCTCATCGACCGTACGGCGAAGCCGCCAGCCCGATGGGGACTGCTCGAGCAACCCGCTTCCTACCCAGGATCGGAGGAGCTCCTCGACGAACAACGGATTGCCTTCGGATCGCTCGGCGATACGGGAGACCAGTTCGCTCGAGAGAGCATCGCCAACGAGAGCGCGGACGAGCTCGGCAGTCGACTCGGAAGACAGCGGCTCGAGCTCGAGGATCTCTCCGCCCGAGATCCACTCGTCGTCGGTCTCGAGCAGGGAAGGGCGCGACGTGCAGACGACCAGGCGGCCCTCGCCTTCGGTGGCGGATGCCAGGAACGCGCGGTAGTCCTTTCCCGACCAATGCAGATCCTCGACGAGCCACACCTCGGTGGCGGCGAGAGCTGCGAGGCCCGTGGACCAGGCGGCGAAGCGAGCCGAGCGACGCGCCTCGGCCTCCTCCTGGGCCACTCCATCCTCGAAGCCACCGAGAAGCGCGAGCAACTCGTCGGCTACGACCACTGAGCGCTCAATGCCGAGCGCCTCGGCCAATGCGCCACGGACCTCGTCGTCGCCGTTCGGTCCGGTGCTCGCGAGCGCGGACTCGACGAGCTCGCCGACGGGACGGAAAGCCGAGAGAGCATCCGGACGGACGCGAGCCCGCCGGACCGCAGTTCCACGCGCGCTCGCGAGCGCCGCGACCTCGTCCAGGAGGCGTGACTTACCGGTGCCAGGAGGTGCGATGACGGTCAGGCGTCGCGTCGGGCCGGCGGCGCACTCGTCAAGTGCGAGCGCTATCAGGGAGAGCTCTTCCGCGCGACCGATCGTTGGCGCTGCGAGAGCCCCCATCGCCCGCTCGCGCTCCGGCTCGGGTAGGAGGACGCCGGCGCACGCTGCCCGAACGGGCTCAGCCTTGCCTTTCAGCTCGAACTCGACAGCTTGATCGAGCTCGACGATGTGCGCCACGGCGAGCGCGGTCTCCGGACCGAGCAGCACACCGTTCAGCGGCGCGGCCGCCTGCAATCGCGCTGCGGTGTTGACCACGTCCCCGGTCACCATCGCATCCCCCGGTGCGGGCGCGGGATGGACGACGGCCTCGCCGGTGTTTACGCCCACCCGGACATGAAGCGTCGTGCCGTCGAGCTCGAGCCGTGCCGCGAGCTGCTCGATCGCTCCTACCACGGAAAGCGCGCAGCGCACGCCGCGCTCCGCGTCCTGTTCACCGGCATTTGGTACCCCGAAAACCGCGACGGCAGCGTCGCCGATGAACTTCTCGAGCGCTCCGCCGTGGCGTCCTACGGCGTGTCGAACCGCGTCGAAGTAGGCCTCCTGAACGATTGCGACATCCTCCGCGTCGAGCTGTTCGGAGAGCGATGTGAATCCCCGCGAGATCGCAGAAGAGGACGGTGACGATCCGCCGTTCGAGTTCCCCTTGGACTGCTTCGACGGGCATCCGATGGGGCTCAGAGGCCGAGCCGCTCGAGCATCTCCGGGTCCCGCCGCCACTTGGGGCGCACCTTGACCACAAGCTCGAGGAACACGGAGTGACCGACGAGCGCCTCCACCTCCGGCCGCGCGCGCGTGCCGATCTCGCGCACCATCGCGCCTTTCTTTCCGACGAGAATCCCTTTCTGCGACTCCGTCTCCACGTAGACGAGCGCACGCACGACCCTTTCTCCGATCTCGTCGACTTCGATCAGGATCGCGTGCGGAACCTCTTCGCGCGTCAAGCGCAGCGCCTTCTCGCGGATTACCTCTCCGACGCGCTCCTCAAGCGTGAGATTCGTCTTCTGCTCACCGGGGAAGTAGGCCGGCCCTTCGGGGAGGAGAAAGACGAGATCGCCGCGGAGCTCCCCCACGCCGTCCTTCGTCACGGCGCTCACCGGGTGAAGCGCATGGAAGTCGCCGAGTTGCGAGGCCACCTGCATCTGGGAGAAAACGTGCCCGCGCTTCAGCCGGTCGATCTTGTTCAGGGCGATCACGACCGGCTTGTCGAGCGCGAACACGCGACGGGCGATAAAACGATCGCCGGCGCCGATGCGCGCGCGCGCGTCCACGACGAAGAGCACCGCGTCGACATCGACGAAGGAGGCGTCGACCGTTTCCTGCATCTTCTCGGTCAGCGGGTCGAGCGGACGTTGAAATCCGGGAAGGTCGACGAGCGCGAGCTGATAGTCGGGCCCGTTGGCGACCCCGAAGAGTCGGCGCCGCGTCGTGTTCGGAACGTTCGAGGTGATCGCGATCTTCTCGCCGCAGAGAGCGTTGACGAGCGTCGACTTGCCGACGTTCGGCCGGCCGGCGACCGCCACGAGACCGGACTTCACGGGCGCCTACTTTCGGGGCACCCCATCCCACCACCCACTGCGATCGTAACGAGGAAATCCTCATTCATGGGCAACGACTTCGCGCCGAAAGCGTGCTGATCGCTCCACAGGCTCACGGAAGATCCGCCGCCTCGAACGACTCGGGAAGGAGCTCGCTCGGGCTCATCGTCACAACGCGCCCCCCGTTGCGAAAGACGACTCTCTCGACGCCCATCTCGAGGAGCCACTGGCGGCAGCCGCCGCAAGGCGACGCGGTGATCGCTGCGATGACGAAGTCGCCCGGCCGGTATCCCTCAGAGACAGCGCGGGCGAACGCCGTGCGCTCAGCGCAGACACCGAGTGGGTAGGCCGCGTTCTCGACGTTGACGCCCTCGACCACTCGACCGTCGCGCGCGAGCACTGCGCACCCGACATGAAACTCCGAGTACGGCGCGTACGCCCGCTTCGAGGCGGCGTCGGCGAGAGCGAGAAGCTCCAGGTCTGAAAGAACGCCGCTCACCCGAAGGCCTGGAAGAGGACGAGAGTCGTGAGCGCGCCCAGCGCGCCACCACTCGCCACCTCGGAGGCGGAATGGACTCCGGTCTCGACGCGCGTCTGAGCAACGAGCAGGGCCATGATGAAGGCCAGGGACGAGATCAGAAAACGGTGCGACGAGTCGTCCAGGATCAGCGTCATCGCCATCCAACCGGCGAACGCGACCGCCGAGTGCCCGGACGGCAGCCCACCACGAAGCGGGGTGCCGCGGCCGGTGTAGGCCTTCACCGCGATCACGAGGATGACGGTCAGCGCGAGCGAGACGAGCGTGAGCTCCGCTGGCGCGGCGCTCAGCCGGTCGAGGAACCGAGAGCTCCGATCCGCGACCTCACCCGAGAAGACGAGATAACCGACCGCAACGGCGTTCAGCGCGGCGATCAAGACCGCCCCGGCGGCGATGTCCTTGGCAAGCTTCGCCATCGGGTCGAAGGAGGTGGAGGCGACGTCCACCGCCGCCTCGATGGCCGTGTTGACGAGCTCGGCCACAAGCACGAACGTGATCGCCAGCAGGAGCACCATCAGCTCGAGCCTGGAGACGCCGAATGCGACCGCGGCGACGAGCACCGCCGCGGCGATCGTGAAGTGGATCCAGAGGTTTCGCTGCGTGCGCAGCGCATGGATCACCCCTTCCGCCGCGTAGTTGAAGCTGTCGAAGAGCGAGGGAGTGCGCTGACTGCTCATGGGCCGGACTTTGGCCCATGAGCGTGGAGGGGCGTGGGGAGCCAGGAGGTTCCCCACGCTCTAGAGAAGAAGGGGGCACGCGGGTGAAACATGGTTTCCCCCGCGACCGTGAGCCGGAGGCGAACGGTGCTCATGTCGCCGCATACACCCGTTCGCGGGCCTCCATCTCGTCACCGTGTTCGTACCCGAGCAGGTGCAGAAGGCCGTGGACGAGCGGCCAGCGCCACTCCTCACCGATGACCGCAGGACAGAGGACTACGTCGCCGAGCGCCCGCGGAATCCCCTGAGGAAGCTCGTCGCGCCCGTCGAGCGGGAACGAGAGCACGTCCGTCGCCTCGTCGATCCCGAGATGCTCACGCTTCAGCTCCTGCATCTCCTCGCGAGCGACGAACACAATTCCGAGCTCACCGTCGTCGAAACCCTCCGCGGCGAGCACGCGTCGCGCGATCTCCGCGGCTGCCCCTTCACCGACCTCGGCGCCGCTTCGGTTCTGAGTCTCGACCACGATCATGCGGCGGGTTTCATCGGCTGCGCGCCGTGCCCGTCTCCTCGGCGTGCCGCTTGTATGCCTCGACGATCCGCTGGACGAGCTTGTGGCGGACGACGTCCGCGTTGCCGAACTCGACGAAGCCGATGCCGTCGATGCCCGCCAGGATGTCGCGAACCTGAATCAGCCCGGATGCCTGCTCGCGCGGGAGGTCGACTTGCGTGATGTCACCCGTCACGACCATCTTCGACCCGAACCCAAGGCGCGTGAGAAACATCTGCATTTGCTCGGGCGAGGTGTTCTGCGCCTCGTCGAGCACGATGAAGGAGTCATTCAGCGTACGTCCACGCATGAACGCGAGCGGCGCGACCTCGATGGTTCCGCGCTCCGTGTAACCGGCGAGGCGCTCGGCCTCGATCATGTCGTAGAGGGCGTCGTAGAGCGGACGCAGGTACGGGTCGACTTTGGCGAGCATGTCGCCCGGCAGGAACCCGAGCCGCTCGCCGGCCTCCACCGCGGGTCGCGTGAGAATGATCCGACCGACGGTGCCTTCGGAGAGGGCGGCTACGGCGAGCGCCATCGCGAGGTACGTCTTCCCGGTTCCCGCCGGGCCGACCGCGAATGTCACCGTCCGGCTGCGGATCTCGTCGACGTAGCGCTTCTGGTTGACGGTCTTGGGCGAGATCTTCTTTCCGCGGTGCCGCCAGACGACGTCTTCGAAGACCTCGCGGACGTCCTCCGCCTGATCGATCGCGGCCAGGACGGCGCCGACCGTGTCGGGTCCGATCTCGTGTCCGCCCTCGACGAGCTCGGTCAATTCGTCCACGACCGCTCGCGCGGCGGCCACGTGCTCGTCGTCTCCGCCGAGTGTGAGCCGGTTCCCACGGAGCGCGATCGTGCAGCCGAGGCGCTCCCGGAGCGCGTCGAGCACGCCGTCCTGGACCCCAGCGAGCTCGGCCGCAACCTCATTCGAGACGTCCAGCACCTGTTGCATCGAATGGAGTGTAGGGGCGAGGCGTGCCTCGCCTTCCGAGCTCGTCAGGCGAGTTTTTCCTTGACCAGCTGACTCACGGTAGAGCCGTCGGCGCGGCCCGATACCTGGTGCATGACCCCGGCCATGACGCGTCCAAGGTCGCGGATGCTCGTCGCGCCGACTTCTGAGATCACGTCGTCGATGATCTCCTCGATCTCATCCTCGGAGAGCGGCTCCGGCATGAACTCCTCGAGGACCTCGAGCTCGTATTCCTCATCCTCCGCCTGCTCCTCCCGATCTCCCGCGCGGAAGGCGTCCGCGGCCTCGAGACGGCGCTTGCGCTCACGTTGGAGCACCTGCAGCTCTTCGTCGTCGGAAAGCGGGCGCTCGAGCTCCTTCTCGGCGTTGCGAAGCGCGTTCAGGATCAGGCTGAGCGCATCCCGGCGATCCGCGTCTCGAGCGAGCCGCGCCTCCTTCAACTCCTCCTCCATGCGCAGGATCAGGCTCATCAGCTCACCTCCGCAAGCGCTGTCGCCACTCGCCCCGCGTCGACGCGGCCGCCGAGCACGTGCCAGTGGAGATGGAAGATGGTCTGCCCCGCGCCGGCGCCCACGTTGACAAGCACGCGGTAGTCGTCCAGGCCGACGGCCTCGGCGGTCTCCGCGACGAAGCGGAGCATCCGCCCGACCTCCTCGTCCGGAAAGGCGTCGATGTCCTTGAACGTATCGATATGGCGCTCGGGGAGGACGAGGAGATGGGTCTCGGAGAGCGGGTTGATGTCGCGGATCGCAACGAACCCGTCGGTGCTGGCGACGTGATCGCCCTCCGCCACGAGGCCGCAGAACAGACAGTCCTCACGCGGCGACGGCAAGGATTCCCTCCTTCGACAGCGCGACAGCGCGCGCCTGCACCATCCGACCGACCTCTGCATCGACGAGCCACGGCGTGTAGTCGTCGCCGTACCCGCGCCCCGGCCGGTCGACGAGCACGCGATCCGTCGTCCCGAGCTTCGTCCTCCAGCGACGGCGGCAGAGCTCGTCCGAGCGGGCGCGCAGCCGCGCGCTGCGGTCCTTCTTCACGCGCGCCGCCACGGTGTCCGCCGCGGCGGTCACGGTTCCTGGCCGAGGCGAGTACGGGAAGACGTGGACCTTCGTGATTCCCGCCTGCTCGACGACCTGCAGCGTCCGTTCGAACGCTCGCTCGTCCTCGCCCGGAAAGCCGACGATGACGTCGGAGGTGAGGTTGAAGTCGGACAGAGACTCAAGCTTGGCACGGAACTGCGCCGAGGTATAGCGACGCCCCATCGCACGCAGCACCGTGTCGTCTCCGGACTGCAACGGAATATGGAGATGGGCAGTGACGGACGCTGTCTCCCGAAGCGCGGATATCAGCTCGGCGGTCAGGTGGTTCACCTCAATGGAGGACAGCCGGAGCCGCTCCACGCCGGGAATCGCTCCGGCCTCGCGAACCAGTCGGGCGAGCGTGTACCGCGCCTCGCGGTCGCGGAAGCATCCAAGGTTGACTCCGGTCAAAACGATTTCTGGATGTCCTTGGGAGACGCGCTTGCGGATCTCCCCGAGGACGGCGTCCGCCCGCCGGCTGCGGGTCGCGCCGCGCACGAGCGGGATCACGCAGAACGCGCACGAGAACGAGCAGCCGTCCTGGATCTTGACGAACGCACGTATCCTTTCGAGCCGAGCATCGGCCTGAACGCAGCCTATGGCGCCCACGTCTCGAGCCACCGCGTCCGGCAGATCCTCGCTTCCCGCGGATACGACCGCGACGTTCGTGGCGGCCGTCGCGAGTGCTCCTTCCAGGTTCGCTGCGCACCCCGTGACGTAAACACGCCCGTGGACCCGAGCCGCGCGCGAGACCGCCTGCCGCGACTTCGAGACCGCCTCATGGGTCACGCAACAGGTGTTCACGACCGCGACGTCGCCCCCGCGCTCGACCTCCGTGTGGCCGTCCGCGAGCAGCCGCTCACGAATCGTCTGCGCATCGGCGAACGAGACCTTGCAGCCCAGGAAGCGCACGGAGAAGGTGGCCATCGGGCCACCTAGCTTAGAAGCGTTCTCCCGCCAACGCGAGCAGATCCGCGGCCCAGCCATCGAGCTCTACCCGGGAGACCTGCTCCCACCCGCTGACTTGTGGCGTTTCGTCAGCGAGATACCCAGAGGTGATCGCCCGCGCAGCCGGGCGTCGAGCGAGCAGGGACTCGACCGCGCGAAGCTCGATGTTGGCGACCATGAGGTCCGCCTCCGGTAGCTCGTCGACGAGCACGTCGGCTCGCCAGACCTGGACGCGGACGCCGTTTCGGCTCGCGGTGGCCCTCGCCGCCTCGACCGCGTCTCGATCGAGGTCCAGCGCGAAGACGGGCTCGAAGCCGAGCGTGGCCGCGGCGACCGCGATCACCCCCGAGCCCGTGCCGGCGTCCAGGACAGCACCGCGCTCGTGCCCGGCAAGCAGCTCGATGCAGGCGCGCGTGGTGGGATGCGCGCCCGTTCCGAATGCGCGTCCGGGATCGACGACGACAGCCGGCTCCCCGGGCGGAGGCGCCTCCCAGGGCGGTCCGATCCAAAGCCCACCTGCGTGCACGGGGCGGTGGAACGTCCGCCACCGCTCCTCCCACCCGTCCGGGACTCTCTCCGCCAAGACCGGCTCGGTGAACGCAGAGCGGATCCTGTCGGCGCCCGCCTGGTCGGTGTAGACGGCGAGCTCGGTCGTATTGCCTGCCCCGCTCTCCTCGAAGCCGGTCGGCGCGAGCTCGAGAAGTCGTGCGCGAGCGATCTCCGCCTCGTCGGCACGAACGCGGAACGAGACCCGGATCAACGTCAGCGCAGCGCGCTCTTGAGGCGACGGAAGAACCCCTCGTCCTCGTCGTCTTCCGACTTGTACGTCTCAGGCCCTGCCTGGCGCCCGAAGTCCTCCAAGAGCTGGCGCTGCTCCTCGGTCATGCTCGTCGGCAGCGCGACGTCGAGCCTGACGTAGAGATCGCCCCGGCGAGCGCTGCGGAGCGTGGGCATTCCCTGGCCTTGCAGAACACGTACGGCGCCGGGCTGTGTGCCGGGAGCGACTTCGAGCTCGAGCTCACCGCCGAGAGCGTCGACATGTGCAGTCGCCCCAAGCGCCGCGTCCGTCATCGTCAGCCGGATCGCGGTGTGCAGGTCGTCGCCGTCTCGCACGAAACGGGAATCAGTGCGCACGCGCACCACGACGAACGCGTTGCCACTCTCTCCGCTCTGAAAACCGGCGTGCCCTTCGCCCCGGATGCGGATCCGCTGGCCGTCGTGAATCCCGGCGGGCACCTCGACCTCGAGCTTGCGTTGGATTACAAGGCGTCCTTCACCGTCGCATTCAGCGCACGGCGTCTCGAGCACCCGACCGAGTCCGCGGCACTCCGGGCACGCCTGCTGGTGCACGAACTGCCCGAACACGTT
>Ga0136613_10000980_pt1 | contig 14174 bp, 15 predicted proteins | sample AntDrymUQ2722106_2_FD_106649 | JGI IMG/M metagenome (GOLD analysis project Ga0136613, IMG submission 106649) | Polar desert sand microbial communities from Dry Valleys, Antarctica - metaG UQ272 (21.06) | ecosystem: Environmental > Terrestrial > Soil > Desert | place: Antarctica: Dry Valley... | reverse complement strand
GCGGCGGGCCTGCTCGGCCGAGCTGCAGCTCTGCCCGATGTGCTGCCGGGCGAGCTGGCGCCGGCCAGGGTTCCCGAGCCGAGTAAAGGCGCGGTCGCGGCAGTGACCTGGCCGGCTGCCCGCACGGAGCTCGAGGGGGCGGCGGCATCCCGTGGTGCGGGTGGGCCGGACGCCCTGGGCGCCGACACGGACGAGACCTTCTCGACCGCGCCTGCGGAGGCGCCCGCCCTGGGAGCTACGGCAGGTACACCAGGCCGGAGCGATGTCCCCCGGCTCACCGGCGACGGCACCGATCCAGACGACGGCACCGATCCAGACGACGGCACCGATCCAGACGTCGTGGTGGGCTGGGCGACCGGAGCCGGCTGGACGACTGGCACCTCGACCGCCCGGGGCGCGCCCGGCTGCTGGACCGGCTGCTGGGCCGACGGAGGCTGGCCCTGAGGTGGGGGCGGGAGCTGCGGTGCGGCCGGCTGAGGCACAGGTGCCAGCTGCTGAACTGCCACCGGCTGCGGAGCGGGCGCCGGCTGAGGCGCAGGCACCGGCTGAGGGAGAGGCACCGGCTGCGGAACGGGCGCAGCCGGGCTCCGCGGCGGCAGGAGCGAGAGCGGGTCGACGTAGCCTTCGGGCTCGGCCGCGACGCGAACACCGAGGTGGACATGCGGCTCGGCGGTGACGGTGTCCGAGCTCGGGCCGACTGCTCCCACGATCGCGCCTTCTTCGATCGCCGCTCCACGTACCACGGCCGTCGAGCCGAGCTGCAGCGCCGTCACGGCGTAGCCGCTACCGGTCTGGATGGTGACGACCTTTCCGCCATTGGGAACGGAGCCGACGAAGGAGACCGTTCCCGACGAGGCGGCGCGGACGGGGCTACCCTCCGGCGCCGCAACGTCGATCCCACGGTGCTGCCCGCCTGCATAGGGATCGGCGGTCAGGGCGAACGCGCGCAAGACGGTTCCCTCGACGGGCCACGTCCAGGCCCGAGCGGCTGGCGCCGCGATGAACGCGGCGAGAACGGCTGCGGCCAAAAGTAATCGTCGCATCGACGCACCTCCCAGTGCTGTGTCTTCCCAGTGCCTCTGTCTTCGCCAGTGCCTCTGGCTTCGTGGATAGCTTCCGAATCCACGCTAGCGGGGCGTCTCAGCCGCTTTGCAACGATTCTGCATACAACCTGTTCCGAGTTGCAGGAGTCAGGCGCGCGACGAGGTCTGCGGCCTGCCGCCGCGGGAGGCCGGCGGCGACCAGCTCCCGGACCACGGCGAGAGACTCCGTCAGCTCGGCGTCGCGCCTGATTCCCTCCCCCGCGCCGACTACCAGAGTGATCTCGCCCCTGGGTGCCTCGGCGAACCGCTCCGCGAGCTCCCTCGCAGAGCCGCGGGCCACCTCTTCGAAGCGCTTCGTCAGCTCGCGACAGACAGCGGCCTGGCGTTCGGGCAGCGCCACTGCAAGGCTCCGAAGCGTCCCGGGCAGACGTTTCGGCGACTCGAAGGCGACGGCGGGATGGGCCCAGGATCCAAGCTCGCTCCAGACTGCGGAGAGCGCCTTCTCCCCGCGCGGCAGGTAGCCGAGGAAGGCGTACCTCGCGCCCACGAGGCCGCTCGCCACGAGTGCCGTCTCTACCGCCGACGCGCCCGGGAGGACAGTCACGGGAACGCCGATCCGTAGCGCCGCCTCGACCAGGCGCGCGCCCGGGTCGTTCACGCCGGGCAGGCCGGCGTCACTGACGAGCGCGATCCGCTCCCCTGCCTCCAGCCGCGGCAGTAGCTCCCCGACCCGCGACGCCTCGTTGTGCTGGTGAAGGCTGAGCAGGCGTGCGCTGATCCCGTGCCGCTCGAGCAGGATCCTCGTGTGCCGCGTGTCCTCGCAGAGGACCGTGTCGGCCTCCGCGAGCTCGCGGAGGACGCGCAGGGTGACGTCCTCCAGGTTCCCGATCGGGGTTGCGCAGACTGCGAGCGGCATCGCTCTCGTGCACTAACCCGCCGTGTCGAGCGATTCGAGCGCCAGCAGACCCGCGCCCATCAGGCCGGCGTCGGTGCCGAGCTCCGCGCTCACCAGCCGGAGACCCGCCCGAGCAGGTCGCAGTGCCTCACGTCGCGCAACCTCGAGGGCAGGCTCGAACAGAAGAGGGGCTGCAGCCAGGCCGAATCCGCCGCCGACGACCACGAGCTCCGCGCCGAAGACGTTGACGAGGGAGCCGATGCCGGCGCCCAGGAGCCGTCCGATCGACCGCAAGCGGCCGATTGCGGCCTCATCCCCCTCCGTTGCCCGCGCCACAAGTTGCTCGGCGGTTCCGTCTGCGCCCCAGAGCTCCGCAGCCGCCCGGTCGGCGGCGTTCCCGGAAGCAACCGCCTCGAGGTGGCCGCAGCCGGTGCAAGAGCCCTGGCATCGGGGCCCATCTGCGAGAACGACGATGTGCCCGAGCTCGGCCCAGCCGCGAAAGAGCCGGCCGTCGAGGACGACACCGCCGCCGACGCCGGTCCCCAGCGTCAGCATGATCAGATCCTCGACCCCTCGACCCGCGCCTCGCTTCCACTCGGCGAGCGCAGCGACATTCGCGTCGTTGTCCACGACCGCAGGGATGCCGAAACGCTCCTCCACGACCCGGCCGAGCGCCACGCCCGCCAACGGGATGTTGTTCGAGCCGAGCGCCACGCCTGTGCGATCGACCACCGAGGGGATGCCGAGGCCGATCGCCGCGACGGAATCGTCCCGAACGCTCTCGATCGCCTCCACCACTCCCTGCAGGAGCTCCGGTTGCGAGCCCGTGGGCGTCGGCACTTCTCGTCGCTCGGCGACCTCTCCGTCCCGGTCGAGCAGTCCCGCCAGGATCTTCGTGCCGCCGAGATCGACGCCGATGACGCGCTGTTCGCTCAAGGGCCGCGGCTACCATACCCGGCTGCATGGCAGAGGGAGAGAAGCCCTACCGCCTCTACCGAGGTGGGCGGTCGAAGGGGAAGGTGCCGCTCGCAGGGCGCGGGGCGCTCGGGGAGCAGGCCCCGCGACCGGGAGACGGAGGCCAACGCAAGGGCGCCGCACCTGGTCGGCGCCGCCCCCGCTGGGGGCGCCGGATCGCCCTCCTCCTGCTGCTCCTCGTCACGCTGACGGTGGTCTGGGTCACCGCCAGCTACCTGGCATTTCGGAGTGGTGTGGAGGACGCGAACAAGCGGCTGCCGCGCAACGTCCGCGCCGCGCTCGCACCGCAGGACGGCTTGCTGGTCTCCGAGCCGACGCTGATCCTCCTGCTCGGCACCGACGGTGACCGGACGCCAGCACGGTCGGACGCACGTCGGTCCGACTCGATCCTGCTCGTCCGCACCGATCCAAAGCGTCACCGCCTGGCCTTCATGTCGATCCCGCGGGATCTTCGCGTCGACATCCCCGGCTACGGCCCGAACAAGATCAACGCTGCCTTCCAGCTCGGCGGCCCGCGGCTCGCCATGCGCACGGTCCGGGCGCTCACGGGTCTGCGCGCGAACCACGTTGCGATGGTCGACTTCGACGACTTCCGCAGCGTCATCGACGCGATCGGGGGAATCGACGTCACCGTGCCGAAGCCGATCCTGTCCAACCGCTTCGATTGCCCCTTCTCCACGCAGGCGCGCTGCGAGCGCTGGCAGGGCTGGCGGTTCGAGCCGGGCGAGCAGCACATGGACGGACACCGCGCCCTGATCTACTCGCGGATCCGGGAGAACCGGCTCGACCCGGCCGAGAACGACCTCACCCGAGGGGAACGGCAGCAGGAGGTCGTTGAGGCGATGACAGACCGGCTCGTGGGTGCGGGGACGTTCCTGCGGCTGCCGTTCGTCGGCGCCGATCTCGTCCAGCCGCTGACGACCGATCTCGATGCAGACGAGCTGGTGCAATTGGGCTGGGTCAAGTTCAGGGCGAATGGGACCCGAACGCTTCACTGTCGCCTGGGCGGGGAGCCGTCCGCGGTCGGCGGGCAGTCCGTACTGATCGGCAACGAGGAGAACACCGCGGTTCTCGCCATGTTCTCGGGCCGCTCGGCGCCGCAGCCGCCGCCGCCGGGGTCGGGCCCCTTCGGCGCGGGCTGCGTCGTCGGCTCTGCCCGCGAGCGCCTCGCCGGCCGGTGAGCGACCTCGGCCGGCTCGCTTCAGCCGGGGCCCAGATCGGCTCGTTGGCTGGGGGCCGGCTCGGAACGAGAGCCAGGCTCAGTGCAGGTCGGCTCCGCCCCTCAAGAACCTCCGCCCCTCAAGAACCTCCGCGCCTCAGGAACCGGAGTCGGCGGCGGCCGTCTTGCTCTCCGTTGAGCCCGAGGACTTGTCGGAGGACGAGCTCTCGCCACCGCTGCTCCCGTCCCCTGAGCTCGAGCCGTCTCCACCCTCCTTGCCGTCCTTGTCACGCTTCCGCGAGGCCCGGCCGTAGTCCGTCGAGTAGAAGCCGGAACCCTTGAAGTGAACCGCGACCGGGTACAGGAGCTTCTCGACGGGCGCCTTGCCGCACGCCTGGCAAGACTCGACCGGCGCGTCCGACATGCGCTGGAAGACCTCGAAGGTATGACCGTCGGGGCAGCGGTATTCGTAGATCGGCATGGCCAGGGAAGGCTAGCGACAATCCCGGCGAGATCATGAGCGAGAGCGCACAGCCAAGCGGGATCGAGACGCGTGAGCTGAGCCTCCCGGCGGCTCTAACGGAGCGCTGGCTCCCGCTCGGCGTCGCCACGGCGATGGCCGCTGCAGCGGGCTTCCTCGTCCACCAGCTCCTGGCGTGGCCGCCGCACGAGGACGAGACCCTCGCACTCTTCGTCGGCCGGCACGACCTCGACGAGCTCTTCGCCATCGTCCTCGGCCAGCGAGGAGGAGCTCCGCTCCACTTCCTGCTTGCGTGGGCGGTCGCGCACCTGGATCTCGGCCTCGGCGGCCTCCGTGCGGTGTCCGCGGTTTTCGCTGTCGCCTCCCTGCCGCTCGTCGCCCTCCTCGCGCGGCGTCTCGCGGGCCGGCGGGAGGCGCTCGTGGCGACGGTGCTCGTCGCCGGCAGCTGGATGCTCCTCTTCCACGGCGTCTACGGCCGGATGTACAGCCTCTTCCTCTTCACGAGCACGCTGTCCTACCTCGCGCTCCTCCGCGCTCTCGATCGCGGTGGGCGGCGCTCCTGGACGCTCTGGGTCCTCGCGATGCTCGCGGTGGTCGCGACGCATCCCTACGGAGCGCTCGTACTCGGGAGCCAGGGGATCTTCGTGCTCGCAGCCCGCCGAGACCGGCTGCGGGCTGCCGTCGTGCCGTTCGGTGCGGTGGCCCTTCTCGGCATGCCCTTCTGGCTCTCCACCCTCGTGCTCGCCGGGCGCTTCGACGTCGGTGTCGGAGGAGGGGGCTCGAAGCTCGGTAATCCGCTCGCCGTGCTGGAGTACCTCTGGCGCGTGGCAGGCGCCTTCACCGCAGGCTGGTGGCCCATCACGGTGCCCGTGCTCGTCCTCGTCACGATTGGCCTGCGGCGCCTCCCCCGCTCCAGTGTCGTGCTCAGCGCCTGCGTCGTCGGCACCCCGACGGTCGCCTTCCTCGCGGCGAGGCTCGGCAATGCGACCTCGCCCGAGACCCGGCACCTCATCTTCGCGCTGCCATTCTTCGCGCTCGCGCTGGCCGCCGGCTTCGTGCGGCTCGGTCGTGCGGCACCGGCGGCGCTCGCCGTTCTCCTCGTCGCGCAGGTGGCGTGGGCCTGGGAGCGAACGCCCGCGCTCTTCGAATGGGAGCCCCCGGTGCGGCAGGTGGCTCGTGCGGAGGCGTCGGCCTACCTCGCAAAGACGAGCCGTCCGGACGACCTGCTCTTCGGCTACGAGCCGCTCTACCTCGGCGCCTGGGAGCAGAACCGGGCCTTCCCGCTCGCCGTGCTTCCGCGCGCGGATGCTGCCCTCACGCTCTCAACCCTGCTGGAGCTCGAGCGGCCGCTCGGGCGCGGACTCTGGATCTTCGACGCCAGCGCCAACAACAACATCTCGCCGCGGCTCCACATCCGACTGCGGCACCCTCGGCCTGCCGCCGCCTTCCAGGTGCGCCGGTTCGGCCCCTTCCTCGTGCTTCGGACGGTTGACCCCGTCGGGACGCCGGCCCACTACCTCGAGCGGGCGGGCCAGGCGATGCTCGTCGGGAAATCGCTCTGGATCGGCGACGCCGACATCAACCTCGTGACGATCGAGCGCGCGGCGCGCGAGCTCCGCGGTTACGGCGTGACGCGCTCCCTTTCCACGAGCTCGCGGTAACACGGCGCCTCCTCGAACGCGGCGAGTCCGGACGACGTGCTGCGGCGGCGATCCTTCGGCTGCGGACGCAGCCGCCGCGCGGCGGCGATCGCCGCCGAGGCGCCGACGGCGGCACCGACGAGGAAGGAGCGCGTTCGTGAGCGGCGCGACTCGTCGTCCACGAAACGATCGTAGTCTCCGCAGATGATCGTCACGCTCGGTGACTTGCTGCTCGACGTGATCGTGCGTCTCGAGCAGCCGCTCGCCGAGGGTGCCGACGCGAACGCCGTCACCAGGCTCGGCGCCGGCGGGCAGGCGGCGAACGTGGCGGCGTGGGTCGCGGCGCTCGGGGGCGGCGCCCGGTTCGTGGGCAACCGCGCGAGCGACGAGGCGGGCGGCGTCGCCGCGGCCGCGCTCGAGCGCTACGGCGTCGACGTCCGCGGGCCCGTCGTCCCGGGTAGGACGGGAACGGTCGTCTCGCTCGTCGGCAGTGACGGGAGCCGAACCATGGCCTCCGACCGCGGCGTGTCGCCGGAGCTCCGTGAGAGCGAGCTCGAACAGGCGTGGTTCGACGACTGCGATCACCTCCACCTCCCGGGCTACTCGCTGCTGCGCTCGCCGATCGACGAGGCGGCACTCGCCGCCGCAGCGATGGCTCCGCGCGTCAGCGTCGACCTCTCGTCCTGGAGCGCGATCCGCGACTTTGGGCAGCGCCGTTTCCGGGAGCGCCTGGAAGTCCTGGCGCCGGACGTGGTTTTCGCCAACGAGGACGAAGAGAGCATCCTCGGCGGCCGCCTCAGCGGCTGTATCTGGATCCTCAAGCGCGGGCCGCTCGGAGCCCGCTTCGACGGCGTCGACCTGCCCGCCCTCCCCGCCCGCGCAGTCGACACGACCGGCGCAGGCGACGCGCTCGCGGCCGGGTATCTGCTCGGCGGCCCGGCCCTCGCCCTCGAGGCGGCTGCGCGCTGCGTGGCACAGCTAGGGTCGATGCCGTGAGGGAGGTCGTCCGCGTCTCGGAGGAGGTGGGCCACGCGCTTGCAGACCGCCAACCGGTGGTCGCACTCGAGACGACGCTCGTCGCGCACGGCTTCCCGCCGGGGGAGGGCGCGGCGGTCGGGCTGGAGAGCGAGCGCCGCGTGCGGGCGGCCGGCGCCGTTCCGGCCACGATCGGCGTGCTGGACGGAGAGCTGCGAATCGGCCTGTCGGAGGACGAGCTCGGCCGCTTCGGTCCCGACGCGCGCAAGGTGGGACCGCGCGACCTCGCCGCCGCGCTCGTTCAGGGTGCGGTCGGCGCGACGACGGTCGGCGGCACGCTCGCCGCCTGCCGGACCGCCGGCATCGGCTTCATGGGCACGGGTGGTCTCGGCGGCGCCCACCGCGGCTTCCCGACGCCGCCGGACGTCTCGGCAGACCTGGGCGAGCTGCTTCGCACCGAGGCCCTGGTCGTCTCCTCTGGGGTGAAGTCCATTCTGGACGTGCCGGCAACGGGAGAGCTGCTCGAGACGCTCGGCGTACCCGTGCTCGGTTTCCGGACCGACGACCTGCCGCTCTTCTACGCAGCTCACGGCGGGCCGCCCGTGTCCGCCCGGGTGGAGTCGGCAGTGGAGGCCGCGCAGATCGCGCAGACGCACTGGCGGCTCGGACGGCACTCATCGATCCTGCTTGCACGGCCCGCCGACGAGAGTCTCGACGACGTCGAGCCGCTGATTCGACGTGCACTCAGCAGCGCGCACGAGCAGGGTGTGTCGGGTCAAGCCGTCACCCCCTTCGTCCTCTCCTATCTGCACCGTGAGTCGGGCGGGCGGACGCTCGCCGCCAACCGGCAGCTGATCGCCGACAACGCAGCACTGGCCGCGGAGGTGGCCGTCGCCTATGCCTCTCTATGACGCCGTCCAGGACCTGAACCTGATCGTGGAGCGGGTCGAGCTCGAGCACCTCGCACTCTCGCTGCAACACATGACGCGGCGAACAACCGTGATCCACCTCGTCGGCGGGGGCCACGAGGGTGTGGGCGAGGACGTCAGCTACGAGGAGGAGCTCCAGCTCGCGTTCACCGTGGACGCGTTGCCGGACCTGAGGGGCGAGCAGACACTGGACGCCTTCTCGGGCTTCGTTGCAGGCCAGCCCGGCTATCGGCAGTGGGGGCTCGAGTCCGCTGCGCTCGACCTTGCCCTGCGCCAAGGCGGCGTGTCGCTCGCCGAAGCGGTTCGTCGCGAGGCGCGGCCGGTTCGCTTCGTCGTCTCGCAGAGCGCGGTCGAGGAGCTGCGCGCCCTCTACCCGGAGCTGCGGTTCAAGCTGGACGCGAGCGACTCGTGGACGGACGAGGTCGTGGCCGTTCTGGCGCGAACGGGGGCGGTGGACGTCGTCGACCTGAAGGGGCTCTACGACGGCGAGTGGGTCGACGCGACGCCTTCCACAGAGCTCTACACGCGCATCGCGGAGGGATTCCCGGACGCGTGGCTCGAGGACGCCCGTTTGACGGACGAGACGCGACCGGTGCTCGAGCGGCACCGCCACCGGCTGACCTGGGATTTCCCGATCCACTCGATCGGGGACGTCGAGGCACTGACGTTTCCGCCCGACTGCCTCAACTCGAAGCCGTCGCGCTTCGGGTCGGTTCGCAACCTCTTCGGCTTCTACGACCTCTGCGCCGAGCGCGAGATCGCGATCTACGGCGGCGGTCAGTTCGAGCTCGGCCCCGGACGCAGCCAGATCCAGCACCTCGCCTCCCTCTTCCACCCCGACGGGCCCAACGACGTCGCGCCGAAGGAGTACAACGAAGGCCCGCCCCGGGCGGGTCTCCCGCAGAGCCCGCTCCCACCCGCGCCGCGCCGGCCGGGCTTTCGCTAGACCGGGCGCCACGGACGAAGCGCGAAGCGCTCTTCGAGCAGCTGCCCCGCCCGCCACACAAGCTCCAGCTCCTGCGGCGAGAGATCCTCCAGCTTCGCCGCGACCGCCTCGATGCGCCACCGCCGTGCTTGCTTCAACCGCCGGCGCCCCGCCGCGGTGGCCTCGATCAACACCGCGCGGCCGTCGCTCGCGTGCGGCCGGCGACGTGCCAGGCCGTCGCGCTCGAGTCCATTGACGATCCCGGTCATCGTCGCCGAGCGGACCCCCTCGGCTGCCGCGAGCTCGCCGAGAGTGAGCGGGCCGCGGAAGACGACAACCGAGAGCGCTGAGAGGCGCGCCGGGCTCATCCCGGCCGACCGATCCTGCTCCCCGGCCCGCCGCAATAGATGGATCGCGGCGGAGTGAACGAGGTCGGCAACGTCTTGCACTCGTGGAGCCACTATGATAGGTAGCCTACCTACTTACTATGAACGGAAGGTGACATGAGCGACGCGCTGCAAGCGTTGTATGCGGGACAGCTCGAGAAGGCGGAGGGGCTCCTCGGCCGGGAGGTGGCGCTGTCGGTCTTCGAGTCCGCCGCGTTCGGACGCGTCGACCGGCTTCGCAGCCTCCTTCGTGAAGATCCGGCGCAGGCGAAGGCTCGCTCCGACGACGGCTTCACCGCGCTACACCTGGCCGTGTTCGCGCAGCAGGCGGAGGCGGCACGCGTGCTGATCGACCACGGTGCGGACGTGAACACACGCTCTGTCGGCGAGACCGCGCGGGTGCCTCCGCTCGGCACCGCAGCGTTCGTCCGGTCGGTCCACATGGCGCGGCTGCTGCTCGACGCCGGCGCCGACGTCAACGGCCGCGGCGAGGGCGGCTTCACTGCCCTCCACTCGGCGGCGCAGAACGGCGACGAGGAGCTCGTCCGGCTCTTGCTCGAACGCGACGCCGACCCGGCTATCGCGCTGCCCGACGGCCGCCGGCCGGCAGACCTGGCAGCGGGGGAGCGAGTGCGCAGCCTGCTCGCCTGAGAACCCGATCTAGGACTCGAGCGCCGCGAGCAGCGTGTCGATCTCGATGAGCTCGAGCGACCTGAGCTTGGCGCTGCCGCGGGCGCCGAGCGCGAGCGAGACCTTGGCGATCGTCGCGGCGTCGGGCGCCTCCACGACGTTGACGAAGTCGTACTCGCCGAGGGTCGCCCACTGGTGGAGCACCTTTGCGCCGAGCTCCTCGACGTCGCGGTTGACCTCGCGCAGCCGAGCCGGGTTTGCCTTCAGAGTCTGCACCCCCTGCGCGGTGAGCGTCGTCAGCATCAGATAGGTCGGCATCGTTCCTCCGTCATCGCGTCGCGGGTCTCGATCGTACTCGGGCAGCCTGGTCGACGTAGAGGATCGCGGCGCCGAGGAACAGGATCGGCGACACGACGACATCCGCCAGCCCGAGCGCGGCACGCTCGCCCGCCTCGCCGAGATCCCTGAGCAACAGCACGAGCATGAACTTCACCAGGCCGAAGAGGATCACGAGCGTCGCCAGCGACGCCAGGGCGTGGAGGTAGTCCGCGCGTGCGAGCTGCAGCGTCCGGCGAAACGCGGCGGCGATCGGCGGGCGCTCGAGCACGAGCACCGGCACGACCAGTCCCACGAGCGCCAACCACGCAACCGCGGGGAGCACGAAGATGATGGAGAGGAACGCTGCCGGGACGAAGACGAGCGCGCCGACGGCAACCGCCTTCGCCACGGTCGCCGCGGGCGGCCTCACGTCCCCCACGATCGCGCAGGCGCCGGCATAGGCCGCCGCCATCAGCGGAGCTCCTCCCGCGAGCACGAGCACCTGAACGAGGGTCGAGCGCCCCGCGGAGACCTGGTTGATCGCGGCCACCGAGAGCCCGAGCGCGAGCGAAGGCCAGAACCGTCGGCCGTAGAGCCGCAGGCTCTCCGCGACGAGCTGGCCAACGGTGCGCGTCTCCGGTGGGAGCGGCGGCGGCAACGGCTCCTGCCTCCTCACCGCAGGGCTCCCACGAGGCGGGGCAGCAGCTCGAGGAGGCGCGCGAAGGCGTCGTCGAAGCGCCAGCGCGCACGGTCCCGCTCGTCGATCTCGTTGGAGACGACGCGTGCCTCCACGGCCGGCACACCCACGAGCTCGGCCGCGCGGAGGACGGCGAACCCCTCCATCGCCTCCACGTCGACACCGCTCGATCCGCCCACGCGCGCAGTCGTCCCGATCGGCCGCACGGGCGCGTCGGGGAAAGCGGCTTGCAGCCGCTGGAGCAGCACGGCGTCTGGAAGCGCCCGCGCAGGCACGAGCAGCCCCTCAGCGTCGCAGTAGGTCGCCTCCGAGCCCAGGACGAGATCGAGCGGCGGGAGCCCCCGCGCTCCCGCGATCCCAACGTGCAGGATCGCGTCCGGCCGCCGCTCGACGAGCGCGCGTGCCGTCGAGGCTGCCGCCTCGACGGGGCCGATGCCGCACGCGAGCGTCCGCGCACCGTCGACCTGCGCCAGCTCACGCTCGGTCGCCGCGATCACAAGCACCTCGGCGGCCAAGTTACGGGTTGTTATTCGGGGTCGAGCTCGGCCGCGAGGCTCTCCGCCTCGTCGACGAGGACGCCGATCGCGTCGAGGCCGGCCGCCCAGAACCCGGCGTCGCCGATGTCGAAGCCGAGGCGAGAAGCCAACTCGGCTGGCGGTGCGGAGCCGCCTGCCCGCAAGAGATCGAAGTAGGGCTCGACGAGCGAATCGCCCTCCTCGAGGTAACGCCGGTAGATCGCGAGGGAGAAGAGGTAGCCGAACGAGTACGCGTAGACGTAGCCCGGGACGGCGATGAAGTGCGGCACGTAGCTCCACCAGATGCCGTAGTCGTCGGTGACCTCGACCGCGTCGCCCAGCAGGCGCCGCTGCTCGTCCGACCAGAGCTCGGAGATGCGCTCGACCGCGAGCTCTCCCTCGTCGCGCCGGCCTGTGTGGATCGCATCCTCGAACCGGTTCAGCGCGATCTGGCGGAAGACGGTCGCGATCGCGTCGTCGAGCCGGCCGACAAGCAGGTCGAGGCGGGCGCGGGGGTCGTCTTCGCGCTCCATCATCGTCTCGAACGTGAGCGCCTCGCCGAAGACGGACGCCGTCTCGGCGAGCGTCAGCGGCGTGCGGGCGTTCAACAGGCCGAGATCCTGCGCGAGGACGCCGTGGAGGCCGTGCCCGAGCTCGTGCGCGAGCGTGAGGACGCTCCGCCGCTCGCCCGCGTAGTTCATCAGCACATAGGGGTGTGCATCCGGCACGAGCGTTGCGCAGAAGGCCCCTGGCGTCTTTCCCGGCCGGAGCGCGGCGTCGATCCAGCTGCGCTCGAAGAAGCGCCCGACCATGTCACCGGCCGTCGGCGAGAAGCCCGCAAACGACTCCACCACGATCTCGCGGGCGTCGTCCCACGCGATCGTCCCGCCAACCTCCTGGAGCGGCGCGAAGCGGTCGTAGTCGGCGAGCCGCGGCAGGCCGAGCAGGCGCGCCTTCAGCGCGTAGAAGCGCTGCGGGATGTCGTAGCGGGCCACGATCGAGTCGACGAGGCTCTGGGCTGCCTCGTCGGGGATCTCGTTCGCGAGGTTCCGCGCGGCGATCCAGGAGGAGTAGCCGCGCAGCCGATCCTCGATCGCGCGCTCGTTCAGGATCGTGTTGAGGATGTAACCGCGCGTCCGCAGGCCCGGGCGCAACGCCTCGGTCACCGCCTCCGCCACGCGCCGGCGCTCGGCTTGCTCCGTCTCGCGCGAGAGCCGCGCAAGCGCCTCATCGAGGGACTGGTCGCGCCCGTCGAGCGGCACGGTGAGGTCGGACATGAGGTCGTTGAAGAGCCGCTCCCAGGCGTTGGTGCCCGTGACGCTCTTCTCGACGGAGATCTTCTCCTCCGGCTCCGACAGCAGATGCGGCCGATAGCGCCGCTCGGACCGAAGAACAGAGGCAAAGTGCTCGAGCGCGCCATCGGCCAGCAGCCGCTCGGCCGTCTCGTCGTCCACCTCGGCCCACTCGAGATCGAAGAAGAGCAGCCCGGTCTCGATCTGCGTGTTCCGCTCGCGCACCTTCTGGACGAGCGCGCCGCGGGTCTGGTCGGTCGCGTCGGCAGCGAGCCGGAGGCGCGCATAGCTCTCGACCCGAGTCGAGAGCGACTTGATCCGCTCGAGCTCCTCGACCGCCTCGTTCAGCTCGGGCGCGGCGAGCTCGCCCACCTTGCCGCGATAGCGCTCGCTGAACTTCGTCGCCGCGGCGGCGGCCTCGTCGAGATCAGACTCGAGCCGCGCGTCGTGTGGCCCCTCGTAGAGGTCGCCGAGGTCCCACTCCACGGCCTCGGCACCGGTGACCGTCGCACTCACGCGCGGGCGTCTGACGATGACAAAGGACGTCTCACGTCGGGAAACCTAACGATCCTCGATCCCGTACGGCGCGCCGTACTCGCCGAGCAGGTCGAGGAACGGCCTGGCGGGAACGCCTCCGGGCCGAGCACCCCCACGCCGTACCACTCCCCGTCGCGAGCAGCTCGAGCGCAACTACCGGATTCAGCGCGGTCTGCAGGACGACCGCCTGGTGCCCCCACTCCCGCATGGCGTGCTCGTTGTCGAGGACGTGGTAGAGGTACGTCTGTCGGGGCTGCCCATCGGTGCCGGTGCCCCGCGATGAAGGTGCCGGCGCACGTCAGCCCGCGCATGCGGTTGCCGAGCGTCGCGGGATCGGGCAGGGCGGCCGCAACCACGTCTGGCGGCGCCACCTCGACTCCCCGCACCTCTATCGGCTGCGTCGAATCGAGACCCAGCTTGCGCAGTGTCTTCAGGACGTCGATGAACTCCTCGCCGAGGCCGTACTTGAAGGTGACGCGGCGGCAGTCGACGTAGCGCGGGATCAGCAGCACCTCCTCGTGCTCGACGTTCAAGCACTCGACAGAGCCGATGCCCTCCGGGCACTGGAACGTCTCGGTCTCGGAGAACGGCTCGGTCGTGTGCCAGCCACGTCCCTGCTCACAGATCACAGGCGGGTTGAGGCACTCCTCGATCGTCGTCCAGGTCGAGAAGGTAGGCGCGAACGTGGCGCCGTCGATGGTCAGATTCGCGCCGTCGCGCACGCCGACCTCGTCGAGCTCCGAGAAGAGCTCGTCGGACGCATAGCGCGCAAAGGCG
>Ga0136613_10000979_pt1 | contig 14175 bp, 12 predicted proteins | sample AntDrymUQ2722106_2_FD_106649 | JGI IMG/M metagenome (GOLD analysis project Ga0136613, IMG submission 106649) | Polar desert sand microbial communities from Dry Valleys, Antarctica - metaG UQ272 (21.06) | ecosystem: Environmental > Terrestrial > Soil > Desert | place: Antarctica: Dry Valley... | reverse complement strand
CTCGTCCGAGAGCGGGGCGAGGCCGTCGTGGCCGCCGAGCAGCACCGGGAAGGCCAGCTCCACCGTGCTGGGCTCGGGCCGGATGTCGTGCAGCGACGGCCGCGCCCCGATCACCGCGCGGCAAGAGAAGTGCTCCACCTCGCGCTCTCGGTCGATCGCCGGGTTGGTGACCACGGCCACCGACTCCTTGAAGTAGTCGGCCAGGTTCTGACGCTCCGGCGAGAGGCACGCCAGCGGGCCGTCATAGCCCAGCGAGCTGATCGGCTCCTGCCCGGTTGCGCCCATCTGCTGCACCAGCTTCATGTCCTCGCGCTGCCAGCCGAAGCCGCCCAGCACGCGATCCTCAACCTTCACGGGCTCCGACGGGCCCGCCGAGGTGTAGCCGGGGATCTCGGCGCCGTGGAGCGGACCTCCGGTGAGGATCGCCGCGGCGTAGGCGGCGTCGTCAAGTTCCGACTGCGTGCGCTCGCGCCAGCGCCGTACGCAGATCTCCTGCATCTTGGCGTGGTCGCGGAGGGTGGTGCGCGACTTGGAGCGATCCACCTCCACGAGCACCTTCTCGCCGGGGGCGAGCGGCTTGGGCTCGGAAACCATGTCGGCCACCGCCACCACACCGGGCTCGGAGGAGAAGACCCACTCGTCGGCGGTCTCGACCTGCCACAGGGGACGCAGCCCGAGGGCATCGACGGAGAAGACGTGCTCGTCGCCGAAACGCGAGATCAGTGCCACCGGGCCCTGCGCGAACGGGCCGAAGGCCTGGCGCAGGTACATGTAGAAGCCCCGCAGCAGCCCTGGCAGGCCCTTGATCTCGTCAACGATCGGGGGCAGCACCAGCTCCATCGCCTCGACCAGCGTGAGGTCCTGGCGGTAGATCAGCGCCTCGACCGTCCGTGAGAGGTCCTGGGAGTCCGAGCCGCCCTCGGTGAGCGGCACGTCGCACATCCGCGCCTCCTGGCGAAGCCGTGCGATCGTGTTGATCTCGCCGTTGTGGCCCAGCACGCCGAACGGCTGCACGCGCTTGAACGACGGCCACGTATTCGTGGAGTAGCGGTTGTGGCCCAGCACCGACACGGTCTCGGCTCGCGGATCGCTGAGGTCGGGGTAGTACCGGCCCAGGACCGCCGGGTTACCGAGCACCTTGTAGACGACGCTCGTGGTGGAGCAGGACGCCACGTGGAGGTCGAGCTTTTCCTCCAGCTCGAGGGTCAGCTCGAAGCAGCGCTTGGGGTCCTCGATCAGCCCCGCCACCTGCCAGAAGACGGGCTCCTCCTCGCGCGCATGGGGGCCGAGCGCCGAGGATTCCACCACGCCCTCGCGCTCGGCCAGCACCCGCAGGCCGATCTTGCTGAGCATCCTGCGCGCGCGCTCCTGCACCTCGCCCACCCGCCCACCCGAGCGCGGAAGGAACAGGTGCAGCACCGTGAAGCGGTCGTCGAGCGCCAGCTTGGGCGCGTGACCGCCCGTGCGCACCTCCTCTGCCCACAGCTTGCGCGGGATGTCGGTCAGCACGCCGCAGCCGTCGCCCTCCCCGTCCACGTTGCCCGCGCGATGGAGCATCTTCTCCAGCGCCACCAGGGCTGCGGGAATCACCTCGTGCGTGGGCTTCGCGCCCTTGGTCACCGAGGCGTAGAGGGCGCAGGCGTCGGAGTCCTCCACCGTCTGCGGCGCGCGCAGCGGGCGGTAGGCCTGTGTGGAGGAGAAGCGCTCGGGGCGCGTAGGCTCGGACGGAGCCGTCGCGGGGCGGTTGGGCGGCAAGTCTGGTCCTCCTCGGATTCCGTGCCTTCTTCGAGCGGGCGCGCGACGGGTAGGGCGGGAAACTATAGTCGCGGCCCGGGCCCAATCGCCCTCCGGGGCGCCCGAAAACCGCAATTTACGGAGACCGACAGGACCCCAGATGGCCACCACGATTGCAGTCATGTCCCAGAAGGGCGGAACAGGCAAGACCACCACGGTCCGCACGATCGCTGACGTGCTCCGGCGCCTGGAGCTGAAGGTGCTGTGCGTGGACCTCGATCCGCAGGGCAACCTGTCCGACTACTTCGACGTGCCGGCCGACGCCGATCCCACCCTGGCCGACGTCCTGGCGGGGCACGCCAAGGCACTGGACGCCATCCACGACGACATCCTGCCCGCCAATCTCGGTCTGGCCGAGTCCGAGCTGGTGCTGAGCGGCAAGATGGGCCGGGAGATGACGCTGCGCCGCGCGCTGCGCGAGCCGGGCAAGCGCTACGACGTGATCCTCATCGACTGCCCACCCTCGCTCGGGCTACTCACGGTAAACGCCCTCGTGGCGGCCGACCAGGCGATGATCTCCAGCGAGGCCGAGTACTTCTCCCTGCAGGGCGTGGAGCAGGCACTGGAGGTGGTGGAGCTGGCGAAGGACAGCCTGCACCCCGACCTGGAGTGGCTGGGCGTGCTGCTGAACATCGCCGACCTGCGCACCGTCCATGCGCGCGAGGCGCACAAGCAGCTCGCGGAGCGCTGGGGTGACAAGGTCTTCGACACTCCGATCCGCCGCTCGGTGGCCTACGCCGAGTCGGCCGAGCGGGGCATCTCGATCCTCGACCATCGCCCCGATCTCGGAGCCGACTACCTGGCGCTCACCGAAGAGCTCCTGGGCCGGCTGGGCTGGAAGTCCGAGCGCTCTCGGCTGGGATCGCTGCGCGCCGAGATGGCGGCCTGACGTGAGCGACCTGATGCGACGCCCCGCGCTGGAGCTCGCGCAGATGGTGCGCGACGGCGAGGTGACCGCGCGCGAGCTCGTGGAGGAGTCACTGACCCGAATCGAGGCCACCGGGGCGCTGAACCACTGGACGCTGCTCGACGCCGAAGCTGCGTTGGCCGCCGCGGACGGCATCGGCAAGGGTGACGCGCGGCCGTTCGCGGGCGTGCCGCTGGCGATCAAGGACCTGTTCGCCCCCGTCGCCGGGCTACGGATGGCCCAGGGCTCGGACCTGCTTGGCGACTTCACCCCCGACTACGACTACGCGGTGGTGCGCCGCTTCCGCGAGGCGGGCTTCGTGCTGGTGGGCAAGACCCAAACACCTGAGTTCGGGATCCTGCCGGTCACCGAGCCTCGCCGCTTCGGGCCCGCACGCAACCCGTGGGATCCCGAGCGCACCACGGGCGGCTCCTCCGGCGGCTCCGCCGGCGCCGTGGCGGCGGGCGCGGTGCCGGTGGCACACGGAAGCGATGGCGGAGGCTCGATCCGCATCCCGGCAGCCTGCTGTGGACTGGTGGGCCTGAAGCCCCATCGCGGGCGGATCTCCCGGGCGCCCGACCTCGGCGATCAGATGCTCTCCACCGACGGCGCGCTCACCCGCACCACCGCCGACGCCGCGGCGCTGCTCGACGTGATGGCCGGCTACGAGGTGGGCGACGCCACATGGGCCGCGCCGCCGGAGGCGCCTTTCGCCGACCTGGCGCGCCGCGATCCCGGCAAGCTGCGCGTGGCGCTCACCTTCGACATGCCGATCGAGACCGAGCTCGATCCTGAATGCGAGCGCGGCGCCCGCGAGGCCGCGGCCGCCCTCGAGGAGCTCGGCCACGATGTCGAGGAGGTGGACGCTCCCTGGAAGGGGATCGACCTTCTGCCCACCTTCAGCGTGCTGTGGGCCTCCAACGTGTCGGCCAGTGTGTTCCACGGCCAGATCGTGACCGGCACGGAGCCCTCCGACGAGAACATCGAGCCATTGTCGAAGTGGCTGTGGGAGACCGGTAAGGGCACCGCCGCGCCGGAGTACATCGGCGCCGTGGCGGCACTACAGGCGTTTTCGCGTGGGGTGATCGCGTTCTGGGATACCTACGACCTGGTGATCACCCCCGCGCTTGCCAAGCGGCCCGTGAGCCACGGTGAGATCGATCCGTGTGGGGAGAACCCCGCCTTCGAGTTCAAGAAGTCGGGCGAGTTCACGCCCTACACCGCCGAGTTCAACGTGACGGGCCAGCCGGCGATCTCGGTGCCGATCGCCCACGGCGACGATGGCCTCCCGACCGCCGCCCAGATCGTAGGGCCGCCCTTGGGTGAGGGGCTGTTGCTGCAGGTCTGCGGGCAGCTCGAGCAAGCGCGGCCGTGGGCGGACCGCGTGCCGCCGGCTGCATGAGCGAGACCTACGTACACGGCTACAACTCGCGGGAGAACGAGCGCCTCCAGGACCAGGCCGGAACGCTGGTCGAGCTACTGCACTCCGACACTGCCTACCCGAGCGGGAGCACGGTGCTCGAGGCCGGGTGCGGGGTGGGCGCCCAGACGGTCACCCTGGCCGCGCGAAGCCCGGACGCGCGATTTACGTCGGTCGACGTCTCCGCGGACTCGGTCGCCGAGGCCAAGCGCAGGACCGAGCGGGCGGGGCTCACCAACGTGGAGTTCCGGCAGGGCGACATCTTCGAGCTGCCCTTCGGTGCCGGGTCCTTCGACCACGTCTTCGTCTGCTTCGTCCTCGAGCACCTCGCGCAGCCCGTAGAGGCCCTGGCGGCCCTCGACAGGGTGCTGAAGCCGGGCGGCACCATCACCGTCATCGAGGGCGACCACGGATCGGCCTACTTCCACCCGGACAGCGCCGCGGCGCAGGCGGCGATCCAGTGCCAGGTCGAGCTCCAGGCGCGGGCCGGCGGCAATGCCCTGATCGGCCGGCAGATCTACCCCCTGATGGTCGAGGCGGGCTTCGAAGCGGTCGCGGTCTCGCCGCGGATGGTCTACGTGGATTCGAGCCGACCCGAGCTGGTGGACGGCTTCACCAGGAAGACGTTCACCGCGATGGTCGAGGGCGTTCGCGAGCCGGCGATTGCCGCCGGCCTCCTGGAGGAAGCCGCCTTCGACGAGGGCGTCCGGGACCTCCACCGCACGGCCGAGGCGGATGGAGTGTTCTGTTACACGTTCTTCAAGGGCGGGGGGAAGAAGAAGGCGCTCTAGCTAGCCACCCGTTGCCGTGATCCCGTCTCGTGGCCCGCGCGGACCCGGGGTATGGAGATTGGAGGCGCACGCATAGTGGTGGCAGGCGCGACCGGCGACGAATGCCTCTGCGAGTTATCCCCCTTCGGACCATGGCTTCAACAATCCCAAGGACCGGTCAGCGGATGGTCAACGCGCCGCATCGAGGCTCAGCAGACATCGCCGGTCCCGAAGATCAGCCCGCCACGAAACGTGACCGTCATCCGGGTGTACTCGAAATCCCCGGTATCGCCGCAGCGCCCAACCTTGTAGGCCTTGATCTTCGCCCGAGAGCCGTGGCCGCGGCACAGCTTCGGCGTGCAACGAGTACCGGGGAAGTTGGCTCGGTACTTCGCGGTGCCGATGGCCGTTTTGCCTCCGAAGCGCTTCCAGCGGATCCCGCGCAGGGTGTCCCCGGTTTCGAAGCGCATGTTTCGCGGCCGCAGCTTTCCGCGCTTGCTCCTAGAGCCCGGTCGCAGCCGGACGTGCACGCGGCGGTCATAGAGGATGTTCGGATAGAACGAGGCGCTCCATGGGCGCTGGGCCGGGGGCAACTCGGACGTCTCGGACTCCGCCGAGCACACTTCGGCCCCGTCGGCCACCATCGTGATCGAGGCGGTCGATCCCGAGACCCCCACGCCGGTGGCGCGGGCTTTGCGGGTGCTGTCGCGGTCGCCCACCTTCGGCTGCAGTACCTCGAGGCCGAAGGCGTCCGATATGTCGCCCCGTCCCGGCGGGGCCGTGAAGGTGCCCGTGGCCGTGGAGCCGCAGCCGGTGCCCTCGGCCTCAATCGGCTCGAGGGACCGGAACGTGAACTTGACGGAGTTGCTGCTGGTGAAAGCGGCGCCCGCGTGCGCGGGAGCGAGCAAGGCGACGCACCACAGGCCGAGCACGAGTGCTGTGCTCCTCGTCATCCCTCTCCCGACCATGGCGACCACCGTCCCAAGGACCGGTCAGCGGATCGTCAACGCGACCGACACACGCTTCGTCAGACCGGTGTGGCTAGACGGCCCGAGCGGAAGTACCATGGCCCACGCATCCATTGGATGCGTGGGGTACGTGGCCATGATCGACGCACTGTTCACACCGGAGGCACTGGTTGAGCGCCCTGGCCTGGTCGCCCGCCTCTCCGATGCGCTGGACCGGGGCGGACTTCTACTCACAGCGGGAGCGGGATACGGCAAGACCACTGCACTTGCTCAGACGCTCGCCACCCGGTCGGGGCCGAGCGCCTGGGTCTCGTGCGCATCCACAGGCGACGGAGAGGCCGACCAGCTGCTGCTCGCGCTCATGGAGCGCGTGGGTGAAGTGGCTCCGGGGAGCTCCGACGTGCTCGCTGGGCGGCTCCGGGAGACACTTCAGCGCGTCGACGTCCCGGCACTGGCGCTGTCCCTGCGTACGGAGCTCGAGAAGCTGCTCGTGGAACCGGTCGTGGTGGTCATCGATGACGCCGAGAGGCTCGAGGGCTCGCCCGAGGCGCTCGCTCTGGTAGAGGTACTGCTTGACGCGGACCCTCACGCTCTGCGCGTCGCCGTGGCCAGCCGGCGGCCGCTGGCGGTGCGCGCGAGCAAGCTGGCGGCGGCGGGCCGAGCGACCGAGATCGGCGCGGGTGAGCTGGCGTTCACCGCACAGGAGTGCACCGAGATCCTGCAACGGCGCAACGGCCGCGCCCCGACGCCCGACGAGGTGGATGCGCTGATGGCCGGCACAGAGGGCTGGCCCCTTGGCGTTGCGTTGAGCGCCGCCGGTCCCGGGCTCTCGGGCACGGCGCCCTACCCGGGGCGCGATGCCGTGTTCGCGTTCCTCGACCAAGAGGTGCTCGGCGGGCTCGACGGCGACCTGCGCCGCGGGGTACTGGACGCGGCGGTCGCCCCGGACCTCACCGCTCCGATGCTCGAGGCGCTCGGCCTGCCCGCCGACTTCACCGATCGCGCCCAGCGGGCCGGGCTGGTGCTTCGATCGCTCGACCACGGCTCCCGCTGGTCGTTCCATCCGCTGCTGCGGGAGTTTCTCCGGTCGCGGCTGGTGGCCGACCTCCCGGCGGCTGAGGTCGCCCGCCTCCACGCGCGCATCGCCGAGGTCCTGGCGGCCACGGGGCGGCGCCGGGAGGCGGTGGACGAGTGGCTCGACGCCGGCGAGTGGCGCGAGGCTCTCGCGGTTGCGGTCGGCCTCGGGCAGGACCTGCAGCGCATGTCCCCCGATCGGGTCCGGGGCTGGCTGGACCGGCTGCCGAGCGAGGCATGGGACGATCCCGGCCCGCATCTCGTACTCGGACAGCTCGAGTGGGGCCTTGGCCATCATGAGCGGGCGATCGAGCCGCTGCAGGCGGCGGTCTCCGGCTATGACGCGCGCGAGGAGCTGCTGAGCGCCTGGCTCGCGCGGTGGATTCTCTGCGACGCGCTGTTCTCGGTGGGAGGCTTCGACGAGATCGAGCGACTCACCGACGGCTGGGATGCCCCGGGCCTCGCTCCCCTAGGACCACTGCCGCAAGGCGTGGCCTGGTACTCGGCGTTCGTGCGGCTGTCGCGCGGTCAGTCAGAACAGGCCGAGCGGTTGCTCGAGCGTCTGCGCGCCGACCCGGTGCTCGCCCCCCTGATGCGCCACTTCGACCGGATGTTCACCGCCTATACCGAGGCGTCGAGCGGCCGAGTCGACTTCGCGCTCGAGCTGCTCGCCGACTCGGTCGACGAGCTCGCCCACCACGATCCCGGCAATCGGGGTTCGTTCGTCGTGGCGACCCGGGCGCTCATCCTCACCGACTGCGGCCGGCGCACGGAGGCAATGGATACATGGGGGCGCCTCGCGGAGCAGGGCGCGAAGGCGGGCCTTAAGTTCATCGTCCGCACCTGTCACTGGGAGCGCGCCTGGCTGCATGCGCGTGCCGGTGCGCTGGAACAGGCGCAGCGCGAGCTGGACCGGGGCGGCCCGCCACTCGGCGCAGGGTGGCACGACCGCAGCTTCAACAAGGCACGCGCGGCGATCGCGCTCCTGCGCGACGAACGGGAGGAGGCGGTCGCCGCCGCCGAGCGCGCGCTCGACCTCGTCAGGCCGGTCGCCGTCAACTTCCGTTACTACACCGCCTGCGAGGCGGCGCCGATACTCGTCGCAGCAGGTGCGCCCAGGGTCGCGCACGCGGCGATCGAGGACACGCTGACGGCGTTCGACACTGCGTTTCCCGGCGACAGCGGACGCTGGCCCCGTTCGCGGCTTCTGGCCGTCCGCGCCTGGCTGCGCAGCATCGAGGGCAACGACCGCGGAGCCGATGACGACCTCAGGCGAGCGTGGACGGAGGCGCGGGGCATCGAGCATCACCTCCTGCGCGCCGAGTGGGCGCAGGTCGAGCGACTCGTCCACGACGCGCTCGAGCGCGGAGTTCTCAAGGCCGACTCCGTGATCGGCGCGCTGCAACACGCCTTCCCCGGTGGCACAGCGCTCGCGGACTTTATCGAGCATCCGCTGCCCGAGGTCCGCCGTGCAGCCCTGCCCGCAGCCGTCGCGTCGGGCCACCCGGACACCCCGGCACGCGTGGACCGGCTGGCCCGCGACCCCGATGCCGCAGTGGCCGCCGCGGCGGTGGCGGCGCGCACGACCCTACGGCGGACCCCGCCCGCGCTGACGTTCGCCCTGCTCGGCACGTTCGCAGTGAGACGGGCGGCATGGACACTCGACGACGCGGTGTGGGGCCGGCCGCTGGCCGCCCGGCTCGTGCGCTTCCTGCTGGTCCACCGCGAGTCGTCCGTGCCGGAAGACGAGCTGTTCGAGGCCTTCTGGCCCGGAAAGGACCCGTCAGCGGCTCGGCGCAACCTCGCCGTAGCTATGTCCCTTGCGCGCCAGGCGCTTGACCTGCCCGGATCCCAGGAGAGCGTCATCCACACGGACGGGCGCGCACACCAGCTCAGGCTGCGGCCGGCCGACCGCGTGGACACCGACGCCTTTGAGTCGGCCGCCGCCGCAGCCCTCGCGATGAGCGGACCCGACGCCGTGGCGCCGCTCGAACGCGCAGAGGCGCTCTGGGGCGGTGAGCCGCTGCCCGAGGAGCGCTACGCGGCCTGGACGTTCGGATGGCGTGAGCGGCTGACCGACCGTTACACGCACGTGCTCACCGCCCTCACCCGGGCCTACACGCTCGCGGGCCAGGGCGAGGACGCGCTGAGGATGGCGCGCAAGTGGGTCGAGCTCGATCCACTCAACGAATCCGCCCAGCGGGAGCTCATCGCCGGCTACTCGCGGGCGGGCCGGCGCGATCACGCGCTGCGCCAGTTCCTCTCCTGCCGTCGAGCGCTGGTCGAAGGGCTGGGCATCGAGCCCTCGGAGGCCACCAGGCGCCTTCAAGAGCAGGTGCTGGCCGGCACGCCTGTCTGACGCAGCGCCGGCCGGTCGCGTTGACGATCCGCTGACCGGCGCTTGGGATGGTGGTCGGCATGATTCGAAACGAGATCGCTCGTAGGTCGCTTGCCTGCTGTGCAATCGTCATTGGCGGATTCGCCGTGTCGGCCGTAGCCGCTTCACCCGCATCTGCCGCGACCACCGTCGGAAGCCCGAGCCTCTCGTCATCCGGCAGTTCCCCCGTGACCTGCAGCACCTTTCCGTGCGTGCTCGTCCAGGATCAGATCGCCGGAGCCGACGTTGCCACGCCGAAGGGCGTGATCACCTCTTGGTCGGTGCGCAACGCAGGCGGCACTATCGCGCTGCGGGTACTGCGCGGTCGTCGGGACGAGAGTGTTGAGGGCGAGCTTCACGCCACCAATGTCAGCGAGTCCGCCGACGAGACGGGCAGCGGCTCGGACAGCGCTCCTCAGAGCTTCGGTAGCCGTCAGCCGGTCGAGGCCGGGGACTACATCGGCATCACCCTGGTCAGCGGATCGTCGGTCGGCGATCTCGCGTCGAGCGGCGATCAGCTGTTCGAGGTCGATGGCGACTTGGCGCTAACCGACGTCGACAGCACGTCACCGGAGAATTTCGAAGCCCTGTTCTCGGCCAGGGTCGAGCCGGACGCCGACGGTGACGGCTTTGGCGACGAGAGCCAGGATGCGTGCCCGTCCAGAGCTGACGTTCAGGCGGCCTGTCCCGTCGCCTCGCCGCCTCCACCGTTCGTCCCGCCGGCTCCAGCGTTCGTCCCGCCGGCCTCCACCGCCGCGACGGCAAAGGTAAGGCTTGGGTCCCGCTCCGCGACGTTCAAGCGCGGCAAGGCCGCCATCAAGCTGAAGAACGCTAACGCGGTCGGCGTGAAGGGCAAGCTCTCGCTCAAGCTCGGCAAGAAGGTCGTCGGCTCGCGCTCCTACTCGCTCGCGGCCGGAGTGGCCCAGGCGGTCAAGGTCAAGCTCGCCAAGGCGGCTCGTAAGCGAATCGGTCGGCGGGGCAAGGTGAAGCTGTCGCTGATCGTCACGGCCAAGGGGGCAACGGGCAAGACCTTCAAGACGGCGGCCCAGCTGACCGTCAAGAAGGCGACGAGGAGGAAGGTCAACAGGAGGGCTGAGCCGCAGCCGACGCCGCAGCCGACGCCGGACAGCGGCAGCTCCCTCGACGGCAAGTACGAAAAGGACCCGAACAGCGGGCCGAACATCATCTTCAGCGTTACGGGCGGTGGGCGCAGGATCGTCGACCTGAGAGGATCCATCGCGGGCACCTGCTACCGGTACGTGCCGTTCAGCGGCGTCGAGCACGACTTCCGTGCCCTGTTCCCGGCGATCGCATCGATCGACGTCGCGGCGGACGGGAGCTTCTCGGGGTCTCAGGAACTCGAGGGCACCACGACCGAGGTCACGGACGGCAAGCTGGCCGGCGGGATCGCAACGGGCACCATCAGCGTCCGGAGCAGCGGATGCCAGTCGGGCAAGCAGAACTTCAAGTCCCGCCGCACCGGTCCCTGAGCTTCGGCTCAGGCGGGCTGCCCGGCGGCCAGCACGTGCACCGCCTCGGTGGTCAGGCACTGCCCACCGATCGCCCAGTCGCCGCTCTTGGCTCCTTCGATGGCGCACCAGGTGACGCCGCGCATGTTCTCGCCCTCGACGCTCACCATCGCGTCGGTGAGCCGTTCGGCGATCTGAGCCTTCTGCTCAGGAGTGAAGACGCCCTCGATGACCTGGGCGTTGATAAGAGGCATATGCCGGTCCTTGTTCGGGGTGGACGATGCCGGGACCTAACCAGCCCCCCGTGTGACGCCGCGTGTGATCAGACGGCCGCGACAAGCACCGTGGTCCCCTACGGAAGCCCCAGCTCCAACGGGTCCCGCAAACCGAGCCGGTGACGCCGAGGGCTCGGCGCCAGCTGCGCCAGCGTCCAGCGCAGTGCCCCAAGGGGGTCTTCGGCGCCGCCGAAGATCAGCTCCGCCAGTCGCGCCCGCGGGACCTGTTGCTCGGCCAAGACCAGGTAACGGTCAGCAGGGCGGCAAGGACGGCACGGACGGCACGGACGGCAGTGCGCACAAGCGCCCTTCCATTAGGTGACGTCGCCGGCGATCTGGCCGGCGACAGGCTCGCCGTCGGGTGCGACGGCGAGCCAGTTCGCGACCGCCGAGCCGAGATCGTCGAGCTCGACCACGTGGACTCGCTGACCCGTCCTGAGATCCTCGAGCACGGCCGAGTCTGGCTCATGCACTGTCAGGAGGAAGCTGCGCGGAGACTGGAATGGGGTGTGAGGAAGGCCCATTTTAAAAGCGCGTGAACGTGACGGTCGCATTGCGCGTGATCTCGTTGGTGGAGAAGTCATCCGGGCCATCGCTGTACCTGCTTTTCTTGTAAGTCCCGCCGTGGAGGCGGATCATGCGGCGGCGTTTGAATGCCGATGCGCGTGGCATATTGATCAGCAACTGGCCCTCCGGATCGCCGCCCAGCAGGCGCCTCGGACCGAACCAGGATGTCGCTTCTCCAATCAGGCACTCCGGCCCGGCCTCGAACTCGTTCCCGAAGTGCACTGAGATCCGGCGGTTGTCGTAGCCCCGGACTCTGGCTACGGGCTTTCGCCTCAGGGGAAAGGTCCCGCACCCAAGCCGGGTAGAGGGTTTGCAAGAGCCTTCGGGGTACGGCCGGGGCGTCGTGTTGTCAACGCGCGTGATCGTGCCGGGGGCCTTCACGTCCTTCATGCTCTGTAGGGCCCTGCCGTACGGGATCGCGACGTTCCACCTCCCGGGGCCGTAGTTGTCGCGGTAAGGCCTAACGCGGGTCGCGGCGCTGGTGCGGAACTTGACCGTGACCGTGCCGTCACCCAAGGGGCTGCAGTCCTGCTCTTGACTCGTGGTCCAGTGATTCACGAACTCGCCCGAGATCGTGATCTTGTGCGTCATCCCCCGACTGGGCGCCGCGACGGCAGGGCCGACGCTCAGCACGAGGGCGGCGATGACAGCGACGGCCGCCACGATCAAAACGCCCGATCGCTTCATCGAACTCCGGGCGGTCTGAACTTGCGCTGTACGCGCTCGCAGTTTCCAGCGACCTTGTCGCGACTGTCGGCTATGACGCTGTCGCGGCCAGCGCCGCAGTCGATCAAATCGCGGTTGCCGTCGCGGTCATCGATCTGATCGTTGCCCGCGCCGCCGGAAAAGCGATCACCGGCGGACTCCTTGCCGTTCTGGGAGTCGGTGAGCGTGTCGGCGCCGGAGCCCCCGTAGATCGAGTCGGAGCGATCCTTGCCGAAAGCGAATCCCCCGCCGTTGATCCGGTCGTTGCCCGACTCCCCGTAGATCCGGTCGCGCCCGCCCACGCCTGCGAGGCTGTCGGCTCCTGACCCCCCATAGACCCGGTCTGAGCCCAGGCCGCCCTCGCCGGCGTCCCTCCCGGCGCCGCCCCGGATTAGGTCGTTCCCGCCGAGGGCGCTGATGTTGTCGTCTCCGGGCCCCCCAAACAGGATGTCGGCGAACACCTGCCCCTCGATGAGATCGTTCCCTGGACCCCCGTCGGCATAGACCACGATCCGGTGGACCGGCACCAGAGCGCTCTCGTCTTCCCCGTCGGTGCGGTAGATCTCGTCACGCTGGATCCCCATCTTGTCGTCGCCGTCGCCAAGCTGGACGTCCGCGACCCCGAGACCAGCCGCCGGGCAGCTCACGATCGTCACCGGGGCCCCGGCGTCGTTCGTGTGATGTGGGCGATCGGAGTCGGCACCCTTGGAGCAGGAGTGACCCGCCGTGACGAAGGGCGGGTAATCCGCCTGCACCCAGTAGAAGTCGCGGTTGCGGCGGTACGTGGGATAGAACGAATCCTTCTCGCCAGGAGTCGCGCGGTAGACGAGCGTGGACCCGTTCGTGCTCAAGGTCGCGGCCGACGCAAACTCCGGCGCCATGAGCACGGTGACCAGCACGGCCGCTCCTACCAAAGACTGGAACATGGGACGACTCTCCCGGAGACCCGTCAGCGGATCGTCAACGGGCCGGCTTAGCGCTCACCAGAACGGCGCGGTCGCGGTCGTAGGTGAGCAGCTCCGCGGCCTCCTCGAGCGCCACCCAGCGCACCTCGTCCACCTCGTCGTTGGGCTCGAAGCTTCCAGGCTCGTCGTCGGGCTCCATCAGCCAGTAGCGCACCACCTTCGGGCGGTCCTTGCGGTCGCGGTACTCCGTTCCACCGAGCTCGCGGCCGTGGGTGCAGCGCAGGCCCGTCTCCTACAACACCTCTCTCAGCGCGGCGTCCTCGTAGCTTTCGCCACGGTCGAGCTTGCCCTTTGGCAGGGTCCAGTCGTCATAGCGCGGCCGGTGCACGAGCAGGACGCGGTTCTCGTGCAGCACCACCCCACCGGCGGCCTCGACGGGCTTCACAGCTCGCGCACGTCCGCTCCGCCCGGGGCGAACATCGCGCGCCGGACATGGCAGTCCTCCGCCTGCTGCTTCAGCGCCTCCACCAGCGTCCCGGTCTGCTGCCAGTGACACCAGAACAGCACCGTTGGCCCGGCTCCAGAGATCGTGGCACCCACCGCTCCGAGCTCGGCCGCCTTGTGCACGAGCTCCATCGAGCGCGGATAGAGGTGGGCGCGGCGGTCCTGGTGCAGGCGGTCGGACAGGCCGCGGCCAATCAGCGAGAAGTCGTCCCGCGCCAGGCCCAGCACCAGTAGCGACGCGTGCGCCACGTTGTGCACGGCGTCGGCCATCGGCACGTCGTCGGGCAGCGCTGCCCGGGCCTCGTGGGTGGCCACCGCACCCGGAGGGGTGGCGAGCACGGCCTCCAGGCCGGGCGGGGGATCGAAACGCGCGGGGTACGTATCGGCGCACACGACGAAACCGCCATGCAGGGCGGCGGCCACGTTGTCGGGGTGGCCCT
>Ga0136613_10000976_pt1 | contig 14190 bp, 9 predicted proteins | sample AntDrymUQ2722106_2_FD_106649 | JGI IMG/M metagenome (GOLD analysis project Ga0136613, IMG submission 106649) | Polar desert sand microbial communities from Dry Valleys, Antarctica - metaG UQ272 (21.06) | ecosystem: Environmental > Terrestrial > Soil > Desert | place: Antarctica: Dry Valley... | reverse complement strand
CTGGGCAGCTTACGCAGCGCAGGAGCAGGCGAGGTACTCTGTATGCGAACGAAAGCGTTGATGTTAGCCGACATATCGAGCTTGAGCCCAGGCTGCAAGCGCGGGTGGTCGAGATCAACCCAGCGGCGGGCATGGGGATGGGTTACCAGCTGGAACTAACATCCCACGGTCCAATGGACTACGATCATGTGTTCGTGACCCTTCTGCCGCCGAATCACGACATTCGCTTCCTATCGAATCAGCAGGGCGTCACCTCAACCAAGGTTGACGGTCACAATCTTCTCATCGGCGGGCTGTTAGTGCGGCGGGTGGAGTTGACTGATGGAAGGGTGCCGTCGATCAGTCTTCGTGTGAAGTGTCAAGTCGGTAATGATGCCTGGACGGTTGCAGTCCCTATTAAGGACAACATTGGACCAACAGCATGAGTGGCAATGGTCGCACATTGCGTGAATTCGGTCGAGCTGAGAGCAATCGAACCCCTTGACTGACCTTTCTCGATGCGAACTCGTGGCAGCGTGGTTGCGTCCAGGTAGGTGTGCAGGTCAAGCGGCTCGCAGTGATCTTGCCAGGCTTGGTGCGGTTGCCCCGGTTGCTGTACTTCGCTGCTGTACCAGTCGCCAGCGACCCTCTGACCCCCCAGCCACCCTCTGACCCCCCAGTCGGTCCTCGACCGTCCGACACGGCCCGCCACCTGCTGGTCGTCGTCTGCCCAGCCGCGTCCAAGACCGCCTGCGGACAAGGGCGGTTGCTGTCAGATCGCGCTGTCACCGCATCCACGATCAACGTCTGATCGTCCTGGCCTCTCGCTTTCAAGCACACCCGACACCACCACTCGTGATCAGGCCCTCCACGCATCGTGGCCTGCGCCGAAGCTGGCGCTACAATCGCCTCGTGTCGGAAGAAGCATCTGCGACTGGAGATGAAGGTGAAGAGGCTCCGGCGGGGGGCGAACGCCCGGGAGCGAGTCTTTCGCCGAAGGAGCGCGCAGTCGCCGCGATGGTAGGACTAGGGATCCTTGGTCCTTGAGACTTTGACACTTGAGCAGAGTTTTGGGGACATCTACCGTGGTAGTTGCCCGCTCCAACTTTCGTAGACAGTGGGTCTGACCAGCCACTTTGGGGTGGCACGGCCGGTCGCTTCGGTGACCGGACGTCGGCGCAGCGGGTGGCGGCGGTCTGCCGATCATGACCGCAGGTCCCTGCGGGAGCTTGCCCAAAACCGAGTCGATCATCCACTGCGAACGTAACCACAGCCTCGGCGGTCCGAGGCGGAGCCTCACTGGTCTTTGGCGGCGGGGGTGGGTGACACAGCAGTATTTCTGACGGACAATCAGGTCGGAAGCACAGCTCTACTGCTCATATCAGCGGTCTTCCTGCTGATCGCAGTTCAAGGCACCTTGATCCCAACCGGTCGTAGCAATTGATCTTGGTGTAGATCGTCGGTGACATCGAGCCGATGAGGAGCACCGGGTGGGCATGCGCAGGATGCTGACCGAGGCAGACCGGGAGGAGATCTCCCGCGGGATCACCGAGCAGGCCGAGGGTCAGGTGATCGCGGAGCGGATCGGGCGGGACCCGAGTGTGGTCTCGCGTGACGTCGCCCGCCACGGCGGCCGCACCCGGTATCGGGCAGTGCTGGCTGCCCGCGCCGCGGCGGCGTCGCGGTGCCGGCCCAAGACCCGCAAGCTCGACGCCGACCCCGACCTGCGCGAGCAGGTGCTGGGCAAGCTGCGGGCGGGGTGCTCACCGGACCAGGTCGCGGGCCGGTTGCGCCACGAGCACGCCGGTCGCCACGCTGAGCGGGTGCCCGCAACGGTGTCCCACGAGGCGATCTACACCTGGATCCACGCCCTCCCGAAGGGTGAGCTCGCCAAGCAGGGGATCCTGCTGCGCTCGGGGCGCAGCACGCGCCGTCCCCGCGGGCGCCGCTCCAGCCCGGGTGCCCGGATCGTGGGCATGAGAAGCATCGACGCCCGCCCTACCGAGGTCACCGACCGGGCCGTGCCCGGGCACTGGGAAGGAGATCTCCTCATCGGCCGGGCCGGGCGCTCGGCGATGGCCACCCTCGTCGAGCGCACCAGCCGCTACACCGTGCCGGTCGCCCTGCCCGCCGGCCGCCGCGACGCCACCACCACCGCCAACGCGCTCATCGGCTCGGTCACCGGAGATGCCCGCGCCGCCCGGTCGGCAAGCCGGTCAAGCTCGGCGAGCACCCCGACTGGGAGTACGGCGCGTTCGCCACCAACACCCCCAGCGGGCAGGTCCAGTTAAGAGTGGATCAACGTGAATGATCTAGGCCAACAGCATCGACCCACTCACCCGACTCTTCACCACCGGCGCCTGGCCACAACCCGCCGCCGCCCCCTCCTGACCAGCTACGGTTCCGCCATGGATTATCGGCAGCTGTTCTCGGATCCGGAGCTGGGGCGCGAATTCCAGGATCGGTTTGATGAGCTGGCATCTAGCGTACCGGCAGAGCGCGGCGACCTTGAAGCCCTTGATGGTGGGCCCACAACGGAGCAGGCCGCCGACGCGGCGGCGAGCATGGCCGAGGGGACATGGGGGTCCCGAGACGGCGGCCTGGAGGCGATCATCAGGCGGTTCACTCGCCCAGTCTACCTGGTACGGCGGTCGACGTTCACGGCGCCTACCGACGGCTTTCCCAGTAGCGCCGAGATCGCACGTCGACTCGAGGCCGCGCGCACGCCGATCGAGGCGGCCATACCCAGCACGGGCCGCATCGACGTGCGGAATCACCGCCTGAACTGGCTAGGCACCGGCTGGATGGTCGGCCCCACGCTGGCTGTGACGAACCGCCACGTGGCAGAGGAGTTTGCACGCGCCGACCGGGAACTGTTTGTCTCCCGGCAGAGCGTGGGCGGCCGCGTCGTCCGAGCCGTCGTAGACTGGCGGCGGGAGTACCTGCAGCCGGAGGAGTCACGGTTCCGCGTCGAACAGGTGCTCTGGATCGAGCCCGATACCTCGTTCGACGTGGCTCTCCTGCGAATCGCGGACCGGGGCGAGGACGACGAGGCCCCGCCGCCGCCTATCGACCTGATGAGCGAGGAAGAGCTGCGGCTCGTCGGCGTGGGCGCCTGGATCGCCGTGATCGGATACCCGGCTCAGGACAGCCGCAACGACGCTGGTGACCAGCAGCGCATCTTCGACGGCATCTACGACGTCAAACGACTCGCACCCGGTCAGCTGACCGCGATCACCACAGACGGCCTTGCCTACCACGACGCGACTACGCTTGGCGGTAGCTCCGGGTCGGTACTGGTCGAGCTGAGCACGGGCAAGGCGGCCGCGCTGCATTTCGGCGGCATCGAGGGTGAGCGCAATCACGCCGTCCAGGCGCCTGTTTTGTCCCAAATCATAAGTGAGCATGGCGCCTGACGCGGCGTCGCCTACGCGATCCGGCACCGGGCATGAGTGAGGGAGGCGGGGCGAGCGAGGTGGCACCCTGGTGGGAGGACCAGGCCGCGGACTGGACCCAGGGCCAGCCCGGCCGGATCCTGGACCTACTGACCACAGCATTCGAGCAGCGCGTCGACATCCAGCTGTTCGCTCGGGTGATCGGCCTGGACTGGCGTGCGGCGCCCGGCGGAACGACGTCGGCGCGCGACACGTGGCTGTGGGTGCTTCGGCGGGCGGCGGTCGCAGAGCAGATCCCGGACCTGGTCGCGGAGATCCTCAACCACCCGAGGAGCGCGGCGTTCCATGCCCCGTTCTACCGGGTCCTCGGTGAAGGCTCTTTCGTCGTCGACGCCAGGCGCGCGCTTCGTCACGGGCTGGCCGCGCTGCCGGGTAACGCGGACAGCTTCGGCGACCGCATCCGCTCGGCGGCGTCCGAACCGTCCGACACCCCGGTGGGCAGCCTCGAAGCGATTACCTCGCCGCCGTCGGGTCTGGGTGATCCCAAGGCCTACGCGCAAGCGATCATCAACGCGACCCGCCGGATCGCGATGATCGAAGTAGCCGGCCGGCCGCGCGGCACCGGCCTGCTCGTTGGACCCGACCTGCTGCTCACCGCGGCGCATGTGCTTGACTCGAGGTGTTGGCCGCCGCCCGATGCAGTCGATGTCGTCGCCGTGTTCGACTATTTTCCGATGCCCGGACGCAGCCCAGCGGAGACCGGCACGCGGGTCGGCGTCAGCGAGTTCGTATACGGCAGCCTGCCGACCGAGGCCGAAGCCGACGGGCGCGTGCTGGACTGGGACGCTCCAGCCGACCGTCTCGACTTCGCCATCCTGCGGCTCGCGAGCCGCGTGCCGGACGCGCCCGGAGCCCCCATGCCGCGCGGGCACTACCGCCTTGGGCCAGAGTCCTACGCGTTCGACCAGGCCCCGTTGCTGTTCATCGTGCAGCATCCGTTGGGGGAGTTCCAGGCGTTCTCCTACGTCCGGCAGTCGCCGCAGCGCAACGACAAGGGAACCCGGATCAGGTACCGGAGCAATACGCTGCTGGGCTCGTCGGGATCACCCGTCATCGACACTGTCGGTCGGCTGGTCGCGATCCACCACTACTCAGCGACCGGGACGAACCAGGCGGTGCCGGTGTCCGAGATCGCGAAGACGATCCTGGCCAGCCCGTACGCGTCGTTGCTGGCCCCTGGCGGCGACGGCCGGTCGGTACCGGTGGCGGTGCCGACCCGGGTCGTCGCCGACGAAGAGCTTCAGCGGTGCGTAGTCTCCATATCCTACGATGTCGGAAAAAAGCGGGGCTCCGGATTCTTTATCGCCCCACGGACGATACTTACCACGAAGCATATCCTGACTGAAGCCATCGTCGGCGCGAGATACAAAATATCTCAGAGTGGACGCGAGTTCGCGGCACATGTGATTGCCGTACCGGAAGAACTCGACCTGGCCGTCCTAGAAGCAGACGAGCCGTCGCAATTTTGGCTCTCGCTCGATAGATCTCCGGCAATCGGAGATCGCCTGCTCGCCTTCGGGTTCCCAAACAACCATCCTGGTGGCGACTCCTTCACGGCCAAGGTTGAGGGCGTCACTAACGACGGCAGCGCCCATCTCCTAGAGTTTCGGAGCGGACAAGTCGCGGAAGGCTTCAGCGGCGCACCGCTGTACAATCTTGACCGGCGTGGCGTCAGTGGCGTAGTTAAGTCCACGCGAGACCCTCGGACGAGCTTTGGCGGCCGGGCGGTCGCGATCGCAAGTGTACTTGAAGTGTTGCCGAGCGTCCGTGCACTGGCCTGGGATCTCAGTTCACCAGGGCATCAACGAGACCGCGCAGGCCTGTCCGCGAGCGAGCAGATCGAAACGCTCGCCAGAGAAGTCCTCGCTGGCGACGCCGTTGTAGTCGTCGGTGACGTTCTGGATTCGTCGGACAGATTGAGTCGGCAAGCCGTTGCTGAGTTCATTCGCCGAGACTCGTTGAAGTCGCTGGACAATGACTCAAAGCGCTTCAGACTTCTCAACTACCTGCGATCAGCACCGAGTACGACCAGCAAAGCATACGAGACTCTCGCTCACCTTCCGTTCAGCACCGTAGTGAGCTTGCATCCGGATGCACAACTCGAGCGGGCACTACATTCTTACCGTGCCGTAACGCTGGACGAAAGCCTACGCGTTTCCGAACTCGCCGTCGGAAAGAGAGATTTGTACCTCTTCGGCGGGAGCGTGCTGTTTGGCAAGGGACTCATCCTCGACCAAGACGACCGGGACGATCTCCGTGAGCGATACAACAGGTTGTACCGAGGGTTTCGGGACCGGCTCGCCATGGCCCCAATCCTTTTCGTCGGCTGCGGCTTGGCCCACTGGGCTACTCGGCGGCTCCTCTTCGATATTCTGAGACATCGGACTCCGCTAGACGGCAAGCTATTTGCTGCCGCCAGCCGTTCCGACTGGTCAGCAGTGATACCGGGCGACACCACCGTGATTGATATGGCGCCTGAGGAACTACTAAGCGCACTAGACGAGGCAGTCGCAGGTCGGCGTCCGATTCAGATGCGAACGTGGGTTGACCAAATACCCGAGTACAAGGGATTTCGATACCTCGACCACTATACTGAGAGTGATCGTAGCGTCTTCTTCGCCCGTTCGCACGACTGCGAGGCATTGCTCGGCCTCGTTCTCTCAGCCCCAAGCAAGATATCAGTGCTTTGTGGTCAATCAGGAACCGGAAAAACCTCTCTAGTCCTAGCGGGCCTGCAGCCACTACTGCATAGCCAAACACACATGCGCGTTGAGTATCTCCGCAGCACGGCCGATCCGCTACGAATGCTCGAGCACTCATTGGTGAACCTCGCGGGAGTCGAATCAGACTACTCACTCGCCACGGATTCCTCCTTCCTCGAACTTCGGAAGCAATTCCTCGAAATGTCCAATCCTATACTATTCGTAATCGACCAGCTTGAAGAAGCTTTCGTCAAAGGCGGAAAACAAACGACGAAGGAGTTCCTCGCAACGATTCGAGATCTGGCGACATTGGACTGGTTTCCAGCTCGTTTCCTCCTCGTCGTCCGAGAGGATTTCCTTCACGAACTCGCGGACGATCGAGCGGGCGGCGCATCGACACTAGCCTCCGTCTATCGATTGCCAGACTTTGACCATGCTGCGGCGTCTATCGTAGTCAAGGAAACCGCTACAGCAATGGGCTGGGAATGCGAGCCGGGATTTGTGGGAGCGATGCTCGAGGACCTATCCCCAGATCACATTCTACCTTCCCACCTTCAAATAGTCTGTCATTGCGTTCAAGAAGCATCCACGCATCTCAGCAGGTTCAACGTTTCTACTTACACTCGCCTCGGCCGTGCCTCAGCAATACTCCGGAATCACGTTGACAATGCCCTAGAGGGCCTTCCTGGTGCAAACATTCGGCTAATAAAGAGCATACTTGCCGCAATGGTTACAAGCCGCGACACCAAGTTTCTACTAACCGGTGACGAGATCGCGTCACGAAGCGCTTTGCCGCCTGAAACGGTTGCGGAAACGCTTCTTGAGCTGATACACGACTTTCGGCTCGTCCGCGAGATTCAACTCGACGACGTCCGATTCGAACTCGCTCACGAGTCACTTGTCCCGACGGTCATCGAATGGCTCGATGCATCTGATCACAACCTGAGGACCGTGCAAGACATAGTCGATCAGGAGGTCGTTCTCGGGAGACGTGATCCCGGTCACCTTATCTCCGACGATCGACTTCTCCTGATCGAATCTGTGCTGAACGAGCTCAACCTGAGCGAAGACGCGCTTAGCCTGGTTGCTAGTTCATTTTGCGTTCGCGGCTCGATACCCGCTGCGGTCGCCGATCGACTAACCGTACTACCAAAACACCGTCAAATCGAGTCGCTTTGGGTCCGTCCTGTCGCGTCCGACTCGCATCAGTTTGAGGCCGTGCTACGGTCGTCTGTAAGCGACGCATTCCCGGAGTGTGACCCTAGCGATCTTCCAGAACCCTTGCGTTCGCGAATTGCTGACGCGCTCCGTACCGGTGACGACCAGATTTTCCGAAGACTTCTCAAATTTCTAAGGTTGACGCCGGGACTGGAGGCGCCGATTCTGGAACGCGTTGCGGACGGAGGAACAGCACTCCGCAGCCTTATCGACGCTGCGCCACCAGACTCACTCGCGCTGCTCACTCAGCAGGCCGGTCGGTCGTTGAGTTCTACAATATTTTCTCTGAGACTAGGTCTGCGCCTCATCCTTGAGTACATCGATCGCTGTGTTGAGTCGGCGAACGACGCAACCGAGTGTGTTGATGGATTCTTCCGCCAGGCCCGGCGAGATATGAGGCGCGCTGACGCGCTCCGAGTTGCTTCCGAATTCCTCGCAGACGGGCTGCGGCCGCGCAACCCGGTCATCTTTGGCATAGCCCTTTGCGCACTGGCCCGCAGAGGCTCCCGCTCGCTAGCCCCTGACCGCTTGCTCACGAAGCGAGGTGCGCTCTTCGTGCAGGACGCCATTACCAAGGCACAACCGGACCAGGCCATCGCGATCTGCGCCGGCCTGCTCAATGACGCGCTGGACAGCGATTCGGATCGCCTTCCTTGGCTAAGCGGCCTGGGCTCTCTCGTTCTATCTAGTCTGGAGAATCTATCGGGCGACTGTGACATCGTTTTCGGTTGGGTCGACCGCGAGCCCGCCGGGGCTGAACTACTTGCCCGCGCGCTCGGCTGGTCCATAAGGCTTCCCGACTGCCGTGAAATGTCAGAAGGCACCAAATACAGGGTGGAACGCGGGATAACGGCACTTCTCTCGAGCTCTGCGCTAAGCTACCGGCTCGCAACGGAGATTCTGTCTGACGCCGACGTAATTCTGTTCGGCAATGATGTGGACCTGTGGGACCTACCCGGGCCGACCGAGGCCGAACTCGCGGAGCTTGAGGCATCCCTAGCCGAGGATCTCGAGGTATCCCTAGTCGAGGATAGAGTCGTAGAATCACCTTGGCTCGACCCAGACCTAAGGAAGTGGGCTGACTCGGAGCTTAAGGATACTGACGACAACATGTCGGACGGAACCTGGTGGAACCATGCGTGGACAGATCCAGATTGATGATGAACTGCGGGATCGGCTCGCCGACGGCAGGCTTCTGCCATTGGTCGATGCCTTGTCGAACGATGAGCCCGACGAGCGCGCTCCGTCCCGCCGCCACGCACTGGCTCGTCTCCTCTCGTCAACGGGCGTTCCGACAGTGGTTGCGTACCGCCATCCCGGATCGCTGCATTCTGCGCTCGTTACATCGGACTCTACTTGGCGATTGGCAGACGGCTACTACGCGAGGGCGCCTTCCGATACGAGGCTTGTGCTCTCAGCGGGAGAGGTCGGAGCGGCAGCTTCGTGGGAAGACGCATGGTTGCGGGTGGAACACAGGCAGCCTGTTCTCTGGGAGTTGATGAGCAGTTATGCTGCACGTTTCCCCTTGCTGCTTATTGGCGTCGACCCTGAGTCGGGTGCGTTGCAGGACCTAGTGGCTAGACTACGTCCCCACCGACATTTCACCCCTTCAGGCTGGATCGTTGCGGAGTCGGTTGCGGAAGACGTAGCCATTCTGTGGCAGGAACTCGGCCTGACTGTCGTAAACCTGACCGATGAGGCGTTCATTCGAACATACACTGAGGAGCTCAATCTCAGATTGTACTCAGTCAGGGGATTGATGTCCGACGCCACTGACCAAATGGCACCAAGTCCCTTCAAGCTTCTGGACTATTACGACATCCAGGATGCGCCTATCTTCTATGCGCGCCGCGATGAGACAGATTCTCTCCTGAAATTGGTCACATCGAACCGTTTGGTGATAGTCACGGGACCATCAGGTGCAGGAAAGACGTCGCTTCTCAAGGCTGGCCTCATCGCCCATATCAACCATCTTCACCCCTATCGCGGTCTATACGTCCGGCTTATGGAAGATCCAGTCGGGGAGTTGTTGGCTGCATTGGAACGTGAGCTAAACATAACGCATCAACGTCCGATCAGCGCACTGGACCGACGCGAGATGTGGCAAGTCATTGACCGCAAGGATTCACTGCCCGTCGTCATCTTCGATCAAGGCGAGGAGCTTTTCACGCGCTTCGAAAGCACAATGCGAGATGATCTCTTCAGTCTGATCATTGAAGCCATCATTCATCCGCGAAGCCGATCTCGATTTGTAATCGGTATTCGCGAAGACTACTTGGCGCATTTAGCTGACTTTGCGGGTCAACTCCCCGGCATCCTTCAGACCTCCTTCTACGTCGGCGCGCTCACCAAAGAACAAGCACATGAGGCTATTCGGAGACCATTTGAGGATTTCGGGATTCGCCTAGAAGCCGGACTGGAGACCAAGATCGCGGACGATATCGGGACCGATCGCGTAGCGTCACCACAGATTCAGATCGTATGCGACAGGCTATTTTCGTCGCGGAAAGCGGATTTGGTCGGACTGGAGGACTACCGACGACTTGGCGGTACCAAAGGTATACTTGGCGACTTTCTTAATGATCAACTCAATCTATTGGGCAAAGACCGCGTAGGTGTCGTCAGGATACTCAAGTCCTTGGTCACATCAGAAGGAACCAAGGATGTCCTGAGCCTAGACGAATTGTCAGAACGGTCAGCATTGCCGCTGGCATTGTCAGCGAGGCTGGTAGACCATCTCACAACTAATGCCAGGCTTCTACGTCCGGTCTCCGGTCGGTCAGGCGTGCGTTACGAACTGGCTCATGAGTATTTGACCCATGAGATTTGGCAATGGATGTCTTCCGCCGAAATCAGTCGCCGGGAAGCTCAAGAACTGATTGCTGCCGATCTGCGCGCGTGGACTACTTTCGACTCGCTGCGACTGGGCGTGGATCGGCTCGAGAGATATTACGAGCACGCTCGCGATCTGAAGATTGACGAGAACGTCGGGACCCTCCTCCTCCTGAGCAGCGTTCGTCATTCCCGGCCGCATGCCGTTTGGGTTGAGGGGATCAGCAGGCTTCATCAATCAGCTCAAACTCGTATCGCTTGGTCGCTGCTTCGCTTCATCGCTACGCGTTCAGATGATCAGAGATTCGAGGCTGCGGAGGCGATGGCTTCGCTCGGCAGCGATGTGGTTGTGAGCGCATTGTCTGCCGCAGAACGAGATATTCGGCACGCGGCGCTATATATGGTGGGAGGTCTAGGCCTCTCTTCGGCGCAACCTGTGTTGATCGAAGCGCTTAAGAACGCCGAGGACGAACGATCGGAAGAACTCGCATGTCTCGCACTTGGAGAGATCGGCGGCCAGGGTGCCGTCGAAGCGTTGGTTCCACGTACATCGAGCACTTCAGTTCAGGTAGCGGCCGCCGCAGTCCGCGGTCTCGGGAGTTGCCTCGAACAGGCCGCATTTCCCTACCTGACGGCAGCATTATGGGGACATCAGCCAGAGATGATTCGTGCTGCCCAGCTAGGCATCGCCGCGGCGGTGTCGACAGAGTTTTCTACCTACCTTGCTGACACTATAGGGGCGAATTCTGATGTCAATGGACGCCCGATATCTCTCAGTTCAAGGAGTCGATTGACCCGTATACTGGAAGGCTTTGATCACGCCCGCGTAGGCGATGAGCAGTTGTTGGCCCCACTTGCGCATCTCATTCGGACGGACTCGATTGAAGTGAACCAGTTCAGCACTCCATGGCTCCTCGATGGGCTAGAGCGGATTAAAACCAGCGATTCGGCTTCAGGGAAAACGAAGCGAGAGAATATTAGGGGAGAGCTTCTTTCGGCTGACCACGTGGTGGCGGCGCTTGATAAGTACAGGACAGATTCGGTCGCCCTTACGCTAGCGGAAGGCGGGTCGAAATCGCTACCGATTCTTCGAGGGCTGTCGTCGCACGACTCTGAGAAAGTTCGCCTTACAATACTCATGGCACTCTGGTACTATAAAGATATCCAAAGTGATTCGGTCTGGCGTACCTACATTCGCCCGTCTTTGCTGGTGCGTGGACTCCAAGATGACGACCCAGCTATTCGATACTTTGCATGTCTTGCGGTGGAGAACCTCAAGCTTATCGAGTGCGTGCCATTTCTTCGACCACTCGCACGAGATGATATGCGCGGGGGTTGGTGGTTGAGTAGCGTCGGCAAGCGTGTGAATGACGCCGCCCACATGGCTCTCGACTCTCTGAGGCCAGAGTCCAGCGTTTGGAGGAAAGACTGGCAGCTGGAGGCGAGACCGCTTTGACGACCTGGCTTCGGCAGCGGCAGGTGCTGCTCCCCGCCGTGAAGGAGCTGGAGCGGCTGGTCAGCCGGGTCGTGCGGGAGGCGCACGCGGTTGTGGAGCACGCTGGCTGATTTGCTGACCGCCCAGCAGGCACGGCTGTTGCTGGATCTGCTCGAGGTGCCCGATGATTGCCGGTTCTCGGCGTTGGAGGTGCTGCGCCGTGGCCCGGTGGATCGCACCAGCAAGGCGCTGGTCGCGGCGTTGACCCGGGTGGCGAAGGTGGCGGGGATTGGGTTGGGCGAGGTGGATCTGGGTGTGGTCCCGCCGCGGCGGGTGGTGGAGCTGGCCCGGCGGGGGATGACGTCTAACGCGACTGACCTGCGACGCACGATGCGTTCAGCGCGTTCCCGCACATCCGGTCCGTCACAAGAAGATCACCAGGAACGATTAGAGAGGACGGGCCGGGCAAGATCCCGCAGCTCTCATCGCCGGACGCAACTGTGCCCGGCCAATCCCAACTTAAGCGCCTGGTCTGCATCACGGACGCCCGCAACTCTCGCCTCGAGGAGCTACTCATGCTTATACCAAAAGCGTTCGACACTGTCCATAATGAAATCTGACGGGCCTCACCCAACCGGAACCGCTGGCTGAGCTTGACGAGGAGCAGATCTGGCGCTATCGGATCATCGGCCTGGGACGGCATATCGAGCCCAGAGAGGAACTGAATCTGAGCTGGCTCAGCCACTGTGCCCAACTTGGCGGACCGACGGCGCTGGATCAGGTGCGGATCACCGCGGTTGACCGGAACGGACATGACCTCGCCACCAGGCCGTTGCGCCAGTATCTTACGGCCGAGATCATCTGCCCGGGCGACGGACGGTTCGTCCTGTCCCTCGGGCGTTGGTTCCGCGTAGATCTATCTTTTGCAGAGCGCATCGAGCGGCAGATCGCTGCGATCAGGGAGATTAACGATCTGCGGTTTCCTCTCTGGCAGCGCGGTCGAAGCGAGACGGAGTATCTCCGTGGTATCGAAATGCCCGAAGAGTTCCACCTGCTCGACAGCAAACTCGTCATAGTGGAGCGTCCGTACGGCAAAGTCGAGATCTGTGATCTGCTGACCCCGGACATGCGGCTGATCCACATGAAAAAGCTTCGAAGAAATTAGCAGTGCTTTGACTCGAATCACCTTATGGGAACCACCCGTAGTCCGAGGCTTCATTGTTGCTACGAGCGGCCACTTTACTCCCAATGCCACGTAGCTTACTTTGATCATGGCGCTGGGCTGGGGTTTCCTGGTTCACCACGGCGTGGTGTGCTGATCTTTGCCTGGGTCCATGACAGCGTCCGCGGTCGTGGATCAAGGTGTGGTGGTGCGGCCGGATCAGGTGTCGTTGGGGGTGCTGGTCTCGTCGGTGCCGCGGGACGCGGTCGATGCTGCGGTCGCGGCTGGCGGGGTTGGTCAGCGGCGTTCGGGTGGGAAGCTGCCGGCGCATGTGACGGCGTATCTGACGATGGGGTTGTGCCTGTTCGCCGAGGACGACTACGAGGAGGTCGCGACCAAGGTCACCGGGGCGTTGTCGCGGTGGGGCTGCTGGGACGCGGGCTGGTCGGTGCCGACCGCCAGTGGGATCACCCAGGCCCGTAAACGGCTGGGCCCCAAGGTGCTGGCGGAGGTGTTCGAGCAGGTCGCCGCACCGGTGGCCGAGTCGTCGACGCGGGGGGCGTGGCTGCGCGACTGGCGGCTTGTGGCCATCGACGGGTTCGACGTCGATGTGGCTGACACCTAGGCCAACGCCGCCGAGTTCGGCTACGCCGGCTCCGGGACCGGGCGTTCGGCGTTCCCGAAGGCGCGGGTGGTGGCGTTGGCCGAGTGCGGCACGCATGCGTTTGTGGCCGCTGAGGTCAGCGGCTGGTCGGTCGGGGAGAAGACCCTGGCCAACCGGCTCTACGGGCGGCTGCGTCCCGACGAGATGCTCACCGCCGACCGCAACTTCTACAGCTTCCAGGCTTGGGACCTGGCGACACGCTCGGGAGCGTCGCTGCTGTGGCGGGCTCCCACCGGGCTGGGCCTGCCGGTCGTGAGAGTCCTGCCCGACGGCACCTACCTCTCGGTCCTGATCAACCCGGGGATCCGCGGCTCCCGGCGCCGCGCAGCGATCATGGCGACTGCCCATGAGATCGCCGACGGAGACGGCGAGGGCGAGGGCGAAGGCCTGGATCCGGCCGAGGCGCACCTGGTCCGCGTCGTGGAGTACGACGTCCCCGACCGCGCCGGCAACGGCACCGGGGAGCTGATCGCGCTGCTGTCCACGGTTCTCGACCCCGCCGTGGCCCGCGCCGACGAACTCGCGGCCGCCTATCACCAGCGCTGGGGTGCGACACGAGGTCGCACATGTTGAGTGAACGCGCAGATTGGAGGCCGGTCATGCCGGATGCGTAGTTCCTGATCAGTGTTCGAGATCGGTCCCCGCCTCGACGTGCGCCCGCAGGTCCTGCCTGGCGGGGGGGCGAAGCTCGAGGAAGAAGCCCAAGGGCCCCCGTTCCGTCCGGGGGAACAACCGGGCGAGGG
>Ga0136613_10000973_pt1 | contig 14205 bp, 6 predicted proteins | sample AntDrymUQ2722106_2_FD_106649 | JGI IMG/M metagenome (GOLD analysis project Ga0136613, IMG submission 106649) | Polar desert sand microbial communities from Dry Valleys, Antarctica - metaG UQ272 (21.06) | ecosystem: Environmental > Terrestrial > Soil > Desert | place: Antarctica: Dry Valley... | reverse complement strand
CAACGGCTTCTCTAAGAAGGTGGAGAACCTGGCGGCTGCCGTATCGCTGCACTTCATGCACTACAACTTCGCGCGTCCTCACATGACCCTCACGAAGGCCCGCAACGGCTACCCCACCACCCCCGCGATGGCCGCTGGTGTCACCGACCACGTCTGGACGCTCACAGAGATCATCGAACTGCTCGGCTCAAACTGACCCACTACCCGTGTGCAGCAGATACGTGCCCACGGCGGCGATCGTCAAGCCGACGCACGTCGGCCAGCGGGGTCCGATGCGGTCATAGATCAGCCCGGCGATCGGCATCAATACTGCCATCGCCAGCGCCGGTGGCAGCAGGATCAGTCCGGCGTCGAGCGCCCCCAGCCCCTGGCCCTGCTGCAGGAACAGCGGTATATAGAACACCACGGCAAACAGCACCATCGACACCAGCGCGATCAACACCAGCGAGTGGGTGAAGGCCCCGTAACGGAACACTCGGAGATCCAGCAGCGGGTCGTCGATCTCAAGCTGGATCACCACGAACAATGCCAGGCTCAGCACGCTGAAGGTGAACAGGCCCAGGATCGGGTAGGAGCCCCACCCCCAGTCTGCACCTTCCGACAGCGCCAGTAGCAGGGCGAACAGGCCACCTGCCACGGTGAGGAAGCCCAGCAGGTCGAACCGCCGCCCGGTCCGTCCGGGGAATGCTGGTAGCACCGCTGCGGCGGCCATCGCGCCGAGGATTCCGACCGGTATGTTGATGAAGAAGATCCATCGCCAGTCCCCGTACTCGACCAGATACCCGCCCAGGGCCGGTCCGATCGCCGGGGCGACCACGGCCCCCAGCCCATACAGGCCGAAGGCGGCGCCGAGCTGGCCCCTCGGGACGATCCGCAACAAGATCGCCATGGTGATCGCCGGCAGGATCCCACCCAGGAGGCCCTGGACGATCCTGAACAACACCAGGCTGTCCAGGCTCCAGGCCAGCCCACACAGCGCCGACCCGCCGGCGAACCCCAGCAGCGCCAGCCTGTAGACCCGGGTCACGCCGAAGCGATCCCCCAACCATGCACTGACCGGCACCACCACGCCCTCAGCCAGCGAGTAGCCGGTGATCACCCACTGTGCGTCGTCGGTGGTCGCCCCGAACTCGTTCTCGATGGTGGCGATAGCCACATTGACGATGCTGAGGTCCAGGATCGACATGAACATCCCAGCGATCAGGACCACCAGCGGCAGCACCCAGGCCGTCTGGGCACCAGGCACGGAGTCCTCGCCAACAGCGGGCCGAGCGGTCAACCCGTTAGGGGCCGTTCCCTGCGACTCCGTCACCACTGGGCGGGCCATGTAAGCACTGTGCCATAAGGAACGTAGCGTGCTCTACTGCTTTCTCTACTCTGTGATCTCGCTCTCGTTGGCGGCGGCCAGCTCGGCGATCAGTTCATCGTTCGCCGCGTGATTCCCGGCGTCCGCGTTGGCCAGGAAGTAGCTCGTGATCGCATGCGCGGCCAGCTGCTTGTGATCGGGATGGTGTTGTTCATGGCGTTGAGCGTCGTGTTCGAGACGGGTTCGCCACCCAGATCCGCCGTACACTTTGTGCACACTTCGACCCTCTGCCCCACAGTCTCAGCGCTTACCGTCATCGTCAGCCGCGAACGATCGTGAGGATGAGGCGATGACCGCTGGGGGCGATGACCAGGTGCGGCGCAATGCCGTGCTGGAACAGTCCCTGGCCCGGGCGGGGGCGCTGAGGAGGTACATGCCAAGTCTGGATCACACCCGTGATTGCCCGCTGATCAGGTTGAACGCTGTGAAGTTGGCATGGGAACACGTTCGTAGAGCAGGTCCTTGGCCTGCAGCATCTTGCGCTCGACGGCCTCGGTGAGGTTTCGGTTGTCGACGAGCACCCCGAACTCGACATTGCCGTGTTCCGCGCTCCAGGAGACGTTGAGCCGAGGTCGGCCGCGTTGCTTAGCGTCTGCCCGATCCTGGCTTGTCCCGGCACAGCCCAGCCAAGTCGCACCGGTCGCAGTGCGAGCACCACGACTCCAGCCGTGGCAAGTTGTTGGAGCGCAGATCGTCACCCGCCTCGCGGATTTTGTTTCTCACATCGGTGAGTAAGGATTCTTCGACCTCTTCGCGGGTGCTTTTCCCCTCCTCGTCGAGGTTCAAGACTTCGATCAGGTCCGCACCCTCGCCTGTCAGCTCCGCGTACCCAACCGCGTAGACGTGCAACTGGTCGCGCGTGATCTCCTCCTCCTGCGCGCGATCAGTCGACTTGAAGTCGACGATGGCCAGCTCGTCGGTGTCCAGCCTGCGGATCAGGTCGATACGCCCGTCGACGGTGATTCCGGGAGCAACGTGCACCTGGATCTGCTTCTCCGAGTGCACCGTACGTGGGATCTCATCACCATGAGTTGCGAAGTAACGCTGAATCGCGGCAATCGCTGACTTCTCGAGCGTCGAGCGTAGCTCCGGATACGCGAAGGGCGTGTGCAGGTGACGGACCACGAGTTCCCCTGCGTCCGACGCATTTAGCAGCTCCCCCGCGACGGCCTTCTTGTGGACCTCCGCGAGGGCGTCATGTAACCCTTTGCCGTAGCCAAGCGCCTCGTGCAGGGGCGGGTTGAAGCCATAGAGGAAGCGCAGCTTAAAGGAGTAGGGGCACTCGAAGAGGTACTTGAGCTCGGAGAACGAGAAAGTCACCTGCGGTGTCTCGTGACGCGCTTTGGGCTCGATCAGGTCGGGCAGCGGCCGGGTGCTCGGTTTCGTGGAGACCCACGTCTGGTCGGCGCAGTGGTCGAAGAACATCGATCGGTTCTTGAACAGCTGGTTCGGCCCAGGTGAGAAGGTCATGGTGAGATACTTCTGTGCCCGGGTGACCGCGACGTAGAAGAGCCGCGTCTCGTCCTCGACCGTTCCGCGGTAGCGGTCGGCATCTTCGATCGCGGTGTCGGGAATGACGTGGAACAGGCCAAGGCCGCCCTGTTTCTTCGACGGAAATCGGTTCTTGCGCAAACATGGAATGAACACCGCCGGCCACTGCATCCCCTTGGCCTGATGTACGGTCGCCAGCGTGACCGCGTCCGGGGCGGCATAGCCGATGTCCGCGTCGGACTCCGCGTAGTAGTCAGGTGCCTGGTGCTCGAGCCACTTCACGAATGTGGCGTACTTCTCCGCCGGCGAGGTGTTGAAATAGATCTGCTCGAAGTCGGAGATCACCTGGCTGAACTTGCCGAGCTGGTAGAAAACCAGTTCTCCGCGTCCTTCCGCGCCGGCCACGGTTTCCTCCCGTATCTCCAGCGCCTCCAGGAAGTCGAGGTATACGCGCTGGATGTTGTAAACACCCCAACGCGCTCCGCGGTCGAAATCGCGTCCTTTCTCCAGTACTGCGATTGCCCTGTGCCAGCGAGCTGGCTCCGACAACAGATCCGCGTCCTCCCAGAGAGCCCGCAACTCTGAATCGGTTAGATCGCCCACCATCGCACGGAAGATCCCGACTACTGCCTGAATCTCGACGGAATCAAAGAGCCGGTTGAGCCCCTTGACGACGTAGGGAATTCCGCGCTTGCGCATCTCCGCCACCAGCGGGTCGGCGTCCCGGGCTACGGAGCGATAGAGGACAGGGCAGTCCGACCAAGAGAGGCCGCGGGGCTCTGACTCAGGAGTATCCCGGAAAGAAACGCCGCGGAGCTCTTCGATCCGGTCGCAGATCCACGACGCCTCGGCGTCAGCATCGTCGAAAGTGAGAGCGAGCAGGTCACCGCGCTCCCACTGCTGGTTTTCAGCCGACACCATCGCCTTGGCAAGCCGTTCACCGTCGGGGATTCGTTCGGCCACCGACCGGGCGAGCTCAACAACGCCTTTGCTGGAACGGAAGTTGTCGGCGAGGGTGACCTGCCGGACGCCGCCGTACCGGTTACTGAAAGTCACAATGTTCGAGACCTGGCTGCCGCGCCACTGGTAGATCGTCTGGTCGTCGTCACCGACCACGCAGAGGTTGGCACCGAACTGGGTTAGGCCCGCGACCAGCCTCTCCTGTAGTGCGTTGACGTCCTGGTACTCGTCCACCACGACGTACTTGATGTCATCGCGGATGTGGTCCTGGATCACACGAGCGTCCACGTCCTCTTCCGGGTCCGCCTCGAGGAAGCTGACCGCGAGATTGATCAGCTCGGTGAAGTCGAATGCGGCCTTCTCCACCAGGAGCCGGAGGTAGTCGTCGAGCGACTCCCACACCCGCTGGTCCACCTGCGCGGCGTCCGCGATGTCCTCGCGAAGCACACTCACCGTCTGCAGGAAAAGCTTCGAGTGCAAGTAACGGCGCAGCGTCGGTACGTTAGGCGATGACGTCGGGCACGTTGTGAGCCCTGACTTCTTGCTGTTGCGGTCCACCAGCAAGCGAGCGGTGATGTCGGTCAACACGGAGAACTTGAAGGTCTCGGGCACCAACCACTGGAGTAGGTCGAGACAGTAGCCGTGCATGGTGCCGATATACATTTCGGCGAGTCCGATCATCTCACCGCGTTCTTCAGCGACGATGCCGAGTACCCGGTCCTTCAGCTCGGCTGCGGCTTTCTCCGTGAACGTAAACGCGATGACGTTCCGCGGCTCAACACCCGGCTGGGAGAGGATCACGGCAATGCGCTGGGAGATCACCTGGGTTTTCCCCGAGCCAGCACACGCGATGATCTGCAGCGGCTCGTCCAAGCAGTCGATCGCCTCCCGCTGCGCCTTCGTGTACGACGTCACCGCGTATCCCTTTCGGTCTCTAGCATGTCCCGGTGGTCGCACCATTCCTCGATGCGATCCAATCGAATCGTGTGAGTTGAGGACGTCGAGTGTTTTCTGGTGCCGCCGCTCTGGACGAGGTAGCGCTGATGCGCCGCGTAGATGTCCTCGACCATCCCATCCTCGGGCACGACAAAGAACACCGGCTCGGGCCGGCCTACGCCCGCGAAGACCCACATGCGGCCCCACAGTTCGGGGGTCGCGACTTTGGCGCCATACGCTGTGGACGTCTGCCAGGTACCACGACGTTTCGCCGAGCCACGTACCTGGCGACGGACGCCAGCACGCTCGTCGAAAAGCGTCGGCCGGCGATCGACCAATGCTTCCTTCACCACAAAGTCACGGTTTCGCAGCTCGACCGTCACGAGGTCACGACCGAGCTGACCGGTCTGCAACGGGTCAGCCGACATTGAACCCATACTCCAAGAGACGCTGTCGCGCAGTATCGCGCTCATCATCGGTGAACAAGACTGCGAACTCCGGACGAAGTACAACGTTCTCGACCGCGAGATCGATCCGTTTGCGTTCCCAGAGTGTTACGAAGCCATCGGAGACAGAGGCGCTAGACAGGAGGCGCTTAGCTGTCCCGAGTCCGCCATATTCCGCCAGCATCCCGAGGTACGCCTTCGCGTCATAGCCAGCTTCGCGCTTCGCCCGGACGTAGACGTCCTTCATGACCGCATCGAACTGCTTCACCAGATCACCCGAGGACCTCGCAGTGACCGGCGCGGCCGGCGTCATACCCTTCGCCGCAGCCTCGCTGGTCGGATCCTCAGAAATAGCGCTCACTCCGGATTCATCGGTGTCGGCAGCGACAGCCGCGACAGCACCGCCTCCCACCTTGCCCGCTCCGGCTCGCTCGGCTGCCTTAGCGGCGACCAGAGTGGCTCGCGCGGTCAGGAACGACTCGTAGTCGTCACGAATCAACTGCGGATCGCAGCCGTCAGGGTACGGACCACTGTTCATTATGGCGTCCCACGGTACGAGGTGCGATTCGAGGCGTGCGGCGATTTCCACCTCGCCCAGCTGCGCCGCGTCGACTCGGTCCTTCAGGTACTGCAGGGGACTGAGGTTGGAGACCTTGCGGTTCGTCTGCCACGTGATGAGGGCACAGTTCAGTGCGCGGAAGCTTTCATCTTCCTCATATTTCGCTCGCTTGACGAGCGTGGAGTCTGGAAAGAGGTGGTGGTACTCGCGATTTATCACCGAGTCGCGCGTCACCGGTGTGTCGTCCGCGATGTCGCGGCCGCCCTCCCGCAGGGAGAGTGCGAGGACGCCCCTCGCCAGGATGTCCCTGGTCTTCGGCCAGCGTGTCGACAGCAGCAGCTCCAAAGCGGGCAGTGGATAGGCTGCCTCGTCGAAAATCGGCGCCTTCACGTCCGCCAGCGAGGCTCCCGAACGCAGCGCGTCGCGGAGTGCGATGTAGTCCTGATACGAGCGGGTGCCGGTCGTGCTTTCGTAGCGTCGTGTGAGGAACGCGCGCCACAGGTAGTAGCGCAGCAGGGTACGTGCGTTGCCGTGAGCATCGCCAGCTGGCGGTACTTCCTTCGCAAGCGCCATCACAACCGGAAGGACCGTTGAACTGGGCAGCCTTGCCTCGTCGTAGATACCCTCGCCCTCGAGAAGGCCCACCATGAACTGCAAAGACTCGACCATCTGCTTCCATTGCTCCGGGAGCCTCTCGTAGTCGAGACGCAGGTAGTTCGCCTTGGAAGCAGTGCGCTCGGCGTGCAGGCACGCGACGTCGAGCAGTAGCGTTCCAAGGTCACCGTAGGCGCCGGCGCTGGTCACCTCCGAGCCGATCCCCTCCAGAATCTCGTGCATGGAAGCACCCGCCGCGGCCTCGACTTGGGCCACCACGATGTCGAAGGGCGTGAGCCGGATGTTCGAGGTGTTCATCTTCACGAACACGTCGAGGGCGACATCCTTCGGCGTCGACTGCGGCAGGTAGAGGTAGGGGATGTTGTACGCCGCCACCCGCTGTCGCAGCGCAGCCAGCTTATTGATCCACTTGACGACTTCGGTGGCGTCGCCGCATGCAGCCTGGAGCCAGTCCGATGCCCGGTCGTGTGCATCGGGAGCCAGGAGGGTGACCGGCACATAGCCACGCTCGAAGACGTCCTCGGGGTCGTCACACCAGACCGGATAGCGCTTGCCCTTTCGGACCCATCGTGGCTGCGACACCACATCGATGGTTGACACCTCTTCGTGGTCGGGATCCGGCTGCCAGGTAACGAACAATGTCAAGTCGTCGTAGGTGCCGTAGAGCGAACGCCAGAGGGCAGTGACTCGCTGCTGCCCGTCCAGGAGGTGCTCCGTGACGCGTCCATCGACCTGTGGCGCCGTCACGAGATGTCGCGAGATGAACGGCTCGGGCTCGCCCACATTCAGTACGAGGACCGCGCCGGCCGGCAGACCCCTGAGGACCGTCTCGAGCAGGCTGACGACCGTCGACCGATCCCACGCCTCGTGCCGTTGGAACCGGGGCAGTCTGAGCGCGCCTGTACGCACCATCTGGAACCAGTCCTCGATCGTGCGGTTCTGCGCCTGAACCGATCCTTGCGCCATCAGCTCACCTCGAAGACTTTCATGACCTCATCGCCGTAGTCGTTGATCACCTTGACTGCGATCTTCCCGGTCTCGGGTTTGGCGAACGGCCGGGAGGACGTGCCATACAGCGACTCCCACGCGTCGGCATCGATGTCTGCCTTGAGTGCCGTCTTGAGCCGCTTGTAGGGATCGTTGCCACCCGTGAAGTAGCAGTGGCGGACGAAGAAGGACTCCTCGTTGTAGTCGGTGTCGATCATCCACAGCGCGATCCGGCTGGTGTCGTTGCTGCGCACCTCGCCGGTCGTCGGGTCGTAGACGTCAACGCCCTTCAGGTGAGCGACATAGCCTTCCTCGGTCTCCTCGAGCTTGATGTCGGGCTCGCCGAAGACGGTGAAGAGATTGCCGGCGCCGGTCTTCTTGAGCTCCTCGCCCATCAGTAGGTCTGCATTCATCCGAACCATGAGAACCGGAATGCGACCCAACTTGCGGGTAGCCGCCACATTGGCGAATCCCTCGTCGGAGGCCTCGACGGTCACGCCGTCATCCTCGGTCACCCCAGTGACCTGGGCATCGAACGCGAAGCCGAGGATGCAGAGCAGGTGGACACCCTCAGCGTTGATCGCTTCGCGGGCCGCCTTCTTGACGAACGACGGGCTCACGGTGCCGTACTGCGGTCCGATCGCGATCGCCACGCGAGTTGGCGCCTCGCCCTCCGCGCGGCCGGCCCTCTCTCCCATCGCCTGGACGTACTGACCCGCATAGGTCTCGAACGACGCGAAACTGATCCGCTCGTTGCGTCGGCCGTTTTGGATGCCCGCCTTGGCCAGGTTGTCGAGGATCGACTGTTCGAAGTTGGGGGCGTCTGCATCCTTGGCTGCCTCGGCCTCGCCGCCGGACTCGCACCTCGCGCCGTCGGGACCGCCAGCGAAGGCGAGCGAGCGGTGCGGGCTCAGTGACTCCACCGTGAACGGGCCGGCGACGCGGACCTTCTTTGCATTCTCGTAGGGCTTGTCGTAGAGCAACTCGAAGTCGGTGTGCCGCTTGATTACCGCGTCAATCTCCTTTCGGGTCATCCCCTCCTTGATGTCGGGATTGTTCGCAATGGACTTGAGAGTGATGTGCTGGACCCGCTCGTAGACGAAGCCGTGCCTGATGTCGCCGGTGAACTCCCGCCGCGGGAGTGCGTGTGCAGCCCGCGACTGCTCCTTGGCGTGCCCCTCGGCGGAGTCGGCGAGCAGGTACCACGGGTATCGCGACCCCATTACCCGCTGCCGGGCCAGCGCCAAGGCAACTCTGGAGGTGTCGACGGTGATCCAGCGGCGCCCCCGCTGCTCGGCTACGTACGCCGTCGTGCCCGACCCGCAGGTCGGGTCCAGCACGAGATCGCCCGGGTCAGTGCACATCAACATGCAGCGCTCGATGACTCGCGTGTTGGTCTGCACGACATAAACCTTTGGGTCTGCAAAACCCGAGGTCACGGTGTCGTCCCAGAGATTGCTGACTGGAAATGCTGCGAAGTCGTTCAGGTATCGGATATAAGTCAACGTCTTGCCGATTGGAGCAACCCGGTTGGCTGCGAGCAGGTTGGTCATCCCTGCCTCGCTGGTCTTCCAGACTCCCTTTGCGGGAAGGAAAGTTCGACCATCCACCACGACGGGATAGCGCGTCTTGTCAACGCCGCTCTGCGAGGTCAACTGGTCGTACCGAAAGATGCGATCGTCCGGGCTGACCGGCTCACCCCTGTGGGGCTCACGCACTCCGTCAGCTCGCTCTACGTATCTGTATTGGCCTCCGCCGGCACCATCGACAGTCTTAGTGAAGTAGAGCTGCCGGTATTTGATGCCGGTCCGGGTGCGAGAAAACCACAAGATGTAATCGGTGACCCCAGCCACCGTGTCCGTTCCTCCACTGGGACTGCCGGCGCCGCTCGTTGTCTTGAAGGTGATCTGGCTGACGAAGTTTTCGCTGCCGAAGACCTCGTCCATCACGCTCCGGACCAGATGGACGTTCTCATCGCCGATCTGGACGAAGCACGATCCCGACTCCGTGAGCAGATCACGCGCAACAAGGAGCCGATCGCGCAGATAGGACAGGTAGGAGTGGATTCCCAGCTCCCACGTGTCGCGAAATGCCTTGATCTGCTCCACTTCGCGCGCTGCGTCTTCGAGCTTGCCGTCCCTGACGTTGCGATTCCTAGCAGAGACCTGCCAGTTGGAACCAAACTTGATGCCGTAGGGCGGGTCGATATAGATCATCTGCACCTTGCCGTGCAGCCGCTCCCGCTCGGCGAGTGAGGTCATCACCTGGAGCGAGTCGCCGAGGACCATTCGGTTCGACCAGTTCGCATCGTGTTTGTAGAAGTCGATTTGGTCTAACTCATCGAGGCCATCAAAGGAATCAAAGAGCGTGAGCTCGGGCTCTTCCTCCGGGCGCGCAGCAGTCCGGCGAAGGTTCTCGATCAGGACCCGGGGTTCAATCTTCTCCTGGATGTATATCGGCGGCGCGTCGGTGACGAGGTCGTTGTCGGTCGCGTCCGCCTCGTCGGCCACCGGGTACTTGCCGCGCCAGACGAGCTGGGGGTCGAGGCTCTCGTCGCGGGCGTACCGAACCTTGCGGATCTCTTCAAGGCTCGGATCGACGAACTCGTGCGCGTCGGCCGTCGGGATGTTCGTCCGCTTGTCGCCGTGCTTGATGGCGTCGACGGGTGTCGGTCCCTGGGCAGTCTTCCTAAGCGCCACGAGCGCTCCTCACGTCCTTGTCGTTGAAGTCGAGCAGATCTGGGTCGCCGATGATCGGCGCGTCGCCGTATAGCAACTGGATCGCCTCGGCGAGCCGCACCTTGAACTCCAACGGGTTGGTCATCTCGGTGTAGCCCCAGCGCCCGAAACCGCCATGGTTGTTCACGGAGGCGCACCACGATTCCCGCGCCGTGGAGGCCTTCGCCCGGGTCGGGCCTGGGCTCTTCTGGCTGCCCGACACCTCCACGATCAGCGTGCGGTCGAAGGCTTCGCCGTCGAGTCGCTTGAGACGGACCAGGAAGTCCGGGACGTAGGAGTGCGTGCGGCCCTTGTGCACGTAAGGGATCGTGAAGCCGAGGTGGTCGTTCTTGACGTAGGCCTTGACGTTCCGATTCAGTTCCAACTCGGCCGCCAGCAACTGCTCCCACGTGTTGCCGTCCTTGCCGTCCAGGGTCACGTGGGAGACCTCAGACTTCTCGGTCGGCACCGTGGCCTTGCGCGTGTGGAAGTCGACGTCCGCGGTGGAGCCCTGCGGGTCGAACCGGTTGAGCATCGGCCGCAGCCGGCCCCGACGGTCTGCCAGCCGGGTGATGCCCCCCCAAACTTTCTCGCCGGCCTCGGCCTGTGCCTCGGTGATGGTCATCAGGTAACCGAGGTTGTAGCCCTGGGCGATCTGGACCCGCTGCTCGATCCATTCCCGGCAGATGCCAACGAGCCGCGGAAACAGCCACGGCCGCTTGTCCTCAACTGTGTTGAATTGGGTGTCGAGAACGCGCTTCGCGAGCGCGAACGCCACCTCCTGGGATCGGTAGTTCCCGTCGTCGCCGCGCTCTCGTTCGCCCGCGCCCACGACCCCTTGCATCTCGACCCAGCGAGGGACCGTGTTCGGACCGATCTCGAAGGCCGGTGCGCCCTCGAGATCGAGCCAGATGTCCTCGTCGGGCAGTTCCACGCGGTAGCCGTCTAGCTTGGGGAAGGTGATTCGCAGATGCGCGCGGCCCTCGATAGCCGCGACTTCCTGGACCGGCTTGGGCGGCAGCGGGTCCTTGGTTGGCTTGTCCGAGGAGATGAACTGGAAGGGGATTCCGTAGACGTTGGCGTACTCGGGCTCGAAGTAGCCTGCGTCGTTGACGGCGTACGACCGGCGCCGGAGACCCCGGCCCACTACCTGCTCGCACAACAGTTGGCTGCGGAAGGCACGGACGCCCAGGATGTGAGTGACCGTGTTGGCGTCCCAGCCCTCGGTCAGCATCGAGACGCTGACGACACACCGAACCTGCTCGCCGAGCTTACCCTTCTTGCCAACGGTGTTCATCACCTCGCGGAGAAGCTCCTCCTCGGTGATCTTCTCGACGTCGGCACCCGGGTTGCGGCGACGATACTCCGCCTTGAACGCGGCGATCTCGGCTCCAGCAGCCAGCTTGAAATCTGCCTTCAGGCCTTCGCCGGACTCGAGTTGAGCCGAGTCGATGAGGATCGTGCGCGGTCTAGCCAGTGGCTTGCCGTCGACCACGTTGCTGAGCAAGGCCAGACTGCCGGGCTTGTGCGCGATGACCTCGCCGTCCTGCTCGATCTGTTCGCCCGCGATCCAGTCGTAGACGAGCTTGCTCACGACGGTGTTGGGACAGACCACGATGAACACGGGCGGCGCCTCGCCGTGCTGCTGGAGCGATGATTCCCAGTGCTTGAACGCCCGCTCGTAACTCCGGTGCAGGCTGCGCAGTGCTCCCTCGAGCTCAGGCTCGGGAATCCAGTGCTCGACCTTGCCCTTTGCTGCTCTCTTGGGCAGTTTGTCACCGACGAAGTCCCAGAGTCGGAGATAGGTGACCAGCTCGTGGGCTGCGTCGTCGTCGACCGGCATACGCGGCACCTTCACGATGCCCGACTCGATCGCGTCCATGAGGGAAAAGTCGCTGACGGTCCACGGGAAGATGTAGCCCTCGTTGTAGCCCGAGCCGTTGAGGTAGAACGGGGTCGCCGAGAGATCGAATACCTGCTTGATCCCGACGTGCTTCGCGACGGCCTCGAGGCCTTTAAACCACACGCGGGCCTCCTCGTTCGCCTCCTGCTCGACCGCGCTGAGTTTCTCGCTCTTCGTATCAGCTGGGAGCGGCCGGTCCTGGTAGCAGTGGTGCGCCTCGTCGTTGAAGACGATGATTTGCTGCTTGTCCGTGCCCGCCCTGCCCAAGTCGCGCAGAACCCGGCTGACCATGGCCCGTTGCGTCTCTTTGAACGCGTCCTCCTTGCGGTCTCCCTTGAGAAGGAGCCGAGTGTTCCGGGCTACGCCCCTGATCTCCTTGGCATCCTTGAGTTGGAACCCGTGGTAGTTGGTGATGACGATCCGGGCGTGTTCCAGACCGCCCTTGAGGTCTGCGGGGATCAGGTCGCGCAGGTCGTAGTAGTTCTCCGCGTCCTCGGGTAGCAGCACACGCAGGCGGTCCTTGATTGTGATGCCAGGTGCCACGACCAGGAACCGGTTGGTGAACCGCGAGTCACGAGGTGACTGCACCTTATTGAGGGTCTGCCAGGCAACCAGCATCGCCATCACGACTGTCTTGCCGGAGCCCGTGGCCATCTTCAGAGCCATCCGGGGCAGGCCTGCGTTGTGCGCTGCGTTCTCGGGCTCGAGTCGCTTTCGCCAGTCGGCGTACCCATGGCTGCGACCGGCGACCTCCGTCAGGAAGACCGCGGTCTCGGCGGCTTCACGCTGGCAGAACAGCACCCGATTCTCCCGCTTGGGGTCCGCCCAGTGCTGGAGAAGCTTGCGGGTGATCGGGGTGACGCCGGCGTACTCTCCGCCGCGGCGCCACTTAGCTACTTCACGACGAATGTCGTTGATCAGGCTATTGCGCTCGCGTCGTTCTCCAGTCACATCGAAGTCGATCTCGACCTGCTCGTATCCATCCTTGTCCCGCCTGCCCTTCTTGGTCATCGCGATCGGGATGAAGGACTCGCTTGATCGTCGACCGTCCCGAATCTTTCCAGTCGGCCCTTGGGGGCCGATCTCGTAGTAACGGTCCGGCTGTTCGTACGGCGAATTCAGAATCGGGTTGTCGATGGAGAGCACAGGTTCTTCCGCCACTAATCCTCCTCGATCTTTCGCGAGTACGTGGCGGCGTACTCGGTGAACACCGCGACTCGCTCATTGGTCCATGTCGTGCCGTCCGGGCGGCAGATCGCGTCGAGGAACGTGATCAGCGCCTCAAGGCGGGAGTCCGGCCGGTGCTCGTAGCCTCGGCCCCATTCGATGAGCGAGGCGATGTCCTGGCTCGTCGCCGTCACGAGTGGATCGGAGCCCTTGCTCTTCCGCAGTGCGGTGAACTCGGGGTGGTCGGCCTCGCCTTCCTCCTCATCCGACTGCCCGCTGCCCAGGACTTCTTCGTAGTAGGCATCCTCGTCGTTGAGCTGGAGTTGCCGACCGGTGACCGCGGCCTGCTCGTAGAGCTCCAGCGTGCGGGCGAACGACCATGGACTGGACAGGAACCGCTTCTTCAACAGCATCGCCACGAAGTCGCCCGAGCGGCGTTTCCCGTTCGTGCGTGCGCTGTCTTTCAGAATGCGGTCCAGCGTGGTGAACTGCCGCTGCTCGTCCTCGCTTGGGCTGAACGGGAGCACCAGGAGCCGGCGAGGTTTGAAGTCCTTGTCGGTGAGTTCCGTCTTCAGCCCGCGAATCGCGATGTCCCGCAGCGCCCGCTCGTCGAGGATCGCGCCGCGGCTGAACCGTCGCCCGTCGATCATCTCCAGCAACGCGGTGAACGATTCGGGGTATCCGTTGTGCGGCGTCGCGCTGAGAAACAATCTGTGCTCGCACATCTGCGCCAGCGCCTTCGTGGCTGTCGTGCGTTGGCTGTCCACGGCATATCCACGGCGTCCCGGCGCGGTGGTGGGACTGGCGGGAGCGATGTGGTGGGCCTCATCCACCACTAGGACGTCGAAGGCGAACCGTCGTGCCGTGGCGGTGTCCCGGGCGTCGGCGAAGACGTCGCGCAGCAGGCGCTGTGCACGCAATGTCGGCAGCCAGGACATGCTGACGATGACGCGAGGGAAGAGCCGGAACGGATTGGCGTTGAGCCCGTGGCTGCGGCGGACCCGTGCCATGAGATCGCTGTTGACGATGACGAAGTCCAGGCCGAACTTCTCCCGCAT
>Ga0136613_10000972_pt1 | contig 14206 bp, 10 predicted proteins | sample AntDrymUQ2722106_2_FD_106649 | JGI IMG/M metagenome (GOLD analysis project Ga0136613, IMG submission 106649) | Polar desert sand microbial communities from Dry Valleys, Antarctica - metaG UQ272 (21.06) | ecosystem: Environmental > Terrestrial > Soil > Desert | place: Antarctica: Dry Valley... | reverse complement strand
TCGGGCCGCAGCACCGAGCCGCCGCGGATGATCGTGACGAGCGCGGTGTCGGTCGGCCAGCTGACGTCGGAGACCTTGCGGCCGACGATCGGGGAGTCGGCGGGCAGCGTGAGCTCGACCAGGTTGGCGTTGCCCTGGCTGAACCTGAACAGCCTGACGAGATCGCCGATGCTCACGGCCTCCTCGACGAGCGCGCTCATGATCCGCGGGGTCGACACCGCCACGTCGACGCCCCAGGCCTCGTTGAACATCCACTCGTTCTTCGGATGGTTGACCCGAGCGACCACCCGGGGGACGCCGAACTCGGTCTTCGCGAGGAGTGAGACGACCAGGTTCACCTTGTCGTCGCCGGTGGCCGCGATCACCACGTCGCACCGTTCCAGCCCGGCCTCCTCCAGCGAGGCGACCTCGCACGCGTCAGCGAGGAGCCACTCCGCCTGGGGCACGCTGTCGGCCTTGATGGCGCGGGCCTCCTTGTCGACCAGGAGCACCTCGTGGTTGTTGTCGAGCAGCTCAGCGGCGATCGAGCGGCCGACGTTGCCGGCCCCGGCGATGGCAACCCGCATCAGCGCACCTCGGGCTTCCGGCCGAGGACGTCCGTCACGCGGTCGGCCTCGTCCTCGCGCATGACGACGTGCACCAGATCGCCTTCCTGGAGGACGGACTCCGAGGTCGGGATCAGGCCCTCGCCGATCCGGTTCAGGAGTGCCACGCGAGACCCAGAGGCACGCTCGAGGTCATCCACGGTCAACCCGTACCACCCGCTGTCCACGTGCACCTCGACCAGGTCGATCGCACCGGTCGGGTCGCGCCAGAGTGCCTGCACGCCCTCCGGGAACAGCCGCCGGATCATCTGGTCGGCGGTCCACCGGACGGTGGCGACGGTCGGGATCCCCAAGCGCTGGTAGACCTCGGCGCGCCGCGGGTCGTAGATGCGGGCCACGACGTTGTGCACGTCGAACGTCTCGCGGGCCACGCGGGCGGCGAGGATGTTCGAGTTGTCGCCGCTGCTGACCGCGGCGAACGCCTCGGCGTCCTCGATGCCGGCGGCGCGGAGGACCTCCCGGTCGAAGCCGATCCCGGCGACGGTCCGTCCCCGGAAGTCTGCGCCCAACCGGCGGAACGCGGTCTCGCTCTGGTCGATGACGGCGACCGAGTGCTCGAGGCGCTCGAGCTCGTGGGCGATCAACGAGCCGACCCGCCCGCACCCCATCACGACGACGTGCACGTCTGCTGCCCTTCGTGGTTGTCGCAGTGCTTCATGGTGTCCCAGGCGCGCTCCGACGCTACACGCAGTGGCCGTGCTCACGGCGCCCGGCCGCGGCCTACGATTCACGGCGTGCCGAGCGTCGGGGACATCTCCAAGCGACTGGTGATCGGTCGCGCGCTGCGCAGCGACCGGTTGGACGAGACGCTGCTGAAGAAGCGCATCGCGCTGCCGGTGTTCGCCAGCGACGCGCTCTCCTCCGTCGCCTACGCGCCGGACGAGATCTTCCTGACCCTCGCGCTCGGCGGGCTCACCGCGTATGCGGTCTCATGGCAGGTCGGCCTGGCCGTCGTGGTCGTGATGATCACGGTCGTCGCTTCGTACCGGCAGAACGTGCACGCCTACCCGAGCGGCGGCGGGGACTACGAGGTGGCCACCGTCAACCTCGGCAAGCACGCCGGCCTCACGGTCGCCAGCGCGCTGCTCGTCGACTACGTCCTGACGGTTGCCGTGTCGATCTCCTCAGCGGCGCAGTTCGTGGCCTCGGCCATCCCGCAGATGCGCGGGCACGAGGCGACCGCCGCAGTGATCGCGACGGTCTTCCTCATGGGGATGAATCTCCGCGGCGTCCGCGAGTCCGGCACCTTGTTCGCGGTCCCGACGTACGTGTTCATGGTGGCGATCCTCGGCATGGCCGCCTGGGGCTTCGTCCGGCTGGGTCTCGGCAGCCTCCCGGAGGCACCGAGCGCGGACCTCGCGCTGTCGACGGAGGGGCAGTTTGAGACCGGCTTCACCGGGCTGGCCGCGGCTTTCCTCATCCTGCGGGCGTTCTCGTCCGGGTGCGCGGCGCTCACCGGCGTGGAGGCGATCAGCAACGGCGTCCCGGCGTTCCGCAAGCCGAAGAGCAAGAACGCCGCGACGACCCTGGCGCTGCTCGGCCTGCTGTCGGTGACGATGCTCATGGGCGTCATCTCGCTGGCCAACGCCACGAACGTCCGGTTCGCCGAGGACCCGGCCACCCAGCTGATCGGTCCGGACGGCGCCCCGGTCGGCGACGAGTACGTGCAGGACCCCGTGATCGGCCAGCTGGCCAGGACCGTGTTCGACCAGTTCGAGCCGGGGTTCTACCTCGTCGCCGCCGCCACCGGGATCATCCTCGTGCTGGCCGCGAACACCGCCTTCAACGGCTTCCCGGTGCTCGGCTCGATCCTCGCCCAGGACCGGTGGTTGCCGCGCCAGCTGCACACCCGAGGCGACCGGCTCGCGTTCTCGAACGGGATCATCGGCCTGGCTGCGGTTGCGATCGTCCTGGTCCTCGCGTTCGACGCCGAGGTGACCCGCCTCATCCAGCTCTACATCGTCGGCGTGTTCGTGTCGTTCACGATGAGCCAGACGGGCATGATCCGGCACTGGACAAGGCTGCTCAAGACCGAGCCCGACCGGTCGAACCGGCTGCGCATGCAGCGCAGCCGGGTGATCAACAGCGTCGGGCTCTTCGTCACCGTGACCGTGCTCGTCGTCGTCCTGCTGACCAAGTTCATCCGCGGCGCTTGGATCGCGATCGCCGCGATGGCGGTTCTCTTCTTGATCATGAAGGCGATCAGGCGCCACTACGACCGGGTCCGCGACGAGCTGGACGAGGACTCCAGCGACGCCTCGGTCCTGCCGTCCCGCATCCACGCCGTCGTGCTCGTCTCGAAGCTGCACCAGCCGACCATCCGGGCGATCAGCTACGCCCGTGCTTCGCGGCCGGCGGTCCTCGAGGCGCTGACCGTCGACGTCGATCCGGTCGAGACCCGGGAGCTGGTCGAGAAGTGGGATCTCCGTACGGTCCCGATCCCGCTTAAGGTCCTCGCGTCGCCGTACCGGGAGATCACCCGTCCGATCCTCGACTACGTGAACTCGATCCGGCGGCAGAGCCCGCGGGACGTCGTGATGGTGTACATCCCGGAGTACGTGGTCGGGCACTGGTGGGAGAACCTGCTGCACAACCAGAGCGCGCTGCGGCTCAAGGGACGGCTGCTGTTCACCCCGGGGATCATGGTGACCAGCGTGCCCTGGCAGCTGCAGTCGTCCGAGGTGGCCGCGTCGCGCGAGGAGGGGTCGGCCCCTGGTCAGGTCCGCCGCGGCGGGTGACTGCGGCGCCGGTGGTCGGGGAGCAGGTCGAGCTCGTCGTCGGTCCCGTCGCGCACGGCGGGCACTGCGTCGCGCGGCTCGACGGGCGCGTCGTGTTCGTCCGGCACGCCCTGCCGGGTGAGCGGGTCCGCGCGAAGATCACCGACGGCGGTCCGGGCTCGCGGTTCCTGCGGGCCGACGCGGTCGAGGTGCTGCTGGCGTCGCCGGACCGGGTAGTCCCGCCCTGCCCGTTCGCCGGACCTGGGCGCTGCGGCGGGTGCGACTGGCAGCACGCCACCGTGGCCGCCCAGCGTCGGCTGAAGGCGTTGGTGATCATGGAGCAGCTGCACCGGCTGGCCGGCGTCGATCGGGACGTCGTGGTCGAGCCGTTGCGGGACGACGACGACGGGCTCGGCTGGCGGACGCGGCTCCAGCTCGCGGTCGCCGCCGACGGCCGACCCGGTCTGCGGCGGCACCGCTCGCACGTGGTGGTCCCGATCGACCGGTGCCTGATCGCCCACCCCGCGGTGGACGAGACGGGCGTGCTCCGGCGGCGCTGGCGCGGGCAGGACGACGTCGAGGTGATCATCGGCGCCGAAGGACCACCGCTCGTGCTGGCTGACGGACAGGTTGAGCCCAGGCGACCCGGTCGCCGGGCGGCGGTCAGGGAGGTCGCGCTCGGACGGCGCTGGCGGGTGAGCGGGAGCGGCTTCTGGCAGGTGCACCCGGCGGCCGCGGACACGCTGGCCAGCGCGGTGCTGCGGCTCCTCCATCCCCAGCGCGGCGAGCACGGGCTCGACCTGTACAGCGGAGTCGGACTGTTCTCCGCCGCGCTCGCGCTCGCGGTCGGGGACGCCGGCAGCGTGGTGGCGGTCGAGTCCGGCGTCGACGCGGTCGCCGACGCCCGGCGCAACCTGCACGACCTACCGACCGTGCGCCTGGTCGAGGCCGACGTCGAGGAGTGGCTGGGCCGGCCCGGCCTCCCGCGCACCGACGTCGTCGTGCTCGACCCGCCGCGGTCGGGTGCCAGACGGGTGGTGGTGCAACGGGTGGCAGCGCTGCACCCGCGGGCAGTCGCGTACGTCGCCTGCGACCCGGCGGCTCTCGCCCGCGACCTCGCGTACTTCGCCGACGCGGGCTACCACCTGGTCGAGCTCGAGGCGTACGACCTGTTCCCGATGACCCACCACGTCGAGTGCATCGCGCTGTTGCACGCCAGGTAGTATCTTGACGTCAAGATAAATTAACCGGGTCCCACCTGTCGTGCGTTCTTTTCCGGCTCGGCAAGATGTGCGGATCGAGAGGAGACCGCGGTGACCAGCACCTCCGGACCGAACAGCTTCGGCAGCGCCGGCATGCTCGAGGTCGGCGACGCGTCGTACGAGATCTACCGGCTGAGCGCTGTCGAGGGGGTCGAGCGGCTGCCGTACAGCCTGAAGATCTTGCTGGAGAACCTGCTGCGCACCGAGGACGGCGTCAGCACGACCGCCGAGCACGTCCGGGCCCTGGTGGCGTGGGACTCCGCCGCCGAGCCCGACACCGAGATCCAGTTCACACCGGCCCGGGTGATCATGCAGGACTTCACCGGCGTCCCAGCCGTCGTCGACCTGGCCACGATGCGCGAGGCGATGGCCGACCTCGGCGGTGACCCGAGCCGGATCAACCCGCTCGCGCCGGCCGAGCTCGTCATCGACCACTCGGTCGTGGCCGACGTGTTCGGTGCTCCGGACGCCTTCGAGCGCAACGTGGCGCTGGAGTACGAGCGCAACGAGGAGCGCTACCAGTTCCTGCGCTGGGGGCAGTCGGCGTTCGACGACTTCAAGGTCGTCCCCCCCGGCACCGGCATCGTGCACCAGGTCAACATCGAGTTCCTGGCCCGGACGATCATGACCCGTGACGGTGTCGCGTACCCGGACACAGTTGTCGGCACCGACTCGCACACCACGATGGTGAACGGACTTGGCGTGCTCGGCTGGGGCGTGGGCGGGATCGAGGCCGAAGCGGCGATGCTCGGCCAGCCGGTCTCCATGCTCATCCCGCGGGTGGTGGGGTTCAAGCTCAGCGGCTCGCTGCCTGAGGGCGCCACCGCCACGGACCTCGTCCTGACGATCACCGAGATGCTGCGCAAGCACGGCGTGGTCGGCAAGTTCGTCGAGTTCTATGGACCCGGCGTCGGGGCGGTCCCGCTGGCCAACCGCGCGACCATCGGCAACATGAGCCCGGAGTACGGCTCGACCTGCGCGATCTTCCCGATCGACGAGGAGACCGTCCGCTACCTGCGCTTCACCGGTCGCGACGAGGAGCTGGTCGCGCTGGTCGAGGCGTACGCGAAGGAGCAGGGGCTCTGGCACTCGCCCGACGCCGAGCCGGACTACTCGGAGCGGCTCGAGCTCGACCTCGCCACGGTCGTGCCCTCGCTGGCCGGGCCGAAGCGACCGCAGGACCGGGTCGCGCTCACCGACGCGAAGCAGAGCTTCCGGGCGGCGCTCAGCGACTACGTCGACACCGAGGTGCACGCCGAGCGCCACGTGAACGGGCCCACGGACGAGGCGGTCGCCGAGACGTTCCCGGCCAGCGACCCGGTCGCCGTCGGCACCGGCGGCGATGACGCGGCCGACCAGCCGCACGCGGTCACGGCGGCATCCGGAGCTCCCGGCCGGCCGTCGAGCCCGACGCCGGTCCGGCTCGAGGATGGCGCGTCGTTCGACGTCGACCACGGTGCCGTCGTGATCGCCTCGATCACGTCGTGCACGAACACGTCCAACCCATCGGTCATGATCGGCGCCGCGCTGGTGGCCAAGAAGGCGGTCGAGCGCGGGCTCACGCGGAAGCCGTGGGTGAAGACGTCGCTCGCGCCAGGGTCCAAGGTCGTCATGGACTACTACGAGCGGGCCGGCCTGACGCCGTACCTCGAGAAGCTCGGCTTCCACCTCGTGGGGTACGGATGCACCACGTGCATCGGCAACTCCGGCCCGATCATCGACGAGGTCAGCGCCGTGGTGAACGAGTTCGATCTTGCCGTGGTGTCCGTGCTGTCGGGCAACCGCAACTTCGAGGGCCGGATCAACCCGGACGTGAAGATGAACTACCTCGCCTCACCGCCGCTCGTCGTCGCGTACGCACTCGCCGGGACGATGGACCTCGACCTCACGACGGAACCGCTGGGCGAGGGCAGCGACGGCCAGCCGGTCTACCTGCGCGACATCTGGCCGACTGCGCACGAGATCGAGGAGGTCGTCGACGCGGCGATCGCGAGCGAGATGTTCACCCGGGACTACGCGGACGTCTTCTCCGGTGACGACCGCTGGCGGGCGCTGGCGATCCCGACCGGCGACACGTTCGAGTGGGATCCTGACTCGACCTATGTCCGCAAGCCGCCGTACTTCGAGGGCATCCAGCGCGAGCCGGCTCCGGTGATGAACATCAGCGGTGCCAGGGTGCTGGCGAAGCTCGGTGACTCGGTGACCACCGACCACATCTCGCCGGCCGGCGCGATCAAGTCCGACAGCCCGGCCGGCCAGTACCTCGCCGAGCACGGCGTCGAGCGGCGTGAGTTCAACTCGTACGGGTCGCGGCGCGGGAACCACGAGGTGATGATCCGGGGAACGTTCGCGAACATCCGGCTGCGCAACCAGCTCGCGCCAGAGACCGAGGGCGGGTTCACCCGCAACCTGCTCACCGGCGAAGTGATGTCGATCTACGAGGCGTCCACGGCCTACCAGGCTGCCGGTGTGCCGCTGATGATCTTGGCCGGCAAGGAGTACGGCTCAGGGTCCTCTCGCGACTGGGCGGCCAAGGGAACTGCCCTGCTGGGAGTTCGCGCTGTGATCGCCGAGTCGTACGAGCGGATCCACCGGTCGAACCTCATCGGCATGGGCGTGCTCCCGCTGCAGTACGCCGACGGCGAGACCGCCGAGTCGCTCGGGCTCACCGGTGACGAGGAGTTCGAGGTCACCGGCGTCGACGCTCTGAACGATGGTCAGGTGCCGCGGGAGGTGACCGTGCGAGCGGGGCACCAGGAGTTCGCGGTGCGGCTGCGGATCGACACCCCGGGCGAGGCGGACTACTTCCGTCACGGCGGGATCATGCAGTACGTCCTGCGCAGCCTCCTGGACTGAACTTCTTGGCGTCGGGACGACTCGCGGTCGCACTGGACCACGCAAGAGATGCCTGTTCGTGCTCCTGGACGATGAGCACGGCCACAGGGAAGAAGACCGACGTTGCGCTACGCTGTGCCACATGACCGATGTGTCGGTGCGGGAGCTGCGCAACCACACCGCCCGGGTGATCGCCGCGGTCGAGAGCGGCGAGGTCGTTGTCCTGACCGTCCACGGCCGACCAGTTGCCGACATCGTGCCTCGCCGAACCCGGAGCGAACGCCGTCCGACCGATCTGCTGCTGTCCGAGCTGGACGAGATCAGCGCGCTCGCCGCCGAGCTCGGGGCATCATCTCGGGCGGAGGACTTCGACCTCGGCCTCACGACGGATGACCTGGTGCGGTGAACGGCTACCTGGTCGACACCAGCATCTTCGTGGCGGCAGAACAGGGCCGGGGACTGGGTGCACCCCCAGGTGGCGACGCTCGACTGTCGGTCGCGACGCTCACCGAGCTCGGTGTCGGTGTCCGCCGTGCCAACGACGAGCCGCTCCGGCAGCTGCGCGCTGCCACGTTCGCGAGAGCGCGGCGCTTCGTCGCGCTCCCGTACGACGAGCGAGTAGCCGAACGGCTGGCTGACCTTCTTGCGACGGCGTGGGCGCGGGGACGTCGAGCCGGTGCGATGGACGCGATCATCGCGGCGACCGCCTTGGTCCACGACCTCGTGGTCTGGACGCAGGACACGGACTTCGAGGTACTCGTCGAGCTCGCACCCGACCTACGCGTGCAGCCCGGGTGACGGGCGCCGCGAGCTTCCATGATCAACGAGATCAGGTCGGCTGTTCAGCGCAGCGGGACGAAGCGGTAGTGGCCGACCTGGCGGACCTCGGTCCGATCCGGACCGTGCCGCTGGACGACCGACAGCCGGCCGGACACCGGCACCACCATCCGGCCACCGACGGCCAGCTGGTCGACCAGCGCCTGCGGCAGCTTCGCGGACTCCGCCGAGACCAGGATGCGGTCGTACGGTGCGTCATCGGGCCGGCCGAGCGCGTCGGGATCGGCTCGCTGCACCGATGCCCACGGCAGCTCGTAGGCCTCGAGGCTCGCCCGCGACCGCGACACGAGCTCGTCGACCAGGTCCACGCCGAGCACCGCTCCCGCGGGCCCGGCCAGCGTCGCGAGCAACGCGGTCGTCCAGCCGGAGCCGCTGCCCACGTCCAGCACGCGGTCACCCTCCGCGACCTCGAGCAGGCTGAGCAGGTGGCGCACGGTGGTCGGCTGCGAGCAGGTCTGGTTGAACCCGATCGGAAGCGGCCGGTCGTCGTCGGTGAACGGGCGTTGGACTTCGGGCAGGAAGTCCGCACGCCGAACCGCCCGCATGGCGGCGCGGACGCGTTCGTCATCGAGTCGCATCCGGCCCCTCCAGGTGCCTCGCCGTCTCGTTCCACCGTCCAGGTACCCCGCACCGGACGTGACGCTCGCCACGCAGGGAAAGATCGACCCGCTCGGCGCCGGTTGCGCACGTAGGATCGTCCGGATGGGGACGCTCGCGAGCATCAGCAGCCCGAGCGACCTGCGTGGGCTCGACCAGCGCCAGCTGACCCAGCTCGCCGCCGAGATCCGCGACTTCCTGATCACGAGCGTGTCTCGTACCGGAGGCCATCTCGGCCCCAACCTCGGCGTGGTCGAGCTCACGATCGGCCTGCACCGGGTCTTCGACTCGCCGCGCGACCGGATCGTCTTCGACACCGGCCACCAGGCATACGTGCACAAGATCCTCACGGGTCGGCTGGCTGGCTTCGAGCGGCTCAAGCAGCGCGGTGGTATCTCCGGCTACCCGAACCGGGCCGAGTCCGAGCACGATCTGGTCGAGAACTGCCACGCGTCCACCGCGCTGTCCTATGCCGACGGCCTGGCCAAGGCGTACGCGCTCCGGGGTGAGGCCGACCGCCGGGTCGTCGCCCTCGTCGGTGACGGCGCCCTGACCGGCGGGATGGCCTGGGAGGCGCTGAACAACATCGCCGCCGCGGACCGGCCCGTGATTATCGTGGTGAACGACAACGGACGCTCGTACGCCCCGACGATCGGCGGGCTGGCGAACCACCTGACCAGCCTTCGCACCAGTCCCCGCTACGAGCACGTCCTCGAGACGATCAAGGAATCGCTCGGCCGCACCCCGCTCGTCGGTGCACCGCTCTACGAGGCGCTGCACGGGATCAAGAAGGGCCTGAAGGACGCGCTCTACCCCCAGGGCATGTTCGAGGACCTCGGCCTGAAGTACGTCGGGCCGATCGACGGCCACGACCTCGGTGCGGTCGAGGCGGCGTTGCACCGGGCAAAGCGCTTCGGCGGACCAGTGATCGTGCACTGCGTCACGAGCAAGGGGTACGGCTACCAGGCCGCGCTGGACGACGAGGCCGACAACCTGCACAGCCCCGGCGCGTTCGACCCGGTCACCGGGCTGGCCACCGCAGCGTCGGGGGAGACCTGGACGGGCGTCTTCGGCGAGGAGCTCGCAGCGATCGGCGCCGAGCGACCTGACGTGGTGGCGATCACCGCGGCCATGCTGCGCCCGACCGGGCTGCACCCGTTCGCCGAGCAGTTCCCGGACCGTACGTTCGACGTGGGGATCGCCGAGCAGCACGCGGTCACCTCCGCCGCCGGGCTGGCGATGGGTGGCATGCACCCGGTCGTCGCTCTCTACGCCACGTTCCTCAACCGCGCATTCGACCAGGTCCTGCTCGACGTCGCGCTGCACCGGTGCGGCGTGACGTTCGTGCTCGACCGGGCCGGCGTGACCGGCGACGACGGCCCGAGCCACAACGGCGTGTGGGACCTGTCGCTGCTCAACATCGTCCCTGGCATGCGGGTGGCCGTTCCGCGCGACGGTGCGCGGTTGCGTGAGCTGTTGCGCGAGGCGCTCGCCGTGGGTGACGGACCGACCGCGCTGCGCTACCCGAAGGGTGCGCTGACCGTCGACATCCCGGCTGTCGAGCGGACCGGGACGACCGACGTGCTGGTCCGCTCCGGGGAGCGCGACGTCCTCCTCGTCGGGGTCGGGCCGATGGTCGGGCTGGGCGTCGAGGTGGCACAGCGGCTGATCGCGCAGGGCATCGGGATCACGGTCGTGGACCCCCGCTGGGTGACCCCGGTCGACTCCTCGGTCGTCGAGCTCGCGCGCGAGCACCGCCTGGTCGTGAGTGTCGAGGACAACGGCCGGTCCGGCGGTTACGGCGACAGCCTCGCCCGGGCGCTGCGCGACGCTGACGTGGACATACCGTTCCGCGATCTCGGCGTGCCGGTTGCATTCATCGGGCACAGCAAGCGCGCGGAGATCCTCGCCGACGTCGGGCTCACCGCGCAGGCCGTGTCCCGCCGCCTGATCGAGCTCTACGCGCAGCGGCAGGACCATGCACCATCGACCGCCGCTTCCGCGGGACAAGGCGAGCCGACGCGCCAGTCACCCTGATCAGCGGCGCGGGGGCCGCAACTTGTCGGCTGCTCCGCCGGAGAATCAGACTAGGCGAAATGATCAGGCTGGCCCGACCGGGCCGACACCAGCGAGGAAGGCGTCCACCTCGCTGCGCGACCGGAGCCGGATGACGACCTGGTCGGGCTGGTCGCGCCGGCTGGCGAGCGAGGCGTAGCGCTCGGCGTACGTGCTGTGGTTCCGCCACGCCCAGAGCAGGATCGACTTCTCTGGGTCGCGTGACAGCCAGCCCGTCAGCGGCTCGCGGTTGCCGTTCCACAGCTCGGTCCGGAGCACGGTACGGCGAAACGTCCGGGAGCCGAGCTGACGCATGACCGCCGAGCGGGGGAGGTCGAGCCACACCACCGTGTCGGCACGGGCGAGGACGAGGTCGGCCACGGCGGAGTAGTTGCCGTCAGCGGTCCAGGCGGGTGCCGCAAGGCGCTCCGTCACCAGCCTCCGAAAATCCTCGACCGGGAGCGGTTGCCAGCCCGCCTGGTGGTAGATCGCGTCGAGCTCGACGTGCCGCACGGCGAGGCGCGCGGCCAGCGTCCGAGCGGCGGTGGTCTTGCCCGACCCGGCGTTCCCCACGACCCAGACGCGCTGCACGGACCGACGCTAGCGAGTCCTCGCTGCGGCTCCGAGCGGCTAGGTCGCCGGAACGGAGGCAACCCCGGGGGCGAGGAACCGGTTCCCGGTGACCTCCTCGGACGTGCCGGTGCGATCGAGGTGCGGGGCGATCCCGCCGAGATGGAACGGCCAGCCCGCGCCGAGCAGCATCGCCAGGTCGATGTCGCGCACGTCAGCGACGACGCCCTCGTCGAGCATGAGGCGGATCTCCTCGGCGAGCGCCCGCACCGCCCGCGCCCGCACCTCATGGGCGGTCCAGCCCGAACCCTGTGCCGTCTGCAGGGCGGCGACCTCGGGATCGACCACCCGCTGCCGACCCGGCCCATCGACGTACACCGACCGCTTCCCCGCCTCGACGAGGCCAGTCAGCACCGGTGAGACGGTGAAGCGGTCCGGGAACGCGACGTGCAACGTCTCGGCGACGTGCAGCGCGACGGCCGGGCCGACCAGACCGAGCAGCTCGAACGGACCCATCGGCAGGCCGAGCGATCGGAGCGCGTCATCAACCACCTCGATCGGCGTACCCGCGTCGACCGCGGCCGCTGCCTCGCCGAGGAACCTGGTGAGCAACCGGTTTACCACGAACGCCGGGGCGTCCTGGACGAGGATGCACGACTTGCGCAGCCGCTTGCCGACCTCGAACGCAGTAGCCAGGGTCGGGTCGTCGGTCCGCTCCCCACGGACGATCTCGACCAGTGGGAGCACCGCGACCGGGTTGAAGAAGTGCAGGCCGACGACCCGCTCAGGGTGGTCGAGACCAGCCGCCATCGCGGTGACCGACAGCGCGGACGTGTTCGTCGCGAGCACGCAGGTCGGGCCCACGATCTTCTCGAGGTCGGCGAGCACCCGCTCCTTGATCGCCAGGTCCTCGAAGACCGCCTCGATCACGAGGTCGGCGTCGGCGAACCCGGCGAGGTCGACCACGCCCGTCACGAGGCTGCGCAGGCGGTTCGCCAGGTCGGGGGTCACCTGGCTCCTCGCCTCGAGCTTGGCGACCTCGGCGTGCACGTACCCGATGCCGTGCTCGACCCGCACCTGGTCCAGGTCGCTCATCACGACGGGGACGAGGAGCCGACGCGCGAGGAGCAGCGCGAGCTGACCCGCCATCAGCCCAGCTCCGACGATGCCGATCTTGGCGACCGGACGGGCGAGCGCCTGGTCCGGCGCACCGACGGGACGCTTCGCCCGTCGCTGGACCAGGTCGAACGCGTACACCCCGGCTCTGAACTCGTCACCCATCATGAGGTCGGCGAGGACGTCCACCTCCGCGCTGAAGCCCTCCTCAGGTGTCCGGTCCCGGGCTGCCTCGATCAGCTCGAGTGCGCGGTACGGCGCTGGCGCGGCTCCGTGCCGGCGCGCGTCGGCAACGGCTCGTCCGCGGGCCACCGCGGAGGTCCACGCCGCTCCCCGATCCGGCTCCGGCCGATCGACGGTCGTCGTGCCGAGCACGACGCCGGCGGCCCAGGCGATCGACTGCTCGAGGAAGTCCGCCGGCTCGAAGATCGCGTCGGCGAGCCCGAGGTCGTACGCCTGCCGACCGTGCAGCATGCGGTTGTTGTCGAGCGGGTTCTCGATGATCAGCTGCACCGCTCGCTCGGCGCCGAGCAGCTGCGGGACGATCGTCGCCCCACCCCAGCCCGGCACGAGGCCGAGGAACGTCTCGGGCAGGGCGACCGCAGCCACCCCGGACGAGACTGTGCGCGAGTGGCAGTGCAGGGCGAGCTCGAGCCCGCCACCCATCACGGCACCGTTCACGAACGCGAACGTCGGGACGCGCGCCGCTCGCAACCGACCGAAGACGGCGTGGCCGAGCGCTCCCATCGCCCGGGCATCGTCCACGTCCTGCAGCGCTGCGACCCCCTTGAGGTCGGCACCTACGCAGAAGACGTACGGCTTGCCGGTGACCGCGACCGCAGCGATCTCCGGTCGGGCGAGCACTGCGTCGAGCGTCGCGCCGAGCTCGGCCAGCCCGGCCGGGCCGAGCGTGGTGGGCAGCTTGTGGTCGTGACCGTTGTCCAGGGTCACCAGGACGAGTGTTCCCGCGCCGCCGGGCATCATCACGTCGCACGTACGGGCGTGCGTGACGACCTCGGCGAAGCTTGCGTCGACGCTCATGCCGCGTCGTCGCCGGCTGCCGCCGGGTTCTCCCAGATCACCGTGGTGCCCATGCCGATGCCGATGCACATCGTGGTCATTCCGTAGCGAACATCGGGGCGCGCCTCGAACTGCCGGGAGAGCTGGTTCATCAGCCGGATCCCAGACGCTGCGAGCGGGTGCCCGACGGCGATCGCACCCCCGAACGGGTTCACTCTCGGGTCGTCGTCGGCGAGGCCGAAGTGCTCCAGGAAGGCGAGCACCTGCACCGCGAACGCCTCGTTGATCTCGATCAGGCCGATGTCGTCGATCGTGAGACCGGCCTTGCCCAGCGCCTTCTCGGTGGCCGCGGTCTGGTCGACACCCATCACCTCTGGCTCCACCCCGACGTACGCGTAGGACACGAGGCGCATTCGGACCGGTAGCCCGAGCGCACGTGCGGTCTCCTCCGCGGCGACCAGGCATGCCGAAGCGCCGTCGGTCAGTCCAGCGGAGTTGCCGGCCGTCACCTTGCCGTCGGGACGGAACGGCGTCTTCAGCGCGGCCAGGTCCGCTGTCGAGGTGCCCGGACGCGGAGGCTCGTCGACGCTGG
>Ga0136613_10000971_pt1 | contig 14208 bp, 14 predicted proteins | sample AntDrymUQ2722106_2_FD_106649 | JGI IMG/M metagenome (GOLD analysis project Ga0136613, IMG submission 106649) | Polar desert sand microbial communities from Dry Valleys, Antarctica - metaG UQ272 (21.06) | ecosystem: Environmental > Terrestrial > Soil > Desert | place: Antarctica: Dry Valley... | reverse complement strand
CGAGCAGGTAGACGATCGCGAGCGCACCCGCGACGATCGCGAACACCGCGAGGGCGAGCTTGACGCCGAGGGTCGCCCGAAGCGGCGGGAGCGCGCCTCTCACCGGCCGTCCCGGAACCGGTAGCCGACGCCCCGCACCGTGAAGATGTACTCGGGCTCGCCGGGGTCGGGCTCGATCTTCTCCCGCAGGTGCCGGACGTGGACGTCGATCGTGCGGGGGTCGCGAAAAGCGGACCCGCCCCAGAGCTTGTCAAGGAGCGCCTGGCGCGTGAAGACGCGGCCGGGCGCCGAGGCAAGCATCCGCAGGAGCTCGAACTCGAGGTACGTGAGCTGCACCGGCCGCTCGCCCACCTCGACCGTCCGCCGCGGGATGTCCATGCGCAGGCCGTCGGCCTCGACGACCTCGGCGGCGTCCGCCGGCGGCGTCAGGTTCGCCCGCCGGACAGCGGCCCGGATGCGGCTGCGAAGCTCCCGGATCGAGAACGGCTTCGTGATGTAGTCGTCCGCGCCGATCTCGAGGCCGAGCACCTTGTCGATCTCGTCGTCGCGGGCGGTCAGCATGAGGATCGGGACTGTGCTCTCGGCGCGGATCCGCCGGCAGACCTCGAGACCGTCGAGCTTGGGAAGCGCGAGGTCGAGCAGGACGAGGTCGACCGGCTCCTCCCGGAAGCGCTGGAGCGCCTCCTCGCCGTCCCGCGCCTGGACGACCCGGTGGCCGTCGCGCTCGAGCGGATAGGTGAGGAGCTTCTGGATGGACTCCTCGTCGTCGACGAGCAAGATCGTGACGCCGGTTGCCATCAAAGACAGGATAGGGACGGCGCCGGGACCGGCCTGACCGACCCGTCCAGGCGGAAAGCGGCCTGCGCCCGGTCTACCCTTACCGTGTCCTGTCCTCGCGGCGCCCCCCTGTCCAGCCGGACGCTCCGGCGGCCAAGCGCCGCCGCCCGCGGCGCGGCTCCCTCGAGCGACCGATCTCCGGCCGCCTCTACCGCGCAGCCTGGGCGGCCATTGCCTTTCCCCTGCTGATCGCGGCCTTCACGGTCGGCCAGCCCGAGCGCCTGCCGCCGCCGCGCCTCGAGCCGACCTTCGACCAGTCGACCGCGGCAACCTTCGCCGCCGAGCTGACCCGCCGCTTCCCGGATCGCGCGCCGGGCTCGGCGGGAGCCGACGGCGCGGTCCGCTGGGTCGCGCAGCAGCTCGGCGAGTCCGGGCTGACGGCGCAGCGGGACGACTTCACCGCCGACGTCCCGGGGCTCGAGTCGCGCCCGCTCGTGAACCTCTTCGCCCTCGCGCCCGGCCGCTCGCCCGAGACCATCGTGATCATGGCCCACCGCGACAACTCGGGCGAGTCACCGGGCGCGAACGACAATGCCTCGGGCACCGCGGCGCTCCTCGAGATCGCCCGAAACGTCGAGGTGACCCAGCCGGCCCACACGCTCCTCTTCGTCTCGACCGACGGCGGCGCCTTCGGGTCTGTGGGCGCCGCGCGGTTCGCCGAGCACCCCGAGATCGTCCGGCGGCTCGCCGGGGGCGGCGCGTCGATCGTCGCGGTCGTCAGCCTGGACGCGATCGGTGGTGGCGCCCCGGCGCGGCTCGCGTTCGCGGGCGACTCCGCCCGCTCACCGTCCGCCTCCCTCGTGGCGACGGCCGACGGCACGATCGCGGACGCCACGAAGGCGATCCCCGGCCGGCCCTCCGTGCTCGCGCAGGTCGTCGACCTCGCCTTTCCCTTCACGCTGAACGAGCAGGGGCCGTTCGTCGCGCGCGGCATCCCGGCGGTCACGATCACGACGGGGGAAGGCGAGCGGCCGCCGCGGCCCGAGACCGACACGCTCGCGAACCTCGAGCCCGACCAGCTCGGGTCGCTCGGCACCGCCTCCCAGGAGCTCGTGCTCGCGCTCGACGCGACCGCCGAGCTGGCGCGAGGCACCGAGTCCTACGTCTACACCGGCACGCGCCTCATCCGCGGCTGGACGATCCAGCTCCTCCTCTTCGCGTCACTCGTCCCCTTCCTCGTCGCCGTCGTCGACCTCTTCGCGCGCTGCCGGCGCCAGCGCGTCGCTCTCACGGCCGGGCTTCGCAGCCTGGGCAGCCGCCTGGCCGTCTGGATCTGGGTCGGGATCCTGATCGCCGCCTGGTCGGCCGTCGGCCTCCTGCCCGGTGGAGAGCCCCGCCCGCTCAGCCCGGACTCGGACGCGGCGGGGAACTGGCCCGTGATCGCGCTCGTCGGCCTAGCGCTCGCCGCGGCACTCGGGTGGCTCCTCGCCCGGCCGCGGCTCGCCCCCCGGGGGCCGGTCGACCGCCGCGAGAAGCTCGGGGGGCATCTCGCGGCCATGCTCGTGCTCGCCGTGGTGGCGCTCGTCGTTGCGGCGACGAGCCCCTACGCGCTCCTCTTCCTCCTGCCCTCGCTCCATGCCTGGCTCTGGCTTCCGCAGGTGCCGCGGAGAAACTTCCCGCTTCGCGTCGGCGTCTTCCTCGCCGGCCTCGCGGGGCCGCTCGTCCTCGTCGGCTCGTTCGCCCTCCGTTTCGGCCTCGGGCTCGACGCGCCCTGGTACGTCCTCGCGCTCGTCTCGGTCGGCTACGTCGCCCCGCCCTTCCTCCTCGCCGCGCTCATCTGGGCCGCGGCGGCGGCGCAGGTCGGCGCCCTTGCATTCGGCCGCTACGCCCCCTACCCGGGACGCGGGGAGACGCCGATGCGCGGCCCACTTCGCGCGGGCATCCGCCATGCCGTCCTCGCGCGGCGCCGAAGCCGCGCCGCCCGGGAGCCCGAGCTCCGTGTTGTCGAGTAGCTAGCGGAGACGAAGGAAGCGGGCATCGCTGCCCGCCGGGATCTCGGCCTCGCCGGGAGGCACGGAGACGAGCGCGTTCGCCTGCGCGGCTCGCACGATCATGTGCGACTCCTGGCCGCCGAGCGGCTCGAGCACGAGGTCGTCGCCCTCGGTGAAAGCACGGGCGCGCACGAACTCGTGCCGGTGCACATTGGGACGGACGGGCGCCATGAGCCGACCGCGCTCGAACGCTGGGAGCGGGTTCGAAGCGCCCTGAAGCGCCGCCAGCGCGGGCCGGACGAAGAGCTCGAACGTGACGAGCACGGAGACCGGGTTCCCGGGGAGGTTGAAGACGAGGTGGTCCCGGCGCACGCCGAATGCGACGGGCTTCCCCGGCTTCACCGCGACGCCCCAGAAGAGCTCCTCGACGCGAAGGTCGCGCTGCGCCTTCCGCACGAGGTCGTGAGGGCCGACGGAGGCGCCGCCCGAGGTCACGACGACGTCGAAGGCGAGTAGGGCGCGCTCGAGCGCACGCTTGTGCTCCTCCAGGTCGTCCGCGACGACGCCGAGCTGGGCCGGCACGGCTCCAGCCCCCTGGAGCGCCGAGGCGAGCAGGAGCGCGTTCGACTCGTAGATCTCACCCGGCCCGAGCGGCTCCCCCGGCGGGCGAAGCTCCGAGCCGGTGACGAGGATCGCAACCCGGGGGCGCTTGGCGCAGCGCACCTCGGCAACGCCTGCGGCAGCGAGGGCCGCAACCTGACCGGGGCCGACCTGGGCTCCGGACTCGAGGACGACCTCGCCCGCGCGGATGTCTCCGCCCCGCCCGCGAACATGGGCGCCGGGCGCCACGGGGTCGGGGACGACGAGCGTGCCCTCCTGCTCCTGGACGACCTCGAGCGGGACGACGGCGTCCGCGCCGTCGGGAACCGAGCCGCCGGTCGAGATGCGAACGGCCGTGCCCGGCTGCAAGGGCCCGGTCGCCGGCTTCCCGGCCGCGACCTCACCCGCCAGGGGGAGCGTCCCCGGCGTGTCGGCGCCTCGAAGGGCGAACCCGTCCATGGCCGAGCTCGGGAAGGGCGGCAGGTCGGTCGCCGCGAGCGCGGGCTCGGCGAGGACGCGGCCCGCGGCCCGCTCGATCGGCACACGCTCGGCGTCGAGCGGGCGGGCGCGCTCGAGGATGACCCGTTGGGCCTCCTCGACGGAGATCAGCTCTGGCACGACGCGAGCCTAGCGCCCGGCGCCGTTGCCACCCTTGACTACGGAGTCGTCGGGGGTGGCGGAGGGGGAGGCGGTGTGGGCGGAGGAGTCGGAGGAGGCGGAGCCGGCGGGGGCGGTGGCGTCGGTGCGGGCGGCGGGGGCGGTGGCGGCGGCGCAGTCGTGGCGGTGGTCGTCGTCGTCTTGCCCGTCGTCGTCGTCTTGCCGGTCGACGTCGTCCCGCTCGTCGCCGGAAGCGCCCCGTCGAAGGCGTACTGGCCGTCGAAGGAGGCCCAGTCAGCCGGGTCGTTCGGGTACTCCCAGTCGGTCACGGGCACGCCTGAGAGGGCCTGGGACATGAAGAGGTTCCAGATCGTCGCGGGGAACGTGCCGCCGGCTACACGGATGCCATGCACGTTCGTCATCTCGACCTGCGCGTTCGGGTAGCCCACCCAGACCGCGGTCGCGAGGTTCGGCGTGTAGCCGACGAACCAGGCGTCGGCGTGGTTCTCGGTCGTCCCGGTCTTGCCCGCCATGGGGCGGCCGATGTTGGCACCCGTGCCGGTTCCCGCCTGGACGTTCCGCTCGAGGATCTTCGTCACCTCGTAGGCGACCCCGTCCGAGAAGACGCGCTTTCGCCGCGCCTTGCCCCAGCCGGCCTGATCGTCCTCCTTCCCGTTCGCGAGGACGACGCGCCTGATCGCCATCGGCTCCGAGTAAACGCCGCCGGCGGCGAGGGTCGCGTAGGCCGAGGACATCTCGAGCACGGAGACCGAGTTCGAGCCGAGGCCGATCGAGGCGACGGGCTCGAGCTTCGTCCTGATCCCCATCCGCTTCGCGATCTCGACGACGTTCTCGGGGCCGACGTCGAGCGTGAGCCGCGCGTAGACGGTGTTGTCGGAGCGAAGCGTCGCGGCGGCGATGGTGGTCGGGCCGACGTAGTCGTTCCCGTACGTCTCGACCTTCCAGACGCAGTTCGGGTCGTCCGACTCGTCGCAGGTCGGATCGGGCTGCCAGCGGAAGGGCGCCGAGAGGTAGTTGGTCGTGCTCGGGTTGATCCCCTCCTCGACCGCCTCCGCGAGCACGAAGGTCTTGAAGGCCGAGCCCGCCTGGCGCCTGCCCTGCGCGGCCAGGTTGAACTGCAGGTTCTTGCGCTGCGGCGCGACGGCGGTCATCGCGCGGATCGCGCCGTTCGCCGGGTTGATCGAGACGATCGCGGAGGCCGGGTCGTCGGATTCGGGGAGCGTCGACTTGATCGCCTCGATCGCCGAGGCCTGGAAGCGCGGGTCGATCGTTGTGAAGACCTTGAGCCCGCCGCTCCGGACGGTACTGACGCCGTACTCCTTGATCAGCTGATCGCGGACGTAGGAGAAGAAGTAGGGCTCGCGGATGCGCGTGTAGAGCTCACCGCGCTTGAGCTTGAGCGGGGCCTGCGAGGCCTTCTCGAACTGGCCGACGTCGATGTAGGCCGCCTGCAGCATGGCGCGGAGCACGTCGTTTCGCCGCTGCACGGCCTCGACCGGGCGGTTGAAGGGATCGAAGACCGACGGTGCCTGGGGAAGGCCGGCGAGGAGAGCCGCCTCGGCGAGCCAGAGCTTCTTTGCCGGCTTCGAGAAGTACGTCTGGGAGGCGGCCTCGATCCCGTAGGCGTGGTTTCCGAAGTAGACCTGGTTCAGGTAGGTCTCGAGGATCTTCCGCTTCGACCACTTGGCGTCGAGCTTGAGGGCGAGACAGGCTTCCTTGGCCTTGCGCGTGAACGAGCGCTCGTTCCCGATGTAGAGGTTGCGGACGAGCTGCTGCGTGATCGTCGAGCCGCCCTCGACGATCTGCCCCGCCTCGATGTTCTTGAAGGCGGCGCGAAAGACGCCGGAGACATCGACGCCGACGTGGGAGTAGAAGCGCCGGTCCTCGATCGCGACGGTCGCCCGGGACGCTGCGCGGGAGATCTGCTTGAGCTTGAGCGGCTGGCGGTTCTTCTCGGCCGGGATCGAGCCGAGCAGGGAGCCGTCGGCGGCGTAGATGAAGGAGTTCTGGCCGATCGTGACCGGGCGGAGCGACGTGAGGTCGCACTCGAGCGCGGCGGAGGCACCGGTGAGCGTGCCCGCGGCGACGGCGGCGATCAGCACGACCAGGGCCGCGAGGGCCGAGACGAGCAGCGCGCGCTTCTTGGAGCGATCGGCCTTGCGGCGGCGCACCCGCTCGCGCCGGCCGCGATTCGGCCGGACGCCGTTCCCCTTGCCGTTGCCGTGCCCGTTCGCACGCTTTCCGTTCCCGTTGCCGCTCGAGCGGCGCGAAGGAGGCATCAGAGAATCTCTTCGGCACGAAGGCGCCGATGGATCAGCAGGCGGAGGGTGCCGGCCGTCGTGGCGGCCTCAGCGCGGGGGGTCCACGCGTTGACGGTGACGACGGCGGTCTGCGGCTCGGCTTCGAAGTCGGTCACTTGGGCGCTGGGCTTCCTTCCGGACGGGCTGGTCGCGACGTGTGCTTCCTCCTCGACGAGCGAGACGACGCGGTCGAGATCGGCGGCGAGCGGGACCGGGATGCTGACCTGGGTCAGCTGCTCGGCTCCGCCGATGGTCGCGTTTCGGATGGTATCCGAGGCCAGTCGCTCGTTCGGGATGTAGAAGCGGGCTCCCTCGAGGGTGCGAAGCGTCGTGTACGTGAGGGAGATCTCCTCGACCGTCCCGGCCGCTTCCCCAACCTCGACCTCGTCGCCGAGGCGCAGCGGCTGGGTGACCGCAACGAGCACCCCGGCGACGAAGTTCGCGAGGGTCGAGCGGGCCGCCATCCCGACCACGAGCCCGACCACCGCGCCCGAGGCGAGGATTGCGCCCGCCGCGGCGCGCACCTGCGGGATCACGAGGAGGGCGCTCAGGACGCCGAGCACGACGATGGTGGCGGTCACGCTGCGGCGGAGCACGCGATAGCGCGTGAGCGCCTCGGGCGGCAGGTTCAAACGGCGCATGAGCGCGCGGTCGACGAGGCGAGCCGCGAGGAACGCGACGACGATCATCCCGCCCGCGACGGCGAGCTGCACCCAGGTCTCCCGACTCATCGCAGCTGAGTTCTCCCGGGAGGGCGGAGCTTCCTGCCCGGCCGGGGTGAGCGCGGCCCCTACAGTTCGCGCGAATGGCCGCCCTGCGTGCTCTCGCGCTCCTGCTCGCCGCCCTGGCGCTCACGGGATGCGGCGAGCGCGGCGAGCCGCTCGGCGACCTCTCCGCCTACCCGGTCACCGTCGAGGGCGCCGCGGAGAGCCAGACGGTGGTCGAGGCCGCGCCGGAGCGGATCGCCGCCCTCACCCTCGCCGCCGCCGAGCTGGTGGTGGCCCTGGGAGCCGGCGGGCAGTTGGTCGGCGTCCCGTCGGGGCTCGACCTTCCGGAGACCGCTGGCGCCGCCCGAGTCGTCCGGCCGAGCGGGCGCGTCGATGTGGACGCGGTGCGCGAGCTCGACCCCGATCTCGTGATCGCCTCGCCCGAGACCGACCCTCGCGCCCTCGCCGCCGCGGGCGAGGGAGCTGCGGTCTACGTCCAGCCGGATCGCACGCTTCAGGACGTCGTTCGCGCCACGATCGAGCTCGGGTTCCTGCTCGGCGACCCGCCCCGCGCTCGGCGTCTCGCCACGAGTATCCGCGACGAGCTCGGGCGCGTCGAGCGCCGCGTGCGCGAGCTGCCGGAGGTCTCGGTCTTCGCCGACACGGGGTTCTTCGTCACCGTCGGCGAGGAAACCCTCGCGGCCGAGCTCGTCCGCCGCGCCGGGGGCGAGCTCGTCGGGCTCGACGCTTCGGGCAGCCCCCTGGACGCCTGCGACGTGCTCGACCTCGACCCCGACGTCGTCCTTCGGATCCTCGACGAGGCGTCCCCGCGGCCGTTCGAGCTCGAGTTCGAGCGCTGCGGCGCAGCCTCGCTCCCCCGCGTCGAGGACGTGCCCACCGATCTCGCCACGGTCGCCGGGCCGCGCGTCGGCGAAGCCCTCGACACGATCGCGCGGGCCCTCCACGACGATGCGCTCTAGCGGGCTCGCGGCCGTCACGGTCGACGCCTTCGGCACCGCGGTCGAGCTCCGCGACCCGACACCTCGCCTTCGCGAAGCCCTCGCGCGCCAGGGCGTGGAGGCGGACGAGCCCACGGTCGCCCGGGCCTTCCGCGCCGAGGTCGCCCACTACCTCCCCCGCTCACATCTCGGCCGTGACCCGGCCAGCCTCACCGCGCTTCGGGTCGAGTGCGCCGGTGTCTTCCTGCGGGAGGCGGGAACCGACCTAGACGCGGCCGCGTTCGCGCCGGACTTCGCGGCCTCCCTGGAGTTTCGGCCGCTCCCGGGGGTGGCCGAGGCGCTCGACCGGCTGCGCGAGGAGGGGCTCGCTCTCGCCTGCGTCTCGAACTGGGACTGCTCGCTCGCCGGCTACCTCGAGCGCGCCGGCCTGCGGGACCGCTTCGCGACCGTCGTCAGCTCGGCCGAGGCCGGAGTCCCCAAGCCCGACCCGCGGCCCTTCCTGCTCGCGCTCGAGCGGCTCGGGGTCGAGCCGGCCCAGGCCGTCCACGTAGGCGACGAGGAATCCGACCGGCTCGGCGCCGCGGCCGCCGGGCTTCGGTTCGAGCCTGCGCCGCTCGTTACGCTCCCCGCTCGGCTCGGGCTCGAGAGATGACGGACGACAAGCGCAAAGGCCTCGCGACGCGGCTCATCCACGGTGGCGAGCTCCGCGAGGGCCCGGGCGAGCCGCTCGTCGAGCCGATCGTGCTCGCGACCACCTTCTCCTTCGAGACGGCCGCCGACTTCCACCGCGTCATGGCCGACGAGGAGTACGGCTTCCTGTACGGGTCGCTTCGAAACCCGACGGTCGAGGAGCTGGCAGCGGCCTGCGCAGCGGTGGAGAGCGCCGAGGCGGCGGAGATCTTCGCCTCGGGGATGGCCGGGATCGCCGCCGCGCTCTTCTCGAGCCTCGGACCCGGGGACACGCTCCTCGCTCCGACCCAGCTCTACGGGAACACCTACGCCCTCGTCGAGCGCCACCTGCGCCGGTCGGGCGTCGAGGTCGTCTACCTGGACGTGACCGACCTCGAGGCGTGGCGGCGACCCGCGAAGGTGCGCTACGTCGAGACGCTGGCGAACCCGGGCTTCCCGCTCGCCGACCTCCGCGCGCTCGCCGAGACGAAGGGCGAGGGCCTGATGATCGTCGACAACACGTTCGCCTCGCCGGCCCTCTGCCGCCCGCTCGAGCTCGGCGCCGACCTCGTCTGTGAGTCGGCGACGAAGTTCCTCGGCGGTCACCACGACGTCATGGCCGGCGTCGTCGCCGGCTCGAGGGAGCTCGTGGAGCGGACTCGACGGCACCGCTACGAGACTGGCGGCACGCTCGACCCCTTCGCCGCCTTCCTCGTTCGCCGCGGCCTGAAGACGCTCGCGCTCCGGGTCGAGCGCCAGTCGCTGAACGCGCTCTCACTCGCCCGCTTCCTCCGCGACCACCCCACGGTCGAGCGCGTCCGCTACGTCGGCCTCGACACCGACCCCGAGTACGACCTCGCGCTCCGCCAGCTCGACGACTCCGGGGCGATGCTCGCCTTCGACGTCACCGGCGGTGCCGAGGGGGCCGAGCGGCTCCTCGACGGTCTCGAGCTTTGCGCCCGCGCGACGAGCCTCGGCGGGATCGAGACGGTCGCCTCGCACCCGGCCTCGACGAGCCACAGGCAGTTCACGGCCGAGCAGCTCGGGCGCTCCGGGATCTCCGGGGGGACGCTCCGCGTCTCCGTAGGCTGTGAGGATGGAGCCGACATCGTCGCCGACTTCGAGCGAGCCATCTCGCTGGTCTAGGTCGACGGTCGCGCTCGCGGCCTGGCTCGCGATCGCCCTCTTTTTCGTCGTCACAGCCTTTGCCATCCAGACGGCCGACTCGGAGCCGGAGGGAGGCTCGGAGATCCTCTTCGACTACAGCTTCGCCGCAGGCAGCGTCGTCATCTATTCGGTCATCGTCGGCCTTACCTGGCTGATCGCGCGCGCGTTTCGCGATCCGGCGAAGGCGCTCGGCCTGGGCGCCTTCGCCCTCCGTTGGCTGTGGATCGCCCTCGGCGTCACGCTCGTCTCGGTGATCGTGGCCGCGCTCCTCGAGCCGTACCTCCATGCGGGAGAGGAGCAGGGACTCGCCCCCGACCGCTGGGTCGACGGGCGAGCCGCGGCCTTCGCGCTCAACGCCGTCGTGATCGTGCTCGTCGTGCCTTTCGCCGAGGAGCTCTTCTTCCGCGGGCTCGGTGTCCGCGTGCTCGCGTTCCTCGGCGAGTGGGCGGCGATCGCCGGGACGGCCGCCGTCTTCGCGTTCGCCCACGGGATCCTCTCCGGCATCCCCGCCCTCGGGCTCTTCGCGGTCGCGCTCGCCTGGGTGCGCTACCGGAGCGAGAGCGTGTGGCCCGGCTACGTCGCCCACGCCGCGTACAACCTGGTCGGGATCCTCGCGGCGCTCTACACCGCGCTCGACGACGACGCGCCCGCGACGCTCGCGGCCTTGTTCTAGCCGACCCGCATCCGCACAATACGACCGTGCTACGGCGCGCCCTCCTGGTGGGCACCCTCGCCCTCGTCCTTCCGGGAGCCGCCGGAGCGGCGACCCTGACCCTGCGAACGAAGCCCGGCGTCGTCCCGTACGGGGGCACCGTCACCTTCGCCGGAGAGTTGGCGCCCGCCCAAGCCGGCGTCCCCGTCGCCATCTACGTGCAGGCCGGCTCGACCTGGCAGCTCGCCACGCAGGGCGTGACCCAGGCGAACGGGGCCTACCGCCTCGGGGCGGTCGCCCGCTATGCGACCCGCGCCTACGCCGTCGCGCAAGTCGACCCGGCGACGCAGGCCGCCTCCCCGCAGGCGATCCTCGGGATGCGACCGCAGCTCTCGGCGAGGATCCAGGGACGACGGGTGGTCGGCGAGAGCCTCGTCCTGACGGGACGGCTGCTGCCGGCCGACTCCGGCCGCCTGACGCTCACGCTCGGCCGGGAGAGCTCGCGCATCCGTCCCGGGGCCCAGGGGAACTTCCGCGTCGTCTTGCCCGCCTCCTTTCCGGGCCGCGTCCGCTGGTCGGTCGCGCTCACGCCGAAGGCCGGCTACGCCTCGGTGCGCGTAGCGCGCTCGCTCCGGGTGAGCGGCGAGAACCTCGCGCTCGGCTCACGCGGACGCGGAGTCCGGGCGCTCGAGGCCCGGCTCGACGACCTCCACTTCCTCCTTCGCAGCGTCGACTCGTACTACGGATACGACACCTACGAGGCGGTGCTCGCCTTCCAGAAGGTGCATGGAATGCGCCGGACGGGCCGGGTCGGGGCCGACCTCTGGCGGCGGCTCGTCCGGGCCGATGTCCCGAGCGCGTTCTCACCGAGCGGGACGCACATCGAGGTCTCGAAGACGAAGCAGGTCATGTACGAGGTCGTGCGCGGCAAGGTGGCGAAGGTCATCCACGTCTCGACCGGCGCGACCGGCAACACCCCGGTCGGAAGCTGGCGCGTCTATCGCCTCGGCCCCGGTGGCAGCCTCAACCACATGTACTACTCGATCTACTTCCTGCGCGGCTTCGCGATCCACGGCTACAAGTCGGTACCGCCCTGGCCGGCGAGCCACGGCTGCGTGCGGACGCCGCTCTGGTTCGCGCCGGGCTTCTACGCGCGCTGGGGGAAGATCGGCACGCGCATCCTGGTCTATCCCTAGATGGCGGGCGACGAGGCGAGCGCGGACCCACTCGTCCGCCAGCTCCGCGAGCAGATCTCGGACAACGACCTCGCGATCGTCGAGGCGATCAACAAGCGCCTGAAGCTCGTCGCGCGCCTGAAGGAGTACAAGACGTCGCGCGGCTACGAGTTCGTCGACCCGGAGCGCGAGGACTGGATGGTGAGCTACCTCGCCCGCGCCAACCGCGGGCCGCTCACCGACGAGGGCCTGAGCGCGATCTTCCACCAGCTCCTCGAACTGACGAAACGCGAGGTCTCGTAGGGGCGGGACGTGTCCCGCCCGGGCCCTAACTCTCGGTCGAGAAATCCTCGGGCTTGACCTCGTCGAGGAACTTCTTGAACTCCTCGACGACCTCTTCCTCGTTCACGTCCTCGTGCTCGAACTCGATCGCGCTCTCCTCGATCACGGACTCGGCGGCGAAGATCGGCGCCTCGGCCCGTACGGCCAGGGCGATCGCGTCGCTCGGACGCGAGTCGACCTCGATCTCGGAGCCGTCGACGACGAGCGTGATGCAGGCGTAGAAGGTGTTGTCGCGGAGCTCGGTGACGGCGATCCGGCTCACCTGCGCGTCGAGCTGGCCGAGCATCTCGGTGAAGAGGTCGTGCGTCATCGGGCGCGGCGTGGAGGCGCCCTGAAGCTTCATCAGGATCGCGGCGGCCTCGGGATGCCCGATCCAGATCGGGAGGAACTTGTTCCCGTCGGCGGTCTTGAGCAAGACGATCGGCTGCTTCCCGACCATGTCGAACGAGACCCCGTAGATGACCATCTCCTGCAGGTCCGCCACCTCTTCCGATTGTAGTGACGCTTCCTCTCCGCCAGCCGGGTGACGAAAACGCAACCCCGCCGCAGCAGCAACCGCGATTCGCCGGAACCGAAAGGACCGGTTCAGCAGGAGCCGGCCGCCCACGCCCTCCGATCGACGCGGCGGCGGGCTTCGCCCGACGCGGCTCTCAGCGCTTCGAGAAATGTCGCCCGACGCGAATCGTCATGGTCCTCGCGGAGCGAGGGCCGGATTCGCGTCGGCTATGGGCGATCCTGGATTCGAACCAGGGACCTCCGCCTTATCAGAGCGGCGCTCTAACCAACTGAGCTAATCGCCCCAGCGAGCGGCGATTGTACCGACGGCCCGGCGGGGCCGAGATGCTCGTCGGCGTCGCGCAGGAAGGGCTCGTTCCTGGCGATCCGCAGGATGAAGCGGCGCGTGTCCGTATTCATCTCCGCGTCGTCCCGAACGAGCTCGCAGAAGGCGTCGAGGCGCTCGGCGTGCGAGAGCTCGGCGATCCGGCGGACGATCGTCCTGAGCTCGGGCTCGGCGTCGATCGCACGGAGGAGCTCGACGTGATGCGGCTTCGGTGCGGGCACGAGGAAGTAACGACCGGGAGGCCGGTTCGGTTACGCAGCCCGCTCGAGCGACTCGACGATCTCGGCGAGCTCGGTCGCGTCGGCGAAGTGGATCTCGACCCGCGTGGGGGTGACGCGGATCCCCGCGCCCGTCAGGCGTGAGAGGGCCGCCGTCGCGCGCGTCGCAAGCTCGGGGTCGGGTCGGCGGGCGCGTCGTGGCCTTCGAAGCGCGCCCGCGTCGCGGGCGGCGAGCTCGGCGGCCCGGACGGTCAACCCATCGCGCACGATCCGCGCAGCGAGGGCTCGCCGCTCCTCGTTCCCGTGCACGCCGAGAACGGCGCGCGCGTGGCCCTCGGTGAGGGCTCGTCGGTCGACGAGCGCGAGCACGTCATCGGGCAGGTCGAGCAGGCGCAGCCGGTTCGAGACGGAGGGCTTGGCCCGTCCGACCCGCTCGGAGATCTCGCCGAGCGAGAAGCCGAACTCGTCCTGGAGGACGGCGTAGGCGCGCGCCTCCTCGACCGCCGAGAGGTCTTCGCGCGCGACGTTCTCGACGAGGGCGAGAAGGAGGGATTCGCGCTCGTCGGCCTCGCGCACGAGGGCGGGCACCGTGGCGAGGCCGGCCCGCCGAGCCGCGCGCCAGCGCCGCTCGCCCGCGACGAGCTCGTAGCGGCCATCGTCGAGGGCCCGGACGAGCACGGGCTGGACGATCCCCTGCGCCCGGACGGACTCGGCGAGGCCCTCGATGGCCTCCTCTTCGAAGCGACGCCGGGGCTGGCGCGCGTTCGGGACGATCGACCCGACCGGCAGCTGCGCGAGGTCCGACGAGGGAGGCGCACCACCGAGCAGGACCTCGAGGCCGCGGCCGAGCGCGGGAGCCGGCCGGCTCATGCCGCGAGCGCCCTCGGGCGCAGCCGGTCGACGAGCTCCCCCGCGACTCGGTAGTAGGCATCCGCCCCGGCGGAGCTCCGGTCGTAGGCCGTGATCGGAAGCCCGTGGCTCGGCGCCTCGGCGAGGCGAACGCTCCGCGGCACGACGGCGTCGAAGACGAGGTCGCCGAAGGCGCGGCGCACCTCGCGAGCGACCTCGGTCGAGAGGCGCGTCCGCGCAACGGACATCGTGAGGAGGATCCCGGCCAGGGAGAGGCGCGGGTTCAGGCGTGTGCGGATCCGCTCGATCGAGCCGACGAGCTGGGTCAGGCCCTCGAGCGCGT
>Ga0136613_10000970_pt1 | contig 14217 bp, 12 predicted proteins | sample AntDrymUQ2722106_2_FD_106649 | JGI IMG/M metagenome (GOLD analysis project Ga0136613, IMG submission 106649) | Polar desert sand microbial communities from Dry Valleys, Antarctica - metaG UQ272 (21.06) | ecosystem: Environmental > Terrestrial > Soil > Desert | place: Antarctica: Dry Valley... | reverse complement strand
GGGCCGCGGCGCTCGAGACCACGCAGATCGAGGAGATCGAGGAGGTCGGCTGGGAGGAGCTCATGCCCGAGTGCCTCTGGAAGTTTCGCGTGAAGGACTTCGGGCCGCTCACGGTCGCGATCGACTCGCACGGAAACTCGCTCTACCACGACGTCCAGGCTGAAGCGCAGAAGCGTTTGGAGGGCATCTTTGCCCGCATCTAGCGATTGGCTAGGCGTCCCCGCCCGCTCGCCGAAGCCGCGCACGAGCGGCCTGACGCACGTGATCGACAAGGGCCTCGGCCTGCGCGAGCTCGAGTCGCTCTTCGAGACCGCCGGCGAGTACGTCGACGTCGTCAAGCTCGGCTGGGGCACCTCGTACGTGACGGGGAACCTCGAGGCCAAGGTCGCCCTGATCCGCGCGCAGGGCGTCCCGGTCGTCTGCGGCGGCACGCTCTTCGAGGCCGCCTACGCCCGCGACCGCCTCGACGAGTACCGGGGCTGGCTCACCGGCCAGGGCTTCACTCACGTCGAGATCTCGGACGGCACGGTCGAGCTCGAGCGGGAGCGCAAGCTCGAGCTGATCGCAGACTTCGGGCGCGACTTCGTCGTCCTCTCGGAGGTCGGCTCGAAGGACGCGGAGGTCGTCTACGCGCCCTACCAGTGGGTCGAATGGATGACCGAGGAGCTCGCCGCGGGAGCCTGGAAGGTGATCACCGAGGGGCGCGAGGGCGGCACGGCCGGGATCTTCCGGCCGACCGGCGAGATGCGCACCGGCCTGATCGACGAGATCGCACACGGGATCGACGTCTCGGACGTGATCTTCGAGGCCCCGACGAAGGCTTCGCAGGCGTGGTTCGTGCGCCACTTCGGCCCCGAGGTCAACCTCGGGAACATCCCGCCCGACGAGGTCATCCCGCTCGAGACCCTTCGCCTCGGTCTGCGGGCCGACACCCTCCGGGAGGTGCTCCTGCGTGAGCAGCCTGTCGCTGACTGAGCACGAGATCGAGGCGCTGCCGGCCGAGGAGCTCCTACGCTGGAGCTTCGGGGAGTTCGGCGAGCGGCTCTGCCTCTCGTGCTCGTGGCAGAAGCAGTCGTCGGTGCTCGTGCACATGGTCTCCGAGCTCGGCCTCGGGATCGACATCGTCGAGCTCGACACGCACCTCTTCTTCCGCGAGTCCTACGAGACGCGCGAGCGGCTCGTCGAGCGCTACGGCCTGAGCCTCATTCGCCCCGAGGTGATCACGATCGCCGAGCAGCACCGCCAGGAAGGGCCGAACCTCTGGGAGCGCGACCCCGACCGCTGCTGTCATATCCGCAAGGTCGAGCCGCTGATCGAGGCGCTCGACCCCTATGAGGCTTGGATCTCGGGCATCCGCCGCGAGCAGTCGCCTTCACGCGCCAACGCCCGCAAGGTCGAGCGCTCCGAGCGCTACGGCGTCTGGAAGATCCAGCCCCTCGCGGACTGGAGCGAGGACGACGTGTGGAGCTACATCGCCGCGAACGACATCCCCTTCAACCCGCTGCACGACGTCGGTTACCGTTCCATCGGCTGCATCCCCTGCACACGGCCGACGAGGCCGGACGAGGAGGAGCGCGCCGGCCGCTGGGCCGGCTCCGACAAGCTCGAGTGCGGGATCCATCTCGACACGACTAAGGAGTTGCATGACCGATCACATCTACGCCGCTGAGCATCCCGAGTCCGATCGCGACCGCGGGGGCGGCTTCACGATCTGGCTGACGGGCCTCTCCGGCTCCGGCAAGACGACCCTCGCGCACGTGCTCGGGCCCGAGCTCGACGGACGAGGCCACGTCGTCGAGTACCTGGACGGCGACACCGTGCGCACGCACCTCTCGAAAGGGCTCGGCTTCTCCAAGGAGGATCGCGACACGAACATCGCGCGGATCGCCTGGGTCGCCTCGCGGTTGACGCGCCACGGCGCGGCCGTGGTCGTCGCTGCCATCTCGCCGTACGAGGAGCCGCGCCAGGCCGCACGCGGGATGGTCGAGGAGCACGGGCCGTTCGTCGAGGTCTTCGTCAAGGCGTCCGTCGAGGAGTGCGCACGGCGCGACACCAAGGGCCTCTACGCCAAGGCGTTCGCCGGCGAGATCAAGGGCTTCACGGGGGTCGACGACCCCTACGAGGAGCCCTCCACGCCCGAGGTCGTGATCGACACCGAGACCCAGAGCCCCGAGGAGAGCGCGCAGATCGTCGTCGCGAAGCTCGAGGAGCTCGGCCTGATCGAGGCGGGCGTCCGCGCATGAGCCTCGCGACCGAAGCTCAGCTCGTCGCGCCGCACGGCGGCCAGCTTGTCGACCGCACGGGGGAGCGGCCCGGGGACCTCGACTCGCTCGAGACGATCCGCCTGACCCCGCGCGAGCTCGCCGACCTGGACATGCTCGCCTCGGGCGCGCTCTCGCCGCTCACCGGCTTCATGGGCAGCGAGGACTACGAGGGCGTCGTCGAGGAGATGCACCTCGCGAGCGGCCTCGCCTGGGCGCTACCCGTCTGTCTCGCCGTCGAGTCCGAGCCGCAGGGTGAGCGCGTCGCGCTCGCCGACGAGTCGGGCCGGCCGCTGGCCGTCCTCGAGGTCGAGGAGGTGTTCCCGTACGACAAGAGCCGTGAGGCAGAGCGCTGCTTTCGGACGACGGAGGACGCTCATCCGGGAGTCGCGCGCCTCTACGCGCAGCACGAGCTCTACCTGGGCGGCTCGGTCGCGGTCTTCGAGCGCCAGGAGTCGGTCTTTCCCGAGCTTCACCGCGACCCGGCTCGGACCAGGGCGCTCTTCGCCGAGCGCGGGTGGAAGCGCGTGGTCGGCTTCCAGACCCGGAACCCGATCCACCGCGCCCACGAGTACCTGACGAAGTCGGCGCTCGAGACGGTCGACGGTCTCCTCATCCACCCGCTCGTGGGCGAGACGAAGTCGGACGACGTCCCCGCGGCGGTACGGGTCGAGGCCTACGAGGTGCTCGTCGAGAACTACTACCCGCAGGATCGCGTCGTCGTCTCGGCCTTCCCGGCCGCGATGCGCTACGCCGGCCCGCGCGAGGCGATCTGGCACGCGCTCTGCCGCAAGAACTACGGCTGCTCCCACTTCATCGTCGGGCGCGACCACGCCGGCGTCGGCTCCTACTACGGGAGCTACGACGCGCAGCAGATCTTCGACGAGTTCGAGCCCGGGGAGCTCGGCGTCGAGCCGATGTTCTTCGAGCACTCCTTCTGGTGTCGCGCCTGCGGCCAGATGGCCTCGCCGAAGACGTGCCCGCACGAGGGGGACGACCGCGTGTTCCTCTCAGGGACGCAGGTGCGCGAGCTGCTCGGCCGGGGCGAGCTCCCGCCCGAGGAGTTCACGCGGCCCGAGGTCGCGCAGGTCCTGATCGAGGCGTATCGGCAGTAGTTCTCGACACCGGGCCGGTGCTAGGGTTTCGCGCATGGCGCAGACCGAGCTCGGGCCTGGCGCCGAGACCCTCTCGCCGGAGCGAAGCAGCCGGCCGCACATCTCGCTCGTCGTCCCGGTCTTCAACGAGGAGGCGACGATCGGCGAGGTCTACCGCCGCTCGGCGGACGCCCTGGCCGAGGACGGGCGCGCCTACGAGCTCATCTTCGTCGACGACGGCTCGAAGGACGGAACCTGGGCCGCCCTCGAGGCGATCCACCGAGACGACCCGACCGTGCGGGCGGTCCGCTTCAAGCGGAACTTCGGCCAGCATCCGGCCATGCACGCGGGGATCGTCCGCGCCCGCGGCGACGTCGTCGTCACGATGGACGCCGACCTGCAGAACTCGCCCGCCGACATCCTCGCGCTCGTGCGGGCCGTGGACGAGGGGAACGACGTCGCGAGCGGGCGGAGGCGCGAGCGTGAGGACGGCTTGCGCCGGCGCCTCCCCTCGAAGCTCGTGAACCGGATGCTCCGAAGCTTCACGGGCTCGGACATCTCGGACTTCGGCTGCGCCTTCAACGCCTACCGGCGGGACGTGCTCCTGCCGATGGCGGGCTCGATCGGCAAGCAGAAGTTCACGAAGGCGCTCGTGCTCTCGACGGGCGCGAGCGTCGTCGAGGTCGACATCGACCACAAGGCGCGGGAGGGGCGATCGCGCTACACGTGGCCGGGGCTCATCCGCGTCGCGCTCCACGTGATCGCTGGCTTCTGGCCGCAGCCGATTCAGTGGGCGGGCATGGCGATCGGCGTGACGGCCTCGTTCCTCGCCACGGTCGCCGGGATCTGGGGCGTCGTCGCCTGGATCGTCCGGAACGACTTTCCGGGCCAGCTCTTCCTCGCCGCGCTCGTGCTCGCGATCCTCGGGATCCAGGGGCTGATCTTCGCGCTTGTCGGCGAATACCTCGGGCGGCTCCAGCGTGACGTCGAGGGCAGGCCGCTCTACACGGTCGCCCACGACCTCGACCGGCGCCGAGAGCCGGACGTCGACTAGTCCTCGGCGGTGTTTCGCCGAGACGGCGGAGCTCCTGCGCTTCTCACCGCGTCATCGGCCTGAGCGCGCACGATCTAGTAGTTACACGCGCGTCTGATCGGGTCACGACCCGCCCCTGCTCCATTCGTCTCCGCCATCGCCTAACTCCGGAAAGCGCGCAGGTGGGTCACGCGAGTGTGACGTCGGCGTGCCGGTTGTTCCACAGGTGCGGCGCGCGGGCCGGAGCTAGGGCCGGCGCGCGGGTGCAAGGACGCGCAGCGAGCACGGCGTCCCGAGCTCGCTGAGCGCGCCGCACACGGTCACGAGCGTCCCGCGCAACTCACGCCGGAACGGGAAGGCCCGCTCATGCGTCGTCCGCCGCACGTCGACGAGCGCGGCGCGCGCCGCGTCGAGGACGGCGCGATCGTCGACGAACGGCCCTGGGACCTTGAGCACGAGCCACTCGGGGAACACGGCCGCTTCCGCTCCGGGCCCGAGACCGCCGATGAGGCGGGGCCGGTCGACCCGCGTCCCGTGCAGCGGAAGCGCGATGAGCACGGCCGGCGAGGGGAACTCGGTGCGCCCCACCATTGCGAGCGGGCGGCCCGAGCGCGGCACGGGCGTCGTGGCTTCCGTCTCGGGAAGCGCCGCCAGATACACCGGGGAGTACGGGAAGAGCACCGCACCCGGCTCGGTGCGGGCGCGCACCCAGTCGGCCGGGGCGGCGAGAACAGCCTCGGTCGCGTTCTGATCGATGCGCGGATCAGCGATCCCGGACGGCGCGAAGAGGGCGGCTGCGGCGACGGCGGCGAGGCAACCAGCGGCGGCGGGCCGGGGCAGGTCACGCACGACGCGGGCGACTCCCACCCCGACGAGCGCCGCCCAGATGGGCAGGCCGTACATCAGATGACGTGGCGAGAGCAGGTGCATCAGATCTTCGTCCGCCTTCGCGAGCACCATCAGGAACGGGATCGCGGCGAGCGAAAGCAGCGCAAAGACCCCGAAGGCCGGCAGGCGGCGGAAGACCACGAAGAGGCCGGCCAGGGCGAGCCCGAAGAACCCGAGCGCAAGGACTCCGGTCCCACCCGCGAAGGCCGCGAGTGCCTCTCCGAGCTGCTCCGCCGCGAAGTCGGGCGCGGCCACGCTCTCCCGCTCGAAGGCGCCGACGCCGAAGCGCTCGCTCAGGCGCAGGTCGGCGATCAGGAACGGGGCGAGCGCGACGCCGACGGCGAGGATTGGGAGCGCCGTGCGAAGGCGCGACCGGCCTCGCCAGATCGCGAGGGCGACGGCGGCCTCGATCGCGACGACCACGATCCCGTACGGATGCGCCGCCGGCAGGAGCCAGGCAGCGACCGCGGCGGCCATCACGGCGCCGATCGTCCTCCGCTCGAGCGCCCTGACGAAGAGGTCGACGGCGAGCGCGCTCGCGAAGGCGAAGAGCGCGTACATCCGCCCGATCGTCCCGTAGACGGCGAGCATCGAGGAGGTCGCGGTCACGACTGCGGCGACGACCCCCGCGGTGCGCCCACCCAGGCGCCGCCCGAGGTCGTAACAGACCGGCACGGTGGCGAGCGCGAAGATGAGCGAGACCCAGCGAAGGGACTCGGGCGAGGCGTCGAGGGCGAGCGCCACGTGGGCGAACACAAAATGGAGCGGCGCGCCGCCGCGGTCCTGGAGCACGATGTCGAGGAGCTCGGAGAACGGGTGGAGTGCGGTCAGCCCGGCGAGCACCTCGTCGTCGAAGAGCGGCTTCCCCGAGACGTCCGGGACGAGTCGCACGAGCAGGACGCCGAGCGAAGCGACGACGGCGAGGGCGGCCGCGACGAGGCCCGCCTCGGGCCGGTCGAGCAGGCCCGCAAGTGGTCGCGACCGCTCAGGCGCGAGGGTCTCCGACTCGGCTGCGGGAGGGGGAGCGGCCATGGCCGAGGACTCTACTTTCCCGTTCTTCACTGCGGTGTCAATCGGGACGAAGCCGCTATGCTCGCCCGATGCCGAAGCGCCAGAAGCGTGTGCTGGTAACGGGTGGCTGTGGGTTCATCCCGTCCAATTTCATCCGCCACATTCTGGCGCACACGCCCTATGACGTCGTCTCCCTCGACGCGCTGACGTACGCGGGCAACATCGAGAACCTGCGCGACGTGATGGGCCACGAGCGCCTCTCGTTCGTGCACGGCGACATCCGCGATCCGGACTGCGTCCGCGACGTCGTTGCCGAGGTGGACGTGATCGTGAACGCGGCGGCCGAGTCGCACGTCGAGAAGTCGATTCAGGACGGCGCGTCCGAGTTCGTGAAGACCAACGTCGAGGGCACGCAGATCCTGCTCGACGCCTGCCGCGAGACGCCGATCGACCGCTTCATCCTGATCTCCTCGAGCGAGGTGTACGGGACGGCCGAGCGCGCGCCCATGGACGAGGAGCACCCGATCAACCCGCGCAGCCCGTATGCGGCGACCAAGGCGGGAGGCGACCGGCTCGCCTACGCGTACTACGTGACGTATGACCTGCCGATCGTGATCGTCCGCCCCTTCAACAACTACGGGCCGTTCCAGCATCCGGAGAAGGTGCTGCCGAAGTTCATCATCCAGGCGCTTCGCGACGAGCCGCTGACCGTCCACGGCGACGGGCACGCATCGCGCGACTGGCTCTACGTCGAGGACGACGCGGAGGCGATCGAGTCGATGATCGAGGCTGACATCGACACCGTCGCCGGCGAGGTCTTCAACGTCGCGACCGGGGTGGACATCTCGGTGCAGGCGATCGCGAACCACGTCCTCGACGCGCTAGACAAGCCGCCATCCCTGAAGGTGCACGTGGACGAGCGGCCGGGCCAGGTCCACCGCCACATCGGCTCGACCGAGAAGGCCGAGCAGATGCTCGGCTGGAGCGCGAGAACGTCGTTCGAGGCGGGCCTCGAGCAGACGATCGCCTGGTATGCGGAGAATCGCTCCTGGTGGGAGTCGATCCTGAGCGCGAGCGAGACCGCCTTCTCGTCCTCGGCGCAGGCCCAGCCCAGCTAGGGCTGCTTCGGGCGGCCCGCGCTCGTGGGCTCGTCGTGATCGCGTGTGACCGGGATCGCGGGGCCGTCGGCCTCCGCTACGCCGACCGGCACGCCCTCGTCTCGACGGAGGACGAGGAGGGAATCGAGGCGGCCGCGCTCTCGGAGGAGGCAGGCGCGTTGATCGCGCCGGGGATCGACTGGCCGGTGGCCATCGCCGCGCGGGTCGCCGCCCGCCTCGGCCTTTCTCATCCGCTCGACCCGGAGACGGCTGCGGTCACGGTCTCGAAGGTTCGCCAGCGCGAGCTCTTCGAGGCGGCGGGCGTCCCTCAGCCTCGCTGGCGCCTCGTCACCTCACCGGACGAGGAGGCGGAGGCGCCGTGCGTAGTGAAACCGCCCGACCGCCAGGGGCAGGTCGCGGTGACGCTCGTGCGGGAAGCCGGTCAGCTCCGCCCGGCGCTGGCTGGGGCCCTCGCGGCGTCGCGCGCGGGCGCGGCCTTGATCGAGGAGTGGGTCGACGGGCCCGAGGTGACGGTCAACGCATTCTCCGCCGGTGGGACATTTCGCGCGCTCACGGTCACCGATCGCCTCACGGCCGAGCCTCCTGCGTTCGGGGTTGCGCTCGCTCACGCGTGGCCGAGCACGCAACCGGTGGAAGCAGCCGTCGACGCGGCCGAGCGTGCTGCATCTGCCCTCGGCGTTCGCGAGGGGCCGACGTACACGCAAATTCGCATGGGCGCGGATGGGCCGCGCGTGATCGAGCTGGCGGCGCGTCTCGGGGGAGGACACGACGCCTCGCTCTGCGAGGCTGCCCTCGGCATCGACCTGAACGCGCTCGCGATCGCGGCGGCCTTCGGGCGCAGGGTGGAGCTCCCGCCCGCGCGCCCGGTCGGTGGCGCCTGCGTCGCCTTCCTCGTCGCGCCCGAGGGCCGTCTGCGCGTGATCGAGGGCCTGGACGAGGCGCGCGAGCTCTCGGGAATCCTCGATGCGGTCACCTACCGCCCCCCGGGCTGGGACTTTGGCCCGCTTCGCGTCGGAGCCGACCGGGCGGGCTACGTTCTCGCGCGCGGCGAATCGCGCGGGGACGCCCTGTCTCGCGCAGCCGCGGCTGCCGACAAGATCCGCTTTCTCGTGGACGACGGGTAGCCACGCGACGAATTCGGCACACCGCCGTCACACTTTCGGCACGTTTGCGGCCCCTCCGAGGGACAGACCCTGGGCGGGGCGAGAGTCGGCGCTCCCGCGTGACGAAGCCGGCACACCTCCCCGTGCCCATGAGCGGCAGACCCTCCGCGCGGGGACGCCGGCGCGGGCGGTTTCGGCGGACGAGCGCGTAGGCTTCCGGCGTGCAGCCGACGCGAACTCGCCGGGAGACCCTGCTCGGCTTTCAGCCGCCCGCGATCGGAGACGAGGAGGTCGACGCGGTCGTCGAGACCCTGCGCACGGGCTGGATCGCGACGGGCCCGCGCGCGGCCGAGTTCGAGGAGCGTTTCGCCGACTACGTCGGTGCGAGACACGCGGTCTCGCTCGCCTCGGGCACGGCGGCGCTCCATCTGGCGCTCCTCGGCGCCGGGGTCGGCGAGGGGGACGAGGTGATCACGACGCCGATCACGTGGCCCGCGACGGGGAACGTGATCGTGCACTCGGGCGCGCGGCCGGTCTTCGTCGACGTGCGCGAGGAAGACCTCAACATCGACCCGGCAGCGGTGGCGGCCGCCGTCACGTCGCGCACGAAGGCGGTCATGCCCGTCCATCTGGCCGGCCAGCCGTGCGACCTCGACGCGCTCCTCGGGCTCGGCGTCCCGGTGATCGAAGACGCGACCCACGCCGCCGAATCGTTCTACCGCGGCAAGAAGATCGGCTCGATCCCCGGTTCCCTGGGAGCCTGCTTCTCGCTGAACGCGACCAAGAACGTCGCCGCCGCGGAAGGTGGGATCCTGGCGACGGACGACGACGGGCTCGCCGCCGAGGTGCGCGAGCTGCGCTTGATGCGCCGCCACGAGGGCGCGCTCTACGACATCCGCGTCGCCGGCTTCAAGGCGAACCTGCCCGACCTGCTCGCCGCGCTCGCCATCGTCCAGCTGGAGAAGGTCGACGGGCACGCGGAGATTCGCCGCCGGCACGTCGAGGCCTACGACGCCGCCGTGGCGGAGCTTCCGGGCCTGACCCCGCTCGCGCGAGACCCGCGCGACGTCCACGCGCTCCACATCTACGTCCTGCGCATCGACTCCGACGTCGCAGGGGCCGATCGGAACGAGTACCGCGAGGCGCTCCTCGCCGAGAACATCGCGACAAGCATCCACTTCCTCCCGCTCCACCGGCTCACGTACTACCGCGAGCGCTTCCCCGACCAGCCGCGCCTGCCCGTGGCCGAGCGCGCGGGCGACGAGGTGCTGTCGCTCCCGCTCTCACCGGCGCACTCCGACGCTGACATCGAGGACGCGATCGACGCGCTCCGGCGCGTGCACGCCGCCTTCACCGGCTGATGGCCGAGCGGACGGGCGCGCGCCCCGACGTCACGGTCTCGATCGTCAGCTCCTCCAGCCGGGAGACGCTCCTGGCGCTCCTCGCTTCCCTCGAGCCCGAGCTCGAAGGCGCAATCACCGTTGAGGTAGTCGTCCTCGACAACGCGTCCGACGACGGATCGGTGCAGGCGGTGCGCGAGCGCTTCCCCTGGGCGCGGGTGCTCGAGCAGGCGTTTCGGGCCGGGTTCGGCGCGAACCACAACCGGGTCATCCGGGAGAGCGCCGGCCGCTACCTCTTCCTCCTCTCGCACGACGCCGAGGTGGAAGCGGGCTCCATCGAGCGCCTCGCTGCCTACATGGAGGCCCACCCGCGAGTCGGCGCGCTTGCCCCACGGATCCGCTACCCGGACGGCCGGTCTCAGGTTTCCGCGTGGAGGTTCCCGTCGCCGGCCGTCTCGCTGCTCGCCCTCCCGTCTCTCAGCCGCGCCGGCGTTGTCCAGTCGCGCGGCGCGCGCCCCCGGCGCGTGGACTGGGCGATGGGCGCGGCCCTCGTCCTCCGCCGGTCAGCGCTCGAGCGGGTCGGGCTCTTCGACGAGGAGCGCTTCTTCATGTACTCGGAGGAGACCGACCTCTGCCGCCGCCTCGCGGACGCGGGCTGGGAGACGCACTTCCTTCCCGAGGTGACGGTCGTTCACCACGAGAGCGCACTTCGGGCCGACGTGCCGCTGGAGCGCATCGCCGAGGAATGGCGAAGCCGCCACCGCTACTGGGCCAAGCATCACTCGCGGCCGGGCGCCCGGATCGCCGCGACCTCGACCGGCCTTCAGTACGCGGCGCGCGCGCTCATCGCCCGCTGGGCGCTTCGTGACCGGGGCTTCGCGACTCGCATGCGCCTGCACGCGCGCTATGCCTTCCGCGGGGTCGAGGGCCCGGCCCTGCGCGAGCGGGCGGCGGACTGGAACGAGCAAAACGCCGCCCCGCGAGAATCGGTGCAGGCGTGAAGGTTCTGCTCGTCACCATGTACTTCCCACCGGCGGGGGGCGCGGGCGTCCACCGGCCGCTCAAACTCGCCGGTCACCTCGCAGACCTCGGCCTCGAGGTGCACGTGCTCGCGCCCGACGACCCCAAGTGGGTGCACCGAGACGAATCGCTACGTGCGCCCGCGGGCGTGACCGTCCACCGGGCGCGGAACTTCGGGCCTCCCGCCCGCCTGCGCGCGGACGCGCTCTTCGGCGCGGGCCCGCTCGACCGTCTCGGCCTGCGGGCGCTCATCACGTTCCGGCGACTGCTCGCCCCGGACGCGAGCGTGATCTGGAGCCTGAACGCGGCCCGCGCCGCGATCCGCCTCATCCGGCGCGAGCGGATCGACGTCGTCCTGACCACCTCGCCGCCGATCTCCGTGAACCTGGTCGGCCTCGCCGCCAAGCGCGCGACGAGCGCCGCCTGGGTCGCCGACCTGCGCGACTCCTTTCTGACCCCGGATCGGCGCCGTCACATCCGGGGAGAAGCCCGTCTCGCCCGGGCCGTCGCGCGGCAGGCAGATGCCGTCGTCGCAGCGACACGCGGGATCGCGGAGGAGATGCGCGCGCTCGGCCCGCGCGGCCCGGTCGAGCTGATCGAGAACGCCTGCGACTTCGAGGACTTCGAGGGCCTCACCTACGAGCGCGGCGAGCGCTTCCGCCTCACCCACACGGGGAGCTTCGTCGGCCGGCGGAACGCCCGGCCGTTCTTCGAGGCGCTCGCGCGCTCGAACGGCTCGACCGTCGCCCGCTTTGTCGGCGGCCTGCGCGCCTCGGACGAGCCCTTCATCCGCGAGCTCGGACTGGGGGAGCGGCTCGAGGTCGTGCCCTTCCAGCCGCACGACCGGACGCTCGCCCTCCAGCGCGACTCGGACGCGCTTCTGCTCCTCCTCGCCGAGGCCGGCGAGGCCGGCCGGATGATCCTCTCCGCCAAGCTCTTCGAGTACCTCGCGGCCGGGAGACCGATCCTGGCCGTCGTCCCCCCGGACGGCGAGGCCGCCGAGGTGATCCGCGAGGCGAAGGCCGGGCTCGTCGTCGCGCCCGACGACGTCGACGGCATCGCAGCCGCCCTCGCCGACCTGGAGAGCCGCTGGCGGGATGGCGAGCTCCACCCGATCGAGCTTCCGGATGACCTCCGCCGGCGCCTCTCGCGCCGCGAGCGGGCCGAGCGCCTGGCGGAGCTCCTGCAGAGGGTCGCGTGACCTCGCTCGCCGCGAGCCGGCTCGCGGCGTTCCCCGGGGCCCGCGTGGCCACGGGCTCGCGCGCCCTCGAGCTCCTGCTCTTCGCGACCGCCTTCTCGATCACGTTCGCGAAGGTGCGGATCGAGGTCGCCGGCGCCTATCTCTTCCTCTCGGACGTCGCAGCCGGGCTCTTCGTCGCGGGCTTCCTCCTCCACCGCGCCCTCGCCCGCGACTGGTCGGTCCCGCGCACGGCCGCCCTCCTCACGGGCTTCTTCGGCCTCTTCCTGGCCGTCCACCTCGTCGGCTTCTTCAACCTGGAGACCCAGGCCGACCGGGACGAGTACGCCAAGGGGATGGCGAAGTGGGTCCTGCACTTCGCCCTCCTCGTCACCGCTGTCGCCTACCTCGGCCGGCGCTCGGCGCGGGTCTACTGGCAGGCGCTCGCCTTCTTCGTCGCGGGCTTCGTCGCGAACGCCGCCTATGGGCTCCTGCAGCTCGCGGTCGCTGAGACGACCGGCGGGAACCTCGACGAGCAGCTCCTCGGCGCCCTCGGCATCTACGAGCGCGGGGGGATCACGCTCTACGGGACGGTCGGGGACGCCGCCGTCTACCGGACGACCGCGCTCACGCTCGACCCGAACCACTTAGGCGTGATGCTCGTGCTCCCGATCCTGCTCCTCCTGCCGCTCTACCTCCGCCTCGAGCGCGGCCACGCGCTTCGCACTCCGCTCGCCGTCACGCTCGCCTTCCTCGCGCTCGTCGAGCTGACGACGCTCTCGCGAAGCGGGCTCCTCGGGATCGCGGCTGGCCTTGCCGTCCTCGCGATCCCATACCGCCACCTCCTGCTTCGCCCGCGCGTGCTCGTGCCGCTCGGCGCCCTCGCGCTCGTCGTCGCGGCGGTCGTCCTGCAGCGGACCGACTTCTTCCGGACGGTGCTCGAGGCCCGCACGTCCGCCGGCGGGAGCGGCACCCAGATCCACTTCGAGTTCTACGAGCTCCTGAAGCCGGTGCTCGCGGCGCATCCGCTCTTCGGCCTCGGCCTGAACACGTTCTCCGTCTTCTACGAGTTCGTCACCGGCCGGACGAACTACGGGCCGCACTCCTTCTACGTGGCGACGCTCGCCGAGACCGGGCTCGTCGGGGCCTCGGTCTACGTGCTCTACCTCGTCTTCGCGTTTCGCCGCCTCGCGTCGCTGCGGCGGATCGGCAAGGCGCTCTCGCTCGCGGGCGACCGGTCGGGCGCGCGGGTGCGGCCGCTCGCCTGGGGCCTCACCGCCGCGCTCGTCGGGACGATGGCCGCGAACGCCTTCTACCTCACCATGCAGATGTACTACTTCACGATCTTCGCGGTGCTCCTCTTCTCCGCCCCGGCCGTCTTCGCGCGGCGGTGAGCGGCAACCGGCCGGCCGTCGTCTTCGGGCTCCTCTGGGCCGGGCTCGCCCTGACCCGAAGCCTGGGCCGCCGCGGCATCGACGTGACCGGGATCGCCGCGGGAAACCACGAATTCGGCCTGCGCTCCCGCTACCTGCGCCGCAGGGTGGTGGAGTCGGAGGACGCCGCCGTCCTCGCGGCCCTGCGGCGAGCGGCTGCCGACGGCCCCGTCGTGCTCTTTCCGGAGCGCGACGCCCACATCGCGTTTTGCCTCGAGCACTGGGACGAGGTGCGCTCGCTCGCGGCAATCCCGCTCCCGGACGATCCGCAGGTCGTCCTGCGCCTCCGCCGGAAGGAGCAGCTCGCCGTGCTCGCCGAGGCGGCGGGCGTGGCCGTGCCGCGAACCGCGTACCCCGAGAGCGAGGAGGCCGTCCGCGACCTCGACCTGCGCCCGCCGTTCCTGGTGAAGCCGGTCGAGGGCCAGGAGTTCGCCTCCGTCTTCGGCCGCAAGCTCCTCGTCGCGGACGACCTCGACGCCGCCGCCCGGGCGTGGAGCGAAGCGCGCGAGCGCGGGTTCCAGTCGATCGTGCAGGAGCTGATCCCGGACGCCCACGACAAGATCTACTCGCTCTTCACGTACATCGGGCGCACGGGAGAGCCGCTCGCGAATGTCGTCGGGCGGAAGGTGCGCGCGGGCCCGCCGCGCTTCGGCACCGCGGCCGTCTTCGAGCTCGGGCCTGAGCCCCGCGTCCTCGAGACCGGCCTCCGGCTCCTCCGCCACGCGGGCTACCGCGGCTT
>Ga0136613_10000969_pt1 | contig 14220 bp, 13 predicted proteins | sample AntDrymUQ2722106_2_FD_106649 | JGI IMG/M metagenome (GOLD analysis project Ga0136613, IMG submission 106649) | Polar desert sand microbial communities from Dry Valleys, Antarctica - metaG UQ272 (21.06) | ecosystem: Environmental > Terrestrial > Soil > Desert | place: Antarctica: Dry Valley... | reverse complement strand
GTGCTTGCCGAGGTGCACCACGGCGTGCGCGCCGAACTCGTGTTCCAGCCAGCGGTAGGCCGCCAGGTAGTGGTGTGACGGCGGCAGGTCCGGGTCGTGGTAGATCGCCACCGGGTTCTCACCGAACCCGCGCGGCGGCTGGATCATCAGCAGCACGTTGCCGAAGCGCAGCGCCGCCAGCACGATGTCGCCACCGTCGACGTAGAGCGATCCCGGCGGCTCGCTCCAGTGCTCACGCATCCGCTCGCGCAACGCCGGCGGCAGCGCGTCGAACCACGCCCGGTAGCTCGACAGCGGCACCCGCGCCGGAGCCGCGGCCAGCTGCTCCTCGGTCAGCCACTCCACGTCGTGCCCGCCGGTGGCGATCAGCGTGTGGATCAGCTCGTCGGAGTCGGTCGGGAACTCTCCCACCGTGTAGCCCGCGTCGCGCAGTGCCCGCAGCAGCTCGACCGCCGACGCCGGGGTGTCCAGGCCGACTGCGTTGCCGATCCGGGCGTGCTTGGTCGGGTAAGACGACAGCACGAGCGCCACCCGCCGGTCGGCGACGGGCACCGACCGCAGCGCGGCGTGCCGCACCGCGAGCCCGGCGACCCGGGCCGCCCGCTCCGGGTCGGCCACGTACACCGGTATGTCCGCACCCGCCGGGACCTCCTTGAAGGAGAACGGCACGGTGATCAGCCGCCCGTCGAACTCCGGGATGGCGACCTGCATGGCCGCGTCCATCGGCGTCAGCGCGGCATCCGAGGCCTCCCACGTCGCACGCGACGACGTCAGGCACAGCCCCTGCAGCACGGGTACGTCCAACGCGGCGAGCGCCCCGACGTCCCAGGCGTCGTCGTCCCCGCCCGCGCCTGCGTCCGCCGGCTGGGTGCCGCCGGCGGCGAGCACCGTCGCGACCAGTGCGTCGCACCCGCTCAGCAGCTCGACCAGCCCGGCATCCGCGCCTCGCAGCGAGCCGCAGAACACCGGCAGCGCGTTCGCCCCGCGCGCCTCGATCGCGTCGCACAGCACGTCGACGAAGCCCGTGTTGCCGGACAGCTCGTGCGCCCGGTAGAACACCACGCCGACCGTCGGCCGGGCCGGGTCGTGGCCCCGCAGGCCGTGCACGCCGTGCTCCGGCATCGGCGTCGGCGGGGCGAAGCCGTCCCCGGTGAGCAGCACCGTGTCGGACAGGAAGCGGGCCAGCTCGCGCAGGTTGTCGCGGCCGCCGGCGGCCAGGTAGGCCAACGCCTCGGCCGCCACCCCGGACGGCACCGACGAGGCAGCCATCAGCTCGGCATCCGGCCCCGCCTCGCCGCCGAGCAGCACGGTCGGCAGGCCTGAGGCGACCAGCGTGGCCACCCCGTCCGGCCACGACCGCCGCCCTCCCAGCAGCCGCAGCACCACGACGTCCACCCCGTCGAGCAGGCCGGTCAGCTCAGTGGGCGTGACCCGGGTCGGGTTGGCCGTGCGATACGCACCGCCGCTGGCGTGCGCCGCAAGCAGCTCGGTGTCGGCCGTGGACAGCAGCAGGATCACGTGTCAGCGCCTCCCTCGGGTATCCGCGCGCGCTCGACTGCACCACGCGCGGAGCGCGCCGGTCAACGCACGGTGATCGCCGTCTCGGTGGCCAGGCGTGCGCTCAGCGCGCGTTTTCGCACCGAAACGGCGATCTTGGAGGCTTAGCCGGTCAGCCGGCGACTGCCTGCTTTCGCCGGTCTATCAGCCGCAAGATCATCGGCGTGAAGATGAGCTGCATCGCCAGGTCCATCTTGCCGCCGGGGCAGACGATCGTGTTGGCCCGGGACATGAACGAGTCGTGCAGCATCGACAACAGGTACGGGAAGTCGATGCCGTGCGGGTTGGCGAAACGGATCACCATCATCGACTCGTCCAGCGTCGCGATGGTCCTGGCGATGAAGGGGTTGGACGTGTCGACCATCGGCACCCGCTGGAAGTTCACGTGGGTGCGGGAGAACTGGGGGACGACGTAGTTCACGTAGTCCGGCATGCGGCGCAGGATGGTCTCGGTCACCGCCTCGGTCGAGTAGCCCCTCATCGCCTTGTCGCGGTGCAGCTTCTGCGTCCACTCCAGGTTGATCACCGGCACCACGCCGATCATCAGGTCGACGTGCTGGGCGGCGTCCACCTTGTCGGTCGCGACGGCGCCGTGCAGCCCCTCGTAGAACAGCATGTCGGTGTCGTCGGGCAGGTCCGCCCACGGGGTGAACGTTCCCGGTGCCTGCTCGTAGGGCGCCGCCTCCTCGTCGTCGTGCAAGTACCTGCGCACCTGCCCGCGGCCGTCCTCGGCGTACTGCCGGAACAGCTCTTCGAGCTCCTCGAACAGGTTCGCCTCCGGGCCGAAGTGGCTGAACGTATGATCATCGCTGGTCAGCGCCTCCGTCATCCTCTCCTTCATCTCGGCGCGGTCGTAGCGATGGAAGCTGTCGCCTTCGACGAACGCGGCGTTCAGACCCTCGCGCCGGAAGATCTGGTCGAACGTGCGCATCACAGACGTCGTGCCGGCGCCCGAGGAGCCGGTCACCGCGATGATCGGATGCTTGGCTGACATGGCCTGATCCCCTCTCACTCAGCCGGTGTCCGGAACAGCCCGCGCGTGCTGTAGAGCGGCGCGTCGATGTCGACGGTGTTGTGGTCGCGGTGGTACCGGTCGATCCGCTCCACCTCCTCGCGCGGGCCGAAGATCAGCTCGACCCGTTGGTGCAGCGCCTCGGGTGCCACGCCGAGGACGCGGGCCCGCCCAGTGCTCGCCAGCCCGCCGGCCTGCTCGACGAGATAGCCCACCGGGCTTGCCTCGTACAGCAGCCCCAACCCACCGGCGGGCCTGCCCTCCTCGGAGGTGTCCCGTGGGAACAGGAACACGCCACCGCGGGTCAGGATCCGATGTGTCTCCGCGACGGTGGACGCGACCCAGCGCATGGTGAAGTCCTTACCTCGCGGCCCGGAGTCGCCGGCGAGGCACTCGTCGACGTAGCGCTTCACCGCCGGTTCCCAGAAGCGACTGTTCGAGGCGTTGATCGCGAACTCCGTTGCCGCCTCCGGGATGCGGATCTCCGGCTGGGTGAGGATGAACTCGCCGAGCTGCGGCTCCAGCGTGAAGCCGTGTACACCGGTACCGACCGTGATGACGATCATGGTCGAGGGTCCATAGATCGCGTATCCCGCGCAGACCTGCTCCGAGCCCGGCTGGAGGAAATCCTCGACGCTCGCGTGCACACCGGGGTTGGGGGCGCGCAGGATCGAGAAGATGCTTCCGACGGAGAGGTTGACGTCGATGTTGGATGAGCCGTCGAGCGGGTCGAAGAGCAGCAGATACTTGCCAACCGGGTAGCGCTCTGGCACGCGGTAGGGCGCCGACGACTTCACCGATGCCATCCCCGCGACCAGGCCGCCGGACTCGTTGGCGCGCAGGAACAGGTCGTTGGCCACGGCGTCGAGCTTCTGGCCGTTGCTCGTGCTGGCGGACCCGAGCACCCCGCCGAGGGCTCCGTAGGCGACGCGCTTGGCGATGGCCTTGCACGCCAGCGCCACGTCGAGGATCAAGGAGTTCAGCTCGCCGCTCGCCTCTGGGTAGCGGCGGCGCTCCTCGATGAGGAACTGCGTCAGTGTCGTGCGGTCAGTGAGCATGGTCGGTAATTGTCACTGGTGGTTGTCCAGCAGGTGATAGAGGAGCAGCAGCTGGGTGATGGCCAGCGGCTCGCTGCGCTTGTCCGGACCGAGCTGGCCGAGCGACTTCGGCGCGTCGCCGGGCTCGCCGAGCAGCGACCAGATCGCCTTCTCGACGGTCTGGCTCTCCTCGGGCGGGGCGTAGCCGTGGACGTGCAGGGTGTCTACCGGCCGGCCGTCGGAGTCGCGCTCCAGCTTGAGGTGCACGGCCTGGTGCAACGTCGGGACCAGCACGCCGTTCAGGTCCGGGTGCTGGATCGTCGGGCGCAGCATCAGCTCGGCCGACAGCGGGGTGTCCGGCGGATCGTCGCGACCGGCGATCGGGCTGAACCGCACCACGATGTCGGCGTACTTGGCCTGCGGCCGGATGAACTCCTCGGACTCGGGCTCGCGGCGCTCCAGCTCGGCGTTGACCTGCTCCTCGGAGTAGCCACGCTTGCCCATGTCGCGCTGGATCTTCCAGTTGCGCCGCACGTCCTCCGGCGGGTTGAGGTACACCGTGACGTCGAAGCATGCTCGCGACAGCTTGGTGTACAGCGGCAGCAGACCCTCGACGATCACGAAGTCGTTGGGCGCGACCAGCTGCGGTCGGGCCAGCTTGCCGGTGGCGTGGTCGTAGGCCGGCTTGAGGATCGGTTGTCCGGTGGCCAGCAGCTGCAGGTGCTGCTCCATGATGTCGATGTAGTTGCAGTCCGGGTGCAGCGCCGTGAACGGCAGCTCCTTGCGCTCCTCGCGGTCGTAACGGTGGTAGTCGTCGACGCAGATCGACACACAACGGTCTTGCCCAAGCGCCTTCACCAGGCCCTCGGTGAGGGTTGTCTTGCCTGCGGCGCTGTCCCCCGCGATGGCCAGCAACACCGGGCGCCGTCCGTTGCCCGCTCGCGCGATCTTCAGCGCCTTGTCGGCCATGTCCTCACCCTCCGTCCGTGTTGTCGAGCATCGGGTCGCCCGTGACGACTTGGCCGTGTGAGCAGGCCAGCCCTCAGGCTGGAGTGCTCATCGCCTCCGTGGCCGCGGCCCGCATGGCGGCTACCCGGTCGGCCATCGTGCCGTCGCCGGTGAACAGCGACGAGCCGGCGCAGAACACATCGGCTCCGGCGGCCGCGGCGGCCCGGATCGTCTGGGTACCGATCCCGCCGTCGACCTCCAGCTCGACGTCGAGGCCACGCCGATCGATCTCCGCCCGCGCCATGGCGATCTTGGGCTCCGTTGACGCGATGTAGCTCTGACCGCCGAATCCGGGGTTGACGGTCATCACCAGCAGCAGGTCGAGCAGGTCGAGCACGTTCTCGACCGCGGCGAACGGCGTCGCAGGGTTCAGCGCGACGCCCGCCTTGGCACCCAGCTCGCGGATCTCCGAGAGGGTGCGGTGCAAGTGCAGGCACGCCTCGGCGTGCACGATGACGATCTCGCAGCCGGCCTCCACCCAGCGGGCCAGCATCGGTTCGGGGTGCACGACCATGAGGTGGGCCTCGAAGCCCATCACCACCAGGCCGCGGTTCGCGGCGATGACGTCGGGTCCGAAGGTCATGTTCGGCACGAAGCTGCCGTCCATGACGTCCCACTGGATGCGGTCTACCCCGGCCTTCTCCAGCGCCTGGACGTCCTCGCCGAGCCGCGCAAAATCGGCAGGGAGCACCGACGCGACGATCGCGGGGCGACCTTGTCCGGGCATACTACCTCCAGGAGACGTCCCGACGTTAAGTCGTCGCAGGTCAGGCGTGCGCCCCCCGGACTGGGGGAATCTCGGGGTGACCTTGTGCGCCGCCGCAAGGACCGTCGGGTCGACCCCTATCGTTCGCATATGGCCGACAGCCCGGTGCGGATCGTGCTCGTGGACGACCACGAGATGGTCCTGCAGGGCCTCAAGGCGATGCTGGCGCCGTTCCGGGGTCGGATCAGGGTCGTCGGCGAGGCGACGAACAGCGACGACGGGATGAAGCTCGTCGAGGGGATCGATCCCGACATCGTGCTCTGTGACCTACGGCTGCAGGGCGCCAGCGGCCTCGACCTGTGCCGGCGGCTGATCGAGCGCAACGCCGAGCGCAAGGTCGTGCTGCTGTCGGTCTACGACGACGAGCAGTACCTGTTCCAGGCGTTGCGGTCCGGTGCGAGCGGCTACCTGCTCAAGCGGATCACCGGCGAGGAGCTGGTCCGCCAGCTCGAACTGGTGCACGAGGGCGAGACGGTCATCGACACCGCGCTGGCCGGCCGTGCGGTGGACGCCGCGGCCCGGCTGCACAGCGGCGAGTTCTGGCCAGGGGCGCGGCACGGCCTGACCCACCGGGAGAGCGAGGTGCTCTCGCTGATGGTCACCGGGCTGTCCAACCGCGGCATCGCCACCCGTCTAGTTGTGGGTGACGAGACGGTCAAGAGTCACGTACGGTCGATCTACCGCAAACTCGACGTCAACGACCGCGCCGGCGCGGTGGCCGCCGCACTGCGGGAAGGAATCTTTCGATGACCTCCCATGTGCTCGGGCTTGCCGACCTCGAGCGGGAGAACGCGCTGCTCGGATCGATCATCGAGGCGGTCTCCGAGGGGCCGGAGGTCGAGCAGCTCGCCGGCGCGGTGGCACGGCTGATCACCGCCGCAACCGACACCGATGTCTGCTTCGTGCACGTGCTCGACGACATCGGCCGCTCGCTCATCCTGGCCGGCGCCACCCCACCGTTCGACGAGCAGGTGGGGCAGGTCGTGCTCCCGATGGGCGGCGGGGTGACCGGCTGGGTCGCCAGCCACCACCAGCCCGCGGTGATCCCGGAGCACAAGGAGGCCGACCCCCGCTACCGGCGGTTCCCCGCGCTGCGCGGCTCGGATTTCACCTCGATGGCGTCGGTGCCGATCGAGAGCGACGTGGCCGGGCTCGTCGGCGTGCTGAATGTGCACACCAAGCGGCGACGTGACTTCACCGACCGCGACATCCGGCTGCTCACGATGATCGGGCGGTTGGTGGCCGGGGCGATGCACCACGCACGGGAGCATCGGCGTCTCGCTGCGCGCGAGCGCGCCCAGGAGCGGTTCACCGAGCAGGTGATCCAGGCCCAGGAGACCGAGCGGCGGCGGCTCGCCGGCGACATCCATGACGGCATCTCGCAGCGCCTGGTGAGCATCGCCTATCACCTCGACGCCGCCGATCGGACGCTGAGCAGCGAGCCCGTCTATGCCGCCGCTCAGGTCAAGTTGGCCCGCGGCCTGGCCGACATGGCCATGGACGAGGCCAGGGTGGCCATCGGTGGGCTGCGGCCTCCGATCCTCGACGACCTCGGCCTCGCCGGCGGGTTGGGCAGCCTGGCCCGGATGATGCCCGACCTGGACATCACGCTCGACCTGGCCGAGGACCGGCTCCCCGAGCACGTCGAGGTTGCGCTCTACCGGATCGCCCAGGAGGCGCTGCAGAACGTCGTCAAGCACGCACAGGCCACCACCGCACGGCTGATCTTCGAGACGATGCCCGGGGCAGCCCGGCTGGAGGTCGCCGACAACGGGATCGGCTTCGACTCCGTCGCGGAGGCGGTCGACCCCGCGCAGCGCTACGGCATGCAGAGCATGGCCGAGCGCGCCGACCTGGTCGGCGGCACGTTCTCGGTGCGTTCCCGGCCCGGCTCGGGTACCACGGTCACCGTCACCGTCCCGATGACCAACGGCACGGCCCACCGCGAGCACTGACCGGGCAGTCAGGCTGATCACTGGGATTGAGCGGGAAATCGATCACGCTCCTCCCGGAGCCGACCCGCAAGCCAGTGACCCTGGCCGATCTGGCGCCTGCGCTCCGCCATCGCACCTGGAGCATACCGACGCTTCGACAGAACCAGATCAATTCGATGGCAAGCCGACCCGGACCGCAGGGCGCGATAGCGCCCGAGGACCGGAAGCGGCGCGGCAGCACCGGACGGAACTGTCGGGGGGTGCCTCTACTGTCGAACCTATGTTCGAACACGATCTCCTCGACTCTCCGAACGCCGCGCCGGCGTTCGACGCGACCAGGTGGTCGCAGTACGCCCCGGACGGGTTGCTCGCCGACATGTTGTCCGAGCAGTCCGGTGGCTCGGACTTCGAGCGGCTGGAACGGATCGGCGCATGGGACAAGGTCATCGCGTGGGCGCAGGCCAGCCAGGCCCGCGAGATCGCCGGGTATGTGGCCTGCACGACCGAGGATGCGGAGTCGGCCACCGCGGAGGTGGGCCTGATGCTGCGCGTGGTGGCGCGCACAGCTGCCGCCCGGATCGGCACCGCCGTTGATCTGGTCCAGCGGCTGCCGGCCGTCCGCGCCGCCCTCGCCGCTGGTGAGATCAGCCTGCCGGCCGCCCGGACCGTGGTCGACGAGACGCTCCAGTTGCCGGCGCATGAGGCACGTGCGGTCGCCGACGCCGTGCTCGAGCATGCCAGCGAGCAGACCCCCGGCCAGCTGCGCGCGGCGGTTCGCCGCGCGGTGCTCCGCGCCGACCCCGACGCGGTGCGGCGACGCTGCGAGCAGGCCACCCGCGAGCGCGGAGTGTGGCTGGCCGACGAGCCGGACGGGATGGCCAGCCTGTGGGCGCGGCTTCCCGCCGCCGACGCCCTCGCCTGCTACGCCGTCCTCGACCAGTGCGCCCGGCGCGCCGGTGGCGAGGAGCCGATGGATGCCCGCCGCGCGGACACCTTCGTCGACCTGCTCTGCGGTGCCGATCCCGGTCGGGTCAACGTCCAGGTCCGCGTGAAGGTGCCGGCGCGCACGCTGCTCGGCGTCGACGAGGAGCCTGCCGAGCTGGCCGGCTACGGCCCGATCCCCGCCGACGCGGCCCGGCGGATTGCCGCCGACGCCACCTGGAGGCGGCTGCTGACCGAACCGGTCAGCGGGCGCCTGCTCGATTTCGGCACCACCCGGTACCGGCCGCCGGCCCACCTGGCCGAGCACGTGATCACCCGGGACCAGACCTGCAGAGGCCCCGGCTGTCGGGTGCCGGCGCACCGCTGCGACCTCGACCACACCGAGCCGTTCAACCCGGACGCAGGCACCGGGCCGACCAGCGCGGACAACCTGGGGCCGGAGTGCCGATCGCACCATCGGCTCAAACAGCGGCCCGGTTGGTCACTCACGCAGGCCCGCGACGCCACCTTCACCTGGCGTACGCCGTCCGGCCACACCTACACGACCCGGCCGCCACCGCCCTAGCACGGCCTCAGCGCGCGTCGGACCAACGGCTCCGACCAAGCCGATGGTCGGTTGCCGCCACGTCGAAGTCGCCGGCATCGAACCCGCCGCCGGCCCACTCCATCCAGTGCGCGTGCTCGTCGTGGGTGGGGTCGGCCAGCGCCGCGAGGAAGTCCTCGTACCCCCACGGTCCGCCGACGTCCTCCGGTGGGCAGGCGCGCCGACCTGCTACGCAGCATGGGTATCGGGTGCCTTGCTCCGGAGCGTGCACCTTCTCGACCGTGACATCGTGCTGCCAGTCGTCGCCGAAGTCGTAGACATAGCGAAACCGACTGCCCTGCTGTGCGACCCGGAACAGCCTCGCGCTGGACTCGTCGAGCGTTTCGGGCAGGCCCCACTCCGGGTCGGGCACGCCGTAGCCGACGCCGTCAATGTCGAACTCGTGCAAGTGCGAGTTGGTCCAGCCCATCGCGGTCTGGATGATCTCGTGCAGCTCAGCGAGGGTGACCTCACCGGGCACCAGCACTCGCCGCCACACCGGCGGGCGGACTGCCCACAACTGGATCTTCAACTGGTAGATCTGCGTCTTCGTGGTGATCCGACGGGCCGTCGCCATAGCCGGCAGGATGCCAGCCGCCGAACGGCCCGATCAGGCGGGTTGGAATTCGCCGCGGACGGCAGCCGCGTTGGCCCGCACGCGTTCCGACAGTGCGTCCTGGCCGGCGCCGACCAGCGAGGACTCGCCATGCCACGCCTTCAGGGCGGGGTCGACGAGCGCGCGGCCGAAGGAGAACGTCAGTGGCCACGGCGTCTCGTGGGCCTGCATGGCCGCCAGGTTGGCCGTGGCGCGCTCCGGGGACTGGCCGCCGGACAGGAAGGCCACCCCGGCGAGGTCGTCGGGCAGGTTGCGCTTAAGCACCTCGACGGTGGCGGCGGCGACCTGCTCAGGCGTGGACTCCCGGCCGTACTCGGTGCCCTCGATGACCATGTTCGGCTTCAGGATCATGCCGGCCGGGTCGACGTTGAGGTCCGCCAGCTCGCGGAACACCGCCGCATGTACGGCGGCGGTCACCTCGGCGCAGCGCTCAAGCGAGTGCGAGCCGTCCATCAGCACCTCGGGCTCGACGATCGGAACCACGCCTGCCTCCTGACAGGCTGCCGCGTAACGGGCGAGCGCATGCGCGTTGGCCCTGATCGCGGCGTCGGTCGGCAGCTCGCCGTCAGGCCCGCTGCTGATCGTGATCACCGCGCGCCACTTGGCGAACGCGGCACCCATCTCGGCGTACTCAGCCATCCGGGCCGGCAGGTTGTCCAGGCCTTCGGTGATCGTCTCTCCGGGCAGGCCCGGGAACGGCTTGGCGCCGGTGTCGACCTTGATCCCCGGCAGCACCCCGACGGCCCTGGTGGCGTCCGGGAACGGCGTCCCGTCGGCGAAGGACTGCCGCATCGTCTCGTCGGAGAGGATGATCCCACTCGCCCCCTCCGAGAGGCCCGGCGTGCCCGCGAGCAGCTCGCGGTACGCGCGCCGGTTCTCCTCGGTCGGCTCCACACCGGCCTTCTCGAGCCGCTTGTCCATCGTGCCGATGCTCTCGTCGGCGGCCAGGACTCCCTTGCCCGGCGCCACCATCTCGGCCGCGATCTGCCTGATCTGGCTCATCTCGGGCACACCTCATCTCTCGTCTCGGTCTGGCTCGTTCCAGCCTGGTTAGCTCCAGTCGGCGGAGGCCGCGCCGTCGGCGGAGAACACCCGGCTGGCCTCGAAGTCCTCGGCGTCGAGCGTGGTCAGCGCCTCACGGTCGACCTTCGTATGCTCGCCCTCGACCAGCCGCCGGGCCTGCCGCAGCCGTGCCCGCTCGACGGCGTTGCGCACGCTGCGGGCGTTGGCGAAGCGGGGTTGCTCCACCCGCAGCTCCAGGTACTCACGCAGCGCCTTCTCGGCCGGCTTGGACAGCTGGTAGCCGAGCTCGTCGGTCATCATGGCGCCGATCTGCTCGAGCTCGTCGATCGTGAAGTCCGGGAAGTCGATGTGATGCGCGATCCGCGAGCTCATCCCGGGGTTGGCCTTGAAGAACGTGCTCATCCGGTCCGCGTAGCCGGCCATGATCACGACGATGTCGTCGCGGTTGTTCTCCATGATCTGCAGCAGGATCTCGATCGACTCCTGGCCGTAGTCGCGCTCGTTCTCGACCCGGTAGAGGTAGTAGGCCTCGTCGATGAACAGCACGCCGCCCATGGCCCGCTTGATGACCTCTTTGGTCTTCGGCGCGGTGTGCCCCACGTACTGCCCGACCAGGTCGTCGCGCGTGACGCTGACGAGGTGACCCTTGCGCAGGTAGCCCAGCTTGTGCAGCAGGTCGGCCATCCGCAGGGCAACCGTCGTCTTGCCGGTCCCCGGGCTGCCGGTGAACGACATGTGCAGGTTGGGTCGGATCGAGCTGATCCCGAACCGCTCCCGCACCTTGTCCACCAGCAGCAACGCGGCGATCTCCGAGATTCGCGACTTGACCGGCTCCAGCCCGACGAGGTCCCGGTCCAACTTCTCCAGGACCTCGTCGATGCCGGTCTCCTGCCGCTCCGCGGCAAGATCGACCACGGCGTCGTCCGGCAGCCGGTTCGCCTCAGCTGCCGCCTGCTCCGCCTCTTCAGGACTCGGCTCGGGGACCGTCGGCATCCCGAAGCCGCGTCGCTCCGAACTGTCGTCAGCGCCGGAAGTCACTTCGACCCGTTGGCCTTACTGTCTGGCTTGCCGTTGGTCCGGTACCGCTCGCCTTCAGGACGCTCGGTCGCGTAGGCGTGCGTGGTGTAACGGATCTGGCGGTCCGGGCCCTCCTGGCGGTCCAGCCGGAACCCCGGCTCCTCCGTCGGCCGGTTGACGATGAACTGCAGCGCCGTGGTCTGCCGGCCGAGGCGGGCGTCGTAGGCGTTGAGCCGGATGTACTTCTCCGAGTGCGCCTCGCGGCACGCATTGACCTCCAGCAGCACGCCTGCGGCGTCCTTGAGGTCGAACATCGGCAGGCCCCACATCTCCCAGTAGACGTTGCGGGGGTGCGGGTCGTCGGTGAACTCCACCGACAGCGGCCACTCGTTGTCCAGGCAGTACTGGATCTGCTTGGTGATCTCGTCGTCGGTGAAGTCGGGCAGGTACGAGAAGGTGCCCTGGGTGATGCGCATCGTGCGTGCTCCTCAGGCTCGGTCAGACGTTGGTGGGGGTCTCGACGACGTCCGGGACGTCGGTCGATTCGTAGTTGAACGAGATGTCGCCCCAGGTCGCCAGCGCGACGTCGAGCTCGCGGCTCTTCTTCGCGGCCTGCTTGAGGATGTCGTCGCCCTCCTTCAAGAAGTCGCGGCCTTCGTTGCGTGCCTTGATCACGGCTTCGACGGCGACTCGGTTGGCGGCCGCGCCGGCTGCGATGCCGCTCGGGTGGCCGATCGTGCCGCCACCGAACTGCAGCACGACGTCTTCGCCGAGGTGGTGCAGCAGCAGGTGCGCCTGCCCGGCGTGGATCCCACCGGAGGCCACCGGCATCACACCCGGCATGGACTGCCAGTCCTGGTCGAAGTAGATCCCCGTGACCGGGTCGGCGGCCACGTGGTTCAGCCGCAAGGTGTCGTAGTAGCCACGGATCGCGTTCGGGTCACCCTCAAGCTTGCCGACGACGGTGCCGGCGTGGATGTGGTCGACGCCGGCTAGGCGCATCCACTTGGCCAACACCCGGAAGTTCACGCCGTGGTTCTTCTGCCGCGACCACGTCGCATAACCGGCGCGGTGCAGGTGAAGGATCATGCTGTTGGCCCTGGCCCACTTGGCCATCGACTGGATCGCGGTGTAACCGATCGTCAGGTCGATCATGATGATGATGGAGCCGATTTCCTTGGCGAACGCCGCCCGCTCGTACATCTCCTCCATCGTTCCGGCAGTGACGTTGAGGTAGTGGCCCTTGATCTCGCCGGTCTCGGCCTGCGCCCGCTGGACGGCCTCCATCGAGTGCAGGAAGCGATCGCGCCAGCGCATGAACGGCTGGGAGTTGATGTTCTCGTCGTCCTTGGTGAAGTCGAGGCCACCCGACAAGGCCTCGTACACCACTCGGCCGTAGTTGCGGGCCGACAGGCCCAGCTTCGGCTTCGTGGTCGCGCCGAGCAGCGGGCGGCCGTACTTGTTGAGCCACTCCCGCTCCATGACGATGCCGTGTGCCGGCCCCTGGAACGTCTTGACGTAGTGCGTCGGGATCCGCATGTCCTCCAGGCGCAGCGCCTTGAGCGCCTTGAAGCCGAAGACGTTGCCGATGATCGAGCTGGTCAGGTTGGCGATCGAGCCTTCCTCGAACAGGTCGATGTCGTAGGCGATCCAGGCGATGTAGGTGCCGGGCGCGTTGGGCACCGGGTCGACCTTGTAGCACTTGGCCTGGTAGTGCTCGTAGTTGGTGAGCCGGTCGGTCCACACCACGGTCCAGGTCGCCGTCGAGGACTCACCGGCGACGGCGGCTCCTGCCTCCTCGGCGGGCACCCCCTCCTGCGGCTGGATGCGGAACGCGCAGAGCACGTCGGTGTCCTTCGGCACGTAGTCCGGCTCCCAATACCCCATCTCGGCGTACGGGATGACGCCTGCACTCCACCGGTCTGCCACGCGAACTCCTCTGGTCGCCTTGCGATTGTCTACCTTGAGCATTACGTAGTTCGTCTAAACAGTCCATCAAGTAATCCGGCGCTTCATTCATGCATTAAGTCAAGTGTTGCGACGACGGGTGTCCATTCGGATACCCACCGAGACCCGATGACCTTCTCTCGGGCCGGCCACCATGTGCAGGGGACGACCGTCCTGCACCCCCACCAGACCTGGTCCGCGCAGCAGTACGAGGCTGCCCGGGCCGGCCTTCCAGGTTTGGATCGGGCCGCCCTCGCGGTCACGGCACAGCGTGAAGTCGGCGGTCCCGGCGATGGTGACGATCACGACGAGCCCGGCGTAGCGCTTGTGGTCCAGATGCGGGCTCACGCCCACCGCACCCAGCTCGTAGCGCTGGACGCACACCTCGTTGGGCGACCACTGCGTGAGACCGGGCACGCGCGCAGCGTAGCGGTGGATCACGCGCACGAGGTGCTCGCGCAGGCCGCCCAGCGCCGGATAACCACCCAGTTCGTGATCTTCGACCACGTAGGCGCCCGCCTCCTGGCGGACCCGGCCACCCACCACCGGCTCCACGTCGGTGAACGGCAGCTCGGTCACCTCCGCGACCAGCGCCGTCCGGAACCGCTCAGCGAGCACACTCGGTGCGAAGGCCGCGCCGGACCCGACGACGGTGTCGAGCAGCCGACGCCAGTCCACGTCATGGCGCAGCGCGGTCATGACAGGTTGACGATGTTCCCGTCGGCGTCGAGGTCGATAACGTGCGCGGCCGGGTTCGCGCCGAGGCCCGGCATGGTGC
>Ga0136613_10000968_pt1 | contig 14222 bp, 11 predicted proteins | sample AntDrymUQ2722106_2_FD_106649 | JGI IMG/M metagenome (GOLD analysis project Ga0136613, IMG submission 106649) | Polar desert sand microbial communities from Dry Valleys, Antarctica - metaG UQ272 (21.06) | ecosystem: Environmental > Terrestrial > Soil > Desert | place: Antarctica: Dry Valley... | reverse complement strand
CGTCGGCTCGAAGGTCAGCAACTTCAGGGTCAGGGCCGAGCGGCGGACCATCTCGCGCCAGCGGCCCGTGTAGGTGCACTTCGAGAGCCAGCGGCGCCAGTACTCGACGGTCTGCATGAAGATATCTTCCTCGTCCTCCCTGGAGAAACTGACCCCGCAGCCTTCTCCGGCCTCTATCTCCCGCAGCACGAAAACCGTGGACTGTTCCTCCTGCAGCGTGAACTCGGTTATGGCCCCGTTGTCCCTTTGCTGCAAGGGGTAAGAAGACGCCAGTCCCAGGCTAAGCTCGGGGGTATCGAAGGCCGCCCCGCCGGTGACTATCCTGGTCTCGTGCTCCGCTCTGGCGTAGTCGAAGGCCGGGGTACACTCCATCCGGAAGGTCATTGTTCCGCGCACCACCTCGACGCGGCGGATGATCCGGTGTCGCTCATGTCCGCTATCCGAAGCGCCTATCGGCATGTAGTCAGTGATCTCCCCTACCCCGTCGGGCGTGAAGAACCGCGTGACCAGGACGTTCGTATCAGGCCAGTAGAGTTGCTTGCAGGTAGCTCCGTCCATCTCGGGGGAGATCCTGAACCGCCCACCTTTCGCGCTGTCGAGGATGGCCGCGAAGACGCTCGGGGAATCATGATGTGGCAGGCACAGCCAGTCTATCGAACCGTCCATACCAACCAGGGCAGTTGTGTGCAAATCGCCGATGATCCCGTAGTTCTCTATGGGCTGGTAGCCGGGCGCGTCCTCTACTCTCCTGTCATCGGTCTTCTCGGATGCGCTCGCCGTCTCGTGGATCTCCATCTCCTTGCTTCCTCCTCTGGGACGGGGTTTCGCGGCTGCAATGTTCTCACGTTCGGTCATCCAGCCGCCTCATCAACCTTCTCACAGATACGGAGTCTGCGACAGGCCAAACTCGGCGCCCGTAGCATTAGAACCGCGTTTGCCCTCGGGTGCACCATCTCTCACCGGAGGACGTGCTCGGCGCGTTCGCCCGGGTGAGATCCGGCCTTCCTGGCATGACCTCGTGTCGCTGGCGCGAAGGACCGCTGGCGCTGCGCTAAGATATGTTCTGGATCTACGAGCGAAAGACCGGAGACCGGACATGATATCCGAAGAGCAGGTGCGCCACGTCGCGAATCTGGCGCGGTTGGGACTCACAGACGATGAGGTAGAGAAGATGGGCGGGCAGCTCGATGCGATCCTGGACAGCATAGAGAGGATCAGGGAGCTTGACCTCACCGACGTGCCGCCGACGGCGAACCCGCTCGACCTCTCGAACGTCCTACGCCCCGACGGCCCGCGCCCCGAGCTCTCGCAGGAAGAGGCCCTCTTCCAGGCCCCCGAGCGCGTAGATGACCTCTTCGGCGTCCCCAGGATCGACTGAGATGGCTGGCAGCGATAGCTTGCTCGATCTCACGGCCCATGCGCTCGCAGAGGAGATAGAAGCCGGCGAGGTCTCGGCTCGCGAGGCAGCCGAGGTCGCCAACACGCGCATAGGTGAGGTCGAGGACGAGGTCAACGCCTTCGTGACGACTACGCCCGGGCTGGCGCTCGAACGCGCCGAGGCCGTGGACGCCAGGAACGGAGATCGTGATCTCTGGGAGGGGGTTCCGCTAGTCGTCAAGGACGTACTCTCCACGCGCGGCGTGAGGACGACGTGCGGGTCGAGGATACTGGAGAACTTCGAGCCGCTCTACGACGCCTCGGCGCTGAGGAACTTCGGTGATGACCTTATTGTGGTTGGCAAGGCCAACTGTGACGAGTTCGCGATGGGCTCATCGACGGAGAACTCGGCCTACGGACCTACCCGTAATCCCTGGGACCTTGGCCGCGTACCTGGCGGGTCCTCGGGCGGCTCGGCTGCGGCCGTCGCGGCGGGTGAGGGTTGGTGGGCGCTCGGGACCGACACGGGCGGCTCCGTGCGCCAGCCAGCGGCGCTATGCGGCATCGTCGGACTCAAGCCGACCTATGGGCGGGTCTCGCGTCACGGCTTGATCGCCTTCGCTTCCTCGCTCGACGTGGTCGGGCCTATGACCCGCGACGTGCGCGACGGTGCATTCCTCCTGCAGGCTATCGCGGGCCACGACCCGCGCGACTCGACGAGCGCCAACGTCGAGGTCCCTGACTACCTGGCGAACCTCGAAGGAGGTGTGGAAGGATTGCGGATCGGGGTGGTGCCCGAGCTGATGGGTGAAGGGATAGACCAGGGAGTGCGCGAGGTCGCCGAGAGGGTGGCCAGGGGGCTCGAAGACGCCGGGGCCGAGTTGGGGGAGGCTAGCCTGCCGCATTCCGGGTACGGGCTTCCAGCCTATTACATCATCGCCCCTGCCGAGGTCTCCTCGAACCTCGCCCGCTTCGACGGCGTGAGATACGGTTTGAGGGTTTCGGCCGACGGGGTGCACGAGATGTACCGCAAGACCCGCGAGGAGGGCTTCGGGGCCGAGGCGAAGCGAAGGATCATGCTCGGTGCTTACGCCCTGTCTTCTGGCTACTACGATGCCTACTACGCCCAGGCGCAGAAGGTACGGACCAGGATCATCGAGGACTTCCGGGCGGCCTTTGCCCGCTACGACGTCCTGCTCTCGCCCACCGCCCCCACGGTGGCTTTCAGGATCGGTGAGAAGGTGGACGATCCCCTCGCCATGTACGCTAACGACATCTGCGCTGTCCCCGCGAACCTGGCCGGTATCCCGGCAATAAGCGTCCCCGGGGGTCTCTCGGAAGGGCTCCCCGTCGGCGTCCAGCTAATGAGCGACCACTTCACCGAACCTGTGCTGCTGCGCGCCGCCCGCGCCGCCGAGCAGGTGGCGGACTTCCGCTACCAGATGAAACCGTGAAGCGGGTTTTGGAAGGTCGACCTTCCAAGACCCGCGCATTTCAGCCAGTCAGCACGCCGCCCTTCAGGCGGCTTGTCAGCCAGTCAGCCAGATCGTGCAGGCGCGAAAGCTGAAATGCTGACTAGCTGAAATGCTGACAACTCTAATCGCTGATGGTGTTCCCGCCGGCCCGTTTGGCCCTGTAGAGCGCCGCGTCGGCGGCGTGGGTCAGTTCCTGGTGGGTGGTCCCGTCCTCGGGGTAGCTGGCGACGCCTATGGAGATGGTCGTCTTGGCGGCGACATCGTCCATTTCGAAGGTCTGTGCTTCGACGCGGCGACGTATCTCCTCGGCTACCCTCATGGCCTCCTGTTTGGAGAGGTCGGGGAGCATGCCCTGGTACTCGTCGCCCCCAAAGCGTGTGGCGCTGCGCCCCCCTTCTTCGTGCATGGCGCCGATAATGCGCCCGATCTCACCGACGACGTACTCGCCGAGCAGGTGTCCGTTGGAGTCGTTTATCTTCTTGAGGCTGTCTATGTCAGCCATGAGCACGCTCAAGGGTCTTCCCTCGTCGGCCATCGCCTCGAGGCGGTGCTCGAACTCGCGGTCGAAGCGTCCTTTGGAGAAGAGGCCAGTGAGGTGGTCGCGGTTCACGAGGTGGTGCAACTGCTCGTAGAAGGAGGCTTTTATCTCATCCTGGTGCGAGAACTCGAGTACGGAGTCGCCGACGTGTATACGGTCCCCGTCGGACAAGGGTTGGCCACACCCAGGCTTAGCTATGACCTCACCGTTGAGCGCGATGGTCTTCGCGGCCTGTACGCCTCGCACCGCATAGCCGCCGGGTTTGCGGTACAGTTCGGCGTGCCGCGGTTCGACCTCAACGTCCCGCACCACGATGTCGGCCTGAAACGGGTCGCTGCCAAGGACGAGCTCGTCGGCGGTTATCTCGAAGAAGTCGCCGAGCCCCGGTCCTTGCAAGACCACGAGGTGTGGCCGGTTCACCCCGGCGTTCTCTAACTCGGTATGCAAGCTGAAGCAACCTCCGTAGGGCGTCATTCTAACATCCGCTCCATAGATCAGATCGGAAGCCCGACGATGCTAGAATGAGAACATGAAGGTAGGCGAGTCTGGCATGGGGGCTGGCATTTGGAAGTGCAAGAGAGGCGTACTTACAAGGCGGTAATAGGGCTCGAGTTTCACGTCCACCTGGCGACCACGACCAAGATGTTCTGTGGTTGCAGGGTGACATATGGAGATCCCCCGAACACCCACACCTGTCCCGTCTGCCTCGGCCATCCAGGGGCACTGCCCGTCACCAACGAGAAGGCCGTCGAGCTCGGGGTGATGGCCGGTCTCGCGCTCAACTGCGACGTCGCAGGCAGGGCTGTCTTCGCCAGGAAGAACTACTTCTACCCCGACCTGCCGAAGGGGTATCAGATCTCCCAGTTCGACGAGCCGATCTGTACGGGAGGCCACATCGACGTGCCCACCCCCGAAGGCAGGACCCGGGTCGGCATCACGCGGCTTCACCTGGAGGAGGACGCGGCGAAGAACGTACACGTCGGAACCTCGGGCCGCATGCACGGGTCTGTCGGCTCCCTGGTCGACTTCAACCGCGGAGGCACGCCCCTGATGGAGATCGTCACCGAACCCGACATACCATCGCCAGAAGCGGCGAGGGCCACGGCCAACCAGCTCAAGGACATCCTGAGGGCGGTCGGCGTCTCCGAGGCGGATATGGAGAAGGGGCAACTGCGCTGCGACGCCAACGTCTCCATACGCAATCCCGACGGTACCTTCGGCACCAAGACCGAGCTCAAGAACATGAACTCCTTCCGCTTCGTCGAGCGCGGCCTCACGCGCGAGCTGGAGCGCCAGCGCGAGATACTCCAGAACGGCGGACGCATCGAGCAGACCACCCTCCACTACGACCCCGAGACCGACGAGGTGCACGAGCTCCGCAGCAAGGAGTACGCCCACGACTACCGCTACTTCCCCGAGCCCGACCTCCTGCCGCTAGAGCTCTCGCATGCCTATGTAAGAGAAATAGAAGACCGGCTCCCCGAGCTACCTGACCGGATGCTCGCCCGCTTCGTCGGGCAGTACGGCCTCTCCGAGTACGACGCAGGGGTACTTACGGCCGATCGGGACCTCGCATCGTTCTACGAATCGGTCGCAGCGGAGGTTGACCCCAAACAGGCTTCTAACTGGATCTCCGGTGATCTGCGCGCGCTCCTCAACGAGACCGGCACCGATATCTCCGACTCCAGGGTTACACCGGAGCACATGAAAGAGCTGATCGAACTCGTCGCCGCGGGCAAGGTCTCCCGCTCGGCAGCAAAAACGGCCCTCGACACGGTCTTCGAGACCGGCGATGCTCCATCAGCCGTCGTGGAGCGCGAAGGCCTCGCTTCTGTAGGCTCAGACGAGCTCTCAGGCGTCGTCGACGAGGCGATCTCCGCGAACCCGGAAGAGGCCGAGCGCGTCAGAGACGGCGACAAGAAGGTGGTCGGCTTCCTCGTCGGGCAGGTGATGAAGGCGACGCGCGGTAACGCCGACGGCGGGAGGGTCCGCGAGCTTCTTATGGAGAAGCTAGGCTCTTAGAGTCCGTGCCGCTCGTCGGGCCGCGCATTGGCATCCCTTTCTTCGAACCCTCGGGCCTCCCCGACGCCGTCCACGACGCTGGAGGAGAGCCAATCTCGCTGCGCCTGCCGCCCTCCATACCCGAAGGCGGCGTCGCGCTGGCTCGCGAATGGGTGGCCGACCTGGTAGAGATATCTTGCTCCGCGATGGGCCTCGACGGTCTGCTGTTCGGCGCCACCCGTCCCGAAGACCTTGCCGGGATGCTCATCGCCGGACTGCGCCTGGATCTCCCGACGGTTTGCGCGCCGTTGGCCAGCCAACCTTTCTCTGCTTCCCTCCTCGCGCTCGGCCTTGCGCCGGGCATCGGAAACCCTGCGAACACGGTTGTCTCACTCGCCGGGAGCGGGGGACTGCGCTCCAGCGAATTGGTCGACGATTTCTCTCTCGCCAACGCGCTACGGGCCGGCGTTGCGGCAGGTGGCGGACCCGAGATCCTCGTCCACTTTGCGGCGATAGCCCGTGAGGCCGGCCTCGCCGGATTCGGCCAGATGATGCGGGTCCTCGCCGCAGAGATCCCAGCAGCAGACCCCCATTGGTTGCGGGAGTATGGCGTGCCCGGCCTCCTCGCTTCACTGGGTGAGGCGCTACACGACGTCCCCACCGTCGCTGGCAACCTGAAAGAGAACCTGCCGTCCGCGCTTCCTGCGCCGGGAGAGTACTCTCGCCTCATCTTAGTCAGGGCGAGGGCGTCGGGCGCTGAGTCAGTCTGCCGCGTCCGCGAGGGCGTAACAGAGGCGGCGGGGGAGTGCCGCGTCTTCGGCTCCGAAAACGAGGCTGTCTCGAGCGTGCGCTCAGGCGAGATCGGAGTAGGAACGATGCTCGTGGTAGGAGGCTGCGGGCCGCGCGGCGGGCCGGGACTGCTGCGACTCGACGCGCTCGGACGGTCCCTAGAGGAGGCTGGGCTCGAGGTGCCTGTGCTGACCGACGGGCTCGCGCCGGAGGACGCTGCAGGAACCTGGGTCTCCCTCTTCACCCCGGAGGCGGCCGCGGGCGGCGTCATCGGCCTGCTCCGCGACGGCGACACCCTCAGGATAGACCTCGCTGAGGGCCGCATCCGCACAGGAATCGGTGCCAAGGAGTTGGAGAGCAGGGAGCCCGCCGAGTTTCCCGACCGCGCAGATACAGCGTACGCCGCCCGCTACGCCAGAGCCGCGCTACCCGCTCTGGAGGGCGCAGGTTTCGGTTAGTCCCTCGTTCAGGCCGGCTTTCTCGCTGTCATGTGCGATTTTATCCCGAGGCGCGTTGCGTGGGATGCGCCGGACTCTACTACGTGGCATCATGGGTATGGTGGAAAGGAGTGGCCCGTCAGAGGGGGCGTAATAATGTCAGCCTGGTCGAAGGTAATGAGTGGCCCAACCCTTTCTATGCGATGGGACAACGGACATCCAGAAAGGAGATGCTCACCGAAGCCATGGCATCTATAGAAGACCTGATCCTGCTTCCAAAGCCGCGCTCGGTCGTCGCCGGATCAGGCGCCCACAGGCTCACCGGCGGCTCGAAGATCATCTGCCAGGGGGATCCTGAATCTTTGTTCCCAATAGCCCACCGGTTGCAGCGGGCCGTATGGAAGAATCAACGTATCGGCTGGGTGTTGCGGGCGGGAGATCCCGGAAACGACGATTCTCGGGGCGAGACGACGATTACGCTTGACCCGGAACGGGGCATCCCCGAGCAAGGCTACCGGTTAAGGATTGCTGACGACGGCATAGACCTCGTTGCCGGTGATGCTGTCGGGGCATTCTACGGTGTCATGACCCTAGTGCAGATGTTGCGCCAGTGCGAGGGGGCGCTCCCTGCGGGGGAGATAGAGGACTCTCCGGATTTCCCTGTGCGCGGGGTAATGCTCGACATCAGCCGGAGCAAGGTCCCCACCCTGGGGACGCTCTTCGACCTCGTCGACATGTTCTCGGGGTGGAAGATCAACCACCTCGAACTGTACACGGAACACACGTTCGCCTACGAGAACCACCGCGAGGTATGGGCGCAGGCTAGCCCGGTGACCGGGGAGGACATACTCAGGCTCGACGCCTATTGTCGCGAGAGGTTCATCGAGCTCGTGCCTAACCAGAACTCATTCGGGCACATGCACCACTGGCTCGAGTTGCCCCGCTACAACCACCTGGCCGAGTGTCCCGAAGGCTTCGAGCTGACCCTGCATGGGCATACCAGACAGATGCCGCCCTTCAGCCTGAACCCAACGGACCCACGGAGCACCGAGCTCATGGGAGAGCTGTTCTCCGAGCTGCTCCCGCACTTCTCTAGCGAGAAGTTCAACGTCGGCTGCGATGAGACCTGGGATGTCGGCCGCGGCAGGAGCGCCAGGGCCGTCGAGGAGAAGGGAGCAGGCCGCGTCTACCTCGACTACGTGCTCGGGATCCACGACCTGGTCAAGCGTCACCGCCGCACGATGCACTTCTGGGGAGACATCATCATCCAGCACCCCGAGCTCGTGCCCGAACTGCCGAGAGACGCTGTTGTACTCGAATGGGGCTACGAAGCCGACCATCCCTTTGACGAGCACGGCGCCGAGTTCGCGAGGTCAGGGATACCGTTCTTCGTATGTCCTGGCACCTCATCGTGGAATACCATCGCAGGACGCACCTCCAACTGCCTCGGCAACGTCCGCAACGCGACCGAGAACGGCCTCAGGCACGGGGCCAGCGGGGTGCTCAATACCGACTGGGGCGACAACGACCATACACAGTATCTGCCGGTAAGCTACCTCGGGTTCGCCGCCGGGGCCGCGCTGCCCTGGTGCCACGAGACCAACAGGGACGAGGACTTTATCCCGGCCCTCGACCTGCACGCCTTCCACGACAGGGCGCGCGTCATGGGCAGGTTAAGCTACGACCTGGGCAACGCGCACGAAAAAGCGGGGCCGGCTCCGCACAACTCAACGGTACTCTTCAACATCCTGACGCAGGACTCGGGCAGCGCGCTCCCCGATGGTGTAACCGTCGAGAGCCTCAGGGAGGCCGGCGAGCACATCACCTCCATCATCGAGCCGCTCGAAGGTGCGCGCATGGACAGGGACGACGCGGGGATAACCAGCGACGAGTTTGCCAACGCAGCGAGAATAATGCTGCACGCCTGCGAGCGGGGGACAGCGATACTCGAAGGAACCATCGACTCCGCCGAAAAACGTGATGAGCTGGCCTCCGGGATGCGTACCATCCTCGGCGAGCACCGCCGACTTTGGAATGCCCGCAATCGCGTCGGCGGCTTGCAAGACAGCGAGAGTGTCTTCGAGAAGCGGCTGCAGGAGTACACAGGAGCCGTGTAACGTAGGATCGAGCAACAAGACCTGCCGCAGGTGTCTACGGCGGCATGCTTGCGCCGGGAGGCACAATAGTCTATATATGTATGAGCCGCGATTGCTGGTGGGAAAGGATCGGGAAATGGCGCGAACGAGTGTACCGGCTACGGGGAGCGGGGCATTAGAGGTGTTGAGAAAGGTCGCTTCGAGCTACCTTTTTCGACGCTTGATCAAAGCGCTGGTAACCATCTTCGTGATGGCCTCCCTGACTTTCTTCCTGATAAGGCTCATGCCCGGCGGCCCGGTGGAGGCTTACATCGCCAACCTGGTCTCCCAGTACAACGTCTCGCAGCAGGCCGCTACGCAGCAGGCCGCCTCGCTATTCTCGCTCGACCTCGACGCGCCCGTCTACCAGCAGTATCTGGAGTATCTGGGCAATCTGGTGAGGGGTGACCTGGGAGAGTCGCTCGTCACACGCGGCGTACCAGTGAGTGAGATCGTCCTGAGCTACCTTCCCTGGACGCTCTTCAGCGTCGGCACGGCGCTCATTATCAGCTTCTCTGTCGGTATCCTGCTTGGGATGATCATGGCCTACAAGCGGGAGTCGAAGCTCGACCACATCCTCACCAACCTGGGCTCTATGGTTAGCTCCATCCCCGACTACCTGATGGGCATCCTGATCGTCGTGTGGATCGGTGTCCAGTGGGAGCTCGTCGACATCACAGCCATGCGGGGCTCACTCTCGCCGGGGATTCAACCCGGCTTCAATCTCACGTTCATCGGCGATGCGCTCTACCACGCTTCATTGCCCATTCTCGCCTACGTGCTTGGCACTATCGGAGTGTGGATGCTCACTATGAGGGGCAGTACCGAGTCGACCCTGGGCGAGGACTACGTCACCGTGGCCAAAGCGCGGGGTCTCAAGGAACGCAGGATAGCCACCGCCTATGTGGGCCGGAACGCCGCGCTCCCGCCCTTCACCCAGCTCAGCATCTCGATAGCGCTCGTCTTCGGCGGATCCCTCCTCATCGAGTGGCTCTTCGTCTACGAAGGGCTCGGCTACGTGCTGTACAACTCCATCCAGCAACGAGACTACCCGGTAATGCAGGGGGTTTTCCTGATGATCACGACGATGGTCATCCTGGCCAACCTGCTGGCCGACCTGCTCTATTCCAGGCTCGATCCGCGCATCCGGGTCGGAGGGAGGGACTGACCTGATGGCTGCCGCAACGGGTGAGAGCCGGTACAGAGACTCGGCGATAGGCAGGTTCCTGGCAAGGTTCGCCTCGACGCTCAAGCTCATGGCCCGCAACAGGGTCGGATTCGCGGGTTTCCTCCTCGTCGTGACTATAGTCCTCTTCAGCTTCGTAGGGCCGATCTTCGTGCCGCTCGATGAGACCGTGCGGGTATCCCAGATATACGAGACGCCATCATTGAGCCACCCTCTGGGCACCGACTCGGAGGGCAAGGACGTGCTCTCCCAGATCATCCACGGAGGCAGGCCCATCCTGACGATAGGGTATCTGGCTGCGACCATCTCGACGATCATCGCTGTGATGCTCGGGTCGCTCGGTGCTTTCCTCGGCGGGCGCATTGACACAGGCTTCACCTGGCTGGCGGACATGGTGCTGACCATCCCTCAGCTTCCGTTGCTTGCGGTGCTCGCGGGCATCCTCAGCCTCAACAGCAAGCTCGCCGTTGCCGGCTTGATCGGGGCCCTCTTCTGGCCGACGTTGATGCGAGCCACCAGGGCCCAGGTGCTCTCCTTGAAGGAGCGCGACTACGTCGAGTCGGCGCGGGCTCTTGACCTCGGCACGCCGCACATCGTGTTCCGTGAGATCGCGCCCAACATGGCCGGCTACATCGCCATCAACTTTACCCTGGCGGTAACGGCGAGCATGTATGCCGTGGTTGGCCTGACGCTTCTCGGACTGGTGCCGCTTTCGCAGGACAACTGGGGCGTGATGATCAACCTCGCCTGGACGCGTGGGGCGATCTTCTCCAAGGACAGCATCTTCTATATCATGTCCCCGATCGCCGCCATAGCCCTTCACCAGTTCGGTCTGGTTGCCATGAACCGCTCGCTCTCGGAGGTCTTCGACCCGCGGCTGCGGAGGGGGTCCTGAGACCGTGAGCGAGCTGGCGGGTGTCACGCAGGGCGCGGGTCGTAACGAAGTCTTGCGCGTGCGCGATCTGGAGATCGGCTACTCGACGGACAGGGGCAGGGTACGGGCTGTGCGCGGGGTGAGCTTCGATCTCGAAGAGGACGATAGCCTCGCCTTTATCGGCGAGAGCGGCTCGGGCAAGACGACCCTGGGGCTCTCCCTGGTGCGCCTGTTGCCGCAATCGGCCTCCATAGCGAAGGGCGAGATCGTCTTCAACACCTCCTCGGGAGGCGAGCTGGACCTGACGGACGTCGACGACGAGACGCTAAGGCGCTTCCGCTGGCGGGAGTGCGCGATTGTGTTCCAGTCGGCGCAGAACGCGCTCAACCCCGTGATGCGTATCCGCGGCCACTTCGCCGACACCGCCAGAGATCACGCCGAGTCGGAAGGGGTCCTCAAGGGCCGCGCCCTCACGGAGCGGGCTACAGAATGCCTGCGGCTCGTTCAGCTCGACCCTGAGCGCGTGCTCAAAGCCTACCCGCACGAGCTCTCGGGCGGCATGCGCCAGCGGGTCATGATCGCGCTCGGTCTCCTGTTGAACCCGCGGGTCCTGATCCTGGACGAGCCAACGACCGCCCTTGACGTGCTGACCCAGCGGGCCATAATCGAGGTGCTCACGGAGTTGAGGGAGGGGCACCGGTTCGCCATGATCTTCGTCTCCCACGACCTTTCCCTGGCCGCTGAGCTTGCGGACAGGGTGGCAACGACCTACGCTGGACGCATCGTGGAGCTCGGGGACGTCGAGCAGGTCTTCTACCATCCGCGCCACCCATATACGGTCGGCCTGCTGGACGCGGTGCCGACCCTAGCCGGGGAGCATCAGGAGTTGAGCTCGATCCCAGGGTCTCCGCCTGACCTGATAGACCTCCCGACGGGCTGCAAGTTCCACCCGCGATGCCCTTATGCCACGGACAAATGCCGCGAGAAGGACCCGCCGCTGATCGAGGTGGCTCCCGGACAGACGGCCGCGTGCTGGCATTGGGAGAAGGTGGGTTCCGACTGGGAGGCCAGGGGAGGTGAGCGCCATGAGCAGGACGCCAATAGAGCTTGAGCACGTGAGCCGCTTCTACGGCTCGGGCAGCCAGCAGGTGCGGGCCGTGGACGACGTATCGTTCACCATCGAGCCAGGCGAGACCCTGTGTCTCGTCGGCGAGAGCGGGTGCGGCAAATCCACGACGGGACGCATGATGGCAGGCCTGCTCGAACCCTCCGACGGCCGCGTGCTCTACGCCGGCAGCGACGTCAGCAAGCTCCCGGAGGAAGAGAAAAAGCGCTTCCGCCGTGCGGTCCAGATCATCCACCAGGACCCGTACGCCTCGTTGAACCCGATACGCAACGTGACGCAGATCCTAAGCGCCCCTCTAAGGCGCCACAAGCTCGTAAAGTCGCGCTCCGAGCTTAGGAACAAGGTCCACGAGCTGCTTGAGACGGTCGGACTGACGCCGCCGGAGGACTTCCTGAGAAAGCACCCCCACGAGCTTTCGGGGGGACAGCGCCAGCGCGTCTCCGTCGCACGGGCGCTCACCGTCGACCCGGAAGTCATAGTCGCCGACGAGCCGGTCTCGATGGTGGACGTCTCTTTGCGCATCGGGCTGCTCAACATATTGCTGAAGTTGCAGCAGGACCTCGGCGTCGCGTTCCTCTTCATCACGCACGACCTCGCTGTCGCCAAGCACTTCTCCTGGGAGGGGCGGATCGGCGTGATGTACCTGGGACGCATGGTCGAACTGGGGTCCACGCAAAGGGTCGTCAGGGAGCCGGTGCATCCCTATACGCGGGCTCTGATCTCGGCTCTACCCGAGGCGGATCCCGGACTGACGCGTAACAAGGAGAGGCTGCGCCTGCGCAGCCCGGACATCCCGAGCCTGCTGAACCTGCCGGCAGGCTGCCCGTTCCATCCCCGCTGCCCCATGTACGAGGAGGGGCTCTGCGACACGGACCGTCCGGCGGAGGATGCCGTCGACCTCGACGGTCATCTCGCCGCCTGCTACGTCGCGGCGCGCGAGCTTGGCCAGGAGGATCGCATACCGGAGAGCAGCAGGATAGCGGCCAGCGAGGCCAGGCGGAGGACGGCGTGATCCCGGAACTCGGACAGGCTGGCTTCAGGATAGGGTGCCTGATCGTCGTGCCATCTTTCTTCCTGATGTTCTTCCTGGATCCCGGAACCGCGGAGTACGCCATCACCCTGGTGACCCTGGTGATGGGGGTGGTCTTTCTTGTGGCTGTGACGTTGCTGGTTCTGTACAGCAGGCGCTAGATACGTACGGAGAAATTCTGGCGAAAGAAGGAGGCAACGAATGAGTAAGGGCGAGAGAATCTACCGCCCCAAGGAATTGACCCGGCGGCAGTTTCTCGGGTTGAGCGCCGCTGGGGCCGGGCTGTTGCTCGCCGGCTGCGGTGGCGGGGGCCAGAATTACGGGGAAGGTGGCGGCGGAGGAGGAGGTGCCAAGGAGTTTCATGGCGCGTATCCCTACCTGCTGCCTCCGACCGGGCATTTCAACACGTTCGCCACCAACGGTATCTTCGCGCTGACCCTGTATCAGGACGTCCTGGAGATGCCCATGGCGATGTACAAGTGGGCTGAGCAGAAGTACGTGCCGTACATGGCTACCGAGTGGGGGTTCGAGCCGCCGGACGTGTTCAAGGTAACGCTACGCGAGGGCGCGAAATGGAGCGACGGCTCGGAGTTTACGTCGAAGGACGTGATCGCCACCTTCAACCTGCTTCGACTGCAGGAGCAGCTAGTGTGGAACTACGTCGAGTCAATAGAGCCCGACGACGAATACAACCTGACGTTCACGATGAAAGATCCCTCCACGGTTGTCGAACGTCTGGTGCTCAAGGAGCCCATCAGGGCGAACTCGGTCTACGGCGAATGGTCCGGTAAAGCCCAGGAACTCTTCGATAGCGGCACCGACCCCGAGTCCAAGGAGTACAGGGACCTGGTCACGGAGTTCGAGTCGTTCAAGCCGGAAGAGATGGTCGTCACCGGCCCGTTCAAGATAGACAAGGACACCCTAACCGAATCGCAGCTCACGATGACCAAGGTAGACACCGCGTGGAACGCTGACCAGACGGACCTCGACAAGATGGTCATCTACAACGGCGAGACCCCGGCCGTCACACCCCTGGTGATTTCCAAGGACATAGACTACGCCACGCACGGGTTCCCGATCGCCACAGAGAAGTCTTTCGAGGATCAGGGCATAAGGATCATCCGCGCTCCCACCTACTCGGGACCTGCGCTCTACTTCAACTACGCCAAGATCAAAGCCGTCGCCGACCCGAGGGTCAGGCGGGCCATCGCGAAGGCCATAGACATGGACGAGAACGGCACCGTCTCGCTGGCG
>Ga0136613_10000966_pt1 | contig 14240 bp, 11 predicted proteins | sample AntDrymUQ2722106_2_FD_106649 | JGI IMG/M metagenome (GOLD analysis project Ga0136613, IMG submission 106649) | Polar desert sand microbial communities from Dry Valleys, Antarctica - metaG UQ272 (21.06) | ecosystem: Environmental > Terrestrial > Soil > Desert | place: Antarctica: Dry Valley... | reverse complement strand
CGCGACCTTGATCGCCCCGGTCTCGTGCTGCTCGGCGATGCAGGTGAAGGCGGCGCGCCAGTCGTCGAGGCGGAACGTGTGGGTGAGCATCGGGGAGATGTCGACACGCCCACCCTGCACGAGATCGAAGTAGTGCTCGATGGCGTGCTTGCGGACTCCCTCGACCTCCTCGACCCCGAAGGCATTGGAGCCGACCATCCGCACCTCCTTGAAGTACCACGGCGACCACTCGAAGCGCCCGGCGGCGTGGACGCCGCTCACCACGATCGCGCCACGCGCCGCCATTACCCGCAGCGCCATCTCGATGGTGGCGGGGGCACCGATGGTGTCGTAGGTGACGTCGACGTGACCGGGGTGCGTGATCGGCAGGCCCTCCCATGGCCGGTGCAACGGGGCATTGGACCAGTCGGCGAGCGCGACCACGAGCGCCTCGGGCTCGATCTCGGAATCGAAGACGGTCGCGCCGAGCTCACGCGCCAGCACCTGTTGCGCGGGGTGGCGCACCACCGCGGCAACCTCGACGCTCGGGTACAGCGCGCGCAGGATGGCGATGCTGGCGGCGCCGAGGGCGCCCCCGCCCCAGACCAGCGCCCGGCCGCCCGCCGGCGGCGGGTTGCGGGTGATGGCGTGCAGCGACACCGCGAACGGGTCGGCCAGCACCGCCACCTCGTCGGGGACCGACGCGGGCACCGGGATCGCCTGGCTGTCGTGCGCGGGGAGGCGGTCGGCGAACCCGCCCGTGCCCTCGGCGGCGTTGCCGATGTGGATGCCGGGCGACAGCCGACCCTGCGTGAAGCTCCAGCACTGGCTCAGGTCGCCCGCCGCGCACGGCGGGCACGGCGGGTCGATGCCGCGGGGGCCGCACGACAGCCAGCACTGCAGCACGACCCGCTGGCCGACCTCGACTCCGCGGGCGTCGGGACCGCGCTCCACGACCTCGGCCACGACCTCGTGTCCGAGCACCTGCGGGAACGAGATGAAGGCGGTCATCGAGAAGTCGGACGCGTCGCCGCCGGCGTCCATGAACACCTGCTTGGAGTCGGAACCGCAGATCCCGGTCAGGCGGGTCTCGAGCACCACCCAGTCGGGCCCGATCGGGCGCGGGTCGTCGACCTCCTGGAGCGCCATCGGCGTGGTGGCGAGCTGGCGGACCAGCGCCGGGGCGTCGCCGGCTGGCGCTTCGACCGGGCCGGGGTCCACACCGAACACAAGGGCACGCACACCCGTAATGTACGGGAATGACCATCACCCAGCCACCCCGGTCGGCCCGCGCCGAACCCACCCCGGCACGCGAGCGCGTCGCCTACCGCACCTGCCCGCTGTGCGAGGCGACGTGCGGCCTCGAGCTCCACTTGCGCGACGACGAGATCACGCTCGTGCGCGGCGACCGTGACGACGTGTTCAGCCGCGGCTTCCTCTGCCCCAAGGGCACCGCGCTCAAGGCGCTCGAGTCCGACCCCGATCGCCTGCGAGAACCGCAGGTCCGCCGGGGTGACCGCTGGCACACCGTGTCATGGGACGACGCCTTCGGCGCCGTCCACGAGGGGCTGACCCCGATCCTCGACGCCCACGGCCGCGACGCCGTCGCCGTCTACGTCGGCAACCCCAACGTGCACAACCTCGCCGGCCAGCTCTACGGCCGGGTGCTGCTCCAGGCGCTGCGGACCACCAACGTGTACTCGGCCAGCACCGTCGACCAGATGCCCAAGCAGGTGTCGGCCGGCCTCATGTTCGGCACCGCGCTCAGCATCCCGGTGCCCGACGTCGACCGCACCGACCACCTGTTGATGCTGGGCGCCAACCCGTTCGAGTCGAACGGCAGCCTGCTCACCGCGCCCGACCTTCCCGGTCGACTGCGTTCGCTGCGTGCCCGCGGCGGCAAGCTCGTGGTCGTCGACCCCCGTCGCACCAAGACGGCGGAGGAAGCGAACGAGCACCTCTTCATCCGCCCCGGCACCGACGCGTACTTCCTGATCGCGATGGCCCACACGCTCTTCGCCGAGCGGCTGGTTGCCCTCGACCGCCTCGCCGACCACGTGGCCGGCCTCGCCGAGGTGGAACGCCTCGCCGGCGATTTCACGCCCGAGGTCGTCGCTCCCGTGTGTGGCATCGACCCCGACACCATCCGCCGCACGGCGCGTGAGCTGGCGACGGCCCGGCGCGCCGCGGTCTACGCCCGGATCGGCACGTGTACCCAGGAGTTCGGCACCCTGGCGAGCTGGCTGGTCGACGTCCTCAACGTGATCACGGGGAACCTCGACCGGGATGGCGGGGCGATGTTCCCCAAGCCCCCGACGGGTTCGGCCAACACCGCCGGCCCGCCCGGGCAGGGCCGGGGCGTGCGCTTCGGGCGCCGCCACAGCCGGGTGCGGGGTCTCCCCGAGATGTTCGGCGAGCTCCCGGTGGTGTGCCTTCCCGAGGAGATCGACACCCCTGGCGAGGGCCGGGTCCGGGGCTTCGTGACCGTCGCCGGCAACCCGGTGGTCTCCACGCCCGACTCGAACCGCCTCGACACCGCGCTGGCGTCGCTCGACTTCATGGTGAGCGTCGACCTCTACCGCAACGAGACGACGCGCCACGCCGACGTGATCCTCCCGCCCGAGGGTGTGCTGGCGCGCGGTCACTACGACCTGGCGTTCGCGTCGCTGGCGATCCGCAACGTCGCCCGGTACTCGCCACAAGCGGTGCCGCTCCCCGAGGACGCGATGCCGGAGTGGCGGATCCTGTTACGCCTAGCGGCGATCGCCGCCGGCGACGGTCCGGGCGCCGACATCGACGCGTGGGACGACATGGTGGTCGGCGGGCTCGTCGAGAAAGCGGTGCGCCGGCCCGGGTCGAACGTCGACGCTCGCGACCCGGCGGAACTGATCGGCGCGCTGAGCGAGCGGCGCGGCCCCGAGCGCATCGTCGACCTCATGCTGCGCACGGGCCCCTACGGCGACGGCTTCGGCGCCGATCCCGACGGGCTCACGCTCGACCGGGTCGCCGCCGAGGCGCACGGCATCGACCTCGGGCCGCTCCAACCTCGCGTCCCCGAGCTGCTCCGCACCGAGAGCGGCCATATCGAGCTGGCGCCCGAGCCCGTCGTCGCCGACGTCGATCGGCTGCGCGCCGGGTTGGATCGAGGTCGCAACGGCACCCTCGTGCTCGTGGGACGGCGCGACCTGCGCTCCAACAACTCGTGGATGCACAACCTCGACGTGCTCGTGAAGGGCAAGGAGCGCTGCACGCTGCACATCCACCCCGACGACGCCACCCGCCTTGGGTTGGCGACGGGTGACGAGGCGCGCGTCCGCAGCGACACGGGCGAGGTGGAGCTGCCGGCCGAGGTGACCGACGCAGTGATGCGCGGCGTGGTGAGCATCCCGCACGGCTGGGGCCACACCGCCGCTCCGGGCACCGCGATGGCGGTGGCCGCGCGCCGGCCCGGCGCCAACAGCAACGTGCTGGCGGGTGGTGACCGCATCGACCCGTTGTCGGGCAACGCCGTGCTCAACGGCATCCCTGTGGCGGTGGAGCCGGTCGCGCGCTGAGTGTTTGCGCGTGTGCGCGAACGGGCATCCTCGGGTCGAAGGGGCGCATCGCCGCACCATCGGTGTGATCGTGCGCCTCAGGGTGAAGGGGGAGAGGATGACACGAACGATCGAAGGTCGCTCTGAACGTCGCGCGGTGGTCGAACACCGCCGTGACCGGCTCCGGCAGGTGCGAGAAGCCGGCTTTCCGAAGATCTCGCTGATCAGTGTGATCGCGGGGATCCTGGCCGCGTACGGAGCCTTCGTGCTGTTCCTCGGGATCGCGGCCGCGGTGCTCGAGGCGATCGGCGTCGACAGCGCCGAGATCAGCAACAACGACTGGCGCAACCTCGGGACTGGCGCCGCCGCAGCCGTCGCAGTCGTCCTGTTCGTCGCCTACCTCTTCGGTGGGTATATCGCCGGGCGCATGGCCCGGCGTGCCGGGATCGCCCACGGCGTCGCAGTCTTCGTGCTCGGCATCCTGGTCGCGGTCGCGGTCGCGGCCGTTGCGCAGGCCCAGGACCACACGGAGGGCGTGATCGACCACCTCGACAGCTTGGGGATCCCGACCGAGGGTGACGAGTGGGCCGAGATCGCGTCCGTGGCCGGCATCGGCGCGCTCGTCGGGATCATCGTCGGAGCCGTGCTCGGTGGCGTGATGGGGGAGCGCTGGCACCAGCGGCTGGCCCGCCGGGCGCTCGACCCGTCGATCGGCCCGGAAGCCGATGTCGGAAAGCGCCAGGAGCGCCTCGAGAAGCAGGAGCGGCGCTTGGCCAAGAAGCGGGAGCGCCACGAGGACCACGACGAGGACCGAGACGAGGACCGGGGTGCGCTCGCGACCGAACGCACTGAGACCGACGACCAGGCCGACGACCAGACCGACGACCAGATCGACGACCAGGACGACGGCCGGCACCGGCGGGGGAGTCGCCTGGCCTTCTGGAAGAAGCGCGACCGGGGTGACGAGCACGGGCGCCAGCCCACCGGGCGCCCGGACAGTCGCGACGACGTCGACCTCACCACCGCGGAGCGGGCCGACGATGCGCCGCCGCCGCGTGCGCCCCTCAGCCTCGAAGAGGAGCGCCAGCAGTCGCGCTAGATCTCGGGACGGCTCACCTCCAGCTCCGCTCGCTGCCGCTCGCTTCGCGGCGGCAGGTTGGTCGCGTGTCCCGCGATACCTGAAGCGGGTCAGTCGGCGTCGCGGGCCAGGTCGGCCATGAGGGCGAGGAAGCTGTCGGGGTCCTGGGTCTTGCCGATCACCACGTCGCGCTGGGAGCCGAACGGCCCTTCCTCGGGCGTATAGAACTCGAAGCCCTCGGTGGTGATGGCGGCGACGATGGCGTCGGCGCAGTCGGTCGCCGGCACGAGGGGACCGTCGTACAACGCGGGCGCGTTGCCGGGCTGGTCCCAGATCTCGGTCTCGATCGGGCCCGGCAGCACCAGCTTCACCACGAGCGGCGTGCCAGCAAGGTCGATCGCCATCGCTTCGCTCCACCCGCACAGCGCAAACTTCGACGCGCAGTAGGCGGCCTCGTGGGCAATGCCGAGCCGTCCACCAAGGCTCGACACGTTGACGATCTCGCCGCGACCCCGGTCGAGCATGCGCGCCAGCAGCGCCAGCGACATCCGCACGGGCGCGTGGAAGTTGACGTCCATCACGTGCGCGACCCGCTCGGGGGTCAGCTCGGTGACGGGCACCCGAGCGGGAATGCCGGCGTTGTTGACGAGGCAGTCGAGACCGCCGAAGGCATCCCACGCCGCGAGCGCTACCTCCTCGACGCGCGCCGGGTTCGCGAGGTCCGCCGTCCACATCCGTGACCCCGGCGTGTGCTCCCGGCACTCGGCCAGCACCGCTTCGAGACGATCGGCGCGCCGGGCGACCAGGCCCACCACCGCGCCTCGAGCCGCGAGCTTCGGCACCAACGCCGCACCGATCCCCGAGGACGCGCCCGTGACGAGCACGGCGGCGCCGTCGAGGTTCACGCGCCGCCCTCGGCGCGCGCCCGCGACTCCCGCGCGGCCCACGCGAACACGCCCTTCGACATCGTCGACAGCTCTTCGGCGACGCGCGCTTCGTTCACCTCGGCGCGCGCCGCCTGCACGTCGGGCACGGCCGGCGCAGCGAGGGCCGCCCATTCGGCGAGGTGCCCGGCGAGGCGAAGGTGGCCGGCCGCGGCGGCGTCGCGGGCGCGCGCCGCGAGCGCGGTCGCGCCCCCAGCCAGGTCCGCCACCTCCCGCGCGACCTCGGCGTCGGGCGCGGGCTTCAGGTGGGCGGGATTACCGTCGTACCAGCCGCCGTAGAGACGCCAGGTGTTGCGGACCACGAACTCGGGCTCGTCGTACACCGGCCGGAGGTACGGCTTGGCGAGCAGCTCCTCCGGGTAGTCGACCGCGTGGACGATGTCGTCGAGGCGCGCCCCCTCGTTCATGAGGGCGACGGTCTGGTCGTGGAGCGACTCGAGGAGCAGGGCGGCGTCGGTGAGCGACGTGCGGATGCGATCGGCCCCGACGATCGGGAGCCCGTGCCCCGGCAGCAGCACCTCGGGCTCGAGGTCGACCATCGTCCGCAGCGCCCGGGCCCAGTCCAACGGATAGCGCTGCACCTTCTGCGGGTTGCCGCAGTTGGGCGTCACCCAGCAGAAGAGGTCGCCGCACCACAGCGCGCGCCGCTGGGGCTCCCACGACCAGGTGTGGTCGTCGGTCTCGCCGCGCGCGTGGTGCAGCTCGACGCGATCCCCGCCCGCCTCGACCCGGTGTTCGTCGCGGTACGTCACGTCGGGATAGCGGTACTCGCGGGGCCACTGGAAGTCCCGCATCTGGAACTGGCGTCGGTTGATCGTCTCGTTGTAGCCGGCCGTGGCGACGTAGCGGTCGAAGCGCGCCGGCACCGCTTCGTGGGCGACGACCTGCAGGGGTGCGGCGCCGGCGTCGCGGTTGTCGGCGTCATAGCGCTCGACCCCGAAGACGTGGTCGATGTGCCCGTGCGTGTAGACGACCGTGTGCACGGGGCGGGAGTCCCACGATCGCAGCGCGTCGTGGGCCCCGCCGGCGCTCATGGGGCTGCTCGTGTCGAACACCACGAGCCCGTCGTCGGTTGCCATCGCGCTGACGTTCGAGAAGGCGGCGACGAACCCGATCCCCGGCGCCGGTTCGGCCGTCTCGCCGTAGTGGGCGAACCACTGGTGCGCAGCGGGGTCGCCGTCCCCGTCCCAAAGTCGTTCGCTGAGATCAAGCAGGTCGGTCATCGGCGTGTCCCCCCTGAATGGATTCGTGATCCTGAATGGAACGTGTTTCACTTTGGCCCGTGCCGGCACCGGACGTGCCATCGTCGACCCCCAACACGCTGGTCCGCAACCAGGAGGCCCGCCGCCGTCGGGTGATCGACGCCGCGCTGCGCCTCGCCGACGCCGGCGGGCTCGACGCGGTGCAGATGCGCGACGTCGCCGCCGAGGCGGGCGTGGCCCTCGGGACCGTCTACCGCTACTTCACGTCCAAGGAGCGACTGTTGCTCGAGGCGATGATCGAGCAGATCGGGCTCCTCGCGGCGCGCCTGGAGTCCCGCCCGGCGCGCGGTGACACCGCAGCCGAACGAGTCACCGACGTGCTCGCCCGGGCGACGGCGGCGCTGCGACGTTCGCCCGAGGCCACCGCGGCGATGGTGCGCGCGCTCGGCGCGGCCCGTCCGTCCGAATCCGGCATGGTCGAACGGGTCACGCACGCCATGACGGCCATCATCGTGACCGCGATGCGGCCCGGCGCGCCCGCGACCCTTCCCGAGGCCGACCTCGAGGTCGCGCGCGTCCTGCAGCAGGTGTGGTTCTCGTCGCTCATCGGCTGGGTCGGTGGTGTCGACCCGCCCGAGCGCGTCGATACCGACCTGGCGACAGCGGCGCACCTCCTGCTCGCCTCGGAGATCGCCGTGGACGTCGCGTGACCGACCACGACGCACACCCTCGTGTGAGCGCTCGACCAGCTTGCCGGGACTCGGCCCAGCGCGCCGCTGAGGCTCTAGCGACTGTGCAGGCCTCACGGCGCGCGACGGTGGCCACGATACGGGTCGGCGCCGCTCGCGGGTAGCGTCGCCGCCGATGCAGCTCCGCTACGGCGAGGTCGACGAGACGTACCGGGCCGATCTCGTCACCTGGCTCGAAGCAAACGCCCCGCCGCTCGACCTCCTTCGCGAGAAGCGTTCTAGTGCCGATCTCACCGACGCCGGTCGACGGTGGCAACGCACCCTGTTCGACGCGGGGTGGCTGGTGCCGGGATGGCCGCCCGAGCTCGGCGGGCGCGACGCCACCCCCGTCCAGCAGATGATCTACTTCGAGGAGCTCTCGCGGCGCGAGATCCCTCGGAGCCTCAACCCGCAGGGTCTGGGCATCGTGGCGCCGTCGCTGCGCGACCACGGCACGCCCGAGCAGCAGCAGCAGTTCCTGCTGCCGACGCTGCGGGCCGAGGTCGCATGGTGCCTCGGGATGAGCGAGCCGGGCGCGGGCAGCGACCTGGCCGCGCTCTCGACGCGGGCGGTCCTCGACGGCGACCACTTCGTGGTGAACGGCCAGAAGGTGTGGACGTCGGGCGCGCACCACGCCGACTGGTGCCTGTGCTTCGTCCGCACCGACCCGGACGTCCCCAAGCACAAGGGGATCAGCGCGCTGATCATCGACATGCGCGCTCCCGGGGTGGAGTGCCGACCCTTCCCCGACCTCGCCGACCCCGAGCTGTGCGACTTCAACGAGGTGTTCCTCTCCGATGTGGTCGTGCCGGCCGATCGTCTCCTCGGAGCGCTGCACCAGGGCTGGCCGCTCACCCAGGGATCGCTCGCCCACGAACGGGCGATGCTGTGGATCGACTACGCGTACACCGCGAAGCGTGCCGTCGACGCGCTCATCGCGCTCGGCGACCGGCCGGGGAGCGACGGGCTGCCGCTGCGCACCGACGCCCGGTTCCGTGACACGGTGGCGTCACTTCATCTCGATGCCCAAGCCCTGATGCTCATGGGGTACGGCGGGTTCTCGAAGTTCATGCGGGGTGAGGCCGCGCCCGAGCACTCCCTGCTCAAGCTGTTCGGCAGCGAGACCGTCCAGCGCTGCATGGACGCCGGCACGGAGGTGCTTGGCCCCGACGCGCTCGACGCGTCGCTCCTCGGGCCGGTGCTGTGGCGTGAGGGGTCGTGGGCGCTGCAGTGGATGCGATCGTTCGGCGGCACGATCCCGGGCGGCACGAGCGAGATCCAGCGCAACATCATCGCCGAGCGCGTCCTCGGCCTCCCCCGGCGCTGACCCCGTGTTCTGGCGTCGCCCAGGGGTGATATATCCCCCTCAGCGACGCCAAAACCGTGGTGAGCAGGGTGAGATGGAGGAGACGCGATGTTGACCGACGACGAGATCGGCCGGATGACGACACCCCTTTGGGAGCAGGCCAAGGCCGCGTACGCGGCCGAGGACGGCGAGCGCGGGGCCGAGCTGCTCGACCGGGCGGTCGCGCAGTGGCGCAGCCTCCAGGACTACTCGATCAACTGGGTCACCTCGCTGCTCACCTTCATCGGCGAGGAGCTGGGGGAGGAGGCGGTCGAGCGGGCGCTGCGGCGCACCGGCGACGACTTCGTCCGCCCCCGGCGCGACACCGGCACCGAGTGGGGGTCGCTCCCCGCATCGGCGCGGGCCAAGGTCATCGCCCGGGCGATGGTCGCCAACATGGGCGCGGTCGAGGTCGACGAGGACGACGAGAAGATCGTCCTGTCGTTCCGCTGCGGCACCGGCGGCCGGCTCATCGACGAGGGCCGCTACGACGGCGACCATGCCTACCTCACCCTGCGCGAGCGGGCACCGCGCACCTTCATGCGCGACGCGCTCCCCGTGTACTGCGCCCACTGCTCGGTGAACAACGAGATGCAGCCCGTCGAGTGGGGCGGCGTCCCCACGAGCATCGAGCACCCGCCCGAGCATGGCGGTGAGCCATGCGTGCACCACGTCTACAAGGACGTCGCCGCCATCCCCGCGGAGGCCTACGAGCGCATCGGCAAGCCCAAGCCCTGAGCCCAGCAGCGTCTCGGTAGCCGGACCGGCGGTGAAGCGCATCGGGATCTTCGTGGTCGCGTACAACGCGGCGTCGACGCTGGCCCACGTGCTCGACCGAATCCTCCGTGACTTCGCGTCCCGGGTGAGCGACGTGCTGGTGGGCGATGACGCCCGCCGCGACGACACCTACCGCATCGGCCTCGACTACCCGCTGGGCGATCGAGCGGCGACCTCGACATCGTTGTGCTGCTGCACGGCGACGGGCAGTACGCGCCCGAGCGCCTGCCCAAGGTCGTGGCACCGCTGGAGCGCGACGAGGCCGACGCCGTGTCGGCTCGCGCATGATGGAGACGGGCGCGGCCCGTCGGGGCGGGATGCGGCGCTTCAGTCGGGGAGGACGCGACCCGGACGCGCCGCGAGCGCGGCCTCGACGGGCTCGTCGTCGACGCGGATCGGGGTGCCATTCACCACGACGTGGGTGACGCCGACGGGGGCGTCGGCCACGAGGCGCTCGCCGTCGGCAGGGAAGTCGCGCACCCGCCGCAGCGGCCCCGGCGCGACCGTCGCCGGGTCGAAGACGGTGAGGTCGGCGACCGCCCCGGGCGCCACTCGGCCCCGGTCGGAGAAGCCGAACACCGCCGCAGGCTCGCCCGTCAGCTTGTGCACCGCGGCCTCCAGCGTGAGCACCTCCTTCTCGCGCGACCACCGGCCCAGCAGGTCGGTCGGCATGCACGCGTCGCAGAGCTGGCTCACGTGGGCGCCGGCGTCGGAGAGGCCGATCAGCATGCCCTCTTGTCCGAGCAGCCAGGCGATGCCGTCCTCGTCGTCGTTGGCGAGGGTGCTGGCGAAGCGGGTGCGCAGCTCCTCGTCGAGCGCGACATCGAGCATGACGTCGAGCGGAGTGACCTCCCCGTCGGCCGCGACCGCGTCGAGGGGCTTCCCGATCAGGTCGGGACGTGTCTCCGACTCAGCGACCGAGTAGGTGGGCCAGCGCGGCCTCAACACGATCTCGTGCTCGAGCTCGTGGAGGGCACGGGCGCGCCACGACGGGTCGCGGTAGGCGCGGACCTTGTCGTCGCGGCTCGCTCCCATGAGCGCGCCGAACGACGGCGCCATCTGGAACGGGAACGGCTCGATCATGTTCATCTGGAACATCAGCGGCCGGCACGACACCTGCGGCCACACCTCCGCGCCGGCAGCCCGCTCGGTGGCGTTCCGCTCGGCGACGGCTTCGTGGTACGGGATGCCCTTGATGGTGAGCAGCGCCGTCCAGGTGAGGGGCCGTCCGGTCTGGCGCTGCACGCGGAAGACGTCGTCGTGCGTGATTCGCTCGCCAGGAAGCAGCGCGATCACGCCGCGACCCAGCTCGCCCATGGGCGCGACCACTGTCTCGAGCTCGCGCGCGTTGGCGAGGCGCGACGGGACCGGCCTTCCCCCGTCGCCGGAGTGGGTGGGCGACGAGCTCGACGAGAACCCGGCGGCACCGGCGGCGACGGCCTCGCGCACGAGCGCCGCCATGCGGGCCAGCTCGTCGTCGGTCGCCCGCTCGCGCGTGTACCCGTCGTCGCCCATCGCGTAGAGGCGCAGCGCGGTGTGGCCGATGTAGACGGCGTAGTTGATGACGCTGCCGCGCCGTCGCACGGAGTCGAGGTACTCGGGGAACGTCTCGAAGTCCCAGGGGATCCCGGCGGCGAGCGTGGCCAGGCTCATGTCTTCGACGTGCTCGAGGGTGCGCGCGAGCAGCTCCCGGTGCTCGGGTCGGCACGGCGCGATCGAGAAGCCGCAGTTGCCGGCGACGACCGTGGTGACGCCGTGCCACGACGACGGGGTGAGCGCCGGGTCCCAGAACACCTGGGCGTCGTAGTGGGTGTGGATGTCGATGAACCCGGGAGTGACGACGTGGTCGGCGGCGTCGAGCACCCGGTCGCCGGTGAGGCCCGTGCCGACCTCGGTGATGCGCCCGCCGACGACGGCGACGTCGGCACGCACCCCGGGCGCGCCCGTCCCGTCGACCACCGTTCCGCCCCGGATGACCAGCTCGTTGCTCATCGCGGCGAGGCTATTACGATGTGACGTCGGCGTCAGGTTTGCCGGCGGGCAGAGCGTAGGCGGGAGAGCGCGCCCGAGAGCGCGCCGGAAGAGGGGGACGATGCGGGCGGCAGTGTTCCGGGGGACGCGCGACGTCGCGGTGGAGGAGCGGCCGGTGCCCGAGGTCGGGCCGACCGACGTGCTGCTCGAGGTGAGCCACTGCGGGGTGTGCGGGAGCGACCTCCACTTCGTGCTCGACGGCTGGGGCCGTCCCGGTTCGATCGAGGGCCACGAGTACTCAGGGCGGGTGGTGCAGGTCGGCGAGTCCGTCACGCGCTGGCAGGTGGGCGACGCGGTCGTCGGTGGGCCGACGCCCCGGTGCGGCGCGTGCCGGTACTGCCGGTCGGGTCGGTCGTCGCTGTGCACCGAGCGGGGCAAGTTTGGCGATCCCCACCAGTCCGACGGCGCCTTCGCGCAGTTCACGCGCGTCTCGGAGGCGGCGCTGCTCCGGGTGCCCGATGGGCTCGGCCTCCGGGAAGCTGCGCTCGCCGAGCCACTCGCGGTCGCTCTCCACGGCCTCACCCGCGGTGGCGTCGGAGCGGGCCAGCGCGTGCTCGTCACCGGCGGCGGTCCCATCGGCGCGCTCAGCGCCGCCGCCGCGCTCGCCCGCGGCGTCGCCGAGGTCGTGGTGAGCGAGCCGCACCCGCGCCGGCGCGAGCTGGCCGAACGCCTCGGGGCCGTCGCGATCGAGCCGGAGACGCTGGAGACGCCGGCGTACCCCGGCGACGTGGTCGACGAGCCCTTCGACGTGGCACTCGAGTGCTCCGGGCACGCAGTCGGGATGGAGGCGGCGCTCGGCCAGCTCGGCCGGGGCGGCACCCTGGTATTGGTCGGCGCCGGGATCAAGCCACCGCGCTTCGACCCCAACCGCATCCTGCTCAACGAGCTGATGATCACCGGCGCGTTCGTGTACGACGACGACGGCTTCCCGCACGCCCTGGATCTGCTCGCGTCACCCGACTTCCCGACCGACGTGCTCGTCGAGGGCGACGACGTGGGGCTCGACGGGCTCTTCGACGCCATCGAGGGGCTCGCCGCTGGCGACATCCCCGCCAAGGTGCTCATCGCACCCAACCGAACCCCGTGAGGTGACCATGCCCGAGACGACCGGGACGACAGAGACGCGCGTGCCGACTCCCCGGTTCAACCACGTGGCGATGAGCGTCCCCGCCGACCTGCTCGGCGAGGCCGGTCGCGCCGACCTCCTCGCCTTCTACGGCGAGGTGTTCGGGTTCGAGGAGCTGCCGACCGAGACCGTCGACCAGAAGACGCTGGTGCTGCGGGCGTACAGCAACGAGCAGTTCCTGTTCCTCATCGCCGACGACACGCCGATGGCGTGCCCGCGTCTCGACCACTTCGGCATGTCGGTCGAGAGGATGGACGAGCTCGACGCCATGCTGGCGCGTGCCCGAGGCTTTGCCGAGCGCGACGACCGCGTCGACCTCATCGACAAGAAAGCCGACGATCACGCCGGCTTCCTCACGCTCACCAGCTTCTATGTGGGCTACCTGCTCCCGATGATGATCGAGGTCCAGCACTTCGACTGGAGAAGTTGAGCGCGCTTACCGGGGTTCGAGGATCACGAGCGGGATGTCACGGTCGGTGCGTTTCTGGTACCCCGCGTAGCCCTTGTAGGTGCTCGTCACGCGGGGCCACAGCTCGGCCTTCTCCTCGCGGGACGCGATGCGGGCCCGAATCGGGTGGGTGGCGCCGTCGACCGTGATCTCGACGTCGGGGTCGTCGCGCAGGTTGAGGAACCAGGCGGGGTGGCGGTCGTCACCCCCGTAGGAGGCGACGAGCACGTAGGTCCCCGCGGCCCGATCGTGCACGGGCGCGGTGAGCACGGTCGTGCGCCGCTTCCCGGTCTTGCGGCCGGTCGTGGTGAGCATCACCACCGGCATCCCGAGCCCGCGGCCGGCCACCCGTCCCCGGCTGGCGCGCAGCACGCTGCGATGGAACCCGGTCACGACCCGCGCGAGCACGTCTTTGACTCGCATCGTCACCTCATCTGGTGTGTGCGATGATCCTACGCCGAAGGCCCCGCTACCCTTCCACGACGACCGCTCCGACGAGACCGCCCCCGTGATCGTCGACGTCTCCGAGGAGGACCGGCAAACGGCCGAGGTAACGTCGTTGCCTCCCGGAGACCAGCGCGAGTGAGGTGCACCAATGGCGGAGGCTTACATCGTCGACGCGGCGCGCACGCCGGTCGGGAAGCGAGGCGGCGGGTTGGCAGCCGCCCACCCGGCCGACCTGGGCGCGCACGTGATCGGCGCCGTGGTCGAGCGCACCGGGATCGACCCCGTGGCCGTCGACGACGTCGTGTTCGGCTGCGTCGACCAGCTCGGTCCTCAGGCGGGTGACATCGCCCGCACGTGCTGGCTCGCCGCTGGTCTGCCCGAGGAGGTGCCCGGCACGACCGTCGACCGCCAGTGCGGGTCGTCGCAGCAGGCGGTGCACTTCGCCGCCCAGGCAGTCATGAGCGGCACCAGCGACGTGATCGTCGCCGGCGGCGTGCAGAACATGAGCATGATCCCGATCGCGGCGGCGATGACCGCGGCCGAGCCGTTCGGGTTCTCCGACCCGTTCTCCGGATCGGTCGGGTGGCGCAAGCGCTACGGCG
>Ga0136613_10000965_pt1 | contig 14243 bp, 15 predicted proteins | sample AntDrymUQ2722106_2_FD_106649 | JGI IMG/M metagenome (GOLD analysis project Ga0136613, IMG submission 106649) | Polar desert sand microbial communities from Dry Valleys, Antarctica - metaG UQ272 (21.06) | ecosystem: Environmental > Terrestrial > Soil > Desert | place: Antarctica: Dry Valley... | reverse complement strand
CGAGTCGCGGGTGCAGATGTCGACGACCTTGCCGTACTCCGGCCGGCCCGTCCCCTCCATGATGCCGGGGATCTCGCGGAACTGGCGACGCACCTCGTAGACGACCGCGCCAGCAGCACGGCCGACGGCGCTGATCGCGAGGCCGGAGAACAAGAACACGACGGCGGCACCGATGAGAAGACCCACCAGGTTGGCGGGGTCGGCGACGTTGAGAACTCCGCTGTAGTTGAGCTGGTCGGCCAGGCCTAGCTCCCCGAGTGCAGTTCCGGACCCTGCGACGGCCTCTTGGATCTCGGCCGTGAACGCACCGAACAGCGCGGTCGCGGCGAGCACGGCGGTCGCGATCGCGATTCCCTTGGTGATGGCCTTGGTCGTGTTGCCGACGGCGTCGAGCTCGGTGAGGATCGCGGAACCCTCGCCGTGGACGTCACCGGACATCTCGGCGATGCCCTGGGCGTTGTCCGACACCGGACCGAACGTGTCCATGGCCACAATGACGCCGACGGTCGTGAGCAGGCCACAGCCGGCGAGCGCGACCGCGAACAGCGACACGACGACGACTCCGCCGCCGAGCAGGAACGCGCCGTACACGGCTGCCCCGATGACGAGTGCGGTGTAGACAGCCGACTCGAACCCGACCGAGAGACCGGACAGGATGACGGTCGCCGCACCGGTGAGGGACGTCTTGCCGACGTCCTTGACGGGGCGGAACTCGGTGCCGGTGAAGTAGCCGGTGAGCGCGAGGATCAACGCCGCGAGCACGATGCCGATGATGACGGCGACGGTCGCGATCATGGCGGGGTTGCCGTCCGTCGCGACACCGCCGTCGAGGTCGGCGAACGACGTGGGCAGGTAGGCGAACGCGGCAACCGAGCAGACCACGGCCGACACCGCGGCTGAGATGTAGAACGCCCGGTTGATGGTGGTCAGACCACCCTCGGTCGGCCGCGGCTTGCACAGGTAGACCCCGAGGATCGCGGTCAGCGCACCGATCGCCGGGACGATCAGTGGGTAGACGAGTCCCTCCGCCCCGAAGGCGGCGCTGCCGAGGATGAGAGCTGCGACGAGCATGACGGCATACGACTCGAAGAGGTCGGCCGCCATCCCGGCGCAGTCGCCCACGTTGTCACCGACGTTGTCGGCGATCGTGGCGGCGTTGCGCGGGTCGTCCTCGGGGATGTTCTGCTCCACCTTGCCGACCAGGTCGGCGCCCACGTCGGCGGCCTTCGTGAAGATGCCGCCGCCGACCCGCATGAACATCGCGAGGAGGGCGGCGCCGAATCCGAACCCTTCGAGCACGTCGGGGGCGTCACCTCGGTAGATGAGCACGACCACGGAGACACCCAGCAGGCCCAGACCCACTGTCAGCATCCCGACGAACCCCCCGGTGCGGAAGGCGACGCGCATGGCCGGGTCGCGGCCTTCGTCACGCGCAGCGGCGGCGACGCGCACGTTGGCGCGGACGGCCAGCGACATCCCGAGGTAGCCGATCGCGGCCGAGAAAGCGGCCCCGACCAGGAAGAAGATGGAGCGGCCGACGCGCACCTCGGCGTCACCGGGCAGCACGAAGAGCCCGAAGAACGCCACGACGGCGAAGACCGCGAGAGTCTTGAACTGCCGGGTGAGGAATGCCTGAGCGCCTTCCTGGACGGCGTGGCCGATGACCTTCATCTTGTCGGTGCCGTCAGCGGCGGCCAGCACCTCCCGGCGGAACAACGCCGCCATGGCCAGCGCCACCACGGCGATGACGGCAACGATGACGACGAGGGTGAGATTGCCTCCGGACAAGGAGAGTTCCGCGCCGCCTTCGGCAGCGAGGGTGAGGCGAGACATCCGGTACCTCCAGGGAACCCGATGGTTCCATTCGTGGGTGCAGACCAACTGACGTGTTGCGGAGAACTAGGCTGCCCGGGCGGTAGCGGCAATGACGCCGGACACGGCACAGGACGGCGGGAGTCTAGCGACTCCCTGCTGCCGGTCGGCCAGCGGCCCCTTGCGTGGCGCTGCCCGATCAGGAGCTCGAGGCGCTCTCCACGGAGTCGTAGATGGGGAACACCTTCGCAAGACCGGTGATCCGGAAGATCTTGAGCAGCCGCTCCTGCGTGCATACGAGCACGAGCGAGCCTTCATGGGCCCGAACTCGTTTCAGCGCCCCAACGAGGACACCGAGTCCGGTCGAGTCGAGGAAGTCCACGCCTTCGAGGTTGACGATCAGGTCGTGGTGGCCGGCGTTGATCAGGCTGACGAGCCGCTCGCGCAGCTTGGGCGCCGTGTAGACGTCGATCTCACCGCCGACGTCGACGACCATGCGCTCACCGGACTCCCGGTTGTCCAACGACAGGTCCATCGCCGCTCCTCAATACCGCCGCGCCGACGAGGCGGCCAGACTGGGTCCTCTGACTACGCATTGAACCATGCCCAACGCGGCCGCGAGTCGGATGCGAGGATGTGATGCTGTGACGGCTGCCGGCGATGAGTCCCGTGCGCGGGGAAGGCTCGGCGCGTTTGACCCTGAAGGTGTCGTGCGACGACTGGCCGAGCCCTCCAGCCGACACGACCGGCTGACGCATCTGGAGCTGCTGGAGGCTCGCGCCGCCCGCGTCGCCGGGTGGCCGGCGTGGACACATCCGGCAGTCAGAGCGGCATACCTCGACGGCGGCGTGCCAGCGCCGTGGAGCCACCAGGCGCAGGCAGCCGACCTGGCCTGGCACGGACAGCACACGATCGTGGCGACCGGCACGGCGTCGGGGAAGTCCCTGGCCTACACGCTGCCCGCGTTGTCGGCGATCGCGTCGAGCGTCGACTCGCCCGGGCGCCGTGGGGACGCCGTGTTGTACCTCGCTCCCACGAAGGCGCTGGCCCACGACCAGTGCACCTCCCTGCAGGAGCTTGCCGTGCCTGGAGTCCGGGCGACGACGTACGACGGCGACTCGTCTCGCGAGGAGCGCCACTGGACGCGCGACCACGCCAACTACGTGCTCACCAACCCCGACATGCTGCACCGCACGATGCTGCCCGGTCACGCCCGGTGGGCACCTTTCTGGGGTTCGCTCCGGTTCGTCGTGGTGGACGAGCCCCATCACTACCGCGGCGTGTTCGGGTCACATGTCGCGCAGATCCTGCGTCGGCTGCGACGGATCGCGGCCCACTACGGCGCCGGCCCGGTGTTCGTGCTGGCCTCGGCCACGACGGCGGAGCCAGACCTCACCGGCGCACGGCTGATCGGGGCACCGATGATGGCGGTGACCGACGACGGCTCGCCGCGCGGTCGGACCGCCGTGGCTCTCTGGGAGCCCCCGCTGACCTCCCTCGTCGGCGAGCAGGGGGCACCGGTGCGGCGCTCCGCCCTGGCCGAGACGGCCGATCTCATGGCCGACCTGGTCGCCCAGGGGGTGCGGACGCTGGCCTTCGTCCGCAGCCGCCGAGCAGTCGAGACCGTCGCGCTCCAGGTGCGGCAGCTGCTCGGCGAGGTCGACCCCGACCTGCCGCACCGGGTGGCGTCCTACCGTGGCGGATACCTTCCCGAGGACCGCCGCGAGCTCGAGCGCCGGCTCAGGGCCGGTGAGCTGCTCGCGGTGGCCAGCACCAACGCCCTGGAGCTCGGCATCGACATCGACAGCCTGGACGCGGTGGTGATGGCCGGCTTCCCCGGAACGCGCGCGTCGATGTGGCAGCAGGTGGGGAGGTCGGGTCGGGGAGGTCAAGGCGGGTTGGGCATCCTGGTCGCGCGTGACGACCCGCTCGACACCTATCTCGTCACGCACCCCGAGGCCCTGCTCGGGACCCCGGTCGAGGCCACCGTCTTCGACCCCGGCAACCCGTACGTCGTCGCGCCACACCTGTGCGCTGCCGCGCAGGAGCTCCCGTTGCAGGACGAGGACCTGCCGCTCTTCGCCGGCGACGTGGCGGTGGTGGTCGCCTCGCTGGTCGAGGCGGGCTACCTGCGCAGGCGCAGCCGTGGCTGGTTCTGGACCCGGCGCGACCGGGCGGCCGACCTTGCCGACATCCGGTCGAGCGGGGGAAGCCCCGTCCGCATCGTCGAAGGATCGAGCGGGCGGCTGGTCGGCACCGTCGACGCCGGGTCAGCCCACGCCGCGGTGCACACAGGCGCGGTCTATGTGCACATGGGACTGACCTACCTCGTCTCCGACTACGACCACGTCGAGGGGGTCGCGCTCGTCGAGTCGGCGGCTCCTGAGTACTCCACGACAGCACGCGACGTGACGGACATCGCGGTTGTGGCCCCCGATGTCACCTCGCCCTGGGGCGAGGCCAGCGTCAGCTTCGGCTCGGTCCAGGTGTCCGCTCGGATCGTGAGCTTCCTGAAGCGACGGATCGGGACCGGCGAGGTGCTGGGCGAGGAGCCGCTCGACCTGCCGGAGCGGCAGCTGCTGACGAAGGCGGTCTGGTGGTCTCTGAGTCCGCGGCAGCTCGAGCACAGCGGCGTCGAGCGGATGGACATCCCAGGGGCTGCCCATGCGGCGGAGCACGCATCCATCGGGCTGCTGCCGCTCTTCGCCACCTGTGACCGAGGCGACATCGGCGGCGTCTCCACCGCCTTGCACGAGGACACCGGACTCCTGACGGTCTTCGTGTACGACGGTCATCCTGGCGGTGCGGGGTTCGCCGAACAGGGATACGCGAAAGCAGGGGCCTGGTTGACCGCGACCCGAGAGGCGATCTCGTCCTGTGGTTGCGACGAGGGCTGCCCGTCCTGTGTGCAGTCACCCAAGTGCGGGAACGGCAACCTCCCGCTCGACAAGCGAGGCGCCGTACATCTGCTCGACGTCCTCCTCGCGGGGTCCTCGTGAAGTGGTTACGGTGGCCGTGAAGCCCTTCCGTTGTGGGTCCAAGCCAGCGGCTCGAGAGGAGTCGTGCCATGGTCATCCTGGGAGTACTGATCCTGCTGGTCTTCGCCGGCATCGTGATCGCGACGGTCGCCCGCGGTGATGACCCGACTCTGATCGACCTCGACTGGTTCGTTCTCCGCAGCACCGTCGCAGGGGTCTTCCTCGCCGGCGCGCTCACGCTCCTGCTCGCTCTGGTCGGTGTGCTTGTGCTGCTGGCCGGTCTGCGGCGCAGTCGTCGGCGCCGCGCGGACATCAAGGACCTGCGAGACCGCGCCGCTGCAAACGCAGCCGCGGCCGAGCAGGTGCGGGCTCTCGAGGCGGAACGCTCAGGCGCGTCGAGCGGTGAGCACGCCAGCAGCCGTCGTCGAGCCCCGGACGGACGCCGCGAGCCGGGCGGCGCCGACGAGTCCTCCGACTCTGCCCCGCGGGACCGTTAGAGCACGCCTATGGTGGGGGTCCAGCCCGGGCGCGGGACTCGAGACGACCCTCGATCCCGAACGGGAGGCGCAGCATCGTGCTGACCTCGACGACAACGTCACTCCCCTCGAGATCGCACGCGAGGAGCGTCACCCGGTTGCTGGCGGCAAGCTGGGCAGCCGCCTCGCAGCCATCTCCGCCGTCCTGCACGCGCGCCGCCGCCGAGAGCGCAACCAGGTCGGCGGCGCCGTCCACCTGGTGCTGTCGCGCAACGGCGAACGCCGCCAGTAGGGCCACCCAGCCGATGCACAGGATGACCACCACCCAGGTGATGCCCCACACGGTGGCAAAACCATCATCATTGCGGGCGGTCGAGTCAGCGCCGGCCAGTGCCATCGCCCTCGACCTCCACAGTGGACTCCGCGTGCACGGTCAGCGCCGGTAGCGGCACGAGCAGCCATCCGGGTCCGTCTTGCTCGGACGTGACCGAGACGTGCACGGTGTCGCCGGCAAAGGACACGTCGATGTCGGCATGACTGGGTGCAGCCCGATGGGCCGCGGCAACCGCCGACTCCAGGTCGTCGCCTCGTGCGAGGCTGCGCGCCGCGTCTCGGGCGGCGTCCACCACCTGGATCTGCGCGACGCCTACGGCCACCATCCACACCAGTGCCAGCGCGAACGCCGCGACGATCGGTAGCACCACTGCTGCCTCCGCCGTCACACTGCCGCGCTCCGGTGCTGATCGCCCCCGAACCGACTCCTCGACTACCCTGAGCTTCCCACTCGTCTCGTCACTCATGGTGGTTCCCTTCGGTGAGGTGGGGTGAGCCAGTCAAGGCTCACCCCACACGGAAGCGTCAGAACGGCAGCACGTTCACGACCTTGTCGAAGATGGAGGTCAGGAGGTCCTGGCCGAAGTCGGACGTCAGCAGCTTGTACAGGATGGTGGCGAAGCCACAGGCTCCGACCGTCCCGACGGCGTACTCGGCCGTGTTCATGCCCTCCTCGGTGCGGTCAGGAATCTGAGAGATGGTGCGTGTGTGGAACATTGTGTTGTCCTTTCGGTGGGCTCGACCGACGAGGTCGAGCAGGGATCTCCGGTGATGTCGTCCAGCCAACCGGCAGCGAAAGGCCTGTCCCAGAAGGGTTGGCGGATCTGTTGACAAAATGGGGGAGGGGTGCCGCCTGGGGACGGTCAGCCAAGCAGGCGAGTGAATCCGCTGGCGATTGTGGGCACGACCCCGATCAACATGAACGCCGGCAGGAAGCAGGCTGCGAGCGGGCCGGCGGCCTTGACACCCACCGTGCGCGCCCGCATCTGCACCTGGGTACGCCGCTCGCGACGGCGGTCTGCAGCCAGCCTGGTGAGACCGTCGACGAGCGGGGCTCCCGACTCGAGGGTGCGGAGCATGGTGCGTGCGAGTGACGCGAGCTGGTCGTCGCCACTGATCCGCTTCCACTCGCTGTACGGATCCGCGCCAAGGGCAAGCCTCGCGTTGATCTCATCGAGGCGCACACCGAGGGGACCGCCGATCGCTCGCGCAACAATGGTCAGTGACTGGCCGGGTGGCCGACCGACGTACGCGCAGGCAGCAAAGAGGTCAACGGCGACGGGGAGGTCCCGGGCCAGCTGGTCACGAGCCCGGGCGACGCTCGGCGACTCGAGGGTCCCCACCCACCAGGAAAAGCCCAGCCCGAGCGGAACCGCCGCCAGCCCTGCCGCAATGGGCCCCTGGACCAGCCACAGGACGGTCGCCCAAGCCAGGACACACAGTGCTCCACGACGGCGGGGATCCTCGACCCACGAACCCGCACCCACGGGCTCCGGGCCCTCGGGACCTGCCGGCCACCTGTCGCTCGCGCGGGCGAGTCGAGCCAGTCGATACGTCGTATCCCCGTGGCCCCACCACGCTGCCGCAGCGACTGAGATCATGGTGAGCACCACCATGGCTAGCGCTCGACCGCGTCGGCGAGTCGCTCGACCCACCAAAGACCGATGAGTGCCAACCCGACTCCTGCACCGAGACACCCCAGACCCACGGTGGTGTGGAGCAGGAAGTCAAGGGGATCAGCGTCCATGGAGTAGCCGAGGCCGAGGCCGAAGATCGGCAGCGCGGCCAGCATCTTGGCCGTGGCTCTCGGCGGAGCCAGCGCGGCGACAACCTCTGCCCGGGCCTCGTCATCGCTGCGCAGACCGACGGCGATCTGGTCGAGAACATCGGCAAGTGCCGCGCCTGACCGCTCGGCCACCTCCCAGGCCGCCGCGACAGCGCTGAGCCCCCCGGCTCCCGAGTCCTCACCTGCGGCTCGCAGCGCCCCCGGCACATCTCCGCCCAGCCGCGCTGCAGTGACGACGGGAGCCCATGACGGCCACACGACGACGGCGCGCTCGATCGCGACGACTGGTGGCAGACCCGCCCGAAGCTCTGCGGAGAGGGCGTCACAGAACTCGATCACGGCAGTCGACCTGCGTCCGCGTGCGTGTCGCCGGCGGGATGCCTCGACAAGCCGCTGAACGACGACGACGACGGCGCTCCCCATCCCCGCGAGAAGCAGCACCTGGACTCCGCTCCCCCGCAACATCCCGGCCCCGGAGACCAGGGCGACGACGACGATGGTCAGGCGTCCTAACACCACCCGTCTCGGCTCCTGTGGACGAGCGACCGTGAGTCGCCGGCTGCTGGTCACCGGATCCGATGCTGCTGTCCACACACATCCGAACGTGAGCGCAGCAGCCAGTACGACGGTCATCGCCCGGACCTCGACGTCAGCAAACCCTCGAGCTCGTCAGCAGCTGGTCCCCTGACGGGCTCACGGTCGGCAGGACAGCTGACGGCCGTGGAGACTCTGACATACCCCCGCTCGTCACGGCATACGACCCCGACCTCGTCGAGCCGCCGGACGCCGTCAGGGTGTCTCCGCACATGGAGCACCGCGTGCAAGGCCGACGCGAGCTGCGCATGCACGGCGTCGCGCGGGAGTCCGGCAGCCACCCCCAAGGCCTCCAGCCTGGCTGGCACGTCTGCCGCGGTGTTGGCATGCAGGGTTCCGCACCCGCCTTCGTGTCCGGTGTTCAAGGCTGCGAGCAGGTCGACCACCTCGGCACCGCGGACCTCGCCGACGACGAGTCGGTCCGGGCGCATGCGCAGCGCTTGTCGGACGAGCTCACGCAGCGGCACTGCTCCGGCGCCCTCGACGTTGGCCTGCCGCGCCTCCATGGACACGACGTGCGGGTGTCGAGGGCGCAGCTCACTGGCATCCTCGACGATGACGATCCGGTCCTCGGCGGGTACGTACGACAACAGCGCCGCCAACAGCGTCGTCTTCCCGCTGCCCGTCCCGCCGGACACCAGGAAGGCAAGGCGTGCACGAACGACCTCGAGGAGAAGGGCACCACCGGCCTCGGTGATGCTCCCTGCCGAGACGAGGTCCTCCAGGGTCATCGTCCGCCGGGCAGGGACCCGCAACGACAGACAGGTGCCTGGCTTGGACAGCGGCGCGAGCACCGCATGGAAGCGGGTCCCGTCACGGAGCCGGACGTCGACGTACGGCGATGCGTCGTCCAGGCGCCGCCCTGCCGAGGCAGCAAGTCGCTGAGCCAGTCGTCGTACTGCGGCGTCGTCAGGGAAGCAGACCCCGGATCTCTGCAGGCCCAGACCGGTGTCGACGAACACCTGGGTCGGGCCGTTGACGAGCACGTCGGTGACGCCGTCGAGCCGGAGCAGCGGATCGAGTGGTCCGGCGCCCAGCGTGTCGTCCCGCAGCGCGTCGAAGACGTGGAGGACGGCGGCGTCGCCGACGAGACGACCCTCCTTGCGCAACGCATCGGCGACGAGAGCCGGGCTCGGCTCCGCACCCTGCGCGGCGATGCGACCACGGATCCGATCGAGGAGGTCTCCCTCGACGGTGCTCATCCCGGCTGCCCAACGGCTGCACCGACCCCGACCGTGTCGAGCAGCCGTCTGCACTGGGCTCCGAACCGTCCGCGGGCGACCGGGCCGAGACCTTCGTTGATGCCGCGGGCGATCCGCCGCTGACTGACGATCGAGCCGGCCAGGGGCAGCCGCAGGCTGTCGGCGAGGTCCGCCGCCGACACTCCTGCCTTGGCGCAGCGCCGTACGACGATTCGGATGTCGCCGCAGAGCAGACGCAAGGACTCGAGCTGGCGCTCGGCGCTGGCTGCGACTCGCACATCGCCGGTGCACACCACGAGCAACGTGTCCACCAGGCTCACGGCCTCGACGGCGGCAGGATCAAGACTGCGCGGAAGGTCCACGACGACGAGATCCGAGCCCCGCTGACCGGCAGCGACCATCGCACGCATCGTTGCCGGCTCGACACCTGCTGCGGCTCCCCGATCCCATGAGAGCACCGCAACACCATCGGCTCCTGGCAACGCCTCTCTTAGGGCGGCTGCGCTGACACGTCCCTGTGTCGCCGCCACCTCTGGCCACCGCAGCCCACTGGCTTCCTCACAGCCGAGCAACAGCTCGATGCCACCGCCCAGCGGATCGGCGTCCACCAGCAATGCCCGGTGCCCGTCCCGCGCAGCGCGTACGGCGATACCCGCAGCGAGGGTGGACGCGCCCGCGCCACCGCAGCCTCCGACCAGCGCGATGGTGACGGCGCGAGTGCCTCTGCCGTCGACGAAGTCCGCCAGCCGGGAAACCAGCCAGCTTTGACCGGCCGGCAGTACCACGACCCGATCGGCACGCACGGCCACACCTCGCCGCCAGACCTCGGCGGACTCCGGTTGCGCACTGACCAGCAAGACGTCCGAGCGGCGGCCGAGCTCGAGCTCGGCGACAGCGTCTGCCATGTCGTCCCCGACGATCACGCACACCGCACGCCACCAGTCGGCGCGGGCATGGGATGGGTCCGACACCACGTCAGGGGTCACTGAGGCGGCGGCGCACAGCCGCATCAGGTCTGCCAGCAGATCGGAACTGGACGTGACCACGAGAGGCGGGCCGGTGGGTGCGAGGCGCTCCATCCGGCAAGGATGCGGCGTACAGACCGCATCGCCTGGGCGGACAGACCGGGCTGTGGACGAGCGGGACACTGTGCCGAGGCTGTGGAGAACAAGGGGCAGCCCCCGGTGGGGGGGTACCGGGGGCTGCCGTAGGTCCTGATTCCGGGGGGGTGGAGTCGGACCCGCCGTCCAGCGACGAGGGGGGAGTGCCGCTGGCGTTCGGCACCACACTACAACGCATCGCCGAGCACATCCACAACCGGTGGGTCGCCAGCGTCTATCCTCGAAGCCTGCCCTCGATGTGCCCGGAAGCTCGCGACACGCCCGCGGTGGCAGGAAGGAGACGACTCGTCCGTGATGCCTGTGACGCACCGACCCGCCGCCTTCTTCGACCTCGACAAGACGATCATCGCGAGGTCGAGCGCGCTCGCGTTCAGCCGGCCGTTCTACCAAGGTGGTCTGATCAACCGGCGGTCGGTGCTGCGGTCGGGCTATGCCCAGTTCGTCTATCTCGTGGGCGGTGCCGACCACGACCAGATCGAGCGGATGCGGCGCTACATGTCCGCGCAGGCCACCGGCTGGCCGGTCCAGACCGTCAAGGACATCGTGGCCGAGACGTTGCACCACGTCGTCGACCCGCTGGTGTACGACGAGGCGGTCAGCCTGATCGAGCAGCACCACGCCGAGGGTCACGACGTGGTCATCGTGTCGACCTCGGGGGCAGACGTGGTGGAGCCGATCGGTGAGATGCTCGGGGCCGACCGCGTGATCGCCACCGTCATGGCGCAGGAGGACGGCCGCTACACCGGCGCGATCGACTTCTATGCCTACGGTGCCAACAAGGCGACAGCCATGCGGGAGCTGGCTGACCGCGAGGGCTACGACCTGACGGCCTCCTACGCCTACAGCGACTCAGCCACCGACATCCCCATGCTCGAGATCGTCGGCTTCCCGTACGCCGTCAACCCCGACAAGGTGCTGCGCCGGACGGCCGCCGAGCGCGACTGGCCGGTCCTCGACTTCACCCAACCCGTCGAGCTGCGCAAGCGGGTTCGGTTCGAGCCGCGGAAGACGACGCTCGCAGCGGTTGCCATCGGGGCCGGCGTAGCCGCGGCGGGAGTTGTCGTCGCGACCACTCGCCGCTCCCGCCGCGCCTGACCTCGGTGCGAAGCAGGTTGGTCCGATGTGTGCTAGATGTGGCTAAGCGATCGCCTCAAGGCGTCGCCGCCAAGATCTTCAATCCATTGGGCTCGAGCCTTGCCCCACGCCGCCCTGGTCCGGCCACTGGCGGCTTACACCAGGCCTGAAGAGTCACCGGCTTCGCTACACAGGAAATCTTCCTGCGGAGCCGCGTCGGCATGGCCTAATGCAGCAGTGCCCCTAAATCCACTCAGCGCGGAGATGTTCTCACCGGCCAAAGTTCAAAAGGGAGAGTGCAAAGACGGGGCCCGCGGAGCCGCTTATCTGTCACCCATGGTGCAGCAGGACCTTGGCCGGGCGCGCTCCTGGAGAGGAGGATCCCCGGCTGGGATGGCACGGGTGGCGATCGCACCCCGAGCCCGCGACAAGTTGTCGAACTCCAAGGGGATGGCGCGGTCTCACCCCCTGGGTCGTCGGGCGAAGAAGTTCATAGCGGTGAACGACAACACGACGTCCTCGTCCTGGTCGCGCGCCTCGACGGCCGAGTGCACGAGTCCCCGGTCAGGCTTCGAGCGCGATGCACGCGCCTCGGCTACCGTGACACGGATGCGCAGGAGGTCACCGGGCCGCACCGGCCGCGGCCACCGGATCTCGTCGTGGCCGGGCGAGGCCAGGCTGGCCACGTGGGAGATGTAGTGGTCGACGTAGAGACGCATGCACGCGGCGATCGTGTGCACACCGCTGGCGATCAACCCGTCGAACGGTCCCGTCGCCGAACAAGCCGGGTCGGTGTGGACGACTGCGGGTCGTAATGCCGGGCGAAGGCGACAATCTCCGGCTCGCTCAGGCTCGCGTGACCGAACTCATAGACGGACCCGGCCACGTAGTCCTCGCACCACCGGTCGCCGATCGGCGCAGGGAGGTCGACCGCCCGAGTGGCCCGGTCATGACCCGGCCTCCTCACCTGCATCGATGGACTCGGCGATCCGCTTGATCGCGGCGAGCGTTTTCGGGATGCCGTCGAGCGCCCGCTGGGTGCGGTCGGTGATCTGCACGTGCGCCCCGTCACCGAACTTCTCCTCGAACATGGCGATCCCGCCCGGCAGGAACTCCCAGGACTCTGTCACGGTCGTCCCCGTATCCACTGGGGCGAGGGTGAAGCCCCAGCGGACGAAGCTGCCACCCACCACCCAGGCGAACTCGCGACCGCGCTCGGCCGCCACCACCACCGACCGGGTCTCCCAGGTCCGGTGCGGGAGCTCATTGCGCCCGGTGAACCAGGCACCGACCTGACCGGCCTCGACCTCGTCGTCCCACCAGCACGCCGTACAGACCGGGCTCCACTCGCCGGTGCGGGTGATGTCGGAGACCAGGTCGTAGAGCGTCTCGGCCGACGCCTCGACCGTGACGGACTCCTGGTGACGGCGGATGCTCGTCTGACTCATGCGTCCATCCTCACAAACCGGGTCACTTCTTCTGCCGCCGGCTGCCGCCGTGCCAGTCCTCCTGCTGACCGACCGTATCGGCGTCGACTCCGAGCGCGGCAAGCTGTGGCTGCTCGCGCAGGCTGCGCTTGAGCTCGGCGAAACCAGGGAAGCGTGCCAGCCCGACCACGTGGTCCCACAGCCCGGCCGCCGAGTCTTCGCGTGGCAGCCGGCTGATCACCGGCCCGAAGAAGGCCACACCTGCGGGTGGCTCGAAGTGGATGATGGGCGTGCCCACGTCCTTACCCGTCAGCGAGAGCGCCTCCGCAGTCTCCTGCCGGATCTCGAGATCCCAGGACTCGTCGTCGAGAGCGTCCGCCAGTGCAAGGGGCAGGCCCGCCTCGGCGAGGATCGGCTCCGCGAACTCACGCGTCCCGCGGCGCTCACGCACCTCGCCCTCGGTGCGGTGATCGTCCGGGACTGGGGCGGTGTCGAAGATGTGCGCCCCGAACGCGGCGTACAACGGTGCCATCGACTCGCGGCCGTGCTCCCTCCGTGCCCGGGCAGCCACCCGCAGGAGCCGGAGCCCGGCGGTGTGGCCGGCTTCGTACTCGGGCGGGAAGTGCGCGTCGTAGTCGACCTCGGCGTTGATCAGGCGCAACGAGACGAACCGCCAGTCCACGGTGTAGTCGCGCTGCGCCTGCACCTGCCGCACCCACTTGCTGGTCATCCAGGCGAAGGGGCAAACCGGGTCGAAGTAGAAGTTGATGTCGGCGTCCACGCGTCCACCCTAGGTCGGGGCCGCCGACGCGACTGAGGTCGACCTGACGCAGGTGAGCTCGACGAGCGCCCTTTCGCTCGATCAGAGCTCCAGCGGCGAGGGAACAACTGACACCCTGGGGAAGCACCCAGCAGTTCACCGCTGTGTAACTGTGCCGCCAGGCCGACGACTCGGGCTGAGGCGTCTCCGGCCCGACCAATCGCCCCGACCCGCACCACCACGAGCGCCCTACCATCCCGAGCGGCCGACGACGTGGCGCATCATCGGCCGCGATATCGCCCCTACCGCCAACCTCGGATTCGGGTGGGGCGCAAGACCGCCCTGATTCGTGCCTCCGTGTCCGGGAAAGGGATATGACGGCTGCACGATCGGGTGACAGGTTGGGTCACGCAGCCTGACGTCGCAGTAACAAGCGGTCAGCGCGATAGCGATAGCGTGTTGAGGACCTGTGTCGACGACTCCCCATCCGAGGTCTCGGTCGCAGCGCGGACCAATAGCGGTCGTGTGCACTTCCCCGCCTGGACCGGATGGGGTAGGAATCGCCCGCCAAAGTTCAACAAGGAGAGTGCAAACGCGTGCCCCGCCGAGTTCGGTCGTCTGGCTCAAGGCATGCCGCAGGGCGTCCCACATCGCCCACAGGACGCGAGCGTTTGGACAGG
>Ga0136613_10000964_pt1 | contig 14252 bp, 14 predicted proteins | sample AntDrymUQ2722106_2_FD_106649 | JGI IMG/M metagenome (GOLD analysis project Ga0136613, IMG submission 106649) | Polar desert sand microbial communities from Dry Valleys, Antarctica - metaG UQ272 (21.06) | ecosystem: Environmental > Terrestrial > Soil > Desert | place: Antarctica: Dry Valley... | reverse complement strand
GGCGCTGCGCGCGGTGGGTACGAGGACGGCCGCGACGGCGAGAACGACGAACGCGACCACCACGTTGATCTTCTTCATCTTCTTCCCTCCGGTTGGGTGAAGGCGCCCACTGAGACCGGCTGACCATATGACGTCCGACGTACTGCTGACAAGACCGTTCACCGCATCGCCCACTTTGCGCGTGCGCGGCGCGAGCGCCAGATGCAGCTCTACGCGCAGAAGCGCTCGAGCTCCTCGGCTACGAGCTCCTCCCAGCGCGCGGCGCGCGGGAGCGCCAGCAGGCCGCCGCTGCGCCGCCGGAGGGCGATCGCGTGCGAGGCGAGCGGAATCACCGTGCGCACCGCGTCGATCCTGAGCGCGCGAGCACGCGTGTAGCCCGCCAGCGACAGCGCCGGCTTCACGCCCGGGATGCCGGGCAGGCCTCGATCCATGCTGCCGTGGACGATCGCGAGCCGTCGATCGCGCAGGGTGCCGAGGTCGAGCTGCGGGTACAGCCACGGGGCGAGAGCGATCACCGTTCGCACCGCCGGTTCTGCAGCGACGTGAACCGCGACGGCGCCGCCCATGGAGTAGCCGAGGAGTGCCAGCTCGACAGCTCCCGCCGCGCGCGCTGCGTCGAGCGCAGACCGGGCGTCTTCGATGCAGAGCTCGAGGCGCCGCCACGACTTTGTCCGGTAGCGCACCTCGAGGAATCCGAGTTCCGGGAAGCGCGGCGCCAGGCGACGCACGAGCCACTCCACCGACGAGCTCCAAGTTCCGGGGACGTCCGCCGCGGTGCCGCCGTTCACGCAGACGAGGGCGCGGCGGGTGGGCACGTTCGTCCAGCGGCCCTCGGCGCCGCTGGCGAGTTCGAGTTCGAGTTCGAAGGACATGCCGCGACTCTAGGGAACTCGTTCGGAGCGATGGAGACAGCAGCCGCGGTCGCCCGGTTCCTGGCGTCACCGAAGCTCGCCGACACGACCCGACGCTCGTACGCCACCGACCTCCGTCACTTCGTGACCTGGCTGGAAGGACGGCCGACGCCGATCGACGAGGTGGACGTCCGCGTGCTCACCGACTACGTGACGACGCTCGACCGGAGCCGGCCTCGGCTCGCGCCGGCGACCAGCGCCCGCAGGATCTCGACCGTGCGGTCGTTCCTACGCTTCACGTTCGGCGCGGCACGCGTTCCGGACGTGCCCCTTGCGCCCCGGCTCCCGCACCGGCTGCCCGAAGCGCCGAAGCAGGAGGAGGTCGAGGCGATCGTCGCGGGATTCGCAGGAAGCAGCGCCCTGGCGCTCCGCAACCGGGCGCTGTTCGAGCTCATCTACTCAGCCGGTCTCCGCAGCGCAGAGGCTGTGGGCCTCGATCTCGCCGACGTCGACTTCGAGCAGGAGCTCGTGCGGGTCCGGGGGAAGGGCTCGAAGGAGCGGATCGTGCCGCTCGGCGAGCGGGCCGCCGTCGCGGTCGCACGGTATCTCCGTGACGGGAGAGCGGAGCTCGCCCGCGGCGCGGACGACGCGCTCTTCCTCTCGGTGCGCGGCCGGCGACTAGACACGAGCACGCTGCGGCGGCTGCTGCGACACCCACACCGGCTTCGGCATTCCTTCGCCACGCACCTCGTCGAGGGCGGCGCCGACCTTCGGACGGTGCAGGAGCTCCTCGGCCATTCCTCTCTCTCGACCACCCAGATCTACAGCCACGTCGACGCCAAGCGGCTCCGCAAGGTCTATGACTTCTCTCACCCCCGCTCCTGATCCCGAGTCCCTGGCCGGCGGCCTCCTGCGGGGCAGCGCTCGGCTCCGGCCGCCTCGCGCCGCTGTGCACTCCGGACTCTCCGGGGTCGCTGTGTTCCCACACTCTCCCCTCCGGCCCGGCACGCACAGCAAGACGCCAGGAAGCCGAGCTGAGCTGCGAGGGCTACCGGAATGACCGAGCTTCCGGTCGATCCAGAGGTCGAAGGCTTTCTGGCGCTGCTGGCGGCACGCCGCGCGCCCCGCACCGTCGAGGCCTACCGACGCGACCTGACGCAGCTCGCGCGACGGCTCGGCGGGCCGGTCGGAGCCGCCGAGTCCGAGACGCTCGAGCGCTGGATCGCCGAGCAGCGAGCAGAGGGCGTGGCTGCCACGACAGTCGCACGCCGGGTGGCCGCCCTCCGCAGTTTCTACCGCCACCAGCTCCTCCTGGGCGCCCGGGACGACAACCCCGCTGCAGCGCTCGAGCTGCCGCGCCGCCCGAAGACGCTTCCGCGCACGCTCTCGGCGGCCGAGGCAGAGCGTCTCGTCGAGGCGGCGATGGGAACGAGCCCGCGCACGATGCGCGACCAAGCCCTGGTGGAGCTGATGTACGGAGCCGGGCTCCGCGTCAGCGAGACGGTCGGCCTGCGACGCGGTGCGGTCGATCTGGACACTCGCCTCGTCCGCGCATTCGGCAAGGGGTCGAAGGAGCGCATCGTCCCGCTCGGCCGGCCGGCCGTAGAGGCGCTCCGCCGTTACCTGGCACTCGGCCGTCCGCACCTCGACCGCCGCAACCGGCCGGAGCTCTTTCTCAACGTTCGCGGCGGCCCACTGACGCGCGCCGGCGCGTTCCTGATCCTGCGCCGCCTGGCCGAGAAGGCAGGACTCGACCCCAAGCGTGTGCACCCGCATCTGCTTCGCCATTCCTTCGCCACCCACTTGCTCGAGGGCGGGGCAGACCTCCGAAGCGTCCAGGAGATGCTCGGCCACGCCGACCTCTCGACCACGGAGCTGTACACGCACGTATCCGACCGGCGCCGCCGCGAGTTGTACTTCCAGGCGCACCCCCATGCGCACTCCGCTGCTACGCAGAGAAGCCCTGCGACTCGGAGGACAGAGCCCGACGACGCCTGACCCGCAGACCACGGTGCTCGTCGCCTCCATGATGGGCGTCGGCTGGACGATGTACTTCAGCGGCCTGAAGAAGCACCTGTTCGAGCCGAAGCGGGGACGGCGGGCGTGCCCCTCCTGCGGCCGGCACATCACCGGCCGCACCTGAACCGCGTACTAAAAACTCATCTCAAAGTGAAGCCTTGAGCCGGCGAAGCGTCATACTGAAACGAGCTCTAGCTCACCAGCCGTTCGATCTTCCGAACGCACGTCGGCGTCGGGTCGAGCAGCGTCACGTGACCGAGCTTGCGGCCGGCGCGCTCCTTCTTGCCGTAGAGGTGGAGATGGGAGCCCGGGACTGCCAGGATCGCGTCACGCTCAGGCTCGTGGCCGATCACGTTCACCATCACGGCCGTCCGGCTGCAAGCTGCGGTCGAGCCGAGCGGGAGGCCGAGGATCGCGCGCAAGTGGTTCTCGAACTGGCTCGTGATCGAGCCCTCGATCGTCCAATGACCGGTGTTGTGCACGCGCGGCGCGAACTCGTTGGCGAGTAGCTCGCCGCCTACCTCGAAGAGCTCGAGGGCGAGCAGTCCGACGTAGTCCAGCTCATCGAGGAGTCGCGTCGCGTACGTCTCTGCCTGCGCCTGGGGCGCGGCTGCAGCCGGTGTGCGGGACAGGTGGAGGATCCCGGCCCTATGCATGTTCTCGACGAGCGGGTAGAAGCGCGTCTCCCCGCCGCGGCCGCGGACGGAGAGCAGTGACAGCTCCCGCTCGAACGGGACGAGCTCCTCCAGGACATCGTCGGCCCCAACCGGACGTGTCTCGACCAGCCGTTGTCCCTTCCCGTCGTAACCGAGCCAGCGTGTCTTCAGGAGCGCGGGGAACGCCTCGACCTCGTCGTCGAAGCGAGCCGTCGGGATGCCGAGTCGGCGGAAGAGCCGCTTCTCGGCGAGACGGTCCTGCGAGGCCTCGAGCGCCGCCGGTCCCGGGAGCGCACCGACGCGCCGCGCGGCGCCGACCGGAACGTTCTCGAACTCGAAGGTGACCGCGGATGCGCCGTCTGCGAGCCGGTCGAGCAGATCGGGGTCGTCGTAAGGCCCCACGAGCAGCTCCCCCACCTCGCCCGCGGCCGCGTCCGGCGCCGGATCGAGAAAACGGAACGTGAGCCCGAGCGGGATCCCGGCGAGAGCGAGCATGCGCCCGAGCTGACCTCCACCAATCACGCCCACAGTCGCCACGAGGGCTCTCTTATCCGGACGGATCGGCGGCGGCGAGTACCGACTCGGTCTGCTCGATCCGGAACCGTTCCAGCCGCCGCCGGATGCCGTCATCGGAACGAGCCAGGATCGCGGCCGCGAGCAACCCCGCATTGACGGCCCCGGCCGGGCCGATCGCAAGCGTCCCCACCGGCAAGCCCGCCGGCATTTGCACGATCGAGAGCAGCGAGTCCATGCCCTTCAGCGTCTTCGACTCGACGGGGACGCCGAGCACCGGCAGCGCCGTCTTCGCCGCTGCCATTCCGGGCAGGTGCGCCGCGCCGCCGGCGCCGGCGACGAGCACCTGCAGGCCGCGCCCTTCAGCCGAGGCCGCGTACTCGAACAGCAGGTCGGGCGTCCGATGCGCCGAGACCACGCGGTGCTCGTGCGGGATCTCGAGGCGCTCGAGCATCTCGACGGTGTGCCGCATCGTCTCCCAGTCCGACCGCGAGCCCATGATCACCCCGACGAGCGGATCCACCCGCGCATCATGCCCTGCGCGACAACGTTGCACTTCGGTCACAAACTCGTTACGCCGGGCGTGGTAGCGCGGCGACGATCCGTCACTGAGACGGATCCTCGGCGCTAACGGGCCGCGGCGCGCTTCTGGAGCGCGGACGCGATCGTTCTGGCGGTCTTTCGGAGGTCGGCGGATTGCTCGTCGTCGCCCGCAAGCCCGTTCAGGATCAGGATCGTCTCGCGCAGTGGCGAGCCGTTCTTCAGGCAGACGATCGCAAGTCTCCGAACCGCGAGGTTCCCGTCGTGGGTCGCCAACTCGTGCAGCAACGGGCGGACGGCGTTCACATCTCCTGGATGCGTCCGGGAGAGACCCTCGAGCGCGATCAACGCCGAGCCCCTGGCCGCCGGGCTCTCGTCCTCGAGGCCGCGCCGGAGCAGCTCGAGCTTCTGGCGGTAGCGGAACTGCGCGATCGCGCGATAGGCCTGGGCACGCAGCCGGTAGTCGGCGTGCCGCGCGGCGTGCTCGACCTCGCCATCCCATTCCTGCCGCATCGTCGCGAGCCCGCGCTCGTCACCAGCGGCGGCCAGCTCGTCCGCCCGCGCAGCTGCCTCCGCGAGCGTCAACAGGGCTCCGTAACGTAAGTCCCGGGTGCCGCCAGACGCGGCCGGACAAGCTCGGCCGAGCGAGTTGCGGCACGGAGCACTAGATCGACGAGGCCGGCCGTGGGCCGGGCCCGACGTAGCGCGCCGAGGGCCGCACCAGGCGACCGAGCCGCTTCTGCTCCAGGATGTGCGCCGACCACCCGGCCGTCCGAGAGCAAGCGAACATCGCCGGCGCAAGGGGCGGGGGGATCCGGGCGACGTCGAGCACGACGGCCGACCAGAACTCGACGTTGGTCTCGAGCGGCCGGTCGGGCGAGAGCTCGCGCAGTGCCGCCAGCGCCGCCCCTTCGAGCTGCTCGGCGACGTCGAAGCGCGGCGAGCCGAGCTCCTTCGCGACGCCGCGCAGCAACCGTGCTCGAGGATCCTCGGCTCGATAGACGCGATGGCCGAAACCCATGATCCGCTCCTTGCGAGCGAGCGCCCCCTCGACCCAGCGTGCGGCGTCCCCGTCCTCGGCCACGGCGTCGAGCATCGGCAGGACGCGTGCGGGCGCCCCCCCGTGCAGGGGCCCGGAGAGCGCACCAATCGCAGACGAGAGACAGGCGGCGCAGTCGGCGCCGGTCGAGGCGACGATCCGGGCGGTGAAGGTCGACGCATTCAGACCGTGCTCGGCGGTGCAGATCCAGTAGGTATCGATCGCCCTCACGTGCTGCGGGTCGGTTTCGCCACGCCATTCGAGGAGGAAGCGCTCGGCCGCAGTCCCGCCCTGCTCGACCACCTGCGGCGCGATGCGATCGGTGTGACCATCGGCAGAGCGGAAGGATTGTGCAGCGATCGAAAGCATCGCCGCCGATACACGTCGCAGATCCTCGCGGGCCTCCTCGTCAGAGATGTCGATCAGCTGCCCAAGCTCCCAATCTGCGCCGAGAGCCGAGGAGATGGTCTGCAGGTCGGCGGGTGCGTCACCCGTCAGTCCTGCGTACTCACGCGGATCGGCGACCGGGAGCCCCGGCTCGAAGCGCTCGTCCACGAGCAGTCCCCAGACCTGCTCGAACGGCCGGCTGCCGACGAGCTCCTCGATGTCGACGCCGCGATAGCGAAGCGATCCGCCATCGCGATCCGGCTCTGCGATCTCTGTCTCGAAGGCGACGACGCCTTCGAGGCCGGGCTTGAAGTCGCTCATCGTATTGCCAGAGGCATCGATCAGCGCACCGCGCGAACCGGATAGTCGCGGGGGGGCTCGCCAACGTACTCCGAGCTCGGCCGGATGATCTTGCCGCCCGCGTGCTGCTCGAGCACGTGTGCCGCCTGCCCCGCGACGCGACTCATCTCGAACAGCGGGATGAATAGGTCGGTCGGGATCCCGAGGGAGTGGTAGAGCACCCCCGAATACAGGTCGACGTTCGGCCAAAGGCCTTTCTGCTCCTGTGCCTCGCGCTCCGCGGCCATCGCGAGCTCGAGGTAGTTCGGCTCGGTTCGGTCGGAGAACTGCTCGGAGAGCCGGCGCAGGATCGGCGCACGCGGATCCATCGCGCGGTAGAGCGGATGCCCGAAGCCATAGAGCGGCCTTTTCGACGCGAGCCGTGCCCTCACCCCCTCCGGCACCCCGTCCGGGGAGCCGAACTCGTCGAACATCGCGATCGCGGCCTGATTCGCCCCTCCGTGCAGCGGCCCCTTGAGCGCGCAGATGGCGCCCACGATCGCCGAGTGCATGTCGGCGTTCGTGCCGGCCGCCACCCGTGCGGTGAACGTGGACGCGTTCAGCTCGTGCTCGGCGTGCAGGATCATCGCGATCTCGAACGCCCGGGCCTCCTCCGCCGTCGGCGAGTCACCGCGCAGCATCGTGAGGAAGTTTTCGGCGTAGGAGAGCGACGCGTCCGGCTCGACGAACGGCTCGCCACGCCGCCGGCGCTCATACCTGGCGACGATGGTGGGCAGCTGCGCGATCAGCGAGACCGCCTTGCGGCGCTCGTTGTCCCGGTCGATGGCGTCCTCGGCTGGATCGGAGAACGAGAGCGCCGACACAGCCGTTCTGAGCGTCTCCATCGGCGAGGCATCCATCGCGTTCCCGTCGACGATCGTGGCCACCGCGCTCGGGAGCTCCCGGTCGGACAGCTCCCGCCGGAAGAGGTCGAGCTCGTCGCCTGCAGGTAGATCGCCCTCGAGCAGGAGGTAGGCAACCTCCTCGTACGTCGAGTGCTCGGCGAGGTCGATGATGTCGTAGCCGCGGTACATCAGGACGCCGCGGTCAGGATCGATCGAGCAGATGCTCGTCTCCGCGACGCTGATTCCGGAGAGGGCGACCGACTTCTTCGGGCCTGCCATCGGCCCAACCTTACCCACAACGCCAGGCGGCTAAGCGGCGGTAGAGTCCCCCGCCGGAAGCCGCACGAGCTCGACCGAACGCCTGGAGGCGAACACATGCGAAGGAAAGTGACCGTCGTCGGAGCCGGCAACGTTGGCGCCACCTGCGCCCAGGAGATCGCGAGGCGCGACTACGCCGAGGTGGTGCTTGTCGACATCAAGGAAGGCCTCCCCCAGGGCAAGGCGCTCGACATCGATCAGGCCGCGGCGGTGCTCGGCTACGAGGCGAGCGTGCGCGGCTCGAACGGCTATGAAGAGAGCGCCGGGTCCGAGGTGGTCGTCATCACGGCGGGGCTGCCCCGCCAGCCGGGCATGAGCCGCGACGACCTCGTGACGACGAACGAGAAGATCGTCACCTCTGTCACCGAGCAGATCGTCGGCGCGAGCCCGGAGGCGGTACTGATCGTCGTCTCGAACCCGCTGGACGCCATGTGCCACGTCGCGAAGAGCGTCTCGGGCTGGCCCAAGGAGCGCGTCTTCGGGATGGCCGGCATCCTCGACACGGCCCGCTTCTCGGCCTTCATCGCGTGGGAGACCGGGATGTCCATCAAGGACGTGACCGCGATGGTGCTCGGTGGGCACGGCGACCAGATGGTGCCGGTCGTCTCGGCCACGACGGTCGGCGGCATTCCGCTGCGCAAGCTCGTCTCCGAGGACCGAATCGGGGCGATGGTCGAGCGGACCGCGAAAGGTGGCGGCGAGCTCGTCAACCTGCTGGGCACCTCGGCCTGGTACGCCCCAGGCGCGGCGGCGGCTCAAATGGTCGATGCGATCGTGCTCGACGAGAAGCGCGTGCTTCCTTGCACCGCTTACCTCGAGGGCGAGTACGGCATCGACGGCCTCTACATGGGCGTACCGGTGCGACTCGGTGCGGGCGGGATCGAACAGATCGTCGAACTGGAGCTCGACGAGGGGGAGCAGGCGGCGCTCGAAACCTCCGCCGCTGCCGTCCGGGACGTCGTCTCCGTCCTCACGGCCTAGTGGATGGTCCAGTAACGTTGCCGCCCTTCTGGGTCGCGAAAACCAAGCCAGCGGCCGCACTCGCTCGCGGCGCAGGCTGGTTGCCTGCGCAAGAGCGAGGGTGGACGCCGGCGCCGCGTAGTCGCGAGCCAGAAGCCGATGAACGTTGCTGGACGGTTCACTAGCGTGGAGCTCGGCCTCAGCGGGCGCACGGCCATCGTTTGCGGCGCCTCGTCCGGCATCGGCCTCGCGTGCGCAGAGGCGCTGGCGGCCGAGGGGGCGAACGTCGCGATGCTCGCGCGCCGCCGCGACCTGCTCGAACGGGAGGCAGGGCGGCTCGGCGCTCTCGCAGTCCGCGGGGACGTGACCAACGTGCGGCATCTCGAACAACTCGTCGCGCGGACGCTCGAGGCCTTCGGCGGCATCGACATCCTCGTCCTGAACAGCGGCGGCCCGCCACGCACGAAGGCGCTGGACGCCACCGACGCACAGGTCGAGGAAGCCGTCGAGCTCCTCCTGCTCTCGGCCGTCCGGCTCGTGCGGCTCTGTCGCGCCGAGCTCGAGGCCCGCGGTCACGGCCGGATCCTCGCGATCACGTCGAGCGCCGTGAAGGAGCCGATCGACAATCTGGCACTCTCGAACGCGATCCGGCCGGGACTCACGGGCTGGCTGAAGACCGTTGCCCGGGAGCTCGGCCCGAGCGGAGTCACCGTGAACGCGATCGCGCCGGGACGGATCGACACCGAACGACTCAAGGAGGTCTACCCGGACGGACCGACCGACGCCGATCTGGCGGCGATTCCGCTGCGCCGTCTCGGCACGCCACGTGAGCTCGGGGACGTCGTCTGCTTTCTCGCCTCCGAACGTGCCGCCTACGTCACCGGCACCACGATCGCGGTGGACGGCGGCCTGCTCCGAGGCCTGCTCTAGTGCCCGTTCTAGCGTGATGCGGAACCTTCGTTGACGTTGAGGAGGGTCGTCAGCCCCGGTCGGCTGCTGGCGCTCGGGCTCGCTCTGATCGGAGTCCTCGCCTTCGCCCTCTGGCTCGTCCCTTCAAACAGCTACCTGCTGCTGCCAGACCGCGCCAAGCCCTTGGCCGCGCGAGTCCGGGTGCCGGGCGAGAAGCCGCTCGACGGCTCGGGCGGGATCTACTACGTGGACGTCGTCGTCCGGAAGGCCTCACTGCTCGAGGAGCGCGTCTCGCGGCTACGCCCCGAGGGCGCCGACCTCGTGCCAGAACACGCGCTCGTGCCGCCCGGCACCAACTTCGGCGACCGTCGGCGGCAGAACCTGCGCCAGATGGATCGCTCGCAAGAGGTCGCCGCAGCCGTTGCGCTGCGCGAGCTCGGGTACGACATCGAGGCCGAGCCTGCCGGCGCGCTCGTCGTCGCGGTCGCCCCCGACGCGCCGGCAGACGGCGAGCTTGAGCCACTGGAGACGATCGTGGGCGTCGACGGCAGCCCCGTGCAGACGCCCGACGATCTGCGGCGGCTGATCGCCGAGCACGAGATCGGCGAGAGCGTCCGGCTGCGCGTGCGCTCGGGTGGCGCGACGCGGACGGTGGAGGTGGGTACGGTCGCGAGTCCCGTCGAGAGCGGACGGCCGATCATCGGCGTCCAGGTCGAGCAGTCGGCGGAGATCCGCCTGCCGGTCGACGTCGAGATCGACCTCGGTGGCGTCGGTGGCCCGTCCGCGGGTCTCGCCTTCGCCCTCGACATCGTCGAAGAGCTGGACCGGGATACCGATCGCGGCTACGACGTGGCGGCGACGGGCGAGATCGAGCTCGACGGTGGCGTCCTACCGGTCGGCGGCGTCAAGCAGAAGACGATTGGAGCCCGCCGAGCCGGAATCGACGTTTTCCTCGTTCCGGCTGGGGAGAACGCGGAGGTCGCGCGGCGCAACGCCGCGGACGTGCGAATCATTCCTGTCGACAACTTTCAACAGGCGTTGCGTAAGTTGAGAACGCTGCCCAAGAAACCGTAGTTTCCGCCACTTTTTTGTCGGCCGAAGTGTCCGGAAATTGCACCCTTTCCATTCCGGTAGGCCTTGTGCGCCGCGGTCGCCGGCACCAGAATGCCGTCCTGTCCGCGGGGACGAGACTCGACCAAAGGGAAAGATGAGCAAACGAACCGAATCAACGTGCAGTGATTGCTACTTCCGCCGCGCGGGCCTGTGCGCCCTCCCTGGTGACACCCCCTGTCCCACGTTCCGCCTCGCACAGGCAGGTTCGCTCGAACCCCCACGCCAGCCGCGTCTCGTCCCCCGCGCGACCCGCTTCATGCCTGCAGCTGCTTAGTTTCTAGACTGACCCCATGGATTCGCGCCCCATGGATTCGGGCCGCATGGATTCCGACCCGTCGGATTCAGGGGAGCGGAACCCCGAGCGGGAGTTCGAGCGCAACTGGCAGCCCCGGCTCTGGGTCTCGCTCGGACTGCTGATCCTGATCGCCGCCTACCTGATCGCCTTCGTTGCCGCGAACGATGAGGAGGCGTCGGTCAGCTTCGTCTTCGTCGAGGCGACGACCTCGCTGATCTGGGTGATCCTCCTCTCGCTCCTCGCCGGCCTCCTCGGCGGAGTGCTCTTCTCTCAGCTGCACGCACGCCGGCAGCGGGCGGGGAGCTACAGGAGCGAAGCCAGCCGCGTGACGCCGTCATCGATCGACGATGGCGACTCATAGCTGAACGCGAGCCGCGCCGAGCGGTTGCCGCCGCTAGTGGGGAAGGAGCCAGTCGGGATGGAGCCGGCCGGGAAGAAATCGGCGCCGGGAACGAAGGTCACACCTGCCTCCGTCGACCGCACGAGCAGATCGGTGGTGTCAGCCGAGAGGTCTGCCCAGACGAAGTAGCCGCCTTCGGGTCGGCTCCACGTGGCGCGCCCCCCCAGCTCGCGCTCCAGCGCCGCCAGCATCGCATCGCGTCGTTCCGAGAGGAGGCCGCGGATCCGCTCGAGATTGGGCTCGAACGCACCCCGGGCGATCAGCTCGTGGATCGTCGCCTGCGGCAGGAACGGCGGCGAGATGTACGTGGAGACAGCGCGCTCCTCCACAGCAGCGGCCAGCGCAGCAGGGAGGACGAGCCACCCGACCCGCAGGCCCGGAGCGACCGTCTTCGAGAACGAAGACGTGTAGATGACGCCCTTGTCGCCGCCGTTGGCAACGGCCAGCTCGTACAGGGTCGGCGGGGCCTCTCCCTCGTAGCGCACGAGCCCGTACGGATCATCCTCGAGGATCGGCACACCGTGACGACCCGCCAGCTCGACAACCTGACGTCGACGGCCAGCCGAAAGGGTGCGCCCGCTCGGGTTCTGGAAGGTCGGGATCGTGTAGAGGAAGCTCGTGTCTCCGCGGGCGAGCTCCCGTTCGAGCGCGCCCGGATCGAGCCCCTCCTCGTCCATCGCGAGTGGAACGACCTCAGCCGACAGCCTGGCGAGGAGCTTCAAGGGGCGGTCGTAGGTCGGGGCCTCCACGAGTACCCGGCCGGGGCGCTGCGCGAGCAGCTCCTCAAACGTGAACGCAATCCCCTGCAGGCCACCACTCGTGACGACGACCCGCCCCGGGGCGACGCCGTGACGCGCTGCAAGCCACTCGCGGAGCGGCCCGTAGCCACCACCCGGGCCGTATGCGAGCACGCCCCGATCGCCCTCCACGGCCGCACGTGCGCAGTCGGCGAGGAGCTCCACGGCGAGGCACTCGGACGCAGGTGCGCCCCGGGCGAACGAGATCACCGTCCGAGGTTACTGCTACTCTGTTGTCACGGAGGGCACTTCGGCCGTCCGGTGAGATTGAGCTTCTTCGGTTCCCCCCCTGCACGCACAGGCGGTCGAGGTAGTTGGATCTCGACCACTGAAACAGAGGAGTCGAATCGAAATGCAATCCTTCCATGAACTTGGCGTGTCAGCGCGCGTCTCACAGGCGCTCGCCGAGCGCGACATCCACGCACCGTTCCGCATCCAGACGCTCGTCCTCCCGGACGCGCTCGCCGGCCGGGACGTGCTTGCGAAGTCCCCGACGGGATCGGGCAAGACGCTGGCCTTCGCGGTACCGATCATCGAGCGTCTCGACGCCGGCGACCCGAAGCCGAGCGCGCTCATCCTCGTTCCGACACGGGAGCTTGCGGCGCAGGTGGCCGCCGAGCTCGAGACCATCGCCCCCGCTCGTGACCTCAGGGTGGCAGCGGTGTACGGCGGGGTCACCATCTCGACCCAGGCGAAGAAGGCCCGGGAGGCGCACGTGCTCGTCGCCACCCCCGGCCGTCTTCAGGATCTCGTCGACCGCAAGGCGATCAAGCTCGATAGCGTCCGGATCCTCATCCTCGACGAGGCCGATCGCATGCTCGACATGGGCTTCCAGCCCCAGGTCGACAAGATCGTCGCGCGGCTGCCGCGCGCGCGCCAGACCATGTTCTTCTCCGCCACGCTCGACGGCGAGGTCGGCGAGCTTGCGCGGGCGTACACGACGAACGCGGCGCGCTACGAGGGCGAGCTGCCGATCGAGCAGCGTCAGGGAGAGACGCAGCACCGGTTCGTCCCGGTGACCGCCGACAACAAGGTCGAGACGCTGGCGCGGCTGCTGGGAGAGGAGCGCGGCCTCGCTCTCGTCTTCGTCCGCACCAAGCGGGGCGCTGACCGGCTCGTACAGAAGCTGGCGCGAAACGACGTGACGGCAGTCGCGATGCACGGCGACATGAACCAGGGACAGCGCGAGCGGGCGCTCAAGCGCTTCGAGGACGGCAAGGTCTCGACGCTCGTCGCCACCGACGTCGCCGCCCGCGGCCTCGACTTGGACGACATCACGCACGTGATCAACTTCGATCCGCCGGAGGACAACAAGGGCTACGTCCACCGCGTTGGCCGCACCGGCCGCGCCGGGCGCGACGGCATCGGCGTGACGCTCGTCCTGCCGGAGCAGCAGGCGGACGTGAGCCACGTGGCGCGGATGCTCGGCCACACCGAGCAGTACGCCAGTGAAGGGATGAAGATTGCGCCGGCGAGGCTCGTCTACTCCTCGAAGCGGCGCAACTCCAAGTGGGGGTCGTCGAGGCCCCGCCGCAAGATCTAACGCTAGATTCGCGGCGGTGAACGCCGCGGCCAGGTCGAACATCGCCGATCCGTCGCTCGCTCCTCGGGGCGAGCAGCGGATCGCCTGGGTCGCGCGGCACTCGCCGGTCCTCAACCGTCTGGCGCGCGTGCGGCTCGCCGACGGCGCGCTGCGCGGGAGACGCGTCGCCGTGGTCGTTCACCTCGAGGCGAAGACCGCTTATCTCGCGACGATCCTGGCCGACGCCGGCGCTCAGGTCGTCGCGTCAGGGTCGAACCCCGGCTCGACCCAGGACGCGATCTGCGCCGCGCTCGTCGCGCGCGGGATCGAGGTTCACGCCCGTCACGGAGCGAGCGCCAAGGAGTTCCACACCGACCTGCTGGCGGTCGCCGACACGGAGCCGGAGATCGTCGTCGACGACGGTGCCGAGTTGACGGCCCGGATCGTCGAGCACCGGCCGAACGTCGCCGCGCAGCTGAGAGGGGTGACGGAGGAGACGACGACGGGCGTCGCGCGCCTGCGCGCCATGGAGACAGCGGGGAAGCTCACCTTCCCGGCGATCGCGGCGAACGACGCGCAGTGCAAGCACCTCTTCGACAACCGCTACGGCACCGGCCAGTCGACGCTCGCCGCGATCGACCGGCTCACGAATCTCACCTTCCCGGGCCGGGAGTTCTGCATCGTCGGCTACGGCTGGGTCGGCAAGGGTCTCGCGCGCGCGGCACGCGGAGCCGGCGGCCGCGTCACGG
>Ga0136613_10000963_pt1 | contig 14255 bp, 13 predicted proteins | sample AntDrymUQ2722106_2_FD_106649 | JGI IMG/M metagenome (GOLD analysis project Ga0136613, IMG submission 106649) | Polar desert sand microbial communities from Dry Valleys, Antarctica - metaG UQ272 (21.06) | ecosystem: Environmental > Terrestrial > Soil > Desert | place: Antarctica: Dry Valley... | reverse complement strand
TCATGAGATTAGTTTACTACCCGTTATTGTTCCTGGACGCCCTGCAGCTTGGTACGGCCGCGCTGCACGGCCTCGAGGAGCTTACCGAGGTTGTCCTCCAGGTTGGCGAGGACCTCGTCGGCGTAGTCCTCGGCGCCGAGCCGTATCTCGCGCTCGCGGCGGCGGGCATCCTCCATGATCTCCGCGCTCCGCTTCTCAGCCCTCTTGAGGACCTCTTCTTCTGAGGTTATCTTCTCCGCCTCGTCCTGGGCGCTGCGGATGATGCGGTCGCTCTCGCTGCGGGCTTCGTCGAGCATCGCCTGGCGCTCCTTGACGATCCAGCGCGCCTGCTTGAGTTCCTCCGGTATGGTCTGGCGCATCTGGTCTATGATGTCGAAGGCGGCGTCCCGGTCGACCATCGCCGTGTTGCCGAAACCGGGGAAGCTGCGGGCATCCTCGACCAGCTCTTCCAACCTGTCTATGAGTACCAGTACGTCCATCTTCTACTACCTATCCTTCGCCTACGATCCCTGTATCTTACCGTCCTGACCGGAATATATCTGCCTCACGGTCTCGAGTACGCCTTCAGGCACGAGCCCACGCACCTCCCCGCCGAGCGATGCTATCTCCCTGACCGCGCTCGAGGATAGGAAGCTGTGCTCGGCCGAGGCCATTATGAAGACCGTTTCGAGCTCGGGGAACATCGTCCGATTCAGCTGCGCCTGTTCGAACTCAGACTCGAAGTCCGAGACGGCCCTAAGGCCCTTCACGATCGCCTGCGCACCTTGCTCCCTGGCGAAATCAACGAGGAGACCTTCCATCACCTCGACGGAGACGTTGTCCATGTCGGAGGTCACCTTCTCTATGAGCCGCGCCCGTTCGACCGCGGACAGGCGAGCCTGTTTGCGGCGGTTGCTACCAACGGCAACGACCACATGGTCGAAGATCTTGGAAGCGCGCCGGATGACATCGAGGTGCCCCGTCGTTACAGGGTCGAAGCTTCCGGGACACACAGCCACGATCATTGTCAGTTCGGACCGCCCAAGTATGGATACGAACGTGCCGCCGTAGCGGCGCGTTACCCCTTTCTTGCCTCCTGCGCCCTCAACCGGAGCCTCACCGCTCTCGATCACGACCCTTCCTCCCGGCGCGAGCAGGGAGCGTAGCCGGTGCAAGATTCCCCCGACCTCCGCCGCGATTCTATATGGTGGGTCGGCGAAGATCAAATGGAATCTTTCGCCGCGCCCAACTAGCCGCCCAAGCACTGCCTCGACTTCGCCCCCGATTACCTCTGCCCTCTCAGCGAAGCCGGTCCGCCGCAGGTTCTCGAGGATCACGGTCCGCGCCCGTCTGTCCCGCTCGACGAAGACGGCCAGCCCGCTCCCGCGGCTGAGGGCTTCTATACCTAGCGCTCCCGTCCCCGCGTAGAGGTCGAGGACGCCTCCGCCCTCGAAGAACTGTCCTAAAGCGTTGAACAGGCTCTCCCGCACGCGGTCGGAGGTAGGACGCACGCCCTTCGGGACGGGGGCGAGCCTGGTGCCCCTGGCCGACCCGGCGATGACCCTCAAGACCCTATTCCCTGAACAGCCACTCGACGTCGGCGCCGAGCAGCTCACGGATCTCACGCCGCAAGGGCCTGTGGTCTGGCCGCTTTAGCGTGGAATCCCCGGCCACAAGCGCGAAAGCCTCGCGCCTGGCCTCGACGAGGACGTCAACGTCGCGCAGGAGCTTGGCGATTTTCAGGTCTGGCATGCCGCTCTGGCGGCTTCCGAAGAGCGTCCCCTCCCCCCTGATGGCGAGATCGACCTCAGAGAGTTTGAAGCCGTCCTGGTACTCCTCGAGTGCTTCGAGACGTCGTTCGGAATCGTCGGTCTTCGGGGCGCCGACGAGGAAGCACCTGGGGGAATGCAGGCCCCTGCACACACGGCCCCTCAGCTGGTGGAGTTGGGAGAGCCCGAACCGCTCTGCACCTTCGATTACGATCGCGCTCGCGTTCGGCACGTCGACACCGACTTCGACGACGACGGTCGCCACGAGAACCTCGATCTCCCCTGCCCGGAACTGGGCCATGACCTCGCGCTTGTCCTTGGCATTCATCCTGCCGTGCAACAGCCCGACCCGTAGCTCGGGGAAGATCTCGTTCGCCAGCTCCTCCCTGAGCTCCTCGGCGGCACGCACGTCTTCCAGGGCCTCGGACTCCTCTACGAGCGGGCAGATCACGTAAGCCTGCCGCCCCTCCTCGATCTCCTTCCTTACCTCCTCATAGGCCCCTAGCCGCTCCGCGGGGTCGACGGTCCTGGTCTCGACCGGCTTCCTCCCGGGCGGCAGTTCGTCTATCAGGGAGACCTCGAGGTCTCCGTAGAGCGTGAGAGAGAGCGTCCTCGGTATCGGCGTTGCCGTCATGACGAGGGTATCAGGGGTCGTGCCTTTCTCGCGGAACACCGTCCGCTGGCCGACGCCGAAGCGGTGCTGTTCGTCCACGACGACGAGCGAGAGGTCCTCGAATTCTACGCCTTTCTGTATGAGGGTGTGCGTCCCGACGACGACGTGGGCGTCGCCCGAGGCTATCTGCTCGAGGGCAGTACGCCTCTCCGCCGCGCCCTGCGAGCCGGTGAGGATAACGACGGTGACGGGCAAGTCGGCCAGAGCCGCCGAGATCGAGAGGTAGTGCTGCTCAGCAAGGACCTCGGTCGGGGCCATAATGGCCCCTTGTCCCCCTGCCTCGACCGCAGTGAGGAGCGCCGCGACTGCGACCACGGTCTTGCCGCTACCGACGTCGCCCTGCAAGAGGCGGCGCATCGGTTTCTCCAGCCGCATGTCGTCGAGGACTTCCCCTATGACACGCTCCTGCGCCCCTGTCAGGCCGAAGGTGAGGCTCTTCAGGAAAGGGTTGAGGAGACTCCCGTCGCCGCGATGTCTGCCGCCGACCTCCGTCCGCTCCAGGCGCGCTTTGCGTGCCGCTAGACCGGCCTGGATCAGGAAGAGCTCGTGGAAGATCAGACGCCGCATCGCCGCCTGGAGGCGCGCCCGCTGCGTCGGGAAATGAACCTCGTGTATCGCGTCGTGCAGGTTGGACAAGCCATGGCGCACGAGCACGTCGGCGGGCAGAGGGTCGAGGATGCGTCCGGCCGCGTCGAGGGCGCGGTGGATGAGCGTCCGCATCCTCCGCGCCTGTATACCCTTGTTGACGGGGTAGACGGGGACGAAGCGTCCGGCGTGCGGTCCTTCGTCGCCCGCGGGATCATCGACGACCTCGATGTTCTTTGCGACTAGTTGGATGCCGTAGCGGCTCTGGACCTCGCCGGAGGCGACAACCCGCACCTCGGGGAGTAGCTGGTTGAGAAGCCAGCTCCTGCCCCAGACCGTCACGGGGATGTATCCCGTACCGTCGTAGAGTTGCGCCGTAAAGCCTGGGGCGCGTCCCCTGACGGGCTTGCCGACGGGGCGTGTCGAGACCACCGTGCCGAAGATCGTTGCCCTCTCTCCCACGCGCAGCTCGGAGATCCTCTTCACGTTGGAGAGATCCTCATGGCGCGAGGGGTAATGGGAGACCATGTCGGCCAGCGAGGCAATGCCGAGGTCGCCTAGCGCGGCCTCGATCCGCGGCCCGACGCCGGGAAGTTCGGTTACAGGCCTCGAACGAAGATCCGTGAGGGTCGTCCGCGGGGGGAGTACGGTCCCCAGCGCAGCGCCGGCCCTAAAGGTGGGCGACGCCATAGGCCCCGAGGCCGACATGAGACCCGACGACACCACCGATCTCAGCGACGAGCTTCACCTCGACCCCGAGCCGTTCGGCCAGCTCGGAGAGGAGCTCGGGGGCGGCGATGTGCCCGAAGTAGAGCGTGCGTCCGGCCTCCGCAGCAGGCCTGACCTCCTCGACGATGCTCGCCACCTGCCGCTTCCGACCCCGGGTACGTTTGAAAGGAACAATCTCCCCGTCTGCCACCTTCAGCACAGGCCTGACATCGAGGGCGGTGCCGAGGAGGCGCTGCGCCCTTCCTATACGCCCGCTCTTGGCCAGATACTCGAGCGTACCAACGGCGAAGAGCACGTTCGCGCCCCCGATGGCCATCTCCGCGGCGCGTCTGACCTCGTCGAAATCCCCACCCTCGTCGATACAGCGCAGGGCCTCGAGCAGAATCAAACCAGACCCCATCTCAGCGCTCCTGGTGTCGAGCACGTGGACGGGGCGTTCCACCATCCCTGCCGCCTGCAGGGCCGACTCATAGGTGCCGCTGAACTTGCTCGAGAGGGTTAGCACCAGGATGTCGTCGTAGTCGGAGAGCACCTCGTAGGTCTCGACGAAGGCACCCGGGGCTGGCTGCGCCGTCGTCGGGAACACGTCTGAGTCGCGCAGCCGCTCGTAGAACTCCTCGTTGGACATATCCAACTTGTCCGTATACGTCTCGACTTCGCCGAAGTGGAACGTGAGCGGGACCACCCTCACGTCGGGCCGCTCCAGGACACCGGGGGCGAGGCTCGTAGTCGAGTCTGTAACCACCGCCGTAGTCACTCGGCCACCATCTGCAGAGGATATAGCGGCTGTCCGCCGTCCCTCACCTCGACCTCGATGAGGTCGTCGAGATCCCTGATCCCGTCGAGTATCGCCTCGAGCTCGGCGTCGGCAAGTTCCTCGCCCTTCAGTAGGGTAAGAACGTCGGCGCCGGCGCCCACGATCTTCCTCGCGAGCACGAGCGCGGTGTCGCTTGCGCCACTCTCGACGGCTACGAGCTCTCCACCGATGAACCCTATGTATGCCCCCTCGGGGACCTCACGGTCGCCGATGCGGGCATCGCGAACGGAACGTGTAACCTCGGCGACTCGCAGGGAGTCGGAGATCTCACACATCTCCTCGACTACCTCATCAGGCTCGCCGTCAGCGTCGTATCCGACCATCACGGCGAGTCCGGCTGCTATGTTGGTCGTCGGTACGACGTGCGTCCTCGCCTCTACCAGCTCGTCGACCTGCTCTGCTGTTGGGACGATGTTCTTGTTGTTGGGAAGCAGCACGACGGCTGATGCCCCTGCTTTGTCTACCGCCCTGGCGAGGTCGGCTGCGCTCGGGTTCTCGCCTTGACCACCCTCGATCACGACCGCCCCCATCTGCTCGAAGATGGCGCGGTTGCCCTCCCCGCGGCTGGCCGCCACTACACCGAGTCTGGCCACGGGCCGCCCCCCCGGCCCGCGGGAGCGGACCTGTGCCTCCATGTCATCGACCTTCACGCCGGCCAGGCGGCCGAAACCGCCAGCGTAGGAGAGGGCCGCGCCAGGGTCTTGCGTGTGCACGTGGACCTTGAGCACGTCGTCGTCGGCGACCACGAAGACGCTCCTGCCCGAGCCGTAGACATGCTCTCTGAACTCCTCTACATCACCGTCGAAGCCGTCGACGAGGAACTCCGTGCAGTATCCCCAGGCCTCTTCCTGGGCGTGGATCGCCTCCAGGTCGGGCACGTCGTCTTCGACTGCTTCGGGGGCCTCGATCTCCTGCCCGGTAACGCAGGCGTAGAGGCCGTCGAGGACCACCGCAACACCCAACCCCCCGGCATCGACGACCCCGGCCTCGCGCAACACAGCGAGCAGCTCAGGGGTGCGGCGAACCGAATCGTGGGCCGCCAGCCTCCCAGCCCTGGCCACGGAAGGCAGGTCAGCGTCCCCTCCTTCGATCGTCTCTCGGGCCGCAAGGGCCGCATCCTTTATCACGGTGAGCATCGTGCCCTCTACCGGTTCGCGGACGGAGGCGTAGGCCCGCTCCCTCGCGCCGTCGAGCCCGGCGGCGAAGGCCTCGGCGTCCAGGGAGTCTCGGTCTTCGAGCACCTCGCACGCGCCCCGGATCATCTGCGAGAGTATGACCCCGGAGTTTCCCCTCGCACCCATCAGCGCGGCTCTGGCACAGGCCCTGCTCGCCTGCTCGGGGCTATCGTAGGATCTGCCTGTAGTTTCGTTCAACACAGACTCCAGGGTGAGCAGCATGTTCGTGCCGGTGTCCCCGTCTGGTACTGGGTAGACGTTGAGATCGTTGATCCTGGCGACCTGGGCCTTCACTGCCGCGTGGGCCGCCGCAACCATGTGGGCCACCTCTATCGCCATCGCAAGAGATCCTTCATTGCTCCTCTCATGGGGTTTCCGGCAGACCACTCCCCACTGTAGGAAATTGACGACAATCTGGTACAATCACCGCCCGACGTCCGGGTACGGCTTGCGAGTCGCGTTTTCCGGGGTCCCCAAATTCGACCGGTATCCTAGCACAGGAGAAGTTTCGTGGCGAAAGTTTGTTATTCGTGCGGAAAGAAGCCAGACTTCGGCAACGCGCGCAGCCACTCGCTGAGGGCGACGCGCAGGCGCAGAGATCCGAACCTGCAGAAGGTCCGTATCCAGGAAGGGCCGACCATGCGGCGTGAGTGGGTCTGCACCTCATGCCTCAAGGGCTTCAAGGTCAAGAAGGCCTCCGTCGGAGCACGCTCCGGCGTATAAGCTGTCAGCAGGTCAGCACGCTACGCCCTTCGGGCTTCGCTAGTCAGCATTTCAGCCAGTCAGCCCCGTTCGCAGGCGGCTTCGCTTCGTCCCTCCGACGACTCCCGCAGCACGGCTGAGAGGCGCGAGGCGCCGTGCTGAAATGCTGACTAGCTGAAGTGCTTGCAAAAAGGTCATTGACCTTTTTGCAGTTTCGGCATCAGGTCGGCCATCTCCATCGCCGAGACTGCGGCCTCGAAACCCTTGTTGCCCATCTTCGTGCCAGCGCGTTCTATCGCCTGCTCGATAGTCTCCGTGGTGATGACGCCGAAGATCACCGGCACCCCGGTCTCGAGTGCCACGTTCGAGATGCCGCCGGACACCCCGCCGGCGACGTAGTCGAAGTGGGCCGTTGCGCCCCGGATCACAGCCCCCAGGCAAACGATGGCGTCGTAGCGTCCTGAGAGGGCAAGCTCTCTGGCGACGACCGGTATCTCGTAGGAACCTGGCACCCAGACGACGTCAACCGCCCCGGCGTCGCCACCGTGGCGTCGGATCGCCTCGATAGCCCCTTCGAGCAGAGCCTTTACGACGAAGTCGTTGAAACGCGAGGCGACGATCCCGAAGGATCTCCCTTCGGCAGAGAGGTTCCCCTCGATGTGGTTGACTCCGTCCACGTCTCCTCCTAGAACTTCTCGAAGACGTGGTTGAGCTTCTCCCGCTTCGTCTTCAGGTAGCGCTCGTTATGCCCGTTGGGCTCCATCTCGATCGGGACGCGCTCGGTGATCTCCAGCCCGAAGCCCCTGAGCCCGACGACCTTGGTCAGGTTGTTGGTGAGAAGACGAATGCGCTCGAGGTCGAGATCTTTGAGGATTTGGGCCCCTACCCCGTAGTCCCTCAGGTCCGGCGCGAGGCCGAGCTTCTGGTTGGCCTCGACGGTATCCATCCCCTCATCCTGGAGGTGGTAGGCCTTCATCTTGTTCAGGAGCCCGATGCCCCGACCTTCCTGCTGCATGTAGGCGATGACGCCTTCGCCCTCCTCCGCGATGCGCTCCATCGCCGCTTCCAGTTGCTCGCCGCAGTCGCAACGCAATGAGTGCAACGCGTCTCCGGTCAGGCACGCCGAATGGACCCTGACGAGCACGTCATCCTTGCCCTCGGGCTCGCCCATTACGAGCGCAACGTGGGTAAGGTCGTCTATCTCGTTCTCGTAGGCGCGCAGCCTGAACTCTCCGAACGGTGTGGGCAGCCGCGTCTCTACGGCGCACCTGACCTGCGTCTCGAAGGCATGGCGATACTCGATGATCTGGGCAACCGTCACCAGCTTGACGCCGTGCTCCCTGGAAAACCTCTCCAGGTCTGGGACACGGGCCATCGTGCCGTCCTCTTTCATGATCTCGCAGATCACGCCGGCGGGCTTGAACCCGGCCAGCCTGGCGAGGTCGACTGCGGCCTCGGTCTGGCCGGCGCGCTGCAGGACCCCCCCTGGCTTCGCCCGTAAGGGGAATACATGTCCAGGCATCACGAGGTCTTCCGGGCCCGTCGCCTCGTCGACAGCGACTCTGCAGGTGTGGGCCCTGTCGGCAGCGGAGATGCCTGTCGTGATGCCCTCCTTCGCCTCGATCGAGGCCGTGAACGCCGTGCCCATCCTCGAGGCGTTGTGGGTAACCATCTGCGGTATGTCGAGCCGGTCGACGATCTCCTCAGCCATCGGCAGGCAGATCAAACCACGACCGTGGACGGCCATGAAGTTGATGTCGTCTGCGGTTACGAGCTCGGCGGCCATGGTCAGATCGCCCTCGTTCTCACGGTCCTCGTCGTCACAGACGATGACCATCTTGCCCTGCTTGATGTCCTCGACGATGTCCTCTATTGGACTAAAAGGCATCTCCGGTACTCCTCTCGAAGGTTGAAACTCTCTCTACCATTCGCGGCTCCAGCAGCCGCTCTACGTACTTACCTATAACGTCGGCCTCGAGGTTTACCTTGCTCCCCACCCCAAGCTCCCCAAGGTTCGTGTTCGCGCGCGTCTGGGGCAGTATCGAGACCGTGAAGGAGCCCTCCCCGACCGAGACGATCGTCAGGCTTATTCCGTCGACGCAGATGCTGCCCTTCTCGACGCAGTAGCGAAGCACCGCCTCAGGCGCCCGGAACTCCCATATCTCCGCGTCGCCTTCAGGCCCTACCCAGAGCGCCTCGCCAACGCCGTCGACGTGCCCCTGCACGATGTGGCCTCCGAACCTGCTCCCCGCTGACATCGCCCGCTCCAGGTTGACGGGACTCCCCGCAGAGAGGCCGCCGAGTGCCGTGCGCCTCAGCGTCTCGGGCATGGCGAAGAAGGTGAGCGTCGGGCCATCGACCTCGCCGACCGTCAGGCAAGCCCCGTTCACGCAGACGCTGTCGCCGGCGTGCGTGCCCTCGGGCACCCTGCCGGCGGAGATGGTCAGGCGCAGCATCTCACCTCTCTCGAGTGACGAGACGCGCCCTACTTCCTCAACAAGCCCGGTGAACACGTTCCTCCTCTCCGCTGGGGTAGAGCGTCACGGCGACGTCATTCCCGACTTTCCCGACTTCCGAAACCGAGAATTGCAACGACTCAGCCACCTTCGTAGCCCGGAGCGCGCCGATCATGGGCACGCCCTCAGAGCCGAGGAGCTTCGGCGCGTAGAACAGGGTCAGCTTGTCGGCGAGCCCCTTGCGGACAAAGCGCGTCGCGGTCTCGCCGCCTCCCTCGACGAGCAGGCCTTTGATCCCACGTCCGCCCAACTCATCCAAGACATGGAGAAGGTCGAGGCCCTCCTCAGAAGGCGGCGTCGCAACGACCTCGACGCCGAACCTCTCCAACTCTATCTCGCGCCCGTCGAGCGTGGACTCAGAGGCGAAGACGACGACGGGCGCCTCTCCGGCGCTCCTTGCGAGCTTGCTCTCCGGGCTGGTCGTCAAGCGGGGATCTAGGATCACACGGGTGATACGGGGCGACCGCACAGGAAGGTTCCTTGGCGTGAGCATAGGGTCGTCGGTCCGCACGGTGTTCGCGCCGACGAGTACGGCCCCGGCCTCGGCCCTCAGTTCGTGGGCCCGCAGCCTCGCGTCCTCGCCCGTCACCCACCTGCTGTCACCACCGGAAGCGGCGATCCTGCCGTCGAGGGTGGTGGCGAGCTTGAGGTGCACGAACGGCCTTCCGGTTCGCATGTGGTGGAGAAACTGTTCGTTTTGCCGCTCGAAGGCCGGGTCGTCGATTACATCCACCTCGACGCCAGCCTCGCGGAGAATCCCAACGCTCCTGCCCTGCATCCTGGGATCGGGGTCGAGGTGGCCAATGACTACCCGCGAGATGCCAGTCCGCAAGATGGCCTCGACGCACGGCGGCGTTCTGCCGTAATGGTTGCAGGGCTCGAGCGTTACGTAAAGCGTGGCCCCACGCACCGACCCTCCGGCCCTATCGAGGGCTACTATCTCTGCGTGGTCTTCTCCTGCCCTGGAATGCCAGCCCTCGCTTAGCACGCTACCGTCGCGCCCGATAACGGCTCCTACAAGAGGGTTCGGCGCAACCGTGTAACGCCCGCGCTCGGCGAGGCAGCGGGCAAGATCCATCATCGAATCCTGCAGCACGTCTTCCTTTCTCCCATCCGGACTCTGACCGTCGGCGCCGGATTACGGCTCGTCACGAAAGCGAACCTTCACCGGCTCAACCTCCAAGGAGGCTCGCGGGCTCCCCGGCAGAAACGCTAGGCGACCCTGCTGGGCTCACCGCCGGTGCGGGAATTCCACCCGCCCCCGAAAGTTACGCAGCAAGCTATACCACAGAAGGACCACGGCAGCAAGGAACGCCCACGCACTGCGAGGTTCTCCTGCGCTCCCGGTGCGGGTAGAATTATCTGCGGGCAAGGATATGTCTCTGGAGGCAACCCGATGACGCGCTACTATGCACTCGTCCTCGTTCCTGAGGATGTCCCTGAGGACGAAGCGTGCGACGCAGCGTTCGACCTCTTGTCACCCTTCATTCTCACCGATTCGGGACAGCCCGAGGATGCCAAATTCGATTACCTGCTCGATCCCGAGGACATCTCCGTCATCGGCGAGGACGAAGGCGATCGCAACGTCTGGCGGGCGGGCGACATAGCAGACAAACTCGGGCAGCTTCAGGTAGAGGCGATCGTCACCCCAGACGGCCGATGGCATGAGGTCGAGCCGGGCCAGATGTGGGATGACGAAGCGTGGGTCGCAAAGGGGGGTGAAATCCTCCTGCGACAACCTGGATGCCTCGCGCTGCGCCACGTACTGCACACCTAATCCGCTCCACCTTCTTGCAAGACGGGGGCGAAGGCGAGTATCTCAGATAGCACTATTCGCGCCTGGCGCCCTGGCCTGCCTCGATGATCCTGCGCATCTCCGCCGCCGGGTCGCCCTTGAAGACCGCCGAACCGGCGACGAGGACCTGGGCGCCGGCTTCGACCATGAGCGGCGCGGTTTCGGCCGTGATACCGCCATCCACCTCAACGGGGACGTCGACCATCTCCTTGATGCGCCTGACCTTCTCGACCATCTCGGGGATGAAGTCCTGGCCTCCGAAGCCTGGGTTGACGCTCATGACGTTCACGTAGCTCACGTACGGCAGAGCCCACCCTATAGACTCGGGAGGAGTCGTCGGGGTGAGGGCAACGCCGGCCTCGCAGCCGCCGGTCCGAATCAGGTCCAGGGTGCGGTGCAGGTGGGTGACGACCTCGGGTTGGACGGAGATGCTGACGACCCCGGCCTCGATGAAAGATGGGATCAGGTTGTCAGGGTTCGTCACCTGGAGGTGGGCGTCTATGGGAAGGTCGACCGCGGCGGCGAGCGAGGCCGCGACGGCGGGGCCGACCGTCAGGTTAGGGACGAAGTGGTTGTCCATAACGTCGAAGTGCACGAGCTCGGCGCCCCCCCTCTCGGCCCGCCGCACCTCCTCAGCCAGTTCCGCAAAATCGGCCGCGAGAATCGAAGGGGCGCCGACCACCCTATCACCGAGTCTTCCGAAAAATGTCAAGAGACTGCCTCCCAGATCTTATATGTAGAGACGGCCATTCTACAGAAAGGTCACAGGCAAACTCATCGCCCGTACTGGTTTCTGAGGCGATCTACAGAGGTATCGGCCCTCTGCAGGTAGAAACATCTGACCAAAAGCGCGAGGCGGTAGGCGAAACCAACAAGCTGACAAGCTGAAGTGCTGACGAGCTGAAATGCTTCTCTACGGCAGCTTCTGGAGGTCCACAGCGTAAAGGGCGTATCTCTCACTCGGTGTCTCCACAGGAGTGAAGCCGGACAGGCGGTCGAGCGCCCCGGTCAGCTGCGAGTCGTTCGCGACCATCACGTAGTCCACATTGTTGCGCTGCAGGATCTCGACGCCTTCTTGCAGCGTGGTCCCGCTGAAAAAGTCCCGCACGTCCAGCGAGCCCTGGGGCACCTCGATCTGGCCCGACGCCCGCTTCTCCAGCTCGGGGAGGACTCTTAGGACCAATCCTCCCCTGCGGCTGGCCACGTTCGCCTCTGAGGAGTAAGCCGGGATACGGGCGCTCTGGATATCGGGCGCGAGCACGACGACGGGCGAGTGCATCTCGTCGCGGAACCAGGGAAAGATGGGGTCCGACGGGTAGAACCCAGACGAACGGCTCGCCTCACTGTGTGCCTGTATAGACTCCATACCCTGCCGCGCCTGAGGCACGGCCGTGGCCGTAAGGACGACGACCAGTAGGGCCGGCAACGCCCCTGCGAGGAGACGCGCAGGCCCGACACCCTGCACCCACGCCGTCACATAGCCTATGGCAGTCCAAGCGAGCCAGCCAAGCGTAAGCACGGCGACGAGCTGAATGGGCCACGCCAGACGCCAGATCTGGCCCGGGAGCACGACATTGTCACCGAGGAACGTGGTGATCGGGGGTACGTACACGACCACGGTCGTCACGTACATCACGCCGAAGAGCAGTCGTGCGGCCAGGCTCCGCTTTACGCGCCAGAGCAAGAAAGGAAGCCCGATCAAGAAGGCCGTGGCGATCATGGGGTCGAGGAGCACTGAAGGATGCATCATGTACGAGCCGTCGGCAAACTCGAAGATGCGATTCCTCTCGGGGCTGACGAAGATCATGTTCCGCAGCACGTCAGGGTCACCGGAGTTGATATCCGAGTCGGCTAGCGCATTCGACAGCGGCTCATCGGTGAACGCCGAGACGAGGACCGCCGGAACGGCGACGATCGCGACACCGGAGAGGCCCATGGCCGAGATCCTGGCCCAAGCCGCGCGGCTGCGCGGGCCGGCGGCGAGGTGCATAACGGCGAACCCGGCCATAGAGATCCCGATGATCGCCAATCCTATTGGATGCACGGCCATTACGGCGCAACACAGGAAAGCGAAGCCCACGAAATACCGCTTTGCTCCGCCTTCCAGGAACGCGAAAGCGCACGCGAGGGCGAGGGGCAAGAAGAGAAATTTGGCTACCAGTTTGTCCTCGGGCAAGCGCTGGACGAACTCGCCCCCCCACGCTATGCGCGACTGACTCAGGTGGACCATGAAGAACAGCGAGTAGAGGCAACCGGACCACAGCGCAGCCCCCTCGCTCTCTAACAGGATGCGCGCCAGCGCGTAGAAGACCAGGAACGCTACGACCACGAGTGCCGGGTTCAGGTACGAGAAAGCCAGGTCTACGGGGTCGACCCCCGAGACCCTGGCGACAGCGGTCTGCTCCAGCAGCCAGCCGTTGATCCTGGCGCGCGAGAGGCCGACGTCCCCACCGAAGAACGGTTCGACGGAGGCGAGCCTGTCTCCGCCGAGGTACTCCCTGACCCAGGAAAGGTAGATCCAGACGTCGCCGTAGTAGCTGGGGGCTGTGATCCTGGCGATGTACGCCAACGCCGCGACGAGGGCGGCGAAAGGAACCCAGAGCAACCCCCCACGGTCGGAGAGCTCGACCCCGGCCGGCCCGCCAGCCGCCCGCTCGGGGCGAAGCGTCAACACCACGGCGGCCAGCCAGCAGACGGCGACCGTTATGCCACAGGCCCACAGGTAGGCGGCAAGGGTGACCTGTAAGATGAGCATTGGCACTGCCAACAGGGCGAAGAGCCCGACGCTCGTTACGAAAGCCGCCGGCGCGAGCGCGGCACCTGAGAAATACTCCCTGAAGAACCAGCGCACGATCACTACTCCCGGCGTCGAGAACAAGACCAGCGTGGCCAGCAACATGACCCCAGGTACCGACGCGAAGGCGCCCCTGAGCGGCCCGATAACGGTGAATGCCGCGACGACCGCGAGCACGGAGCCGGCCTCGAACCATCGAACGTGGATTCGGCCCTTGTTCACTATCCCTTCCTGCAAGGTCCCTTACGAGCGCGTTTGGCCCGTCGAAGCGGAAGGCTCTACCGGCTTGATCGCCTCGGAGCTACCGAGTATCCGGCCCGAGCTGTCTTTGGCTCTGACGGCGACGTAAGGCTCATTAGTGTTCAGGGTTACAGCGGTCTCGAAGCCCTTGCGGGGAGCGGAGCCTGCGGGCTCGAGCTTGTCGGGACCACCACCGGCGAGCACCTGCCAGGTGTCTACCTCCGTCGCGCCGTTCCAACTGACGTGGAGTGTTACCTCGTCTCCGGCCCCGGATTCGGCCACGACCGCGGGCCGATCCTCTGGCTGGCCTTTCCACGGGAAGCGGAAGGCCCTGTAGGACTCGACCTGTGAAGGGAAGCCGGCATCGAATAGCAGCTTGCCGTCTCGGCTGAACTCGGAGAAGTAGGGCTCGCTTCCCCACCCGACGAACACGTTTCCGTTGGGCAACACCTGCGCGTTGCCCTGCGTAGCCGCGAGTATC
>Ga0136613_10000962_pt1 | contig 14263 bp, 13 predicted proteins | sample AntDrymUQ2722106_2_FD_106649 | JGI IMG/M metagenome (GOLD analysis project Ga0136613, IMG submission 106649) | Polar desert sand microbial communities from Dry Valleys, Antarctica - metaG UQ272 (21.06) | ecosystem: Environmental > Terrestrial > Soil > Desert | place: Antarctica: Dry Valley... | reverse complement strand
GGTCGTGCTCGCGCTCGTCTTCCTGGCCGTGAGTCCCGTGCTACTGCACGCGTCGACGACCGTGAACCCCGACGCCAGTGCCTTCGCCTGCGGAGCGCTCGTGCTCCTCGGCGCCCTCGCGTGGGAGCGAGGGCGATCGCTGTGGATCCTGGGTGCCGCCGCGTTCGCGTGCGCCGCGTTCGACCCGACCAACGTGCTCGCGCTCATGCTCGTGTTGCTCTACTTCGGCTTGCGCGCCTTTCGCCCGTCTTCGAAGGAGACGGCGATCGTCGAGCGCTACTCGCTTCGGTCGGTGGTGCGGCGCTACGAGGAGACCTACGACGAGCTGCTCCGCATCCACGGAAGCCGAAGGCGCCGCCGCCCCCCACCCACCCGCACGGGCCGGTCGGCGCGCTCGAAGAGCTCGAGATCCCCCCGGCTGTCGCCGTAGGCCCACACGAACGCGGGTCGACCGTCGAGCCAGGCGTCGAGTCGGCGTGCCTTCTCGACGCGCCGGACGTTGGCGCCGGCGAGCTCGCCGGTGAGGCGACCGTCGTCGCCGCGTTGAAGCTCGGTCGCGAGCACGGCGTCGAAGCCGAGACGCTCGGCCACCGGCCGCAGGTAGTCGGCCAGCGACGCCGACACGATCACGAGCGCGTGGCCCTGGCGCCGGTGCCACTCGACCCGTTCGAGCGTCTCGGGCCGGAGGTGGCGCGCGACGACGTCCGTCGCGAACTCCTCGGCGCAGCGCCCCAGGGCGTCGGAGTCGGTGCCGGTGAGCAGGCGGCGCATCAGCGCGACCTTGGCCGCGTCGCGGCGCCGGTCCTCGAGCGCTCCTGCGAGCAGCTTGGGCGCGATCCGGGCCAGGGCGGCGGCCAGCCGCCGCGTGCCGACCAGCCGCCGGAGGAACGGGGCCAGGTTGTCCCGCGTCGACAAGGTGCCGTCGAAGTCGAACGCGGCGACGGCCATCACTTTCGCTCGCGGCGCTCCGCCCGTCCGCGCGTCTTCTTCGCTCACAACGGAAGGCGGCGGAACACCGGGCGCGGCAGGTGACGCAGCACCGCCATCACCCATCGGAGCGTCGGTGGCGCCCAGACGGTGTGTGACCCGCGTGCGAGACCACCGACGATGGCGGCCGCCACCGCCTCGGGGGTGGTGGCGAGCGGCGCGGGCGGGAGCCCGTCGGTCATCTTCGTGTGGACGAACCCGGGCCGCACCACCATGACCTGCACCCCCGACCCCGCCAGGCTGTCGCCCAGGCCCTGGAAGAAGGCGTCGAGGCCGGCTTTGGCCGAGCCGTAGACGAAGTTGGAGCGGCGGGCGCGCTCGCCCGCGACCGACGACAGGGCAACCACAGTGCCGTGGCCCTGCGCCCGCAGCCGCTGCGCCACCGGCACCGCCACCGACACGGCTCCGAGGTAGTTGACCCGCGCCACCTCGAGCGCGGCCGCGGCATCGCGCTCGGCGGTTCCCTGGTCGCCGAGGACGCCGAAGGCGACGAGCACGAGGTCGAAGTCGCCGTAGCGATCGAAGGCGTCGTTCACGAACGCCTCGTGCGTGTCGGTGTCGGTGGCGTCGAACGCGACGACGGCAACCGTCGTCGCCCCGAGCGCCTCGAGTTCTTTCTTCGTCGTCTCCAACGAGTCGGGGTTTCGCGCCGCCAGGACCAGGGTGCGGGCGCGGCGGCCGACGAGCTCGCGGCAGGTGGCCGTGGCGATATCGGAGCCGCCGCCCAACACCAACACCGACTGCACCGCGCCGAGGGAATCCTTCACGAGGTGATCCCCAATCGCCGGGAGAGGTCGGACTGGAGGACACCCGAGGGGTCGACCCGCTCCCGTACCTCCCGCAGCCGGTCGAGCTCGGGGTACATCACCGGCACCAGCTCCGGTCGGAGGCGGGAGTCCTTGGCCAGGTAGACCCGGCCTCCGGCCGCGACGACGAGGTCGTCGAGGTCGTCGAGGAGCGCGGCCAGGCCGGTGACGGTGGCGGGGATGTCGAGCGTGAGCGTCCAGCCCGGGGTCGGGAACGAGAGTGGCCCCGGGTTGCCGGCGCCGAAGCGCTTGAGCACAGGAACGAACGACACGCACCCAGCCTCCGTGACACGCTCGATCGTGCGGCGCACGGTCTCGTGCGCGTCGTCGGGGACCACGTACTGGTACTGCACGAATCCCCGGCTGCCGTACAGCCGGTTCCAGCCCGCGATCCCGTCGAGGGGATGGAAGAAGGGCCCGATCGGCTCGAGCCGGGAGTGTCGCGCGCTCGGTGCCCGCCGGTAGAACACTTCGTTGAAGGCCCGCACGGTCAGGGTGTTCAGCAGCCGGTTTGGCGCCCACGGTGGCGCCACTAGCCGGGTGTGAGGATCGAAACGCAGGGGCGCGCGCTGGGCTCGTGGCGGCAGGGCGTCCAGCGGGGCATGGTCGCCCCGCATGAGGACCGAGCGGCCCAGCGACGCGCCGGTCGCCACGGTGTCGACCCATGCCACCGAGTAGCGGTAGTCCTCGTCACCCGATCGCATTCGGGCCATGACGTCGTCGAGGTCACGGGCCCGCTCCGTGTCGACCGCGACGAGCGATGTCTCGATACGCAGGAGCCGGAGCGTCACCTCCGTGACGACGCCGGTCAGGCCCATCGCGCCCGCCGTCGTCCAGAAGAGATCGGGATCGCCCGCAGGCGTCACGTCGAAGACGCCCTTGGGTGTATGGAGCCTCATCGATTCGACGTGATTGGCGAAGCTGCCGTCGACGTGATGGTTCTTGCCGTGGATGTCAGCGGCGAAGGCGCCACCGACTGTCACGTAGCGGGTCCCCGGGCTGACCGGCACGAACCATCCACGCGGCACGAGCATGCGCATCAGCGAGTCGAGGCTCGCGCCCGCCTGCACCCTGACGACGCCCCGTGATTGATCGAGCTCGAGCACGCGTCCGAGCCGGGTCGTGTCGACAACCGCTCCGCCCGCGTTCTGGGCCGCATCCCCGTAGCTGCGGCCGAGGCCGCGCGGGATCGTGCCCCGCTGGGTTGCGTCCGCGAACACGTCGTCGACGTCCTCGGCGTAGTCGGGGGTCGTCACGGTCGCGGCTGTCGGTGCGGTGCGACCCCAGCCGGTCAGCAGCCGCGGCTCGGTGGCGTCGTCCATCAGACGTGGACGCCGATCGCGAAGCTGACGATCCACATGAGCCCGAACAGCTGGAGCACCCGGTCGCCGAGCACGATCTCCTCGGGTGCGCCCCCATCGCCCTGGTCGATGACCAGCGCGTAGCGCAGGATGGCGGCGACGAACGGCACGATCGAGAGGCGGAACCAGAAGACGTCGCCCACCGCGGCTGCGTTCTCGAACGCCCAGAGGCAGTAGGCGGTGATCGCCACGCCGGAGCTCACAGCGCGCACGTAGTTGAGGTACGCGGCGGAGTACTCGCCCAGGGTCGTCCGGTGCCCGGCGGACGCGTCACCCAGCGCGACCTGCTCGGCGTGACGCTTGCCGGTGACGATGAAGAGCGAGCCGGCGCCGGCGACGATGAGGAACCAGTCGGAGAGCGGGACGTCGGTGGCGATGCCGCCCGCGATCGCGCGCAGGACGAACCCGGCCGCGACGGCGCCGAGGTCGACGACCGCCTCGTGCTTGAGCCACAGGCTGTACGAAACGGTGGTGGCTACGTAACCGCCGACGACGAGGGCGAGCTTGCCGCCGTTGAAGGGCAGCGACAGCGCGAGCGCGGCTGCGATCAGTACCCCCGCGACGACCTCGGCCATGCGCACGCTGACGAGGCCGGCCGCGATCGGCCGGTTGCGCTTGACGGGGTGCTGCCGATCGGCGTCGGCGTCCAACGCGTCGTTGAGGAAGTAGGTGCCGCTCGCGGCCAGGCAGAAGGCGACGAAGGCCGCGATCGTACGGGCGAGCTGGTCGGGCTCGCCCAGGACTCCGGCGGCGGCCGGCGCCGCGAACACGAGCATGTTCTTCGCCCACTGCTTGGGGCGCGCGGTGCGCACGAGGCTGCGCAGCAGCGTCGGAGGACGAGGGCGCTCGACGTCGCCGGGTGGGGACGCGGCCGGTGGCCGCTCAGGCACCGCGGACATGGATGAAAGCGTATCGGAGGGTCGCACGTAGACTCGGTGCGGGATGCCGAAGGTCTACACGCGCACGGGTGACGACGGTTCGACGAGGCTCCTCTACGGCGGACGCGTCGGGAAGGACACACCCGGCCCCGCCTCGTACGGTGCGGTCGACGAAGCTGTGTCCGCGCTCGGGCTTGCCCGCGCCGAAGCCGAGCGCGGCTCTGAGCTCGACGAGTTGCTCATCCGGCTCGAGCGAGAGCTCTTCGTCGTCGGCGCCGAGCTCGCGACGACCCCCGACGAGCGCAGCAAGCTCGCGCCCGGCGTCTCGCTCGTGACGGCGGAGATGGTGACCGCGCTCGAACCTGTCATCGACGACGTGACGACCCGCTTCGAACCACCCCGGGAGTTCGTGCTTCCCGGTGAGAACCGGACTGCCGCCGCCCTCGACGTCGCCCGCACGGTCGTGCGCCGGGCCGAACGCGAAGCGGTGACCGCGGCGCGCGAGGGCTGGCTCGACGGGAGCCAGGTCGTCCCCTACCTCAATCGTCTCGCCGACCTCGTCTACACCCTTGCCCGCTGGCAGGAGGGCGGGTACCGCCCCGTCCGTGTCCACGACGAGCGCCCCGCCTAGCTTCCCGGAGGAACCGTGTCCCTGAGCTTTCGCGCCGTATCGACCCCCGCCGACCGGGTGGACGCCGATCTCCTTGCGGTCCCCGTCGGGGAGGGCGCGACGCTCGGGCCGGGCGCCGACGTGATCGACGACGCGCTCGATGGCGGCCTGCGCGCATTCATGGAGAAGACCGGCGTCGAGGGGAAGGAGGGCCAGTCGCTGGTCGTCCCGACCCGGGGACGCACTCGCGCCCCCGCGGCAGTCGTTGTCGGCGTCGGGTCGTTCGAGGAGCTCTCGGCCGACGGTTTGCGGCGGGCGGCGGCGGTGGTGGCGCGCAAGGCGAAGAGGGCGAAGTCGGTCGCGACGACGCTGGTCGAGCTGGCCGATCGGGCCGGGCTCGAGCGTGCCGGTGCCGCGCAGGCGGTGGCCGAGGGCCTGAGCCTCGGGTCGTACGAGTTCGTGAGGTACAAGGGGGGCGAGAACGGCAGTCGGCTCGACCGGGTCCTCGTCATCGGCAAGGGTGGCGCGCGTGTCAAGGCTGCCCTCGATCGGGGCGCGACCGTCGCGGCCGCGGTCGCGTGGGCGCGCGACATCGTCAACGAGCCTTCCGGAAACAAGTCACCAGCTGCCTTCGCCGACGCGACCAAGAAGCTGTTGCGGGGCACGGGCGTGACCGTCAAAGTGCTCGCCGGCGCGCAGCTCGAGGCCGAGAAGCTCGGTGGCGTGCTCGGTGTCGGCCAAGGATCGGCCAACCCACCCCGGTTCGTGAAGCTCACCTACAGCCCCGAGGGTGCGAAGCGCACCCTCGCGTTGGTGGGCAAGGGCGTCGTGTTCGACTCCGGGGGTCTCTCGCTCAAGACGTCGAGCGGGATGGAGACCATGAAGACCGATATGTCGGGCGCGGCGGCGGTGATCGCGGCGATGTCGGTGCTCCAGGACGCCGGCGTCGAAACCAGAGTCGTCGGTTACGTGCCCATGGTCGAGAACATGCCGAGCGGCTCGGCGATCCGGCCCGGCGACGTGTTGACCATCCGCAACGGCAAGACCGTCGAGGTGCTCAACACCGACGCCGAAGGTCGCCTGATCCTCGCCGACGCGCTCTCGCTCGCAGCCGAGGACGAGCCCGACGCGGTCGTCGACCTCGCCACCCTGACGGGGGCGTGCATGGTGGCGCTGGGCGACAAGGTCGCGGGCCTGATGGGCAACGACGAGGCGTGGGTGGGGCAGGTGCAGGCGGCCGCCGACCGGGTGGGCGAGGCCGTGTGGCCATTGCCCCTCCCGTCCGACTATCGCAAGCTGCTCGACTCGGAGGTCGCCGATCTCCGCAACATCAGCACCGGCAACTACGGCGGCGCTCTCACCGCCGGCCTGTTCCTGCGCGAGTTCGCCGGCGACGTCCCCTGGGCCCACCTCGACATCGCCGGCCCCGCGCGAGCCAGCGCCGACGACGGCTACGTCGTGAAAGGCGGGACCGGCTTCGGGGTGCGCACGCTCGTCGACCTCGCGGCGAGCTTCGACGCGCCGAAGAAGGCGAAGAAGAAGAAGTAGCGGACGCTACGAGGCCGGCGCCGCGACCGGGTGGGGCAGGCAGAGGTCGTCGTACTCGGCGATCTGGATCGGCGGCGCGTTCTCGCCGCAGGCGGGGCAGGTCGGGTCGCGCCGCACCTTGAACGTGCGGAAGCTCTGCTCGAGGGCGTCGTAGGCGAGGAGCCGGCCGACGAGCGGGTCGCCCAGGTCGAGCACGAGCTTGATCGCCTCGAGCGCCTGGATCGAGCCGATGATGCCGGGCAGCACCCCGAGCACGCCCGCCTCGGCGCAGTTGGGTGCGAGCTCGACCGGCGGCGGCTCGGGGAGGAGGCAGCGGTAGCAGGGCCCGTTGTAGGGGTCGAACACCGTCACCTGCCCCTCGAACCGAAAGATCGAGCCGTGCACCACCGGGATGCGCTTCAGCAGCGAGGCGTCGTTGAGGAGGTAGCGGGTCGGGAAGTTGTCGGTGCCGTCGACGATGACGTCGTAGCCGTCGATGATGTCGAGCACGTTGTCGGCGCCGAAGCGCACGTCGTAGGTCACGACGTCGACGTCGGGGTTGAGCTGTGTCAGCGTCTTCTTCGCCGAATCGACCTTGCGCTCGCCGATCCGATCGACGTTGTGGAGGACCTGACGTTGGAGGTTGGACGTATCGACCACGTCCATGTCGACGATGCCGAGCGTGCCCACGCCCGCGGCCGCCAGGTACAGCGCGGCGGGGGAGCCGAGTCCACCGGCGCCGAGGAGGAGGACCTTGCTCCCGAGCAGCTTCTGCTGACCGGCTTCGCCGATCTCCGGCAGGAGGATGTGGCGGTGGTAGCGACCGCGTTGCTCGGGGTCGAGCACTGTGGGCGTGACCCACGGTCGGCCCTCGTTCTTCCACTGGCCGAAGCCGCCCTTGAGCGAGACGACGTTGGAGTAGCCGAGATCCCCGAGTGTCTTGGCGGCGAATGCCGAACGCGCTCCGCCCGCGCAGTACACGATGATCGGGGTGTCGCGGGCGGGGACCTTGGTCTCGACCTGGCTCTCGAGGAAGCCGCGGGGGATGTGGAGCGCGTTCGGGATGATGCCCTGCTCGACCTCGTCCTGCTCGCGCACGTCGAGCAGCGTCGCCTCGCCCAGGACCGGCTCGACGTCGGCCGGGTCGGCCTCCCGGACCTCTTGCTTGGTGGCGGCGAGGAGCTCGCGGAACGTGACCATACCCATGAAATGCTACCCGAGGGGTCGGGTATTCCCAACCTTGGTCGCACGGCGGGCCCGCCCGCAGGGCGGTCTGCGAGACAATGAGACAAGGCAGGAAGCAGGAGAGAAGGAAGACGGAGAGGGGAATCGAGGGGATGGACGTGGTCGGGATCGACATCGGCGGGACCGGCATCAAGGGTGCCCCGGTCGACGTCGCCCGCGGTGTCCTGACCGCCGACCGGCTCCGGCTGCTGACCCCGAAGCCGGCCGTCCCCGAGGCGGTGGCCAAGGTCGTAGCCGAGGTGGTCGGGCACTTCCCGGGGACCGACCCGGTGGGCGCCACCTTCCCGGCCGTGATCCGCGCCGGGCAGGCCCGGACCGCCGCCAATGTCGATCAGAGCTGGATCGGTGAGGACGTCGCGGCCCGGCTCGGCGATGCCGCCGGTCGGTCGTTCGTCGTGCTCAACGACGCCGACGCCGCCGGCCTGGCGGAGATGCGCTTCGGAGCGGGCCAGGGTCGCGGCGGGGTGGTGGTGATGGTCACGCTCGGAACGGGCATCGGGACGGCTGTGTTCGTCGACGAGAAGTTGGTGCCGAACACCGAGCTCGGACACGTCGAGATCCGCGGGCGCGAGGCGGAGAAGCGGGCGTCCGAGTTGGTTCGCGAACGCAAGAAGCTCAGCTGGCCCAAGTGGGGGAGGCGGGTCGACGAGTACCTCCGTCATCTCGACATGCTGCTGTCGCCCGACCTGTTCATCGTGGGCGGCGGCATCAGCAAGAAGGCGGGCAAGTTCTTCCCCTACCTCCACACCAAGGCCGAGATCGTGCCCGCGCAGCTCCTGAACGAGGCGGGGATCGTCGGCGCCGCAGTGGCGGCGGCCGAGGCGAAGAAGAAGTAGCGAGGGTCAGACCGCGTCGACGAGCGTGGGGAGCACGTCGCCGAGCTGGTCGCGCACCACGGCGCTCGCGTAGCGGTCGAACGGCGTTTCCTGCGCGTTCATCACCACGAGCCGCGCGTCGGCCTGGAGCGCGATCTCGGGCAGCCCGGCGGCGGGGTACACGCCGAGGGACGAGCCGAGCGCGAGGAACAGGTCGGATTCGGCCGCGGCGCGCTGCGAGCGCTCGAGGTCGTCGACCACCAGGTTCTCGCCGAACGAGATCGTCGCCGACTTCAGGATCCCACCGCACCCGAGGCACGGAGGATCCGCTTCACCGGCGCGAACACGCTCGAGGGTCTCGCCCATCGGCCCCCGCCAGTTGCACTGCATGCACTTGACCGCGTGGACGGTGCCGTGGATCTCGACCACGATCTCGGGCGGGGTCCCGGCGGCCTGGTGGAGCCCGTCGATGTTCTGAGTCACGAGGGTGTGCAACGCCGCCCGTTCCGAGAGCGTGGCCAAGGCCCGGTGGCCGGCGTTCGGCGCCGCGGTCCAGATCGAGTTCTCGAGGCGGTTCTTCCAGGCCCGGACGCGGACTTCGGGATCGGAGAGGTAGTACTGGAGCGTCGCGGTCTTCTCGGCTTCAGGATTCTTGGTCCACACGCCCTGCGGCCCCCGGAAGTCGGGGATGCCCGACTCGGTCGAGATACCGGCCCCGGTGAGCACGACGATGCGTTCGGCGTCGCGTACCCACCCCGCGATGGTCTCGAGGTCGTCGGTCATCGAGCCGAGATTACGACTCGAGGCTCAGGGGTCCGGCTTCCGGACCCTCAGGCCTCGAGATTGAGTGCTTCGCGCACAGCAGCCGCCACCGACTCGGCATCGCGAGTCAGGTCGGCCCACGTGAACCGCAGCGTGCGCCATCCGGCGAGGGTTGCCAGGTTGTCACGCTTGCGGTCGACGGCGAAGTCACGCTGGCGGGTGTGCCAACGTCGGCTGTCCGCCTCGATGATGAGGCGCGCCTCGGGGTAGGCCGCGTCGACTCGCGCCTCGCCCGGGAGGCGACCAGGGAAGGGGTACTGGAGACGCGGACGCGGCAGTCCTGCGTCACGGAGCACCCGGAGCAGCAGCCGCTCGAGCGTGCTCGACGGTGGCACGTAGCCCGGGAGGTGCGCCGTCACCAGGGAACGCATCGTCCGCATTCCCGGCTTGCCGGGGCGAGCAACTGCGTCGAAGCAGACACCGATCTCCTCGATCTCGACCGCTCCCGCGGCCAGCGCATCCGCCATCGCGTAGGCGACGCGTCCCCGCCGGCAGACCGCAGCGACGTCGATGAACGTCCGGGCGACCGTCGTCACCGGGATGCTGCCGACCACGGTCACGTGCGCCGGGAGCAGGTCGTCGAGCTGATGAACCGTCGCTCCCGTGCGCTGACGTCCGGCCCCGTGCCGAATCGTTACAACCACTGGCCCCGGCCGAAACGTTGAGAGCCGGTGGAGCGCGGCGGCCGACTCGTGCGAGACGAACGCCGGGCCCGACGTCGCGAGGACGGCGACCATGAGGGACGTCTTCCAGGACTCCGGATAGTCACGGAGGCGGTAGACGCCCTCTCTCCGTCGGATCCACGCGTCTGCGGCGACGCGCCGTCGAAGCAGACTCCGCGACGCGCCGGATTCAATCGCTTGACGCCGGGAGAACACTCCGAACTGACGGTGTGCCAGAGCGGCCATTGCCATGTCGATTGCGCGATCGGTCATCTCGTCACACCCGAGGCTCAGGGGTCCGGATTCCGGACCCTGGGGCCTCGAGCTCGGCGGTGTCAGCCGGCGCGGTCCGCGAGGGCGGCTTCCAATGCCTCACGGTGGCGCTCGTACGCCCAGCGCGCGCTCTCGTGGCAGATCGACGGGTGGAAGCCGGTGGCGTGCAACACACGCTCGACGTGGTCGGGGTCGTCACCCTGCTCGAGCAGCGTGAACGCCACCCGCCGCGACCGGCGGCGCGCCTCGGCGAGCGGCGTCTCCTCGAGCCGGGCCTCGGCCCACTCCGCGTGGGCGACCTGGAGCTCGAGGGGCAGCCGGCGTACATGGCGGGGACTGACCGGGGGCAGGTTTCGGCGCACCGCGACCGTGCCCCGGCCGTCGTCGCACGCGAGGTCGAACTGGGCCAGCCGGGTGAGCGAGCGCACGAGCGGCGAGCTGTTCCCCTCGCGGTGCCCGAGCCCGAGCGCCTGCGAGGCGTCGGCGACGGCCAGCTCGACGCCGCCGGGCTGCTCATCGAAGCGGTGGGCGAGATGGCGGAGCAGGAGCAGGGCGGTGGGCCCGAGCGTCGGGAGCCAGAACCGCTCGACGTACACCGATCGCGGGTCGTGGCCGATGGTGTCGAGCATCGGGTCGGGCCAGGGCTGGATGGTGAGGGTGGCGGGCATGGTTCCCTCCGCAGGGCTCGCTCGGCGGGGGGAAGTGATCTGGCTACTTGAAGAAGAGTATCAAGTAGTGACTGACCCAGTCAAGCCGGCCCGAGGGCGTCGAGCAGCCGGCGAGCGGCGGCGGTGGGGCTCAACCGGCCCGCCGCTACCGACTGCTCCAGGCCGGCGGCGAGGGCGGCGGTGGACTCGTCGCCGCGCGCCGACTCCAGCAGGGTCTCGGACACTTCCGCCCACATCCACTCGCAGGCCTGGCCGGCGCGGCGCCGTTCGAACCCGCCGTCGGTCGCGAGCACGTCGCGGAACTCCTCGACTACCCGCCACAGCTCTTCGATCCCTCGCCCTTCGAGCGCGGACACGAGCAGGACCCGCGCCTCCCACTCCCGCGTCCGGGGTCGGACGAGCCGGAGCGCGCTCGCGTAGGCGGCCGCCACCGTCTTGGCCTCGGCGGCGAGGTCGCCGTCGGCCTTGTTGACCACCACCAGGTCGGCGAGCTCGATCACGCCCCGCTTGATGCCCTGGAGCTCGTCGCCGGCTCCCGGCGCGAGCACGAGCACGAACAGGTCGACCATGCCCGCGACCGCGACCTCCGACTGGCCCACCCCCACCGTTTCGACCAGCACCACGTCGAACCCGGCCGCCTCGCACAGCAGCATTGCCTCGCGGGTCCGCCGGGCGACGCCGCCGAGCGTGCCGCCGGTCGGGGAGGGCCGCACGAATGCCGACTTTCGCCGCGTCAGCTCGCCCATGCGCGTCTTGTCACCGAGGATCGAGCCGCCGGTGCGGGTGCTCGACGGATCGACGGCCAGCACCGCGACCCGATGCCTGTGGTCGGTCAGGTGGAGCCCGAGCGCTTCGATGAAGGTCGACTTCCCTGCGCCCGGCGTTCCCGAGATTCCGATACGGGTCGCGCCCCCGGTCGCGGGCATCACTTCGTCGAGCAGCGCGCCCGCCTCGGCCCGGTGATCGGGGCGGGTCGATTCGACCAGCGTGATCGCCCGGGCCAGCGCCCGCCGATCACCCCCCTGCACCTGTTGGGCGAGCTCGCTCACCCCCGGCGGCGCAGCAGGTCGAGGATCTCGGCGGCGGCCTGCGGGATGTTCGTCCCCGGCCCGTACACCGCGCTCACACCGGCCTCGAGGAGGAAGTCGTAGTCGTGGGGCGGGATCACGCCGCCGCACACGACGAGCACGTCGTCGCCACCCTGCTTGCGCAGCTCGGCGAGCAGTTCCGGCACCAGCGTCTTGTGCCCGGCGGCCTGACTCGAGACGCCGACGACGTGCACGTCGTTCTCGATCGCGTCGCGGGCCGCCTCCTCCGGAGTCTGGAACAGCGGCCCGACGTCGACGTCGAACCCGATGTCGGCGAACGCGGTGGCGATGACCTTGGCGCCCCGGTCGTGGCCGTCCTGGCCGAGCTTGACGACGAGCATGCGGGGCCGGCGCCCTTCCTCTCGGGCGAAGGCCTCGACTTCGGCCCGGATCCGCGCGTAGCCCTCGTCGTCCTCGTAGGCGGAGCCGTACACGCCGCTGATGCTACGGACCGTCGCCCGATGACGCGAGAACACCTGCTCCATCGCGTCGGAGATCTCACCCACGGTCGCCCGGGCCCGGGTGGCCTCGATGGCGAGCTCGAGCAGGTTGCCGTCGCCGGCAGCACCGTCGGTGAGGCGGCGGAGGGCGTCCCGGCAGCGGGCCTCGTCGCGGTCGGCGCGCACCCGCTCGAGCCGCTCGATCTGGCGCTGGCGGACCTCGGTGTTGTCGACGTCGCGCAGATCGAAGTCGTGGTCCTCCTCGGAGGGGACGTACTTGTTGACGCCGACGACGACCTCCTTGCCCTGGTCGACCCGGGCCTGGCGCCGGGCCGCGCTCTCCTCGATCCGCAGCTTCGGCATGCCCGACTCCACCGCTTTGGTCATGCCGCCGAGCTCCTCGACCTCCTCGACGAGCTTCCACGCCTCGGCCGCGAGCGAGTGGGTCAACGCCTCGACGTAGTAGCTGCCGCCGAGCGGGTCGACGACGTGGGGGATGCCGGTCTCCTCGGCCAGGATGAGCTGGGTGTTGCGGGCGACCCGCGCCGAGAGGTCGGTGGGGAGCGCCAGCGCTTCGTCGAACGAGTTGGTGTGGAGGCTCTGGGTGCCACCGAGCACCGCCGCCAGCGCCTCGTAGGCGGTGCGCACGATGTTGTTGTACGGGTCCTGCTCGGTCAGCGACACGCCCGATGTCTGGCAGTGCGTGCGCAGCATCAGGGAGCCCGGCTTCTTGGGCTCGAACTGCCGCATCACCCGGGCCCAGAGCAGCCGGGCGGCGCGCAGCTTGGCCACCTCCATGAAGAAGTTCATCCCGATGGCGAAGAAGAACGACAGCCGGCCGGCGAAGGTGTCGACGTCGAGGCCGCGGCCGGTGGCGGTCCGCACGTACTCGAGCCCGTCGGCGATGGTGAAGCCGAGCTCCTGGACCGCGGTCGCGCCCGCCTCCTGCATGTGGTAGCCGGAGATCGAGATCGAGTTGAACTTCGGCATCTGCTTCGCGGTGAACTCGATGATGTCGGCCACGATCCGCATGCTCGGTTCGGGCGGATAGATGTAGGTGTTGCGGACCATGAACTCCTTGAGGATGTCGTTCTGGATCGTCCCCGTGAGTTGGTGGTGGGGGACGCCTTGCTCCTCGCCCGCCACGATGTAGCCCGCCAGCACCGGGAGCACGGCGCCGTTCATCGTCATCGACACGGTCATCTTGTCGAGGGGGATGCCGTCGAAGAGGACCTTCATGTCCTCGACCGAGTCGATGGCGACCCCGGCCTTGCCCACGTCGCCGACGACGCGGTGATGGTCGCTGTCGTAGCCCCGGTGGGTGGCGAGGTCGAACGCCACCGAGAGGCCCATCTGGCCCGCGCTCAGGTTGCGCCGGTAGAACGCGTTCGACTCCTCGGCGGTGGAGAAGCCGGCGTACTGGCGGATGGTCCAGGGCCGGTTGGCGTACATCGTCGCCCGGATGCCCCGCAGGAACGGGGCGAAGCCGGGCAGGGTGTCGACGGTCTCGAGGCCCTCGAGGTCGGCCGCGGTGTGCAGCGGCTTCACCGGGATGCCCTCGGGCGTCTCCCAGGTGAGCCGGTCGGTGGCTCCGGCCTCCTGCTCGGCCAGCGCTCGCCACTCGTCGAGCGAGTGGCCGGGGAAGTCGTCGCCGGGGAAGCGGCCGGAGGGCTCGCGCGTGTCGCCCATGTGCCGGTTCAGGGTACCGGCGCTCTCCCCATCGCCTCGGTTTGGAGCTAACTCGCCTTGGAGAGACGCGTCTCCGGCCCGGCGGGCGGGTCGGGTGGGTCGGCCTGGGCCAGGGCGGCCCGGGCCTGGGCGACCCCCCGGCGCCCCACGTTGCGGGCGCGGGGGTCGAGCCTCCAGTCGGGCCAGCGCACGGCCCGGCGGGCGGCCCGGGCGCCGGAACGGGCGGGCGTCTCGACCAGTCGTAGTTGCGTGCTCACACCAGGAGTATCGCCGGGGGGTGTGACAGTTATTCCGGCCGGGCGTGCTCGCCGCTGACGTCGACCCGCTCGACGAGGTGCTCGCCGGCTTCGAGGTCGTCGGCGCGCTTCCCTCCTGACGCTCTCGCTCGCGGG
>Ga0136613_10000960_pt1 | contig 14279 bp, 6 predicted proteins | sample AntDrymUQ2722106_2_FD_106649 | JGI IMG/M metagenome (GOLD analysis project Ga0136613, IMG submission 106649) | Polar desert sand microbial communities from Dry Valleys, Antarctica - metaG UQ272 (21.06) | ecosystem: Environmental > Terrestrial > Soil > Desert | place: Antarctica: Dry Valley... | reverse complement strand
GGCGTTGGAGGCGGCCGCCGGGGGGTGGACCCGCGGTTTCCAGATCGCGCCCTTCCTCGCCTTCTTCGTCGGCTTCGCGGTCAAGATCCCGGTGTTCCCGCTGCACGGCTGGCTGCCGCTGGCGCACGTGCAGGCGCCAACGCCGGTAAGCATCATGCTGTCTGGCGTCCTGCTCAAGCTCGGCGCCTATGGCCTGTTGCGCGTCGCCGACACACTGCCGATGGGCCTGGAGGCGTTGCTGCCCGGTCTGTTCGTCCTGGCGCTGATTAACATCCTCTACGGTGCCTTCCTCGCGTTCCGCCAGACCGACCTCAAGGCGATCGTCGCGTTCTCCTCGATCAGTCATATGGGGTTTGTGCTGCTGGGCATCGCGGCGATGAACGTGACGGGCGTGTCCGGGGCGGTGTTCATGATGCTGGCCCACGGCATCATCACGGGCGGGCTATTCCTCCTCGTCGGCATCATCTACGAGCGGACCAACACGATGGACCTCGCTCAGCTGTCCGGCCTGTCCGGACAGGTGCCGGTGTACACCAGCCTTACCGTGCTGGGCCTGCTGGCGTCGATGGGCCTGCCCGGCCTGGCGCAGTTCGTCAGCGAGTTCCAGACGCTGATCGGCGCGTTCGAGCGCTGGGGCCTGTTCGTGCTGTTCGCAAGCCTGGGCATCCTCGTGACCGCCACCTTCACGCTGCGGGTCATCGCCGCGATGTTCACCGGCGAGCTCGACGCCCGCTGGAAGGGGATGAGCGACCTCGGCGCCCGCGAACTGGCGGCGACGGTTCCGCTGGCGATACTCACGGTGGTGCTGGGCTTATTCCCGAGCCTGGCGCTCAGCCTGACCGACGCGACGGTTCGCGCGATGACCGCGCTCAGCGATTGATCATGTACCGATGACGACGACCACGCCTGGAGCCACGGCGGCGGCCCACACTGCCCACGGTGCGCACTTCGCCCACGAGCTCGAGCACTGGGGCCACCTGCTGCCCGGCCAGGGCCCGATGACGACGTTCGTCCACCACAACACTCTGCACGGGCTGCAGCACGAGCCGTTCGAGCGCGCGGTGGCCGAGGCCGAGCGGCTGCTCGGCGGCCGCGCCTACGAGCCTGTCGAGCGGGGACGCGCCCGCTACCGGGCGGGCCGCATCACCGACGCGGACCTCGACGCGGTGTTCGCGACGCGCCCCGAGCTGGGTCCCGCCGAGGTGCTCGGTACGGTCGGCGGTCACACCGTCTCGGACGCCGAGGTCCGCAGGCTGCACCTGTTGTCTGGCGCGACGTCGATAGATCCCGCCGTGCTGCGCGATGCGATGACGTCGGGTGACGCCGGCCGCCGCATCGCCGAGGACGTCTCCCAAGCCGCCCGCGAGCGGCTGCTCAGCCGCTCGCAACGGGAGCTCGCCGCCGGGATCGAACGCATCGGAGCAGGCCAGCCGGCCGGCGCTGAGGCAAGTTGGACGCTGGTGGACTGGATCGGTGCGTTGCTGGGCCTGGATGCACCAGCCGCTGTGCTCAGCGACGTCGCGGCGAATCTGGCGGCCGGCGCGACCACGCCGGGTGTGCCCGTTACGCGGCTCCTGCGCAGGCTCGGCATCCCTGCCAAGCGGCAGGACGCCTATCTCGCGGCGGTCGACGCCCACTGCGCCGGCGTGCCACTGGCAAGCCAGGACCCAGAGCACACCCGCAGGCTGTGGCTCGAGGCCGAGATCCGCGTCGTCCGCGGCCTAGCACGCCGCCACTTCGGCGTGCCAGGCACCTTCGACGCGCTCGAGGCCAACTGCACCCGCGACCTGGAGGGGTACGCGGTCAAGGCCCTCTGGCACGCGTGCCTCGCCGCGTTCGGCCTCGCCGATGCGTACGGACTGACGGACCCCGTGACCCTGGCGGAGCGAGACCCGGATGCGGTCGCTGAGCGCGTCGCCGAGCGTTTCGCGGACATCGAGCGTGGGGGTGGCCTAGCGGTGCCGCTGCGCCGCGAGCTGCGCTCGGCCGTGCGCGCCGCTGCCGGTGAGGCGCTCGACCGCCTGCGTGACCGCGCCAGCGCCGCAGGCGATCCTGCCGCTGCCGAACCCGCACCGCGCGAGGCGGCGTTCGCCGCGTGGTTCGTCCTGGCGGACAGCGACGTTGGCGGATTGTCACGCCAGGGCGCAGATGCGCTCTACGACCTCGTGCGCCAGCACGCCGGTGCTGTGGCAGACCAGCCCGCCGGCGCTGTGGCAGACCAGCCCGCCGGCGCTGTGGCAGACCACGCCGCGGGTGGGATTGGCCGCGGGCTGGAGGCTCTGGCCGGCGAGGTCAGGATCGCTGACCCGCGGCAGCGACTGGCCGACCACCTGCGAACGGTGGCCCACGACCAGTTCGACCGCGTCGGCCGCGACCGTACGCACGCCGACCTGGTGCAGGCCCTGGTCGGCGAGGACGTCGTCGAGCGAGTCAACCACTACCTCATCCGGCGTTGCGCGGCGTTCCTTGACCTCGGTCAGGGGGCCTGGCGCATGCCGGACCGCACACTCGGCTTCTATGCGGCCTGGCGCCGTGCCGCGCCGCACGACCATGCGCTGGACCTCGAGGGGCTGGGCGGCTGGCGCGAGGAGGTGGCCGCGCTTCCCGAGGCACCCACTAGCGCTGTCGCCGTGCTGCTCACCCGCCTGGGCGTCGACGAGGAGCATTGGGGCAGCTACGCCGGCCGGGTCCTGACCGGCCTGCCGGGCTGGGCGGGGATGATGAACTGGCGGGGGACGCAACCCGGATTTCCTCGGCAGCAGGTCCAACCCACCGATCTTGGGCAGTATCTGGCCGTCCGCCTGTGCGTCGAGACGCTGATGGTCGCCGCCGTGACACGCCGCACCTGGGGCCTCGAACCGGCGGCGCTCGTCGCGCACTTGCGTGCCCGCCCGCACCAGCTGTGGCTACGCGCCGAGGAGGTCGCAGGCGACTTGCCACCCTTCCTGGCACGCTCAGTGGCCGAGCTCGCCGCGGGCGGGGGGACGGACGCAGACTGGACCCTGCTCGCCGACAAGGCCTGGGCTTACCGCGAGCAGGTCGGGGGCAGCGGGGCACCCTTCAGGGTCCATGACCACGCATGGCGGCTGTTCCGCCTCGCGCAACTGCAGGGGTGGTCGGCAGCCGACGTGCGGGCCCTTCCCGCAACGGTCCGTGACCGCCTGCTCGCCGTCCTCGACGGCTTTCCCGAGTCCGCCCACCGCCCCGTGTGGCTGGCCGCGTTCGAGCGCCACTACCGCGAGCAGATCCTCGGCGCGCTCGCCGCCAACCGCGGACGTGGCCGCTGGCGGGAGCGCCTGCAACCACCCAAGGCGCAGGTGGTGTTCTGCATCGACGAGCGCGAGGAGTCCATGCACCGGGCCTTCGACGAGCTCGACGATGGCTACGAGACGTTCGGCGCCGGCGGCTTCTTCGGCATCGCGATGGACTACAGCGGGCTGGACGACCACGCCGGGACGCCGCTGTGCCCCGCAAATGTCACCCCCGCCAACCGTGTCCAGGAGGTCCCGCGTCCTGAGGCCGCATCCGTAGCCGAACGCCGCAGTGCGCTGCGCGCCTGGGAGGAGGTCTTCCATAACACCTACTGGGAGACCAAGCGCAACGCGGTGTCGGCGTTCTTCCTCACGCAGCTGACCGGCCTGGTCCAGGCGGTGCCGCTGACCGGCCGCGTGCTGGCGCCCTGGCGCTGGACCGAGCTGACCGGGGCCACGCGCCGTCGGCTGCTCCCGCAGCCACCGACGCTGCTCACCCTGGACCACGACGACCGTGGCCGTGGCTTCACCACAGTCGAGCAGGCGGACCGCGTCGAAGCCCAGCTGCGCAACATCGGCATGACCCACCATTTCGCCCGACTCGTGGTCTTCTGCGGCCACGGGTCGGTGTCGGTCAACAACCCGCACGAGTCGGCCCACGACTGCGGCGCCTGCGGCGGCAAGCACGGTGGCCCCAACGGCCGCGCCTTCGCCGGGCTGGCCAACCGCCCGGCGGTGCGGGCGCTGCTGCGCGAGCGCGGCATCGACATCCCCGACGACACGCATTTCGTGGGCGGGATCCACAACACCGCCAGCGACCAGAATGTCTTCTTCGACATCCAGGACGTCCCTGCCAGCCACGGCGCGGAGTGGGAGGCGTTGCGAGCCGATCTCGACGAGGCGCGCGCCCGCTCCGCGCGCGAGCGCTGTCGCCGGTTCGCCTCCGCGCCGAATGACCCCACGCCGGCCGTGGCGTTGCGCCATGTCGAGGGTCGCAGCCGCGACCTGTCGCAGGTCCGCCCCGAGTGGGGCCACTGCACCAACGCTTTCGCCGTCGTCGGCCGCCGCTGCCTGACGCAGGGGCTGTTCTTCGACCGGCGCGGCTTCGTCATCTCCTACGACCCCACCCAGGACCCGACCGGCGCGATCGTCGAGCGCATCCTGCTCGCCATGGGACCGGTGGGCGCAGGCATCAACCTGGAGTACTACTTCTCAAGCGTCGACAACCAGGTCTACGGCTGCGACACCAAGGTGCCCCACAACGTGTCAGGGCTCCTCGGCGTCATGGAGGGGGCTGCCAGCGACCTGCGCACCGGCCTGCCGCGGCAGATGATCGAGATCCACGAGCCGATGCGCCTGCTCCTGATCGTCGAGGCCACCCTGGAGGCGCTCGGCGGCATCTACGGAAGCCAGCCGGCGATCGCCGAGTTGCTGGACAACGAATGGGTGCACCTGGTCGCGATGGACCCACAGGCGGGTACGTTCACACGGTTCGTGGCCGGCGAGGGCTTCGTGCCATGGGAGGAGCACGACCCTAACCTGCCGGCCGTGGAGACCTCGCACGAGTACTACCGCGGCAAGGAGGGCTTCCTGCCTCCCGCCCTGATCGGGACCAGGCCTCCGCGCAGCCCGACGTCGCCCCGGTCGTGAGCGCGTTCGAGCTGGCTGCCGTCGCCGTCTGCGGGCTGCCGCTGGCCGCCGCCGTGGCCAACGGCCTGAACGCCCTGACCGGCGAGCGCCTCTACGGGCAGATGACGGTCGCGCGGGTCGCCGTCACCGCCGTGTTCGGGTCGTTCGTTGGCAGCTTGTACCTCGCGGTGGCGATGGTGACGCGACCGGGCGCGCGCGAGGTCACGATCTACCGCTTCATCGACAGCGGCGACCTCAGCGTCGACTTCGGCTTCCTGCTCGATCCACTGAGCGTGGTCATGATGCTGGTGGTGACTGGCATCAGCGCGCTGGTGACGCGCTTCTCGGTCAACTACATGCACAACGAGCACGGCTTCACCCGCTACTTCACGGTCGTGTCGCTGTTCGTGTTCGCGATGCTGGTCCTGGTCATGGCCGACAACTACCTGGTGATGTTCCTGGGCTGGGAGGGGGTCGGGGTCTGCTCCTACCTGCTGATCGGCTTCTACCGCGATCGGCCCGCCTCCGCCGGGGCGGCCACCAAGGCGTTCGTCATGAACCGCGTCGGCGACGCCGATCTGCTGGCCGCAATGTTCCTGCTGGTCGCCTACACCGGCACCTTGCAGTACGGCGAGGTCTTCGCGCAGGCGTCAGCCCTGCCGCGCGGCGTCGTCGAGTCGATCGGCTTCCTGCTGCTGCTCGGTGCGGCCGGCAAGTCGGCCCAACTGCCGCTCGGCACCTGGTTGGCGAGGGCGATGGAAGGCCCAACGCCGTCCAGCGCGTTGATGCACGCGGCGACCATGGTGACCGCCGGGGTCTACCTGGTGGTGCGCTCAGCACCGATCTACGACCAGGCCCCGACCGCGCTGATCGCCGTCGGCATCGTCGGCGCCGTGACGGCGCTGTACGGGCAGCTCGTCGGCTACGTGCAGACCGACGTCAAGGGGATGCTGGCGGCGTCGACCACCGCACAGCTCGGGCTGATGTTCGTGTTCTGCGGCCTGGGTCTGTACCCGGTGGCGATCTTCCATCTGCTCGCGCACGCCTTCTACAAGAGCTACCTGTTCCTGACCGCGCCGTCGATCCTGCACCACCTCCACGGCGGGCCTGACCCCACCGCCGTGCGCCGGCCGGCAGACACCGCGCGCTTGCTGGCTGCGCTCGCCCTGGCGGCGGCCGCGGGACTGCTCGCGGCACCACTGATCGGCCGTGTGCTTGCGCCGGCCGGCGGCCTCACCGGCAACCTCTGGGTGGTACTTGCGCTCGCGGTGATCGCTGCCTTCGCCGCGGTCTTCTCCACGCGGCGCATGACCGCGGTCGCCTTCGCCAGCCACGCCGGCGACGAGCACCATCCCGGCGACACAGGCCATGACGCCGATGATCACCACTCCCACCATGCGCACCAGGCCAGCCGTACCCGCACGGTGCGCGTGATTGCGTCGCTTGGCGTCCTCGCCGGCCTGGTCGCGCTGGGCCTGGCCGCCGACGTTCTGCCCGGCGGGCTCGGCGGCTCCTGGTTCCAGCGCCTGCTCGGTCAGGTCGCCGCAGGCAGCGCCGGCGTGCCGCTGGGCAACCCGCTCCTCGCGACGGTCTTCACCGCCACCATGGCGCTGCTGTTGCTCTCCGGCTGGTATGGCCCCCGCTACCTCGACCGTTTCCGCGACGAGTTGCCGCCCGCGGCCGCCCCCGCCGCTGCCCGCCGCCTGTATTGGTGGGCACTGAACCGCGGCTACCTCGACCAATCCTACGACCGCGCCGTCGTGGGTCCGACCATGGCGCTGGGCCGTGCGTTCGAGCGCTTCGACAGTGCGGTACTCGATCGCCCGGTCCCGCCGGCCGCGCCGGCCACACAGGAAGGGGTGCCCCGCCCAGCAACCTGGGAGGCGCGGTTCCTCGCGCTGCGCCGCGCAAGCGCAGCCGGCGCCACCGCACTCGCCGAACCGCCCGAGCGTCTCGATTGGCTTGTGCCGGCTGGCACGGGCGCCGCCGCGGATTCAAGGCCGGACCACCCGCGCGGTGCCGTGCCACGGATCGGCACCGCAGCCAGACGCGCCTCGGCCTGGTCCGGGCGCACCTCGGACAGCGGTGGCGTGTTCGCCGCAGTCGCCAATGCCTTCGCGGGCCTGGCGGAGGGGATGGAGCGGGTTGTCTTCCAACCGGCCGACACGGGCGCCTTGAAGCTGGCTGGGATCATCGCTGGGTTCACCGACGCGGTGGAGCGCGCCGTCTTCCAGAGCGGGGTCGAGCGCGGCCTGGCCAGCGCAGGTGCGGGCGCCCAACGGCTGTTGCTGGCGACCGAGCGGCGCCTGGGCCAACCGCTGGTCATCGGCGGCATCCTCGCGCTGGCGCTCTTGGCCCTGATCGTCGGCGCCCGATGAACCTCGACGAGGTCATGGCCGCCGAGCAGGTGGGCTTCCCGATCCTGTCGCTGCTGATCGCGTTGCCGCTCGTGGTCTGCGCGGTGTTGCAGCTGGTCCGCAGCGACCGGGCCGCGACAGCTCTGGCCATCGGCGGCGCGGGGCTGGAGGCTGTCCTCGCCGCGTTCATGGCGTTGCGCTTCAACTCCGGTGTCGCCGACATCCAGTTCGTTGAACGCTCCGGCGCGGTGCTCGGCGTCAGCTGGCATCTCGGGGTCGACGGCGTCAACCTGCTGTTCATCCCCCTGACCGCGCTGCTCGGCCTGCTGGTGATCGTCTACGCCGAGCACGCGACCGCCAGCAGTCGTACCGGCGACGCACGCCACTATGCGATGGCCACGCTGGCGCTGGAGGCGGCGATGATCGGCGCCTTCGCCTCGCTCGACTTGATCGTGTTCTGGCTCTTCTTCGTGGTCGAGCTGGTGCCCAGCTGGTTCCTGATCACGCGCTGGGGCACCGGCGCCGGGCGTCGGCGCGCCGCCGGCGAATACGTCGTGTTCATGGCCGTCGGCTCGGCGCTCATGCTCGCCGGCATCCTGCTGTTGGGCCGCAATCACGCGCGGGTCACCGGCGACGGCTACAGCTTCGAGCTGCTGGCATTGCTCGAGGCCGGCGTGCCCGCCGAGGCTCAGACGTTGATCTTCTTCCTGCTGTTCTTCGGCTTCGCGGTCAAGGCGCCGATCTTCCCGTTCCACACCTGGCTGCCGAAAGTGCTCGAGCACGGCCCCGTGGTCGGCATGAGCGTCTTCCTGGTCGGCGTCAAGCTCGGCACGTACGGGCTGCTGCGCTTCGCGATCCCGCTGCTGCCCGATGCCGCCGCAGGATGGTTCTGGCTGATGGCGCTGCTCGGGGTGGTGGGCACGGTGTACGGAGCGCTGCTCGCGCTGGGGCAGTCGAACCTGCGTCGCCTGCTGGCGTACGCCAGCTTGTCGCACATGGGCGTGGTCATGCTGGGTCTGTTCTCGCTTAACCTCGACGGGTTCGAGGGCGGCCTGCTGCAGATGGTCAACCTCGGGATCGTCGGAGCTGGGCTGTTCTTCGTCGCCGGCTTCCTCGCCACCCGGGTCGGGCCGCCGGAGGTCGGGGCGCTGGGCGGGGTGATCCACCACGCGCCGCTGCTGGCCGGCACCTTCCTGATCATCGCGTTGGCCGGCATCGGACTGCCAGGCACCAACGGCTTCAACGGCGAGCACCTGGTGATGCTCGGCGCCTACGAGCAGCACTGGGCGATGGCGGTCGCGTCCGGCGTCGGGGTCTTCCTCACCGCCGCCTACTCGCTGTCGTACTTTCTGCGTGGCTTCATGGGCGCCGCGCGCCCCGCCGTGGCGGAGCGCGTCTACGACCTCACCAGCAGCGAGCGGGGCATCGTGCTCACCCTCGTTGCTCTGATCTTCTGGATCGGTCTCGGTACCGGCCCGTTCATCCAGGCGATGCGCCCGTCGCTGACGGCCCTCGAGCAGCGGGTCGAGGACGGAGCAGGTGCTCAGGTGACCGCCGGGGTCGACGTGGAGGTGCCGGGCAGGTGAACGAGATCACCGCCGCCGAGCAGGTCGGCTTCCCGATCCTGTCCACACTCGTGTTCCTGCCCGTCGTCACCATGGTTGCGCTCGGCTTCACGCGCAACGACCGGGCGCTGCGCCGTGTGGCGCTGGCGGGCGCGGTCGCCGTGCTCGCCCTGTCGCTGCTGGTTACGGTGAGCTTTCGCAGGGGGGCGACCGACTTCCAGTTCGCCGAGCAGCTTCCGTGGGTCGAGGCGATCGGCTTGAGCTATCACCTCGCGGTGGACGGGGTGAGCGTGCTGTTCGTGCCGCTGACGGCCCTGCTGGTCGTGGTCGTCATGCTGTCGTCGTGGACGGCGGTGCGCTACCAGCCGAAGGCCTACCTGATGGCGGTGCTGGCCTTCGAGACCGCCGCGATCGGCGTGTTCACCGCCGTGGACCTGATCCTGTTCTTCGTGTTCTGGGAGCTCATGCTGATCCCCACCTACGTGCTGATCAAGGTCTGGGGCGACGGGTCGCAGCGCGGCCGCGCGGCGCTGCGCTACGTCCTGCCGATGCTGCTGGGATCCGCCGCCCTGCTCGTCGGCTTCATCCTGCTCGGTGTCAGCCACCGGTCTGCACCCGGGTCAGGGGGGGCACTGTCGTTCGATCTGCTGGTGCTCATGGACTCGCCGGTGCCGCTGGGGTCCCAGACGGCGGTGTTCTTCCTGCTTGCGTTCGCGTTCGCCCTCAAGGCCCCGATGTTCCCGTTCCACGCCTGGATGCCCTCGACCCTGTTGGAAGGCCCCATCGGCATGGCGGTGTTCCTCGGCGGGCTCAAGATGGGCGTGTTCGGGTTCCTGCGCTTCGTGCTGCCGCTGGTGCCCGACGCGTTCGCGGCATGGAGCTGGCTGGTCGCCGTCCTCGGCGTCACGGCCGTGCTCTATGGCGCGCTGATCGCGCTCGTGCAGTCCAATCTGCGGCGCCTGCTCGCCTTCGCCAGCGTCAGCCACGTCGGCCTGGCCATGCTCGGGCTGTCCAGCCTCAACGCGCAGGGACTGCAGGGTGCGCTGTTCTTGATTGTGAACCTCGGTCTGGTCTCGACCGCGATGCTGCTCGTGGCGGGCTTCGTCCAGCAGCGCGCCGGCAGCACCGAGGTTGCCGCCCTGGGCGGCCTGGCCCAGCGCACGCCGGCGCTGGCGACCTTCGCCCTGGTCGCCTGCCTCGGCGCCGTCGCGCTGCCCGGCACCAGCGGCTTCCCCGGCGAGTTCCTGATCCTGCTCGGCGCGTTCCGCGCCCACGGCTGGCCCGCCACCATCGCGATCATGACTGTGATCCTCGCCGCCGCGTACACGCTGGTGTTCTTCGAGCGTGCCTTCCACGGCCGTATCCGCAGCACGATCGTGGAGGCCGCCGCGGACCTGCGGCCGCATGAGACCGTCGCCGCCGGCATCCTCGGCGTGGCGATCGTGGCGCTCGGCTTCTTCCCGGCGGCGGTGCTGGACTACTCGAGCGAGTCGGTCGACGACCTCGTCGGCCGGCTGAACCCCGCGAGCACCGTCGCGGCCGACGACTAGAGGGACAAGCGCTTCGTGGACGTCTCCAGCCTCACCCCGCTGTTCGCGCTGCTGGCGCCGCTGCTCGGCGCCGCCGGGGTCGTGCTGCTGCGCCATCGCGCGCCTGCCCGCGAGCTGTGCGGGGTCGTCGCCGGCATCGCGCAGCTTGGGCTGGTCGCGACAATGGTGCCCGCGGTGCGCGCAGGCGGCACCGTCTCCGTCACGCTGTCGACGTTCCTGCCTGAGGTGTCCATCGCCTTGCGCGCTGATGCGCTCGGCGTCGTGCTCGCCGGCACTGCGGCCGTCCTGTGGGTGCTGACGACGCTCTACGCGATGGGGTATCTCGGAATCGCTCCCGAGCCGGCGCTCACCCGCTTTCACGCCTGCTTCTGCCTGACGATGGCAGCCACGGTCGGGGTCGCGTTCTCCGCGAACCTCATCACGCTGTATCTGTTCTACGAAGCGCTGACGGTCATCACCTATCCCCTCGTGACCCACACGGGCACCGCCGAAGCCACCCGCGGAGGTCGACGCTACCTCGCCTACCAGCTCGGCTCTGGCATCGCGTTCCTGTTGCCCGCGATCGTGCTGACGTACATCGAGGCCGGCACCTTCGACTTCGCCCCAGGCGGGATCTTTGGCTCGGACGCCAGCGGGGCGCTGCTGGTGATCATCTACGTGCTCTACCTGCTTGGCATCGCCAAGGCCGCGCTGATGCCGGTGCACTCATGGCTGCCCGCCGCGATGGTCGCGCCGGTGCCGGTCAGTGCCTTGTTGCATGCGGTCGCCGTCGTGAACGTCGGTGTGTTCAGTGTGCTCCGCGTCGTGCTCGACGTGTTCGGCTCCGACCTCGTCGGCGAGCTGGGCTTGGGTGTCCTCACCCTGGTAGTGGCGTCGGTCACCATCCTCGTCGCGTCCGTCTACGCGCTGCGTCTGGACAACCTCAAGGGCATCCTTGCCTACTCCACGATCGGGCAGCTCTCGTACATGATCCTGGGGGTGGCGCTGCTCTCGCCGGGCGGCCGCACCGGGGCGGTCCTGCACCTGGTTGGGCATTCGTTCAGCAAGATCACGCTGTTCTTCGCCGTGGGGTCGGTCTACATGGCGTCGCACCGGACCCTCGCCAGCGAGTTGCGCGGTATCGGTCGTCAGCTCCCGTGGACCATGGCCGCGTTCGCGATCGGTGCGCTCTCGATCATCGGCTTGCCGCCAACCGTCGGCTTTGTCGCCAAGTACTTTCTGTTCCTCGGTGCCGTCGAGGCCGGTCAGTGGGCAGCGTTGCTCGTCCTGTCGATCTCGACGCTGTTGTCGGCCGGCTACTACCTGCGGATCTTGCGCTCGGCGCTGTTCGATGCGGCGGTCGCGGTGCCCGCCGGCGGCTCGGGCGACGCCGCCGGGCTCCTGCGGGCTCCGACCGTCACGGAGTCGGGAGCCCTGGTGATCGGCCCCATGCTGGTGACTGCCGCTGTCACCCTGCTGCTCGGCGTCGCACCAGGCTGGCTGCTCGACCTCATCCGGGTGTCGATCGGGTGACCTTGGCGTGGTCCGCTTCCCATGGGCTCGAACGTCCGCGCCATGGTGCACGCTCGCCCTGAGAGGCCTTGCCGTCGCGTCCGGCTGGGTCTAGCGTCGTCGCCCCGCTGCGATCCCCCACAACAGTGGCGGGATAAGGGAGGCCACCATGCGAATTCGTGTCCTGGCGGTTGTGTGCGCTGTTGCGCTTGTCGGTTCCGTGCTGCTCGTCGTCTCGCCGGACAGGCAGGCTGGCGCGGCGGCTGCCGGCAGTCGCGATGGGGTGCAGTTCGTTGTCGGTGCTTCCGACGGTCTGCAAACCCGGCCGACGGCTGGTCGCATGTTCGTGATGGTGTCGCGCTCCGGCGAGACCGAGCCCCGCTTCCAGGTCGATGTGGCCGGCGGCATCCCGTTTTGGGGCAAGGACGTCCGCGGCTTCTCTTCCGGCCAGGAGGTGGTTGTGGCCGACGGGGCGGGCAAGTACGGCTACCCGCTGCAGCGCATCAACCAGCTGCCCGCCGGCCAGTACCACGTCCAGGCGTTCTTCACCCGTTACAGGACGTTCCACCGCTCGGACGGCTCGACAGTCCGCCTGCCGTTGCCCTGCGGCGACGGCCAATCGATGTTCGAACAGCCCGACAACCTGTACAGCCAGGTGCAACAGGTCACGTTGGACCCGCACAGTGCGCAAACCGTTGAGCTGACGCTCGACCAGCGGATCGAACCGGCCGAGCCCGTGCCCGCGGGCGGCACCTGCCAGCAGGGCAACCCGCGGGACAGCGAGCACGTCAAGCACGTCAAGATCCGCAGCGATCTGCTCAGCGAGTACTGGGGCCGGCCCATGTACATCGCCGCCAATGTGCTGCTGCCCGAGGGCTACGACCAGCGAGCCAACCGGACCGTGCGCTACCCGTTGGTGGTGCGCCACGGTCACTTCCCGTCCCGGAATCCTTACGGGTTCGTCGAAGACGGCAGCGACGAGTTCTCGCAGTGGTGGCTGTCGGACGCCGCCCCCCGCATGATCGTGGTGGAGATCCGTCACGAGAACCCCTACTACGACGACTCCTACGCGGTGAACTCACGCAACCTCGGCCCCTATGGCGACGCGATCAACCAGGAGCTGCTACCCGAGATCGAAGACAGCTTCCGGACCATTGATCAGCGCTGGGCGCGGGTGCTCACCGGCGGCTCGACCGGCGGGTGGGAGGCGATGGCCTCACAGCTGTTCTATCCCGATCTGTACCAGGGCACGTGGGCGCTGTGCCCGGACTCGCTGGACTTCCGCCGCCACCAGCTGGTCAACGTGTACGAAGACGACAACGCCTTCTACACCGACTACGAGTGGGAGCGCGTGTCGCGACCTTCCGCACGGGCGGTCAGTGGTGACGTGCTGTGGACGATGGCGCAGGAGAACCATTTCGAGCGGGCGCTGGGCACCCGTAGCCGTTCGGGCGGCCAGTGGGACATCTGGGAGGCGGTGTTCGGCGCACAGGGAGCCAACGGGTATCCGGCGCGCATCTGGAACAAGCGCACGGGTGTCATCGACCACGAGGTGGCCCAGACGTGGGAGCGGTACGACCTGCGCCGCAAGATCGAGGCCGAGTGGCCTGAACTGGGGCCCAAGCTGACCAACCAGCTGCACGTCTATGTAGGTGACGACGACACCTTCTTCCTGAACCTGGGTGTGGAGCTGTTCCAAGAGGCAGTCGAGCAATTGGACAACCCAGCAGCCGGCGCGGAGTTCATCTACGGCCCTAACCAACCGCACTGCTGGAGCCCGTACACGGCACCGCAGCTGCTGGACCAGATGGCCGACCACATCGTGGCGCAGGCGCCGGGGGCGGCTGGCACGCAGGCATGGGCGACCTCACCGCGCTCCGCAACGCCTCGCGGGCGGCCCGAGGGCGCCGTGCGGCGGAACCGGGCTCGCGGCCTTGCGCGTTAGGAGCCACTGAGATCCTGTGTGGGTTCCGGTGACTGGGCTGATGCCGCCCGCCGGAAACCCGTCAACCCGTGAACCGCGTGATCACCTTGTCCGCCGGCACAGGCGAGGAGGTACTCGGCGATCGAACGGGCCGCGCCTGACACGCGCCGGCAACTTGGGAAGGGGTTGACGTCCACCACGACCGGTCCGGCCGGGCCGTCGAGGACGTCGACGCCGTACAGCTCCAGGCCGGTCGCCTCACCGCAGCGGCGCGCCAAGTCGAGGTGCGGCGCGTCCATCGAAAACGGCTCGACCGGGCCCGTGGCAGGCGGCGAGGGCGCGAGCAGCCCGCTGACCCGCGCACCGATGACGTACAGCTTGCGGTCGCGGCCGTCGTGCGCGACGCGCTCCTGTATCAGGTAGGGGCCAGGGAAAGGCGTGGTCCGCGGCAGGTTGGTGGCGTCCGCGATCATCACGCCTGCGCCGCGGCCGCGGTGGCCGCTGACAGCCTT
>Ga0136613_10000959_pt1 | contig 14287 bp, 14 predicted proteins | sample AntDrymUQ2722106_2_FD_106649 | JGI IMG/M metagenome (GOLD analysis project Ga0136613, IMG submission 106649) | Polar desert sand microbial communities from Dry Valleys, Antarctica - metaG UQ272 (21.06) | ecosystem: Environmental > Terrestrial > Soil > Desert | place: Antarctica: Dry Valley... | reverse complement strand
GGTGAGGTCGAAGTTGGTGCGGCAGGCGACGCCTTCCAGTTCGCCCCAGCCCCAGGGGAAGAGGTACTCGATATCGGTGGTGCCGATGCTGTAGTGGGAGAGTTCGTCGGGACGATGGGGGCGCAGGCGCAGGCGGTCGGCGGGGATACCCAGGTCGCGGTACCAGCGGAAGCGCTCCTCGCACCAGTACTCGAACCAGCGAGGCGCCTCGTCGGGCGGGACAAAGTACTCCATCTCCATCTGCTCGAACTCGCGGGTGCGGAAGATGAAGTTGCCGGGGGTGATTTCGTTGCGGAATGCCTTGCCGGTCTGGGCGATGCCGAACGGCGGCTTCTTGCGCGCGGAGTTCATCACGTTGACGAAGTTGAGGAAGATGCCCTGCGCGGTCTCCGGCCGCAGGTAGTGCAGCCCCGACTCGTCCTCGATTACGCCCAGGTAGGTCTTGAGCATGCCGTTGAAGGGGCGCGGCTCGGTCCAGGCCCCGCGCGTGCCGCAGTGCGGGCACGCGATGTCAGCCAGCGACACGTCGTCGGGGTTGGCGATGCCCTTCTTGGCCGCGACCGCCTCCTGCAGGTGGTCGGCACGGAATCGCCTGTGGCAGCTCTGGCACTCGGTGAGCGGGTCGGTGAACGTCGCCAGGTGCCCGGACGCCTCCCACGTCGTGGTGGGCAACAGCACCGACGAGTCGAGCCCGACGACGTCGTCGCGGGAGGTGACCATGAAGCGCCACCACTGCCGCTTGATGTTCTCCTTGAGCTCGACGCCGAGCGGGCCGTAGTCCCACGCGGAGCGGGTGCCTCCGTAGATCTCGCCGCAGGGGAACACGAACCCGCGGCGCTTGCAGAGGCTGACGACGTTGTCGATGGCAGCGGTGGCCATGAGGAATCTCCATCCGGCTGGCGGTCGGTGGTCAACGCCCCGATGTGGGGAGCAGCCCTCAGGCTATCGCTCCCTCGGACCGGTCGACCCAGCCGCGGGTCGATTAGGAACGCGATTGCAGCCGACTGCGAGAATCAGTGCAATCACGTTCCAAACCGCCCGGAGCCAAACGGTCAGCCGGACCCGGCGGGAGTCAGCGGCGTCAGCTGGACCTCGGGATGGCCTGGTTCGGCTGCCCTCCCGGCTCGGCGCCGTCTCCTGCGATGACCTCGTACGCCGACGGCTCGTCGACGGCGTACGACAGCAGCGGCACCACGCTCATCTTGATGTCGTACGACGAGAGGGCGCGACGGTAGGAGCCCACGTTCTCCCAGCGGGTGGTCAGCACCCACAGGGCGGGGTCGTCGAGGGCCCGGCCCACCGCTCCCGTCAAGAAGCCGGGCTTCTCCCCGAGCCGCTCGAGGCAGGTCCCGAGCTCGACGCGGGCGCGGTCGGTCAGGTCGTCGGCATACCGGAACCGCGAGATCACCAACACGCGATCATCCTCCCACCGCCGCCGGCGTCGTCTCGAGCCACCTGGTGCAAGCGAAGACGTCGACGCCCGCAGCAGCGTCGTCTCGAGCCACCCGGCGCAAGACGTCGCACCTAGCGGTCTGTCCAGCGGCACTTCAGCCAAACTGCGACCCGGCAGCGGGCCTTCACTCCAGCGCATCCGACACTCCAGCGCATCCGAGCCCGCGTTGCCGGCCAGACGCCGGCACCCAACAGACACCCGGCGCCGGCAACCAAGCCCAGCGCATCAGAGCCCGTAGGGTGGCGTCGTGTCCAACCCGAAGCGCTCCGGCAACCCTGCGACCCGGGCGAACTCCCCCTCGACGACTCCCGACCGCGGTCACTCCGCGCTCCGCGCACGCAGCCGCCCCCTGCTCGTGCGGTTGTCGCGACTGCCCAAGCTCGTCATCCCTGCGGTGATGCTCGCGTGCATGCTCATCGGCTTGGCCGCACCCCTGCCCGTCGCGCTGGTGGCATTGGCGCTCGCCACCGCCTTCGTCGCCTGGTTGGCGGTCCTGTCATGGCCGGTGCTGGACGTCAAAGGCAAGTTCGTTCGTGGTCTCATGCTCGGGCTCGTCGTCGGCTCAGCCGTCGCTCGGGTCAACGGCTGGCTCTAGCGCTCAGACCTGTCCGACTCCCATCGGGCTAGGGGTCGACGAGATTCGGACAAGTGTGCGGCATCGGCAGGCTCGGAGCCCGACTCAGCCACAGCAGGCGGCGGCGCGAAGGACCGCGTGCTTCGGTGCCGACGGGCCCGCTCAGCCAGCTCATCGCCCAGCTCGCCGGCCTCCGCGACATCACGATGGTGCGCAGCCCAGCGGCTGACCCCCTTCGGCATGTCGAGGTGGAGCGTCGCCACGTTGAGCCGCCGCTGCAACCACCCCTGCTGCACCGAGACGCTCTGCGCCCGGGCGTACGGCACGAAGAACCGGGTCTGCCGCCAGCGACCGTATGCCGTGACGGCGCCATGGTCGTGCAGGACGACGGCCAGGTGCCGCCATCCCAACGGGTCGAGACGCCGAGCACCGGCACCTGGCAGCCGCGCTCCGCCGGCGTCGAGGTCGACCCCGGTCAGCTCGTGCACCAGCGTCAGCGCTTGAGACCGGGTCGTGACCGGCATCAGTGACGCCGCCTTGGCCTCGTCGGCCGCCCCCGCCACGTCGACCTCGACGCGGGCCCACCGCAGCCGCCGCCAGAGCAACGGCTCCTCGATCCGGATGCCCTGGATGCGGTCGGTGTCGATCGTGCGGTTGATCGTGGAAGTGAGCCCAGCGCTGATCCTGATGCCGGCCGGGGTGCGGTAGAGGCGGAAGTTGGCGTCGGTGAGCACCGCAGCGACCTGCTGACGCAGCGCCACCACGATGGCGTACGTCACCGGCACGATGCCGGCCAGCCCCGCCACGAAGGGCCCGCTGCCCCAGACCGCGGCAACCACCGCCAGCCCGACAAGCCAACCGAGCGTGATGAGCAGGGCGGGCGCGCCCGCGAGCAGCGACGCCTTGACCAGGTGGGACGTCGACACCTCCGCGACGAGCACGTCGTCGCGACCCCCGGCCTGGGGCAGGAGCGGGCTGGTCTCGTCGCCGTCCGACGCCGATCCCGACGCCGACCCCGTTGCCGACCCGGTCGCCGACGTATGCCGCAGGATCTCCTCTCGCAGCGCCCACGCGTCCTTGGCGCCGAGGTAGGCCAGGGAGACCGAGGCGTCGTCACCGGCCGCCATCTCGAGCCGGACGACCGCGAGGCCGACGAGGCGGGCGACCAGCGGCTGGTTGACGTCGACTGACTGCACCCGTGACAGCCGCACCTGGCTGCGCTGCCGCACGACCAGCCCACGGTGCAGGAGCAGCGTGCCAGGTCCCGGTGGCTCCGCGACGATCGCGAACCAGGTGACCCGCCATGACAGCCACGCGCCGAGCACCGCGACGAGCGCGACGGCCAGCACCACGAGCGCCACCTTGATCAGCACGGACAGCTCCGCCTCACCGCGCAGCACATCCCAGAAGAACGACAGCTGGTCCAGGTTGTCCCTAAACGCCCCTACCCCGATCGCCGCGCCGGCCCCGATGAGCCGCCACGAGCGGAAGATCGGCGTGAGCGGGTGCAGCCGGCGCAGCTGCGCGGCAGGCGGGACGCTTGTCGTCATAGGCCGGCGGCCGCCGCCTCACCCTTGGCCGCCAACCGGTCGCGCAGCTCCTGGGCGACGTCGGCGGGGACACCGGGGATGCGGGCGTCGGTGGCCGCTGAGGCTGTCACCAACGTGAGCGTGGCGATGCCGAGCCGTCTCGACACCGGGTTGGCAGACACCTCGATCACCTGCATCCGCCCGTACGGGACCACAGTCAGCTGTCTGAACATTCGACCTCGGGTCACCAGCAGGTCCTGCTCGCGCTCGGCATACCGCCACGACGACACCATGGAGGGGATGACGACGAACCACATCAGCGCCGACGCGATCAACGTCACGGCGCCGAGAGTGGTGACCACGACGGCACCGGTGCCCTCCAGGCCGACGAGGCCCCAGACCAGCAGGACGAGGCCGACCAGCGCGGGCCCGACGACGACGAGCCGCCGCTCGATGAGTAGGGCCGGCGATACCCGCTCCCACGTCAACGACGGGTCGACGAAGAGGCGGTCCGCTGCTGTCTCCCTCACGCCGCCACAGTATCCCCGCGCCAGAACCCTCCACTCCCTGAAGCCGGAAAGGGTCGCGGCGTGCCAGATCACGGTTCGGCTGGCGTTAGGGCGCGACGGTCCCACGGCGAGGTCGTCGCTGCCGACCGCCCCCGACGCACACCGCCCGCGTCTGACCCGTCCCCCTGTCGGCACTTGCCATGTAAACAGGCCAACCGGCTTGTTTACATGGCAGACCTGCGTTGGGGACTGTGCATCTACCATGTTGACATCGCAAGCACCCGGGACAGGTAGGGTCGCGGGCGTGACGGATCGAGCTCTGCTGGCCAGCGGGCGCGACGCCGACGTCTACGCCATCGATGCGCAGCGGGTCCTGCGGCGCTACCGCGACGGGAGTGACGCCACAGCCGAGGCGGCGATCATGGCGTATGTCGCTGAGCTCGGGTTCCCCGTCCCCCACGTCTACGAGGCGGAGGGCGCCGATCTCGTGATGGAACAGCTCGACGGCCCCACCATGACGCAGGCGCTGGGCAGAGACGAGCTCGACGTCCAGGCGGGCGGCGCGCTGCTGGCCGATCTGCACCGCAGGCTCCACGAGCTGCCGCCCAGACTCAGCGCACATCCCAGCGCAGATCCCAGCCCCCATCCCGGCGCAGATCCCAGCCCCCATCCCGGCCCCCATCCCGGCGCAGATCCCAGCGACAGGATCCTGCATCTCGACCTGCATCCCCACAACATCATGCTGACCGCCCGGGGACCGGTGGTGATCGACTGGCGCAACGCGACCGAAGGCCCGCCTGATCTGGACCTCGCACTGTCGGCACTGATCCTCGCTGAGGTGGCGGTCGACGAGACGCACGAGATGGCAGCGGGAGCCGACCTGCTGCTGACGGCGTTTCTCGACCACGCCGGTGGCGACCCACTGCGGATGGTGGACCGAGCCGTGCAGATACGCCGCACAGATCCTGCCCGCACGGGCGACGAGGTCGGCCGCCTCGCCGCCGCCGCGCACCGCCTCCGCCGACCGAACACCCCTTGACCCGCGAGAGCGGGCCCACCGAAGCCGGAAACGCGACCTACCAGGTGTCCGGACGCCATCAGGGCGGAGTCGATTTGACAATGGTTTTCAGTTCAGTTGATAATGGTTTCCATGAAGACGTCACCGGTGATGCTGCTCGGCCTCTTCCTCAGCCTGCTCCTCCTTTCGGGCTGTTCTGCGCTAGGCGGTGGCGACGACGATGGATCTCGTCCCCAGGTCGTCGCCGCGTTCTACCCCTACGCGTACGTCGCTGAGCGCGTCGCCGGTGACCACGCCACGGTCACCAACCTGACCGCCCCCGGGGTCGAGCCGCACGACCTCGAGCTCACCCCCGGCCAGGTGGTCGACATCAGCGCGGCAGACCTGCTCGTCTACGAGGCGGGCTTCCAGCCGGCGGTGGACGAGGCCGTCGACCAGAGCGCGGAGGGTACGACGCTCAACGTCACCGACGTCGTACCCCTCCAGGACACCGGTGTCCCACCAGAAGAGGAGGGCCACGAAGAGGGCGAGGAAGAGACTCACCTGGAGGGCGACCCACACCTGTGGCAGGACCCGACCCTGCTGATGCCGATCGCCGAGCAGGTCCGCGACGCCCTGGTCGAGCTGGACCCCGACAACGCCGCCGCCTACAAGGCAAACGCCAAGACCCTGATCGCCGACCTGACCAAGCTCGACACCGACTTCACGACGGGCCTGACCGACTGCCGGCGCACCGAGTTCGTGACCAGCCACGCGGCGTTCGGCTACCTCGCCAACCGCTACGACCTGACCATGGTCCCGATCGCAGGGCTGAGCCCCGACATCGAGCCGAGCCCGGAGCAGGTCGCCGAGGTGCAGGACTACATCGCGGATGCCGGCATCACCACCGTCTTCTCCGAGACGCTCGGCAGCAAGGAGTATGCCGATACGCTGGCCAACGACCTCGGCGTCCAGACCGCCGTGCTCGACCCGATCGAGGGCCTTGCTGACGAGGACTCCGACGACGACTACATCTCCTTGATGCGCCAGAACTTGACGGCCCTCCGGAAGGCGAACGGCTGCTCATGACCACCGCGATCGCCGTCCGCGACGGCAACATCGCCCTCGGCGGACGACCTGTCGTCCGGGGCGTCGACCTGTCGGTGCGGCGTGGCGAGGTGGTCGCACTGCTGGGCAGCAACGGGTCGGGCAAGACGACCCTGGTCCGCGGCCTGATGGGGCTGGTCCCGTGGAGCTCAGGCGACGTCCAGCTGCTCGGCACGCCGCAGCGCCGGTTCAACGAGTGGCACCGCCTCGGCTACGTGCCCCAGGAGGGCAGCGCCAACTCCGGCATCCCCGCGACCGTCCTCGAGGTCGTCTCGTCGGGCCGACTGTCGCGGCGCCGGCTCCTGCTCCCGTTGCGGCGCCGCGACCGGGTCGCCGTCCGGGCCGCTCTCCGGGCGGTCGAGCTCGAGGACCAGCAGCACGATGCCGTCAGCCAGCTCTCCGGTGGGCAGCAGCAACGCGTCCTCATCGCCCGAGCCCTCGCCGGCGAGCCCGACCTGCTGGTGCTCGACGAGCCCAACGCCGGCGTCGACCGCCACAACCAGGTCGGCCTCGCGGCGACCCTCCGCCCGATGGTCGAGTCCGGCGCCACGGTGTTGCTCGTGCTCCACGAGATGGGCCCGCTCGCGGAGCTGATCGACCGCGTCGTCGTGCTGCGCCACGGACGGGTGACGTATGACGGCATACCCCCCACCGACGACTCCCTCGACGAGTTCCACTCACACCACCACAGCCACCGCCAGCGCGACCGGACACCACTGGGCGGTGGGCCGCTGTGAGCATCCTCCAGTACGACTTCATGGTCCGCGCCCTGCTGGCCGCCCTCTTCACCGGGCTCGCGGCCCCGGCCGTCGGCACCTACCTCGTCCAGCGGCGGCTCGCCCTGATGGGCGACGGCATCGGCCACATCGCCGTGACAGGTGTCGGCCTCGGCCTGCTGACCGGCCAGTCCCCCGTCCTGACCGCCGTCATCGTCACCGTGCTCGGCGCCACCCTCATCGAGGTGATCCGCGAGCGCGGGCGCACCAGCGGCGACGTGGCGCTCGCGCTGCTCTTCTACGGCGGAATCGCCGGCGGCGTGCTGGTGATCGGCCTTGCCGGCGGCAGTGCCCAGACGCTGCAGAGCTACCTGTTCGGCTCCATCACCACGGTCTCGGTCACGGACGTGTGGACGGTCATCGCGCTGGCGGCGGGGGTGGTCTTCTTGGCTCTCGGCCTTGCGCCCCAGCTCTTCGCGGTCTGCCAGGACGAGGACTACGCCAAGGTCGCAGGGCTCCCCGTACGCTTCTACAACCTGCTCACGTCGGTGCTGGCGGCCGTCACCGTCACGGTGGCGATGCGCACGGTCGGCCTCCTGCTGGTCAGTGCCCTGATGGTCGTGCCGGTGGCTACCGCCCAGCAGCTGACCAAGGGCTTCAAGGCCACCATCCTCGCCGCGATGGGGCTCGGCGCCCTCGCCTCGCTCGGCGGTGTGGTGACGAGCTTCTACGTCGACGTCGCACCGGGCGCGACGATCGTGCTGCTGGCCCTGGCCGGCTTCGCGGCCGCCTGGCCGGTCGGCAGCCTGCTGCGGCACCGGCGGCATGCGGGCGCACCCTTCGAGGTCGACCCCGGCCTCCCGCATCTGTCGGTGCCGGAGGACCATCGGCATACCCACGGCGTCGACTGCGGCCACGTGGCGGTCCGGCACGGCGACCACGTCGACTACGTCCACGACGGGCACCGCCATGCCCACCACGGCGACCACTACGACGAGCACTGACGTATGACGCCTGCCCGCCGGCTCCGCCTTGACTCAAGGATCCGACTGTCACGTCGCCAGAACAGCGCCACAGTCGGATCGTTCCGCAGCATCCGCCAACACCGTCAGGCCCGCCGACAGCAGGAGACGAGATGACCACGAAAGCAGTCACAGTCGGAGCGCGGCCGACCCGACAGCGCAAGGCAGTGGCCGCCGCGCTCGGCGACGTGGAGGACTTCCGTAGCGCCCAGGACATCCATGCGCTGCTCAAGGAGCGCGGGGACGACGTCGGGCTCACGACCGTCTACCGCACCCTCACCGCCCTCGCCGACGCCGGCGACATCGACGTCCTGCGTACGCCGGACGGCGAGTCCGTCTACCGGCAGTGCAGCACCGGTCACCACCACCACCTCGTATGCCGGCAGTGCGGCCTCACGGTCGAGATCGAGGGTCCGGCCGTGGAGGCGTGGGCGACCAAGACCGCCCACCGGCACGGCTTCGCTCAGGTGGAGCACACCTTGGAGATCTTCGGCACCTGCGCCGACTGCGCCGCCCCTGCCTGACTGCCCGCGCTTCCTGCGCCGGTCTGGAACGCGACTGCACCCACGCTGCCACAGGGCTACAACCGCGTACGAAACGGGACCGGGCGGAGGGTCGGCGCCCCCCACCAAGTCGCTGTGTGCGTCTCGCGTCGCGTCTCAGTCGTACCTGGTCCACGCAGTGTCGTTGTGGCCGCCTGCAGTCATCGTGTCGATCGATCCGGCTCTCGCGTCGCCAGAGCCGCGTCACAGTCGGATCCAGCCGCGCTCGGCGCATCCCTGCCGCCGTTTCAAGCCGCCCCACGTGTCCTCAGTCGCACCTGGCCCACGGAGGATCGTCGTGACCACCGGCCTCGACGATGACCCAGCGGTCACCCTGCTGCTGGAGGTCGTAGTCGATGGACCAGACCAGACAGGTCGCGTCCCGAGCAGTGGCCGGACCGTATCCAGGACTCTGCTGGCTCCGGAACGTCGCCCACGCACGTGGCCGTGACGCAGCTCCGCTGATCGACAGGATCTCCAGCTGGTCGTCGTATGTCGTCGCGTAGTCGCGGAGCCACTGTCGCGGCGTGCTGTCGGCCCGCATCTGCGGACTGAGCCAACTCATCGCATCGTCGTAGTCACCGTCGTTGATGGCTTCGAGATAAGAGCGCAGGGTCTCCCGTACACCCCTCTCCACCGGATCGACCGGATCGACCGGATCGGTCGGACCGAGTGGTGACTGCGGGTCGTCACAGCCGGGTGTCGGGGGGAGGGTGAGGCTCGCAGTCGAGTCGATGGCCGGGCCGATCTGGGAGACCGGAACGGCGAAACCGATGCCTTGAGCGCGTCGACGGATCGCGTCGGCGAGGCCGACCACCTGCCCACGGTTGTCGAGCAGGGGGCCTCCGGAGTTGCCCGGGTTGATCGCCGCATCGGTCTGGAGGAGTCCGGAGTAGGTGCCCGACTCGGTGCTGATGGTGCGACCAAGCCCCGAGATGGTGCCCTCGGTCAACGACTTGGGCTCCCCGAGGGGATAGCCGATCACCGCGATATGGGTGCCTGGCTGCGGATCAGCCGATGCCAGCGTGAACACGTGCCTCCCAGACGCAGGTCGGTCGAGCTGGAGCAACGCCAGATCGAGAGAGGGTTCGACCCCGATGATGGACGCACCCACGCGGCTCCCGTCGAAGTCGACCTCGACTCCCGTGGCTCCGTCGATGACGTGCGCGGCCGTCACCATCGTCAGTTCGTCCACGAGGAAGCCCGTCCCCGTGTACGCGGCGTCACACGTCTGCGCAGAGACGAGTGCCACTCCCGACTCGACGTCTGCGTACACCGCGGAGAAGTCTCGGGGTGGGGGAGGCACCGTCGGCGCCGTAGTCGTCGCCGCGGTAGTCGTCCCAGGGGGAGGTGCGGTGGTGGCTGCTGGCGCCGCGGCAGACGAGGTGACAGTCACCACCGACTGACCGGGAGTCGAAGGCGAGTCACTGGCGGCGGGCGCAAAGGGCCCGGTGCCGGTGAGCCAGAGTCCCCCACCCACGACGAGCGACAGCAGTATGACGACGCTCGCCCCGGCCACCAGCATGGCCCCGCCCTTGCGCCTGGGACCCGGTGGCGGGGAGGCGGAGTAGACGGGTGCCGACTCACCAGGCGAGGCGAACCCCTGCTGGTAGCGGCGGAGGCCGCACCGCAGACAGGCGGGCGCGAACGGCGACAGCGCGACGCCGCAGCGCGGACACTGCTCCATCAACTCTCCTGACTGCCTGATCTCCGGTGGAGTCTAGGCGGCCTGTGGCGCTATGGGTTGGTTATGGCGAATCGAGCCCCAGGCGCTGCCGACCGGGGCTCCCGCCCCCCGAGATGCGGGAAAGTGCGGTGCGACACGCCGCTGAAGAACTGCAGTTTCCCGCGATTCCGGGGAGGGCGGCCGCCGGGTCAGGCGGTGCCGTGACGTCGGTCGCGACGGGCGTAGATGTCGATCGCCTCGAAGAGGGTACGCCGGTCGACGTCCGGCCAGAGGACGTCCAGGTAGACCAGCTCGGCGTACGCCGACTGCCAGAGCATGAAGTTGCTGAGCCGGTGCTCGCCGGACGAGCGCAGCACCATGTCGACGTCGGGCAGCTCCGGCACATACAGCGCCCGCGCCAGCGCCTTCTCGTCGATCCTCGCCGGGTCGATCTCACCGGCAGCAGCGCGTCGCGCCAGCTCTCGGGCGGCGTCGGCGAGCTCGGCCCGCCCGCCGTAGTTGACGCACATCGTCAGCGTCAGCACCCTGTTGTCGCGGGTCATCTCCTCCGCGACCTGGAGCTCGTTGATGACCGACGCCCAGAGCCGGGGTCGCCGCCCGGCCCACCGGACACGCACCCCCATCGCGTGCATCTCGTCACGCCGACGCCGGATCACGTCACGGTTGAAGCCCATCAGGAACCGCACCTCGTCGGGAGAGCGCTTCCAGTTCTCCGTGGAGAAGGCGTATGCCGACACGCACCCCACCCCCGCCGCGATAGCGCCCTCCACGAGGTCGAACAGCGCCGCCTCGCCCTGCTCGTGCCCGGCCGTCCTGGGCAGCCCGCGGGCCTCCGCCCAGCGGCCGTTGCCGTCCATGATGACCGCCACGTGGCGGGGGATCTGCTCCCGCGGCAGCTGTGGCGGCGCCGCCCAGGGGTCGTCGGTCACGGATCCACTGTGTCAGCACTCGACGGCGCAGGCGATGCCGCCGCACCCTCCCGGTCCAGCCGGGGTCGAGTCCACGTCCAGACACCCGCTGACTCGCGTTTCGCCGCCGCCGGGGGGCTGATTCGCGGGTCAGCGGGTGTCTGGACGAGTTGTCAGAGCCCGGTGCCATCGGCTCAGAGCAGCTGGCTGCAGGCAGTCAGCCGTCCTCCATGCCGCTGGGTCAGTCGGTCGCCGCGTCGTACGCCAGCGCCAACCAGCTGCGCACCTGGTCGTCAACGTCCCCGACCGCATAGAGCCGCACGAAGTGGACGACCCTGCCCGCCGAGACCCGTTCGTGCCGCCTGATGCGGTGATGCTCGACCCGGTCTGGCAGCACGAGCGCGAGGGAGACCCAGCGTTGCTTCGGCCGGAGCTCGCCGAGCTTGCGCTCGCCTTTCAAGAACACGCCGACGGTGACGGGGTCGACATGGAGCGGCCCCATCTGCTCCAGGCACTCGATGATCTCGTCGCAGATCTCGCGGTGGCTGACGGGATAGCCAGCGAAGGTCAGCTCCAGGTCGTTGCCGGGCACGCACGTATGGGACTGGTTCTGGTTCCCGAAGTGCCGGTCGCACGCCGGGCAGACCCACCGAGCCATGTCACCCACCTCTCCGCTTCTCGCCGCAAGATCCGACGCTCACGTCGCCAGAGCAACGCCACAGTCGGATCCTGCCGCAGCGCCAGCCAGCAAGAACCGACGCTCACGTCGCCAGAGGAAGGCCACAGTCGGATCCTGGCAGTGCCCTGCGCCAGCCAGCAAGAACCGACGCTCACGTCGCCGGAGCAACGCCACAGTCGGATCCTGGCAGTGCCCTGCGCCGAGCGCCACCCGGTCCAGACATCAAGGCCCGCATGTGGACGCGCCGGTACCGGCGTCAGCGCTCGACGTGGACGAGCGAGCGCAGCCCGTGCTCGAGATGCCACTGCAGGTATGCCGCCACGATCCCGCTCGCCGGTCTGCGGAACCGGGCGTCGACCGCGTTCGCGGCCGGCCAGTCGCCCGCCAGCAACGCGCCGAGCAACGCCACGGTCTCCTGCGCCGGAGCCGCCACCCCCGGCATCCGACAGCCGCCGCACAACATGCCGCCCGCAGCTGCGCTGAAGCTCCGGTGCGGGCCGGGAGCGCCGCAGCGGGCACACAGCTCGAACGTCGGCGCATACCCGGCGATCGCCAACGACCGCAACAGGAACGAGTCCAACACCATCGGCGGGTCGAGCTCCGCGGCGGCCAGCGCACGCAGCCCCCCGACGAGGAGCAGGTACTGCTGCACCGCCGGCTCGTGCTCCTCCGCCACCAGCCGCTCCGCCGTCTCGAGCATCGCCGTGCCCGCGGTGTAGCGGGCGTAGTCGTCGCTGATCGAGTGACCGTACGGCGCGATCGTCTCGACCTGCGTCACCACGTCGAGCGAGCGGCCGTGGGCGAACTGCACGTCCACCTGCATGAACGGCTCGAGCCTCGACCCGAACTTCGACTTCGTCCGCCGTACCCCCTTGCCCACCGCACGCACCCGCCCGCTCTCGCGCGTCAGGAACGTGACGATCCGGTCGGCCTCACCCAGCTTCTGGGTGCGCAGCACGACAGCCTCGTCGCGGTAGAGCTGGCTCACGCCCCCATTGTGCCCGCGGGCGAGCGGGTACGACGGCCGGCTGGCCAGCACGAGCCCGAGAACTCGACCACCTCGGTCTCGTTGTGGGCCGTCGCGTCCGGGTTGTCGGTGCCGGGCAGGTGGATGGTCCACATCTTCTCCAGATTGGTGGAGTACGCCGTGAGCTTGGGGTTGCGAGCCTCGTCATCGAGGACGTCGGCCTGGGTGACGGAACGACCCGGCTGAGGCGGAATCAGGACTCAGTGAGGGCACGCCGCTCCGTGGCATACTGATGGCATGAACCGCACACGATTGAGCACGACCGTTGACGCGGAGCTCTTGGGCACCGCCCGAGACATTCGGTCGGAGCTCAGCGACGCCGCGCTCATTGACGAGGCCCTCGCAGCCTTGATCGTTCGGTACCGCGCCGGCGAGATCGACGCGAGCTACCTGGCCTACGACGAGCACCCGGCTGACGAGCCGGACGAGTGGGGCGACCTGGCTTCGTTTCGACGAGCGGCGGCTGCCTCTTGAGTGCACTTCCGGCCCGTGGGGAGGTGTGGTGGTGCGAGTTGGTTGAGATCGGGCGACGCCCCGTCGTCGTGCTGTCCCGCGACGCCGCGATCCCGCGGCTTCGATGCGCGCTCGTCGCGCCGTGCACGACAACCATTCGAGGGCTCGCCAGCGAGGTTGTCCTCGAACCCGGTGAGGATCCAGTCCCTCGGCGTTCGGCGGTCAACTTGGACGCGGTCGAGAGCGCCTCGGTCGCAGTTCTCGTCAGCCGGCTCGGCCGGTTGGCCGAACCCCGTATGCGGGATGTCTGTGCGGCCCTTGCAGTCGCGGTCGACTGCTCTCACTGACGTCAAGTGTCTGAGCCTGCCATCCGCTTGTGACACGCGGCCGAGATCGGCTGCGCGGCCAGGTCGTGCTCTGCGGACAGTCCATCTATCCGGCGCCTTGCTGCGCGCTCGTTGCCTCGCGCCACTCGGCCCTGCTCGGCGTGATCGGAGCCAACGCCCCGGTCGTCCCTGCGGTTTCGGCTAGGGAAACCTGTGGAGTCTCCTCCGAGCCGCGTGCCATGCTCGCGGGCGATGACCACTGCCGATGCTGCCCTGCTCGGACGCCTTGAGCGCTACTACGACTCGGTGCCTCGGACGGGCTCACGTGTCGAAGAGGTGGGTCCGTTCACGCTGTTCGTCGCGAAGTCGGGCTGGCCTTACTACGCCCGCCCCCGGCTGGGTGACGCCGCGGCCGCGAGCCCCGACGACGTACGCCGCGTCCTCGCCCGCCAGCGCGAGATCGGCGTACCCCAGTCGATCGAGTGGGTCGACGAGACCACCCCCCGCCTGCTGCGGACGGTGCGATCCGTGGGCGTCGAGGTCGAGGTGTGTCCTCTCCTGGTGCTCGGCCGGGGAACCTCGCGGCGGCGGCTTGGCCGGCACCCGCACGTCTCCTCCACCCTGACCTGCCCGGTGACGTCGCCGACCTGGCAGTCTCCCGCGCGGCGGTCTCGGTCGGCTTCGGAAACCCTGGTACGGCGACGGGCGCGGCCGGCATCGCCGAGCGTGACCTTGGTCATCCACATCCCTCCTCGGCC
>Ga0136613_10000958_pt1 | contig 14295 bp, 12 predicted proteins | sample AntDrymUQ2722106_2_FD_106649 | JGI IMG/M metagenome (GOLD analysis project Ga0136613, IMG submission 106649) | Polar desert sand microbial communities from Dry Valleys, Antarctica - metaG UQ272 (21.06) | ecosystem: Environmental > Terrestrial > Soil > Desert | place: Antarctica: Dry Valley... | reverse complement strand
GTGATGTCCGGGTTCATCAATGAGCTCCCTAACGGCCTGTTCGCGTCGGTCGCGGTGAGCGCCCGCGGCCAGGACCGATCATCCCCAGGCGCGTGTGCAATCCGTGATCGACGTGTGGTCCGTGCAGGATCGCGTCGTGGTCGTGCTGTTGCTCCGCATGAGGATGGGGCGAGAAGCAGGGCATGTCCAGGCTGAACCAGGCAAGCTGTGGATAACTCATGTGGGGCAGCGCGGCGTCGGAGCAGTTGTGAGGGGTGCGATACCGAGGGGTTCGACCGCTTCACTCCGGGCTGGGTTCCTAGGTAGTGCACTGTGATCGAAGTATTGCTGCTCCGTGTTCAACACGTTGCTGACCCGCGTGCCTACGGGTTCAACCGTCGACCGCGCAGAGTCGGTCACCGGCGGGCGGCGGCTCGCCCGCCGGCCGCCGGCTGTCGGGGGTGTCGAAGTGGTTCGTGGGTCCTGTGCGCGCGATCCTGCCCGTACGCCGCGGGGCCGGCACCGCTGAACGGCGCCAGCACGGGGTCGGACGTCAGTCTCGAGCTGGGGCTTCCACGGAGATGACGATCTTACCTCTGGGGTGGCCCTCGACCAGATGCGCGTGCCGTCGCTGCGCACCGAGGACAGCTTCGGGCTGCGCAAGCTGCGAGCACGTCATTGCCGGCGCGGCATCGCCTCGTCGGGCGATCACGTCCGAGCCCCCGTCGCGGCTGTGGGCCACGATCCGCTCGGCCCAGTCGCCGATCTCGCTCTGGCCGGGCTGGGCAACCGGGCGGACGCGCGCCACTATCGCCTGGAATGCGCTGACACCTCACGCCGGTCGTGGACGCGCTGGCGGCCGTCCGGTGCGGATCTACGTGCACCCGGCCGGCGAAGCCGACTCGGTGCAGAAGTCCTGCCCGAGAAGGGCGACGCCGACGCCCACGACGTCCATCGCGACGTCGGAGAGCACGATGACCGCCCTATGGTATTCCAGGTCCAGACCCATGTAGGACGTGTAGCCGCCGGTCTTGCCGTTGTGCCAGGTGATCGTCCGGCCGTTCTCGCCCGTGGTGATGTGCCAGAAGGTGCCGACGGTGGTGTCGTTGCGGCCGGTTGGGGCGTTCTCCTGCAGTGCGTCGAGGCCGGGTGCGGTGCCGTCGAGGATGGCGGTGGCGAGGATGGTGAGGTCGCGCGCCGTGGAGACAGCGGCCCCGGCGGGGGCGTCGCCGCCGGCGACCCAGGGTTGGACGAGCAGCCCGGAGGCCGATCGGCCGCCCGGCACGAGCGGTGCGGCGCTCTGGATGGCGGTGTCGGTCATGCCCAGCGGTGCGAACAGGCGGGTGCGCATGAGGTCGGGGTAGCTCATACCGACGGCGGCGGCGGTGGCCTGCCCGGCGGCGGCCGCTCCGAGGTTGGAGTAGGCGTAGGACCCGCGGGTGGTCAGGCCGTCGGCCTTGATCTCCTGGATCGTCTGGTTCAGGTCGGTGTCGAACAAGTTCAGGCCCAGCGGCGCGCTCCACAGACCTCGTCGCAGCGTGTCGGCACCGAAGTTGGCAAAGCCTGCGTTGTGGGTGACGAGCTCGTGCATCGTGACCTCGCCTGCGGCGGATCCGCGCAGCTGTGGGAGGTAGGTCGAGAGCGGGGCGTCCATGCGCACCTCGCCGCGGGTGACGGCGTCGGCGATGACTAACCCGGTCATCGCCTTGGTCAGCGAGCCGACCTCCATGGGTGTCGTGTCCGTGGCACCTAGCCCGGCCAGCCGCACGGGCTGCGGTGCGTCAAGGTCGACCTCGGCGATCGCGAGGTCCTGGTACCCCGCCAGCGCGCCCATGGCGTGCAGGTGGTCGATCCGGGCCAGGAGCGGGGCGTCGCCGTTGGCGTCGGTGGCCAGTTGCGCAGCGTGTACCCACACCGCGACCGTGACCAGGACGGCGGCCATGGCGACGGTCACGAAGATCCGGCGCAGGAGCGCGTAGCCCAGGGCGAGCGCTCCCGCCATCAGCAGCACCGTCCAGCTGTCGTCGATCCAGTCGTCGGCCGAGAAGGACTGCAGCACCAGGGCCGCGATGACGACCGTCACGCCCGCGACGACGGCGGTCTTTCCCGTTCGGCTCCTGGCGATGGTCGTCGTGTCGCGGGCCCACAGCTCTCGCAGCGGCTGGCGGCGCACGCCCAGCTGGATCCCCACGACGACCGGGACGCCCAGCAGTAGGTGCCCGATCACGTCGAGGCCCCACAGCCGGCCCACGCCGATCCACAGAGCGACGACGGCGCCGCCTTCGAGGAGACGCCGGCCTCGGCTGCGGGCGGCCGTGGCGGCAGCCGTCGTCACGGGATCCGTGGTGGTGGTCATGACGGTCTCGCTTCTTGGAGATGGTGGGGTGCAGGGCGGTCAGTGCATGTGCAGGGCCGCGCCGTCGGTGGCGCGGACGGAGGGCATCCGCAGCAACGCCACGACGGCGACGAGCGCGGCGATGACGGCGGCGCCGACGAACCCGCGGGAGAACCCGGCCACGACGTCGGCCGGGCTGGTGAGGTTGCCGGCGGTGGTGGCGACCGCGGACAGCACGGCGACGCCCAAGGCCGCGCCCACCTCATGGCCGGTCATCAGGAACCCGGACGCCATCCCAGCGTGCTGCGCCGGGATGCCCGCCATCGCGGACACGGAGACCGCGACGAACACCATGCCGACGCCGAGCCCGAGCACAGCCAGGCCGGGCAGCACGTCGGTGACGAACCGGGCAGCGCCGGACGCGGTCGAGAGCAGGAGCGCTCCGGCGGCGGCTGCGGTCAGTCCTGCGACGGCGATGGCGCGGGGCGAGGTACGGGCCAGCAGGCTGCCGGCGAGGTGGGTGCCTGCGGTGATGGCAACGGCGAGGGGCAGGAACGCCACCCCGGCTAGCAACGCGGAGAAACCCAGCACCGCCTGGAAGAAGATGGAGGTGAGGAACACGGCGCCGACCAGGACGGCGGTGACGCCCAGCATGACGGTGGTGCCGGCCACGAGCGTGGTGATCTTCCAGGTGTGCGGCGGGACCAGCGGCCGCCGGACGCGCCGCTCGATGACCACGAACGCGGCCAGCAGCACGGCGGACACACCCAGCACGGTCAGGGTGCTAACCGACAGCCAGCCATATGCTTCGGTACCGGCAAGGCCGAACATCAGCGCCGTGAGCCCACCGATCGCAGCCACGGCCCCGAGCAGGTCGAACTGGGTCAGGTCGGGACGAGCAGTCGTGTCCTTCGGCAGGATCGTGAGGGCGACGATGAGGGCGACCGCACCGATGGGGACGTTGATCCAGAAGATGAGCTGCCAGCCGGCCCAGGTGGTGAGGGCTCCGCCGACCAGGACGCCTGCGGCGATGCCGAGGCTGCCGACCGCGCCCCACAGCGCGAGTCCCTTCGTCCGCTGGGTGCCGGAGTAGGTCGTCATCACGATGGACAGCGCGGCCGGGGTCATCAGGGCCGCGCCCAGTCCCTGGGTGGCGCGGGCGGCGATGAGCTCGATCGCGCTGCCGGCGAAGCCGCTGAACAGCGACGCGGCGGTGAACACGGTCAGGCCGGTCAGGAAGACGCGCCGCCGGGGCAGCAGGTCGGCGATGCGGCCGCCGAGCAGCAGTCCGCCGCCGGACATGAGCAGGTAGGCGGTGACGAGCCACTGCAGGTCGGCGCCGTCGAGGCGCAGCGCGCGCCCGATGGTCGGCAGGGCGGTGTTGACGACGGAGATGTCCAGGACGACGAGGACCTGCGCTGCGAGCGCGAGGACCAGTACCGCCCACGACCGGCGGGGCCCGCCGGCGGTCGCGCCGTTCTCGTGGCGGAGCAGGCCGGGGATCGGCGTGGGCTCGGCGGCGGGGACGGGGCCTGTGGTGGGCATGACGACTCCTGGGTGAGTGGGCGGGGGCAGGGGCGAGCTGGGTGTGCGATGCAGCGGCGACCGCGGGTGCGGGCTCACCGCGTCACCAGCGGCGAGCCGGTGCGCACGGACTGAACGACGTCGTCGATCGCGCGCACGGAGCTCTCCGAGGCGTGCTCGTCGCCGAGCAACGCCTCGTGCGTCGCCGGTACGAGGCGGTGGCTGCTGTTGCCCGACAGCGCCGCCAGCCGGTCCTGAGCGGTGGACCAGCCTGCCTGCTGGCCCTCGGTGGCGGTCACCACCACGAGCGGCTTGTCGCCCAGGGTGGTCAGCGCCCGGGCCTGCGCGAAGACGTCGGGGTAGACGGAGAGCTCGTCGCGGCCGTTTCGCATGTCCCGGGGACCGGCCTCGAAAGCCCGTGCCTGCGCTGCGGCCGGCTCCGGAAGGGCCGAGTCGCCGGCCGCGTTGACGAGGTGCCCGACGCCGAGCCGTCCCAGGCTGGGGAGCAACGCCGTGACGGGGCGCGCGATCGAGTAGAAGCCGGCGTAGTCCGGGAGCACCGTGAACTGGTCGGGGCTGGCGGAGTCCAGCAGCACCATCCCCGCGACCTCTGACGGGTATCGGGCCGCGTAGGTCAGGGTGTAGGTGCCGCCCGTGGAGTGACCGGCGAGCACGAACGGGCCGGTCTCCCCGGCGCGGTCGAGCAGGGTGTGCAGGTCGGCGGCGACCGCCAGGCCGTCCTGCGGGCCCGGGGCGTCGCCGCTCCAGCCCTGTCCCGCGCGGTCGTAGGCGCACACCCGGGTGCTGCGCCCCACCGCCGTGGTGATCCGGTCCCACGTCGGGGACGTCCCACCCAGGCCGCTCTCGAGCACGACGGTGGGGCTGCCCGATCCGACACAGTTCAGGTGCAGCCGGTGGCCGCCAACGTCGTAGGACGTGCCGGGCATGGCGTAGGTGGCCTGGTCACGGGCCAGCGCGACGCTCTCGGTCATCCCGCCGACCGCGGCCACGGCGAGCAGCCCGACCACCGGGTAGAGCAGCCACCGGGCACGCGCGGGGAGAGCGCGGCGCAACCGGACGCCGATCCAGACCGCGAGCGCCAGCATGACCGGCGGCCATACCCAGCCGGCCGCGGTGAGCGCGGCGTTGCCCGGCGCGAGGATCAGCAACCCGAGCCCGGTGCCGGACATCAGGGCGGCGGGGACCAGGGCCCAGCGCTGCGGCTGGTCGGTGAGGTGGGTCGAGAGCACCGCGAGCATCGCCCAGCCGGCCGCGAACGCGAGCAGCGCCGAGCCGGTGATGACGTGCTCGGCGGCTCCCGCGAAGACGACGAGGGTGAGGACGGCAGCGCCCAGCAGGCCCGTCGCGAGCGAGGCGGCGACGATGTGCCCGATGGGTCCTCGGCGGGTGCCGCCCGCCGGCGCAGCCGGTGCGCCGGCGATGACCGGGCCGGATGGTGAGGGAGTGGTGGTGGTCATGACGGTCTCGCCTTCTACGAGGTGGTGTGGTGGCGTTGCTGACCTTGGGCGTGAGACGGCGTACTCGCCCCGGCACATCGGCCGGGTATGCGTGCGGTCGCGCGGTACAGGCGTCAACCCCGATGTCGACGCGCCCGCGACGCCCGGCGGGCGAGGGTGATCAGGAGCCCGACGCCCAGGCAGAGGAGAGGGCCGCGCCGAACTGGGCGGTGGGTCGCCACGGCCAGGCCGCGCCGCTCAGCTGGAGCTGCGTCGGGTGGTGGGCCGATGATGTGTCCGGGTGGCGATGGCATCGGGCTCAGCCCCGGAACGGGGCGAGTTTGATGGCGAGCTCGAACGCGCCGTAGCGGCGCAGGAACTGGACCCGCCCCCGCGGCACGCGGGCCGCTTCGGTGCGGAAGGCGGCGGAGAACTCGCGTTTGAAGCCGAGCCGCGGATGCTGCTCGACGACAGCGGTGAGCAGGTCCGGGGGCAGCTGCCAGGAGCGGAGCCCGACGACGTCGACGCCTGCGCCGGCCGACAGCAGGTACGCGACCGGGCCGTCGGCCAGGGTCACGTTCGGGCTGTGGTGCAGGGTGATCGCCGTCCGCATCGTCTCGGTGGCCGCGGAGGTGAGCCCGACCTCCTCGGCGACGTCACGGGCGACGCGGGCACTGGCCAGGGTGAAGTCGACGTTGTCGACGCGGGTAGGCAGCCCGATGTCGTGCAGCAGCGCGGCGGCGTACAGCAGCTCGCGGTCGACGTCGAGGTTCTCCCATGCGCCCAGCGCGGCTCCGTAGGCGAAGGTGCGGTAGGAGTGGTTGAGCAGCGCCGGGCTCAGCCGTTGCTGCGCCTGCTCCTCGGCGGCCCGGGTCAGCACCGAGCTCGGCGGCAGCATCCGCGCGGGCGCGATCTGCCTGCGGCGCCCGGAGTTGAGCCGGACCAGCATCGACAGCCGACCGGCCGCGTTGGCGGCGTGGGCGCGGGCGAGCGGGCGGAGCAGCGAGCGGCGTTCGGCGACGGTGAGCTGCCCTCCGGTGCGATCGACCCAGCGCAGCGTTCCGAGATCGGTGGCGCTCACGTCTACTCCTCGTGTCGGCGGCCGCGGGCCACCTTCGGCCGGCGCGACCCCGTGCCGCGCACAGCCACCCTCGCCGCACTCGGCTGCCGCTCGCCCCGGTCAAAGCGCCGGGTTCCGACCACGCCGGCAACCACTGTCGAACGGGGTAGCTTCGGGCGGTGCTGCACGGGCGGGAGATCGAGCGAGCCAGGCTTGCCGCGCTCCTCGACGACGCCGACGACGGCCGGGCCGGTGCCCTGGTCATCCACGGCGAGGCAGGGGTCGGGAAGTCCGCGCTGCTCGAGGACCTCATCGCCGCCGCCGGGCATGCACGGGTGCTCCGCACCCAGGGCCTGGAGTCCGAGTCGCCGCTGGCGTTCGCCGCGCTGCACCGACTGCTGCGTCCCGTCGTGGCGCTGCTCGACGAGCTCCCGGTGCCGCAGGCCCGCGCGTTGCGGGTCGCGTTCGGCCACGAGGACGGGCCGGCCGTCGAGCCGTTCCTGGTCGCGGTCGCGACCCTGTCGATGCTGACCGAGGCCGCCGAACTGGCCCCGGTGCTCTGCGTCGTCGACGACGCGCACTGGCTGGACGCGGCATCGGCGGACGCACTGCTGTTCGCCGCCCGCCGCCTGCAGGCCGACCGGGTCGCCGTTGTGTTCGCCGCCCGCGACACCGACGCCACGACGTTCACCCCCGACGGCGTGCCCTCGCTGCTGCTCACCGGCCTGGACGCGACGGCAGCACGGGCGCTGCTCGCCGAGCGCGCAGGCGACCCGCTCGCCGACGAGGTCTGTGCGCGACTCATGTCGCAGACCGGCGGGAACCCGCTGGCCCTGCGGGAGCTGCCGACCGCGCTGACCGGCGCTCAGCTGCACGGGATCGACCCGATGCCCTCGCAGCTGTAGCGCCAGGCCACGGTTCCGCCGCCGCCGATGAAGAACCCGACGACGAGGTGGTGCGGGATGGCCAGCAGCCACGACTTGACCAGCACCAGGCCGCGGGAGAGGTGTGTTCCGGGTAGGCGATGTCGAGGCGGGCCGGGTAGTCCGGGACGTCGGCGAGGGTGAACGGCGGGTAGCGGTCGGTGCCCAGCGCGCAGTAGTCGTAGAAGGCGATCCGCCATGTCCAGCGGAACACTCCGAGGTTGAACCCGAAGATCCCCCGCGGGTAGCGACCGGTGATCAGGATGGCGAACCATGCGACGACGGTCAGCGCCGCGAAGGCGGTCCAGAGGAAGATCAGCACGACGAGGTGCGGAACCAGGAGGAGCCACTTGACCAGCCAGAGCCCGCGGGACAGCCCCGGTTCCAGCCGGGCCTCGACCCGGACGGGGTAGGGCGATCGTGTAGCCATCTGGGTCTGTGGGTCGTGGTGGGACATGGATGTCTCCTTCGAGGAGGCGGGCGGTGTCAGCCGCCCGGGAACGCGAGCACCGGTTGGGCCCGCTCGAAATGGGGTGGTGGTTGATGCGGCCCGGTGACTTCGGCGGCACCCATGGCCGGGCCCGGGTGGGCCCGGCGGTGGGCACGATGGTCAGACGGTGACGCGGCGATCGGCGGGCGGGTTGCCGGCGGTCATCGCGGCGGTGATGGGGGAGTGTTTGAAGCCCTTGACGATCAGATAGACGCCGAGCGACAACTCCCACACGAAGATCGGGAGTCCGAGGACCGCGGCGACGGGCGAGAGCTGGTCGAAGAAGCCGAACAGCGTCGCGATGGTGGACGCGAGGAGCAGCGGGGCCCCGATGAGTCCGATCAGGGGGATGACCCGTGGCACGAGGCCGGACCGGTACATCAGGGAGCCCAGCAGCAGTGCGTTCAGGGCAGCCATCATGCCGGGGCCGAACAGGAACGTCCAGTCACGGATCGCGACGAGCGCCTGTCCGGTGGTGACCAGCGAGGCGACCTCCGCTCCGGCGCCTGCGGCCAGGTTGTGGCGCAGGGTCACCACCGAGAGGAGGCTCACGACGCCGACGAAGATGGTGGCGGCTTCCAGGACTCGGGTGGTGACGAAGCCGAGCGCGGCGGCTTCGCTCTGCCGTTTGACCACCGGGAACAGCACGACGGCGGTGCCGATGCAGGCGATGGCATTGATCACGTCCAGGAGGCCGCCCCAGACCACACTGGTTGCCGAGCCGGCTCCGAGGATGAAGCCCGGATCGTCCAGCACGGGGCGGAGGAGGACGAATGCGGCAGGAATCGAGGCGGCGAACGTGATCACGTACAACGCGCCCGCGACGAACGCGGTCTTCCTCAATGAGCCCATAGGGACTCCTGTGGCCGCTGAAGTTCGACTGGTGATGGCCATTTCGGTCTCCTTGCGTGAATGGGTGGTCATGGCATTTCGGTGGTGGACACTTCTGGCTGGTCGGGTTCGGCCTGGGTGACCGAGACCAGCGGCAGGCCGAGGTCGCGCACCTTCTGGAGCACGCCATGCAGGGCGGCCTGGTCGGCAACCACGCCTTGTATGACGGTGGTGCCGTCGGACTCGTTGGTGAGGCTCAGTCCGTCGAACCACGCGGCCCATCGAGAATTGAGGTGACCCTTAAGGCGGATTTCGTACCGTCTGGGCCCGCCCCGGCCGCCGGTCGATGACCCGCTCATGATCGCCCCATTCCCGCGCTTGCTCTCCTGAATGGACCTCCGCCGACGCTGATCGGTCGGTCCGGGGAGAAGGTAGGAGCAGATGTGGTGAGCGAGCATCACCACGTGTGGGGATCGATGTGGGGATGCGGTGAAGGCGGGCCGAGTAGGTCGCGGTGGCCCTGCGCGGACTGGTCGTGAACGACGACGTGCCGGGGGTCAGCGGTGGCTGGCTCGCGACATCAGGTCGAGCTCCCTTGCCCGGCGGACCGCTGCCCGGCGGTTGGTCACACCGAGCTTGGCGTAGATGTGCTTGGTGTGAGTCCGCACGGTGTGCAGGGACACGACGAGTTCGCGGGCAATGTCCGGGCCGCTGAGATCGCTTCCGAGCAGTCGGAGCACGTCCAGCTCGCGTTCGCTCAGCGGCTCGATTAGCCCCTGCCCGTCGTCGGTGGTGCCCTCGGTCCTGGTCATGGCAGCCAGCAGCCGACGGACCTGAGACGGGGCGATGCCCCGTTTCGCGGCCGCTCGCAGCAGGGAGGCCATGCGTGGGCCCTCGTCGACGAAGACCCGGACGTAGCCTTCGGGTTCGGCCAGCGTCACCGCGCGGTGCAGCGGTGCCAGCGCAGCAGGGATGTCGCCTCGGACCTGGTGGGCGAGCGCATGCAGCACCAGGATCTCGATGACGCTCCCAGTCCGCTCCCCTTCGTCCGCTGCTCGCAGGAGGCGGTCCAGCAGCCTGGTCGCGTCGTGAAGGGAACGATCCGTGTGCTGGGCCAGGAGCATCCTGGCCAGCGTGATGTGCTCGAACTCGCGCAGGTAGCCGAGGTCGTCCTCGACGGACAGACCTCGCTCACGGGCCCAGCCGAGCGCTGCGCCCGGTTGCCCCTGGGAGATCCACACCCGGGCCCTCACCGCCGGGACCGGCCGCACCTCGGGGGAGAAGTCGCCGACGTACAGGCGCTCCGCCTCGTCGAGCAGGTCCCGTGCCCCGCTCCGATCGCCTTCGGCCTCCCGTATCCGCGCCATCGCGACCCGCCACCGATACCGGTTCTGCGGCAGGCCAGCATGCTCGCCGAGTTCCTTGCTCGCCAGCAGGTGCTGCCGGGCGTCCTCGAGATCGTCGCGCTCACAGAGGAGCCAGCTCAGGCCCACGTGCATGTCCGCCGATCCACGCAGCGCGGGTCCGGCCTGTCCGGTCGCGACCTGCAGCCCCCACTCGTAGGTGCTCATCGCCTCGCGGAGACGCCCCTGTGTGATCCGGATGTCGGCCAGGGTGATGGCACAACCGACCACGTCGGACAGGTACCCGGCCTTCTCCAGGCTCGCCATGGCCTCGGCGTACCGACGGTGCGCTGCCGCGAGATCCCCGCCCGTCCAGTGGGCCAGACCCAGAAGCGCGGCAGCCGCTCCTCGTCCGACGTGGTCGTCCTCCTCGACGAGGTCGAGCGCCCGCCGAGCGTGGGCCATGGTTTCGGTGACGTCTCCGAGCATCAGGGACTGTCCGGCCCGGTGGACGGCGAGCGCTCCCGGGAGACGGCGGAACCCGTCCTCGTCCGCCACGACCATCTCGCCCTGGGGGAGCGCAGCTCCCGCAGCGGCGCCCGTCGTCGTGTCCAGCCAGCACTCGGCGTCCCGCAGGCGCGCCTCGACGCCCTCGACCTCGCCCGTCGCCAGCAGTGATCCGGCGTACCCGTTGCTGAGCACGGGTCTCACCCGGATCAACTCGTCGGGCAACGCCTCGAGCCAGCCACGCAGGGTGGCCTCCTGTCGCGCCTGCTGTGTCGCCGGAATCGCGAGTTCGACCAGGTTCGCCGCCCTTTCGCCGTCCTCGCCGGCCAGCGCGTGGCGGATCGCCTCGGCCGGCTCGCCGTTGCGCTCGAACCACCCGCTGGCCCGCCGGTGCAGCCCGGCGACGGCGCCGGGTTGCTCGTCGCGCAGGTGCGCCCGCAGGACGTCGGCGAACAGGTGGTGGTAGCGGTACCAGCGGCGGCGGTGATCCAGCGGGACCAGGAACAGGTTTCCCCGCTCCAGCGCCGCCAGCACGCCGTGGCCGCCGTCGCGGCCGGTGACCGCATCGCACAGTGGGCCGCTCAGTCGATCCAGGACCGAGGTCTGCAGCAGGAAGCTGTGGACGTGGTCGGGCTGGCGGGCCAAGACCTCCTCGGCCAGGTAGTCGACGATGTACCGGTCGTCCCCGGTGAAGCCGGCGATGAACCCGGCGACGTCGTCGCGGCCCCGCATCGACAGCGCCGCCAACTGCAGCGCGGCGATCCACCCCTCGGTGCGCCCCTCCAGCGCGGCGACATCGTGTGCCGTCAGGGCCAACCCCATCACCCCGGTGAGGTAGGCCGCGGCCTCGTCGGGGGTGAACCGCAGGTCGGCGGCACGGACCTCGACCAGCTCACCCCGCCCCCGCATCCGGGCCAGCGGTAACGCCGGATCGGCGCGTCCGGCGATCACCAGGTGCGCCTGCGGGGGGAGGTGCTCCAGCAGGAACTCCATCCCGTCATGCACCTCACGTGCGTCGATGACGTGGTAGTCGTCGAGCACCAGCACCACATCGTCCGGGACGGCGGACAGGTCGTTGAGCAGGGTGGCGAGGACGTCCTCGATCGGGTAGCGGGGCGACTCCAGCAGCGACAGCGCAGCGGCACCGACCTGGGGTACCGCTGTCCGCAGCGCGGTGACCAGGTAGGTCCAGAACGTGGTCGGGTCGTTGTCGCGCCGGTCGAGGGAGAGCCACCCCGCGCAACGGCCGTCGGCCGCGAGCCACTCCGTCAACAACGTCGTCTTGCCGAACCCGGCCGGAGCCGACACCAGCGTTACCGCCGACCCGGACCCGCGGCTCAGCCGCTCGATCAGTCGCGGACGTGGGACCAGGCCGTGTCGGCTGCGGGGGAGGTGCAGCTTGGTCTGCAGCAGCGGACCCGTCACGGCCGGTCCCCTCCCGAACCGGCGTGCCCGTGCGGTCGGCGAGCACGCGCCGTCGGCGCGACGACGGTCCGCTCCCGTGTCGGCAGGTCAGACTGCGGAGGTGCCGTCCGGACGTTCATCCGTTCGCCGGGCCGCCCGAAGATGCTGAGGATCTCCGCGGGCTCGTCACCTGCGGTGCCGAACCAGTGCGGAACCTGGGTGTCGAATGCGGCGACCTCGCCGGGCCCGAGCACCCGGTCCTCGTCGCCGAGAACCAGACGCATCCGGCCGGACAGAACGAAGATCCATTCGGAGCCGTCGTGCGCCCGTGGCCTCGGGGTGACCTCGCCGGTCGGGATGACGATCTTCCAGGCCTGGATGCCATCGGGCTGCCGGGTCAGCGGGATCACCGTCCTGCCTTTGACGCGGCCGGGTTTGAGCCGGATGCGCGGGTCGCCCACCTCGGGCGCCGCGACGAGGTCGTCCAGCGGCACCCGGTAGGCGTGCGACAACGCAAGGAGCAGTTCCAGGGTCGGTCGCCGCTGTCCGGTCTCCAGCCTCGACAGCGTGCTCTTCGAGATGCCGGTGGTGCTCGCGAGGCCGGTGAGGGTGATCCGGCGCTGCGTGCGCAGGCGCCGCAGCCGGGGCCCGACCTGGTCGAGCGCGGCGGCGATGGCCGCCGCCGACGTGTCGTCCACGACGCTCATCCCACCCCCGTTTCCCAGGAACAGCAACGTTCGTTGGCGAGCAGCCTGGGCGGCTCCAGGCTGACGGCATGACTCATCATGACGTAGCGGTCATCGGCGGAGGCGCCGCCGGACTGTCCGCAGCACTGGTCCTCTCCCGGGCCCGACGCAAGGTCCTCGTGGTGGACGCCAGCACACCACGCAACGCCCCGGCCAGCCACATCCACGGCTACCTGTCCCGCGACGGCCTCCCGCCAGGCGAACTGCTGGCCACGGGTCGCAACGAGGTGAAGAGCTACGGCGGCGACATCGTCGCCGGTACCGTCACCGACCTCGTGTCCGACGGCCCGAGCGGGTTCCGGGTCCTCCTCGCCGACGGGCAACCGATCTCGGCACGGCGCCTGCTGGTCACGACCGGCCTGCGCGACGAGCTGCCGGACATCCCGGGGCTGCGTGACCGGTGGGCCCGCGATGTCCTGCACTGCCCCTACTGCCACGGCTACGAGGTCCGCGACCGCCGGCTCGGGGTCATCGGTGGGACTCCGGGCGCCGCCCGGTACGCACAGATCGTCCGCCAATGGACCCACGACCTCGTCTACTTCACCCCAGCCGACGCCCTCACCACCGACGAGCACACCCAGCTGGCCGCCCGCGCCGTCGGGGTCGTCGAAGGCACGATCGAACAGCTGGTCATCGAGGACGACCAGCTCCACGGCGTACGGCTGGACGACGGCCGTGTGGTCTCCCGCGACGCGCTGTTCGTGCCGCCCCGCTTCGTGCCGAACAACGACCTCCTCGTCGGTCTCGGCTGCGACGTCGACAGCGCCGGCTGGGTCACCGCCGACAACACGGGGCGCACCAGCGTCCTCGGAGTCTGGGCTGCCGGCAACGTCGTCGACCCCCGTGCCCAGGTCATCACCGCCGCAGGCGCCGGCTCCGCGGCCGCCATCGCGCTCAACGCCGACCTCGTCGACGACGACGTGCGCGACGCCGTCCGCGACGTCGACCAGGGCTTACTGCCCTAGCCAACCCCGAACGTGCCCTCGAAGGAGTCACCATGACCACCCCCACCCCGAGTTCCCGGGCCGCCGTTCCCGGACCGCCGACCAAGCACCAGCTGGCCCTGATGATCTGGTTGGCCGTCTTCCCGACCCTCACCGTCCTCAACCTCGCGCTCGGTGACTGGCTCAGCACGCTGACACCGGTCGTGCGCACCTTCGTACTCGCCACCATCGCGGTGCCGATCGTCATCTACGGGCTGATGCCACAGCTGCACCGGCTCCGTGGCGTCCTCGTGACCCGCAGCTGAGCGACCACCTGCTCTGCACCCACGGCGCCGCCCCACGACCACCGCAGTACGCGACGTCCACAACCACCGAGGAAGGGACTCGTCATGAGCTCGCGAGACAGGACCGCAACCACCGTTCACGACGGAACAGGGCGAACGAACACCCAGGAGAACGTCATGGGAACTGCCCGGACCATCCAGACGACCGCCGTCGTCGAGGAGCTGTCCACGCGCCGTCTGACAAACGTCATGCGTTTCGGCTACGCGTTCATCATTGGCCATAGTCAAGTGGCCGGTTCTCATCCAGGACGCCCCATCTCTCCCGGTGATGGACGGGGTCGTCATCTGCATGCTGACGGCCATGTCCCTCCTGACGTTCCTCGGGCTCAGATACCCCGTCCGACTGCTGCCGATCTTGCTGTTCGAGGTGGCCTGGAAGGCGATCTGGATCGCTGCGGTCGGCCATCC
>Ga0136613_10000957_pt1 | contig 14297 bp, 14 predicted proteins | sample AntDrymUQ2722106_2_FD_106649 | JGI IMG/M metagenome (GOLD analysis project Ga0136613, IMG submission 106649) | Polar desert sand microbial communities from Dry Valleys, Antarctica - metaG UQ272 (21.06) | ecosystem: Environmental > Terrestrial > Soil > Desert | place: Antarctica: Dry Valley... | reverse complement strand
GCGCAGCGGCGGCCCGAAGTAGCTGGCGTGCACGTCCTCGCCGGCGTACCAGCCGGCACTGTGGGGGATCGCACCCTCCAGCAGGCGCTCGGACACGGTGAGCAGGGCGCTGCCGCGTGTTGCAGTAGACCCCCGCGGGCTCCCACAACGCTCGGTGCTCGTCGATCGTCACGCGGCGCGCACGCTATGCGACGGCCCGCGCACGCGCCTGCACCAACTGTGTGCCATGCGGCCGGGACGCCCCGAACCGCATCTACGGTCGTCCTCCGATCGACCGACCCGAGGAGGAGCGAGATGGACCCCGACCGCCTGTGCGCCGTGCTGGACGCGATCCCCGCGGGACGCTGGATGAGCTACGCCGATGTCGCCGTGGTCGCCGGCCGCGAGCCGGTCGCCGCCCGGATGCTCAACCAGCGACTGATTCGCCACCCCCACCCCAACGCTCATCGCGTGCTCAAGAGCAACGGGACCGTGGCGCCGACGGCGCTGAAGGACCCCGAGGGTGTGCGATCCCGCCTCGAGGCCGAGGGCGTCGTCTTCGAGGACGGCCGCGCGGCCCAGTCCGCGCGCCTGCGCCCGGACGGGGCGCAGGCAACGACGGGGTGATACAGGCGGTCAGGCCACGAGCTGGGGCTCGAGCTCCTGCTCGAGGCGCTTCTTGGGGTAGGCGCCCACGATCCTGTGCACGGGCTGGCCGTGCTTGAAGAGGATCATCGTCGGGATCGAGATGACCCCGTACTGGCCGGCCACCTGCTGGTTCTCGTCAATGTTGACCTTCACGACCTGCATGTCGGAGCGCTCGGCGCCGATCTCCTCGAGCACCGGGCTCACGATGCGGCACGGGCCGCACCACGGTGCCCAGAAGTCGACCAGGGTCGGCGTGTCGGCCTCGAGCACCTCGGCCTGGAAGCTCGCATCGGTCACGTCCTTGACGGTGCCTGCCATGGGTTCTCCTGATCGGGTCGGGGGCGAGATATGCCCACCCCACTGTACAAAGTGAAGTGGGTGGCTCCCAGAACCCGCTTCGGCGGTGCCCATCGCATTACGATGCGACAGGCCACGCGAATCTTTCTCACGAGCGTGTCGCCAACCGCATGAGCGACGACCCCACTAACCAGAAACGAGAGCTTCGGAGCCTGCGCTCCGAGGTTGCGGCGCACCAGCGCGACAGCGACGATCGGGAGCACCGCCAGGAGGCGCTGATCACCCGGCTGCGCGCAGAGGCCGCAGTCCGCGACCGGGACGTCGCCGTGCTGCGTGAGCGGCTCGAGGTGGCCGAGCATGAGCTGGAGGATCTGCGGGCCATCCGGGACGCGCTCACCCCGCCCGAGCTGCCCCAGCGCTCCGGTCTGGACCTGGCCGCGGCCTTCCTGCCCGCCGCCGCCGAACAGGTCAGCGGCGACTTCTACCTGGTGAGCGAGGGGCCACAGGACTCCACCGTCCTCGTCGTCGGCGACGTCGTCGGCCATGGCCTCCGGGCGGCGCGCCGCGCGGCGTTCGTCCGCACGACGTTCGCCGCGACCGCGCCGTTTTCCGACGATCCCTGCCGCCTGCTGAGCTGGGCCAACACCGCCCTGACCGAGCGCGCGGGCAGCAGCAGCGAGTTCGTCACCGTCGCCTGCGTCACCTACCTCCCCGGCGAGCAGCTCCTGCGCTGGGCCTACGCCGGCCATCCCCCGGCGCTGTGGCTCGACGACGGCACCGAGCTCGTCGTGCCCACGCAGGGGGTTCCGCTCGGGGTCCGCGCGGACCCCGGCTGCGTGGAGGGCGCGCGGCGGTCGCCGGCGGGAGCGGGGGTGCTGCTCTACACCGACGGGCTCATCGAGGCACGCCACGAGGGCAAGCTGTTCGGGCTGGACGCCGTGAGCGCCACGCTCGACGACCTTCACAGGCCGTCGCCGACGGAGGCGGTCGCCGTCCTGCGCGCACGCGTCGCAGAGTTCGCCTACGGCGCCCTGACCGACGATCTCTGCCTGCTCGCCGCCCGCATCAACTGATCAGGAGGCCAGCCCCCGCAGGACCTCCGGCGTCACGTGCACCTCGATCAGCGCCGTGAGCACCAGCACAGGGATCGCGATAGCGACGGTCACCGCCGTTGCGGCCAGCAGCTCGTGCCAGCGCTTCCGCCGGGCGGCCACCACCCACGCCGCGAGGGGCAGGAAGAGCGCCACCAGCTCGGGGAGCGCGTGGGGCAGCAGGCCGAGCATCAGAACGCCGGGCGTGACGCCGATCTGCTCGGCCAGCGTGGAGGCCGTGCCCCCCAGCTCGTAGGCCTGGGTGACCAGCGAGAAGATCGTCGCGGCGGTCACGAAGGTCATGGCCAGCGGGCCGGCCTTCTCGTGGATCACGCGCATGAGGCCGCTGTAGCGCTGGGCCTCCTCGGGCAGCGAGCGGCCCGCCAGGTAGCCGGCCACGCAGGCCAGGGCGTGCAGCGCGAGCACCAGGCTGTTGCCCACCAGGATGTAGCCGATCGCCGCGGCGTCGCCCGGCGTGCGCCCGAGCCCGGGAAAGCCCAGCGGCGTGGGATCGGGCATCGTGGCCAGCGCGACCAGCCACGTGGCGGTCAGCAGCGCCGCGGCGACGGCGAGGGCGAGTGGCATCCACGCGCGCAGGACGGGCCCGGGGGCGGCGTTCCAGGCCAGGAGGACGGCACGTGTGTCGGTCATGCGGGAGGCATCAGGGGAGGGATGGCTGCGGCCGCCACCCCGACCTCTATCGGCGTGCGACACGGGCCTCCTTGAGCCGGGGTCGGCTGAGGCGCAGGCCGGGCACCAGCCACACCGCCTCCAGCGCGATGCGCCACGACATCTTGGACTGGCCCGCACGGCGCTCGCGGAAGGTGATCGGGACCTCGGCCACGCGGAAGCCGGCGCGCAGTGCGCGCCAGGTCAGCTCCACCTGGAAGGCGTAGCCGCGCGCGCTCGCGCTGGGCAGGTCGATGGCCTCCAGCACCTCGCGGTTAAAGCACTTGAAGCCGCCGGTCAGGTCGCGCACGGGCACGCGCAGCACGAGTTGGGCGTAGAGACAGCCGCCCCGGCTGACCAGGCGCCGGCCTGCGCCCCAGTCGGTCACGCCGCCGCCGGGCACGTAGCGCGAGCCCAGCGCGAGGTCGGCGCCCGCGCTCGTCGCGGCCAGCAGCGCCGCCAGGTCGGCAGGGTCGTGCGAGCCGTCGGCGTCCATCTCGAAGACGTGCGTCGCGCCGCCCTCCAGCGCGCGGGCGAACCCGGCTCGGTAGGCGCCGCCCAGGCCGCCGCGGCCCGTGCGGTGCGCGACCTCCACCTCGGCCAGCTCACCGGCCAGCCGGTCGGCGATCGTCCCCGTCCCGTCGGGGGAGGCGTCGTCGACCACGAGGATCCGGAAGCCCTGTGGAGCGGCCTCGCGCAGCACCGCGTGGGCACCGCGCACGACGGCCTCGACGTTGGCCGCCTCGTCGTAGGTCGGCAGGATGAGCCACGGGGCCACGGACGTAGGCTAGGTGGGCCCGCCCCCGGCGCAGCCCCTCATGCCCGACCCGCCCAACGCCACCATCGCCGCGCTGTTCGACGAGCTGGCCGACCTCTACGAGCTCGACGGCGCCGTCGTCCACCGCGTGCTGGCCTACCGCAACGCGGCCAAGGCGGTGCGCGAGGCGCCCGTCTCGGTCGCCGGGCTGCACCGCCAGCGCCGGGCCACCGAGTTGCCGGGCATCGGCAGGACGCTGGACGAGAAGGTCGGTCAGCTCCTGGAGACAGGCTCGATCCCCGCGGTGGAGAAGCTGCGCGCGAAGTTCCCGGCCGGCCTGGTCGACCTCACGCGCCTGCCCGGCCTGGGCCCCAAGCGGGCCCGGGCGCTCTACGACCAGCTCGGGATCGACTCGCTCGACGCGCTGCGCGCCGCGGCGCAGACCCAACGCCTGCGCGATGTACGCGGCTTCGGCGCGCGCTTCGAGGAGGCGGTGCTGGCGGCGTTCGCCGCCGGCGCGGGGGAGCAGGACGCGCGCCCGCGGACGCTCCTGCACAAGGCCCTGCCCGTCGGCGAGGGCATCGTGGAGGCGTTGCGCGCGACCGGGGAGGAGGCTGCTGGCGACTCGGACGGGGTGCGCGTCGAGCTGGCGGGCTCGGTGCGCCGGCTGGCCGACAGCGTCAAGGACCTCGACGTGATCGCCGCGACGCCGGACCCCGCCGCCCTGGTCGCCGCCTTCGCCGCCCTGGACGTCGTGGAGGAGTGCTCCTCGCACGGCGAGGCCGGCGCATCTACCACGCCTTCGGCGAGGACGGCACAGGCACGTGCCCGCACCCACAGCGGCATGAGCGTCGACCTGCGCGTCGTGGCCACCGACCAGTTCGGCAACCTGCTCCAGCACCTCACCGGCTCCAAGGCCCACAACGTCGCGCTGCGCGAGGCCGCCGTGCGCCGCGGGCTGCACGTCTCCGAGTACGGGATCCTCGACGACGCGACCGGGGAGACACTGCGCTGCGCGACCGAGGAGGAGGTATACGCGCGTCTAGGGCTGCCCTGGATCCCACCCGAGCTGCGCGAGGACCGCGGCGAGCTGGAGCCCGGGTTCATCGTGCCCCGCCTGCTCACCCAGGCCGACCTCAAGGGCGACCTGCACTGCCACACCGTGGCCTCCGACGGTCGCAACACGGTCGAGGAGATGGCCCGCGCGGCACGTGAGCGAGGCCTGGAGTACCTGGCCATCACCGACCACTCGGCCACCCACGGCTTCGGGAACCACGTGGCGCCCGAGGAGCTCGAGCGCCAGATCGAGCGGGTTGCCGCGGCCAACGCGCGCGTCGAGGGCATCACCGTGCTGGCCGGCACGGAGGGCAACATCCTCCCCGACGGCTCGCTGGACTACCCCGACGAGCTGCTGGCGCGCCTGGACTGGGTCATCGCCTCGGTGCACACCTCGTTCGCGATGGAGGAGGCGGCCATGACCGAGCGGATGGTGGCCGCCTGCGAGCACCCGTGGGTCGACGCGCTGGGCCACCCGACGGGGCGCAAGATCGAGTCGCGTCCGCCCTACGCGGTGGACCTCGACGCGCTCTTCGCTGCCGCCGCGCGCACCGGCACGATGTTGGAGATCAACAGCTCGGCCGACCGCCGCGACCTCTCCGATGTCCATGCCCGCGCGGCCTGCGCGGCGGGGGTGTCGATCATCGTCAACTCCGACGCCCACGGCGCCAACACCCTGGGCACCACGCGCTGGGGCGTGGCCACGGCACGGCGGGCGTGGCTGGGCCCCGAGCAGGTGGTCAACGCACTGCCCTGGGAGGCGTTCGCGGCGCTGCGCAAGCGGGCGTAAAGGCTTTCGCCTCCGGTCCTCTCAAGTTCGGAGAGAACGGCTTTCGCCTCCGGTCCTCTCAAGTTCGGACCTACGGCGACGTATCGAGCAGTGCGGGCAGCAGTTCCTCGGCCACGACGCGGTCCACGGCCTCGGGCAGGTAGGGGCGCAGCAGGCGGGAGGTGCGCTGCGCGAGGTCGCCGGCGGGCTCGTCGAGGGCGGTCCGGACGGCCTCCGCCAGGCCGTCGGCGCCAGGCGCCTGCGCCCCTGGATCGGGCGTCACGAGGCGCTCGTCCAGCGCGCGGGCGATCGGCAGTGCTGCATATGGTCCCGGCGCGGCGGTGGTCACCAGCGCGCAGCCCTCGGCTAGAGCGTCGAGCTGGGCCAGCCCGTAGTCCTCCCGCCGGGGGGCCGTGACGAACACGCGCGCGCGACGCAGCAGCGCCCGGAACTCGGCGTGCGGGAGGAAGGGCACGAAGGCGATCGCCTCACCGGCGGGCGCGCCCCTCCGCAACCGCTCGCTCTCGGCGGCGGCGCACACCTCCCGCGCCGCCCGCGCCGCGGGGTGGTCCGCGGCGAGCCCCAGCACCAGCAGGCGCTCTTCGCCACGGCGGGCCCGCCCCCACGCGGCGGCCACCCGGTCCAGCCCCTTCTTGTGGGGATTGGTCGCGTAGGTCACGGCCGCGAGGTCGCGCTGTGCGAGCGGCGCAGGGTGGCCCGCGGCAACCGGGACCGGGACCACGACAGCACGGGCCCGGGGCTGGGGCGCCTCGGCCAGGGCGGTGTCCGACCAGGGTGCCAGCACTGTGGCCTCGCGCAGGCGTCGGCGCTCCAGCGGGCGCTGCCACGCGCCGTGGCGGCCGGGGCGGTTGCCCGCCGCAGGCGCGTCGAAGCGCACGGCCCCCGGTGCCGGCCACAGCAGGGCCGCGGTCACGCTGGAGTAGAGGATCGCGCGCGGCCGCGCCTCGGCCAGCGCGGTCCGCGTCGCCGCGCGGGCGGCCCGCGCCCAGGCCAGGTCGGTCAGCGCGAAGGTGCGCACCTCGCCGGGGGGATCCACGGCCGTCAGTTTCACGCGGGCGCCCGCTCGCGCGAGAGAGCCCTGCAGCTGCGCGTCGGCGTCGCGCAGGCCGCCGGTGGCGCCGAGGGAGACCAGCAGCACATCGATGCCCGACAGCGCCCGCTACCCCGCTCGGTCGGGCACGGCGCCGGGCACGTCGGCGCGGAAGCTGGGCGTGCGCACGAGGGTCATCGCCTTGAAGGGCGAGGCCGACTCGACGAAGAAGGCCACCCCGTCGCGGTCCTCGATGGCGGCCACGGCGGCGTCCTGGTGGCGCCACGACAGCGACCAGATGATCGTGAACCCGGCGGCGATGCCTGGGACCTGGGGGCCCAGAAAGGCCAGCGCGCCGGCAAGGGCGGTGCCCACGAAGATCGGCCACAGACGGCCCAGGACCACCGGCAGGGGCCGCAGTTCGGGCAGCGTCGTTGCGGCGCGTGCGCCCGCGAGCAGCCGGGCGATGGGCGGCGTGGTCTCCCGGCGACGACCGATGAGGCCGCCGACCAGACCCGCCCCCAGCCACCATCCCATGAGCACCGGCAGCGATTGGCGCTCGTCGCTCGACGCGGCCACGGTGAGCGCTGCGAGCGCCGTCGCGGCGGCCATGGACAGCAGGACGGTCGTCTTGAGCAGGTCGACGAAACGCACGGTGAGAGTATTTCGCCTCCGGTCCTCTCAAGTTCGGTGAGAACGGCTTTCGCCTCCGGTCCTCTCAAGTTCGGACCTACGGCGACGTGTCAAGCAGCGCTTCGAGCAGTGCCCGCACGCCGAGGGGCCCGTCGACCATCGCGTCGGCCGCCTCGGTCAGGCCGGTGGGTGTCTCGTCGGAGGCCACCCCGACGCAGGCAGCGGTGTCGAGGCGGCCCTCCTCGACAAGGCTGCGCAGGCTCGCGAAGGCATCGAGGTCGGTCAGGTCGTCGCCGACGTAGAGCGCCGCGCGGATGGGCCGGTCGGCCAGCAGGCGCACCACACCCCGGCCCTTGTCCAGCGGCACGGGCGGGCGGACCTCGAGCACCTTGCGCCCGAAGTGGACGGCCAGGCCCTGCGCATCGGCGGCCTCGGCCAGGCCTCGTGCCGCCTGCTCCGCGGCGGCCTCGTCAGGGGCCCCGCGCCAGTGGTACGCGGCGATCGCGTTCTTGTCCTCGCGGCGCACCCGCAGGCGGTCCAGCTCCCCGGTCCACGTCTCCCGCGCGAAGGCGTGCACCCGTGGGGCCCAGGTCGCGACCTCAGGGTCGAGCTCGACGCCTCCGCCGCCAGGGAGCAGCATCTCGGCGCCGTGGTTGCCCACGTACGCGATCGAGCCCAGCGAGACGATGCGCCGGGCGATGGCCGCCTCGCGCCCGCTCACACAGGCCACCAGCCCGTAGCGCTTGGCGACCCCGATGAGTTGCGCGCGGGTGGGCTCGGGCACGGCCGCGTCGTCCGCGTGGCGCACGATCGGGGCCAGGGTGCCGTCCACGTCGAGCAGCACCGCAGCCTCACGGGGCTGGGCGCGCAGCGGCCGCAGCGCCTGAGCGAGCGTTGCCTGGGCGGTCACCCCCACAGGATGCCTGATTCGAGCGCGCCGGCTAGTGGTTGATTCCGTTCCGCGGGTGGCGGAGCGGGATCGCGAGGGGACATAGAAAGGGTGTCGAAGGTCGGCGTATCTGCCCAAGCAGACGGGTTACAACAAGCGGATGCGTGCGTTGGCGCCGCCGAGATGCTCGCCCGAGTGGATTTGCACGGCTACACCGTGATCGCCGACAAGGGCTTCGCCGGTCACGACCACTAGTGGTCCCTCCGGTGAGTCCCGCACCGTTTCGCCGGGCGAACCAGCACGCGACCCACCGGACGAACCACTGGCCGGGTGTGGCGTTGCGCGATCGACCATCATGGGCGCGATGGTGTCGCGGCGAACCCTGACGCTGGCCGGGGTGGGGACCGCGGCTGGCCTGTTCAGCGGCCTCTTCGGTGTGGGCGGGGGCATCGTCATGGTGCCCATGTTGGTCCTGGCGCTGGGCTACGGCGAGCGGGAGGCCACGGGCACGTCGCTGGCCGCCATCGTGGTGATCGCCGGCGTCGCCGCGGCCGTCCAGGGCCTCTACGGCAACGTCCGCCTCGAAGAGGCCGCGCTCGTGGGGGTTCCCGCGGTCGGGGGCGTTGTGTTCGGCACGTGGCTCCAACAGCGGGTGCCCACCAAGGCGATCTCCCTGCTCTTCGCGGCCTTGTTGCTAGCCAGTGCCGTCGAGCTGGCGCTCCCGTGATCGTCGAGGCGATCGCCGTCGGACTGCTCGCCGGGGTCGCCTCCGGACTGCTGGGCGTAGGCGGCGGCGCGATCATCGTGCCTGGGCTTGTGATCTTCCTGGGCCTCGGTCAGATAGAGGCCGAGGCAACGTCCCTGCTGGCCATCGTGCCCATTGCGCTGGTCGGGGCCTGGCGCCAGCGGCGCTACGGCAACGTGCGCCTGGGCGAGGGCGCGCGCCTCGGCCTGCTGGCCGTCACGGGCGCCGTCGCGGGGGCGGTCCTGGCCAACGTCCTGCCCGTGCGCGCCATCGAGCTGGCCTTCGCGGCGCTGCTCGTCGTGGTGGCGCTGCAACTCGTGCGCGGTGCGCTGCGCACGGACGGGTAGGGACTGGAGCGCCGCGATAAGATGTAGAGCATGCGCACCTCTTCGCCTGATCGAATGCCGTCGTCGGATCTCAGCTCATCGTCGGGTGCCTCCCTGGCCAAGAAGGCCGGAGTTGTGCTGATCGTCGGTGTCGCGGCCTGGCTCCTGCTCAAGGTCGTCATCGGCGTCGTCACCAGCTTCGCCTTCGCGGTGGTCGGTGTCGTGGCGCTGGTCGCCGTCCTCTGGGCGGCCAACAAGCTCCTGTAGACCGGGGCTGACGGAGCGGCGTAGGAGTCGAACCTACCCACGACGGGGTCGCCGCCGCTTGACCGGCTTTGAAGGCCGGGTGGGCCACCGGGCCCAGCCGCTCCATGAGCGGCAGCCTACGGTCCCAGCCTGCTCAACCGCCGGGCGAGAGCCCGTGCTCGAGCGCCTGCTTGACCGTGGCGTCCAGCGCGTTGAGGCGGTACAGCGCGAGCGCCTCGGTCGAGGCGAAGCGCCGGCCGGGCGCCGCGTCGGGGCCGTGGTGGGTGAGGACGCAGTGTGCCAACGCCAGGCGGCGACCGACGGCGAGGTCGACGTGCGCCGCTCGCTCGTCGAGCAGACGCAGCCCCAGCTCCACGTGGCCCAGGAGGCGACCCTCCTCACTCAGGCCGATGTAGGCGCCGTAGGTGAACTCGCGCGTCTTGCCCAGGTCGTGCACCAGCGCTGCGGTGAGCAGGAGGTCACGGTCCAGGCGCGGGTGCAGCTGCGCCGCCTCGAGCGCCAGTGTGCCTACCGCGACGGTGTGCTCCAGCAGGCCGCCCAGGTAGGCGTGGTGGCCGGTGCGCGTGCACGGCGCGCGGCGCCACGCGGCGCGCAGCACCTCGTCGGCCAACAGAGCCACGAGCAGGCGGGCGCAGCCCGCCTCGAACACCTCCCCCGCGAGGTGCTCGAGGAAGCCGTCGAGCTCGTCAAGGTCGCGGTAGGCGACCGGGAGGAAGGCTGCCGGGTCGATCTCCGGCGCCTGTATCAAGGCACGCACCTCGAGCTGCAGCTCGTCGCGAAACCGCTGCACGGAAGCGGAGACACGCACGATGTCACCACGCTCAAACCGCCCTGCGAGCACGTCGGCATCGCGGAACGCGCGGGCTGCGATCGTTCCGCTGCGATCGCGCAGCTCGAGCGCCAGATAGGGCGTTCCGCTGCGGGCGAGCAGCCGCTCCTTGCGGGTGCACGCGAGCACGAGGTCCACCTCCTGGCCGGCGCGCAGCGAGGCCACCGTGGGGGGCGTGTGAGCGGGTGTCGTGGCGGCGGGCGGCACGAACCCATCATGTACGGTGGCCCGGATGCCGCCACTGATCTGGGAGCACCGTCCGGACGGGCTTCGCGCCCCGGCGCTGATCGCCGCCTTCCAGGGTTGGAACGACGCGGGCGATGCGGCCTCCGCGGCCCTCTCCTACGTCGGTGCCACGCTCGGCGCTCAGCGCTTCGCGCAGATCGATCCCGAGGACTTCTTCGACTTCCAGGCCACTCGGCCGAAGGTGCGCATCGAGGACGGCGGGCTGCGCGAGATCGACTGGCCGTCGATCGAGATCTTCGAGGTGCGCGTGCCACGCGCGCCGCGCGACCTGGTGCTGGTGCAGGGCGTCGAGCCGTCCATGCGCTGGCGCTCGTTCTCACGCATCGTGTTGGACCTTGCCGAGGCACTGGGCTGCCAGCTCGCGGTGACCTTGGGGGCGCTGCTGGCCGACGTCCCGCACTCCCGGCCGGTGCACGTCACCGGCTTGAGTTCCGACGACGCGCTGGTGGCCAACATGGGCCTGGATCGCTCCGGATACCAGGGTCCGACGGGCATCGTCGGGGTGCTCCACGCAGCCTTCGACCAGGCCGGACTGCCCGCCGCATCGCTGTGGGCGGGCGTGCCCCACTACGTCGCCGCGGCACCCAATCCGAAGGCCGCACTGGCCCTCGTGCGCAAGCTCGAGGCGCTTGTCGGCGTGTCCGTCGACGCCGGCGAGCTCGAGGGCCACGCGGCCGAGTACGAGCGCCAGGTCAGCGCCGCGGTGGCCAGCGATCCCGACGTGCAGGCCTTCGTGGAGCGTCTGGAGGAGGCGGCCGCGGAGGAGCAGGCCGAGCAGCCTCCGCAGCATGTTCCCTCGGGTGACGTGATCGCCCGCGACTTCCAGCGCTTCCTGCGCCAGCGCGGGCCCGAGCGGTAGGAATCGCCCCTTCCCGGGGCGCTACCGCTCCGCGGCCGGGCACGCGATCCGGAAGTCGCACATGGAGCAGGCGGTGTGTGAGGGGGTGGGCTCGAAGCCCTGGGCCTGGATGCCCTCGGCGACGGTCATGACGGTCTCGGTGACCCAGGCGGGGTCGATCTCCTCGCGGGGCACGCGGACCTTCTTGTCGTCCAGGACGTAGAGGTAGGCCTGCTCGGCGGTCTCCAGGCCCCAGGCCTCGCGGGCGGCCACCGCGTAGAGCGAGAGCTGGACGTCGTCGCGCAGCGCGGCGGCCGTGCGCGGGCGGCCGGTCTTGTAGTCGATGAGCTCGTGGTCGCCGCCGGACAGGAGGTCGACGCGGTCCACACGGCCGCGCAGGGTGTGGGGGCCCATGCGAAAGGAGAAGGAGCGCTCGAACCAGACGGGCTCGACGGGCTCGCCCTCCAGCCGCTCGTGGTAGCGGCGCAGCGCGGTTTCGGCCTTCCCGCGTAGCTGGCGCTCCTGCTCGCTGTCGCCGAAGCCGCCGCGCCGCCAACCGTCGGCCAGCAGCCCCAGCAGCTCGTCCTGTGTGCCCGGGCTGGGTGGGGACGATGTCCGGTGGAAGCGCTCCAGCACCTGGTGGACGACGATCCCGAAGCGCTGGTTGAGCGTGGGCTCCTGGGGGATGCGAAAGACCCGCGCGAACTTGTACTTCAACGGGCACGTGCGGTAGGTCTCGATGTCGGAGGCCGAGAGGGCGAGCCCCTCCCCCCGGCGGGGCAGGAAGGCCTCCAGCGACGGCTCGCTGCGCGCGGCGGCGCCGGCCGCTCGCGCGCGGCCATCGGCCTCGGCGCCCAGCAGCACCTCGTCGAGCGCGGAGCTGAGCAGGATCTCGCGCTGCTGGGCGGTCACCGCGCCGCCCAGCCGTGCGTTGACCGCGGCCAGCGCGTCGCCCAGCGGCTGGCCGGCCGGGCGCTCGAGCAGCGCGCCGACCTTGACCAGCTCGAGGAAGCGCACCACGGCGTGGCCGAGATCCAGGTCGGTGTCCAGGCGCAGCTCGCCCAGGGCCTTGCCCACCCGCCCCACGTCGCCCAGCAGCTCGTCGCGGAGCTGCGTGTACGCCGCGTGCAGGGTCTCGGCGGGCCCGAAGAGGCCCTCCTCGTGGTCCTCCCACGAGAGGCCCAGCGCGGCGCGCGCCTCCTCTGCGAAGGGCGACGGCGGCTGCACCGCCCCCCGCTCGGAGGACGAGACGTAGGCCAGCACGGCCCCCTCCCGCGCGCGCGTCAGCCCGACGAGTGCCACCCGGCGCATCCGCGCGACGTGCGTGGCCCGCCCGTCCGCGGGCAGGCCCGCGGGCAGCAGCGCGTCGGGGATCGCCTTCGCGGGCGCACCCCCGGCCCCGGGCATGCGCGCCGCGTGGAGCCCGAGGACGAAGACGTGGTCGAACTCGAGCCCGCCGGCGGCCTCCATGCCGATGACGCGCACCCCCTGCGGGGCATGGTCGGCCCCGGCCTCCTCCTCGCCCACCCCCGCGTCGCTGACCGCGGCCAGGTGGCGGGCGAAGTCGCGTGCGCTGGCCTGCGGCACGCGGCGCACGTGGGCGGCGGCCAGCTCGGCCAGGCGGGCCAGGTTGACCAGGCGCTCCACGACATCGGCCTGGGCGGCGAAGAGCTGCTGGCGGCGCAGGCCCAGGCGCTCGATCAGGCGGTGCACGAAGAGGTCGGGGCGCGCGGTGTCCAGTGCGGCGGCGGCGGAGCGGTGCAGGGCCAGGAAGGCGTGCACACGCTCGCGCGCCTCGGGCGGGAGCTGGGGGGACTCCAGGGCGGCGGCCAGCGCGGAGACCATGTCCAGCTTGCGCCGCCGGGCGATCTGCACGCAGCGCGCGAGGTCAGCGGAGCGCAGCTCGATCGGCGGGCGGGCCAGCGCGCGCACCGCGGCCCCCGCGTCGGTGGGGTCGACGAGGATGCGCAGCCAGGCCAGCACGTCGCGCACCTCGGCCCGCTGGAAGAGCGCTCCCGCGCCGACAATTCGGTGGGGCACGGCGCGCTCCTCCAGCGCGAGGGCCACGGCCTGGCCTTCCAGGCGCACGTCGCCCACCAGCACGCCGACGCGCGCGGGCGGCGTGCCCTCGCGCAGCAGGCGCTCGACCTCGCCGGCGACCGCCTGGGCCTGGGCCCGCTCGCTGGCGCAGCGCCAGAAGCGCACGGAGCCGCTCGTGCTCCCGGCGGGCCGGGCCTGCGTCGTCAGGCCCAGGCGTGGACCGGCCGGCGCCACGATCGCGTCCGCGGCGCGCAGCACCGCCTCGGGGCAGCGGTGGGAGCGCTCCAGCACCACCTCGGCCAGGTCGGGATGGGCGGCGCGCAGGTCGGTCACGTTGCGGGTGACCGCGCCGCGCACGCGGGTGATCGCGGTGTCGTCGCACGCCGTCACCCAGAGGTTCCCCGCGCCGGCGCCGCCCGCGGTCCCGGCGGCCAGCAGGGTCATCAGGCGCATCGCCGCGAAGGGGAGGTCGGCCAGGCCGTCGACGAGCACGTGACGTACGCGCCCGCCCACCCGCGCGCGGACGTGGGGCCGGCGCTCCAGCAGCGCGATTGCGCGCAGCAACAGGTCGCCGCCGTCCAGCAGTCCCTGCTGGGCCAGGAGCCGCTCGTGCGCGGTGTACAGGGCGGCCAGCTCGCGTTCGCGGCCCGCCCGTGCGCGCTCGTCGTCGTCGCCCGTGGGGAGGGAGGCCGCCCAGCGCTCCACGCGCGCCGCCGTGATGCCCTCGGCCTTGAGCCGGTCGATGCGCTCCACCACGCCGGCCAGCAGGGCGGCTGGGTCGGCGGCCACGTCGTGGCGGCGCAGGCTGAGATCGTCGACGCGCTCGAGCAGCATCACCAGGCGCTCAGCCCGGCTCACCGGCACCGAGAAGGGGTCCAGGCCCGCCTCCAGGGCCTCGTCGCGCAGTAGCCGGCCGCCCAGTTGCGAGGGCGCGCACACCGACAGGCGCTCGTACGGGCGCTCGAGGCGCTCCTCGACGCGCCGGCGCAGGTCGTCGGCCGCCGTGGGGCCGGGCGCCAGAGCGACGATGGCCTCCGGCGCCACCCCCTCGTCGGCCAGCGCCACGAAGTGCTCGACCAGCGCCGTGGTCTTCCCGGTGCCCGGGCCACCCAGCACGAGCAGCGGCCCGGCGGTATGCGCGACGGCCCGCGCCTGCTCCGCGGTCAG
>Ga0136613_10000956_pt1 | contig 14313 bp, 10 predicted proteins | sample AntDrymUQ2722106_2_FD_106649 | JGI IMG/M metagenome (GOLD analysis project Ga0136613, IMG submission 106649) | Polar desert sand microbial communities from Dry Valleys, Antarctica - metaG UQ272 (21.06) | ecosystem: Environmental > Terrestrial > Soil > Desert | place: Antarctica: Dry Valley... | reverse complement strand
GCTCGGGCTCGCCGTCAGGTTCACGGTCGTCCCGTCCACGTAGCTCTCCGAGCAGTCAGTGCCGCAGTCGATGCCGGTTCCGCTGACCGTGCCGGAGCCGTTCCCCGCCTTCGAGACGGAGAGCGTGCGGCTCACGAGCGCGAACGTGGCGGTCACCGACTTGGCGGCGTCCATCGTGACCACACAGGTGCCGGTGCCGGTGCAGGCGCCCGACCAGCCGCTGAACGTCGAGTTCCCGCTCGCGCTCGCGGTCAGGGTGACACTCGTGCCGTCGACGTAGCTCTCCGAGCAGTCGGCGCCACAGTCAATCCCGGTTCCGGTCACCGTGCCGCTACCGGCGCCCGTCCTCGAGACCGTGAGCGTGTGCGTGAGCGTTAGCGTGAAGGTCGCGATCACTGACTTCGCGGCGTCCATCGTGACCACGCAGGTACCCGTGCCGGTGCAGCCCGCGCCGCTCCAGCCGGTGAACGTGGCGTCTCCGCTCGCGGCTGCCGTCAGCGTGACCGCGGTGCCGACGGCGTAGGCCTCGCTGCAGTCGCTTCCGCACTCGATCCCTGCCGGCGAGCTCGTGACCGTCCCGGCGCCGGAGCCGGTCTTGCTCACGAGTAGCGTCGACGTGGAGCCGTCGTCCACCTGCTCGCAGTCGCGCTCGACGAGATCTGTCCGATCGCTGAAGGCCGCGTCCGCGCGGCCGTCGCCGCAAGAGACGCGCTCACCCTCGAGCTCGTCGCGGCTGACGATCGTGTCGTCGCCTTCCCCTCCGGTGAACGCGTCGCTTCCGGTACCGCCGGTCAGACTGTCGCCGCCGGGACCGCCGACGAGGAGGTTCGCGCCGGAGTCGCCGACGAGCACGTCTGGCCCATGGCCGCCCAGGACGTTCTCGACGTCGATGGAGTCGCTCTCGTCGAGGTCGCCGTCATTCGCAACGCCGTCCAGGCTCAAAGCCACCCCGCCGGACCGGTCGGTGTAGTCGGCGGTGTCGACGCCGGTGCCGCCGACGAGCTGGTCGCTCCCGTCCGGCTCCGGCCCGGCGAGGAGGCGGTCGGCGCCGTCGCCACCAGCCACCACATCGTCGCCCGGGCCGCCGTCCAAGGCGTTCGCCTGCGCGCTTCCTGCGATCGCGTCTTCGGCCGCGCCGCCGATCACGTTCTCGACGTCGAGCGCAACGTTGTCGAACGGGTCGGCGCCGCTCGTACTCGCGTCGTCCCGCTCGCTTCCGTCGTTCCTCAGGCCATCGAGCGAGACTGCGACCGGATCCGTCCTCGCCGAATAGTCCACGGTGTCGATTCCGCCCTCACCGGCGATCGCGTCGGCACCGGGCCCGCCTGCGAGCGTATTGGCGTCTGCATTACCGCCGAGTGTGTCGTCGCCCGCCCCGCCGATCACGTTCTCGACGTCGGTGTCGGGGAACGCCTCGACGTCCGAGTCGGCAGCGGCCAGGCTGACCGTCAGGTCGTCCGGGCGCCCGGAGTAGTCGACCGTATCCGCCCCTGCGCCGCCGAAGATCTCGTCGCGACCGATGCCGGTCCGTTCTGTGAACACGTCGTTCCCGGTTCCACCACGTAGCGCGTCGCGACCCCCGGCGCCCTCGAGCGTGTCCGCTCCGGCCCCGCCGTCCAGTTCGTTGTCATCGGCGTCGCCCACGAGCGCGTCGCGGCCGCTCCCACCTGCGAACCGCTCGATTCCCGTCCAGCTGTCGCTCCCGGCGGCCGGCCCCCCGGCGGTTCCCGCCTCGAGGTCGATCTCGACCGGCTCGCTCTGGTCGGCGTAGGAAAGCAGGTCGACCCCGCTCCCTCCCGCCACGTCATCGTCCCCGGCACCTCCTATGAGCGTGTCGTCTCCGAAGCTTCCGTCGAGGGAGTCGGCGCCGGCGCCGCCGACCAAGACGTCCGCACCGGCGTCGCCGTCCAGCGTGTTGGCGAGACCGTCGCCAATCAGCGTGTCATCTCCCGGGCCGCCCTTGACGTGCTCGATGTTCGCCAGGACGTCGTTCTCGCCGGCTGCGCCGTCGGCCGCTGGATCGGAGAGGTCGACCTGAACCGCGGCCGCGTGGACGGAGTAGTCGGCGGTGTCTGCCCCCGGCCCGCCGTCCAGTCCGTCGGAGTCGGTTCGCCCCCCTGCGAGGATGTCGTCACCGGCACCGCCGGCGAGGACGTCGACGCCCTCGACACCGATTAGGCGGTCGTTGCCCCCACCGCCTGCCAGCTCGTCGGCGCCAGCGCCGCCGTTCAGCACGTTGTCGAGCGCGTTGCCTTTCAGAAGGTCCCCCGAGGCGCCCCCGGTAACGCTCTCGGTGTCGACGAGCACGTCCGCCTCGCCGGACGCGCCATCCGGAGCGGGATCTCCGAGGTCGACCGTCACCGGCGTCGTGCGGTCGGCGTAGTCGGCGCGGTCGAACGTGCCGACGCCGCCGTCGAGCACGTCGTCGCCTGTTCCGCCGTTCAGCGTGTCGAGATCGCCGCTGCCTCCGAGGAGGACGTCGTTTGCGCCGAAGCCGCGTAGCGTGTCGTTGTCGCCGCCCCCCTCGAGACGATTCGACGCGCCGTCGCCTTCGATCGTGTCGACGTTCGAACCAGCGAGCACGTTCTCGACGTCAGCCGACACCTTGTCGTTCTCGAAACCCTGGCCGAAGTTCTGGTGCCCGTCGTTCGCGAGGCCGTCGAGCGTGATCCGGAGCGAATGAGCGCGAGCGGAGTAGTCGGCCGTGTCGACGCCGCCGCCGCCGTTCAGGACGTCGCCCGCGTCAGACGTCCCGGGGACGCTGCCGGGCCCGCCGTTCAGGCGGTCGTTTCCACCCCCGCCGCTCAGCGTGTCCGACCCGGCGTTTCCGGTCAGGGTGTCGGCGCCTGAGCCCCCGGTCACGGCCTCGATGTCGGCGTGCACGTTGTCTCCCTCGGGGCCCGCGCCGTCGTTGGCGATCCCGTCGAGGCTAAGCGCGAGGGGCGAGAGCCGGCCCGAGTAGTCGGCCGTATCGGTCCCGGCGCCGCCGATCAGCGTGTCCGCCCCGCTCCCGAGGCAGGATCCCTCGGCACACGATCCGCTGAGAACATCGTCGCCGGCGCCGCCGTCGAGGACGTTGTCGCGAAGGCCGAGATCCGTCTCGAGGTTGGGATGGCCCGCGCCGTAGCCGGTCAGCGTGTCGTTGCCCAGACCGCCGACGACGTTCTCGGTCAGGACCGTGTCGCCCTCACCCACCGCGCCGTCGTTGGCGGCGCGGTCGATCAAGACCGCCACCGCGGTCGTCCGCGACGCGTAGGTGGCCGTGTCGATGCCGTTCTGGCCTTCGAGCCTGTCCGCTCCCGTCTGCCCGTCCAGCGTGTCGGCACCGTCACCGCCGAAGAGCCCGTCGTTCCCGTCGCCGCCGAGGAGCGTGTCCGGCCCCGCACGGCCGTCGAGCACGTTCGCGACGCTGCTCCCGGTGAGCGTGTCGGGTCCCGCCCCTCCGACGACGTTCTCGATGCTCCCCGCGACGTCGTCGCTCTCGCCCGCCTCGCCGTCGCCGGCCCCATCCCCGAGCGTCACGGTGATTCCGTTCGTGCGTCGCGAGTAGTCGGCGGTGTCAACGCCGTCCAGGCCGATGATCGTGTCGGCTCCGAGCCCGCCGTCAAGCACGTTGTTCCCCGTCGTTCCCTCCAGCCGATCAGGGCCCGCGCCGCCAATGGCGTTCTCGATCGCGGTAACGGCGTCGCCCTCGCCGGCCTGGCCGTCATTTGCGAGCACGTCGTGGAGGATCACCTGAACGCCCGTAGCGCGCTCGGAATAGCTCACGGTGTCGTTGCCCTCGCCGCCGGCCAACACGTCGGCCCCGGGCCCGCCGCGCAGAAAGTCGTCATAGAGGTGCCCGTTGAGCGAGTCGTCCCCGGCGCCACCGTCGAGCGTGTCGTTGTCGGCGTCCCAGACCCCGCCGCCGCCGCTCAGGGTGTCGTTGCCGTCGCCGCCGACGAGCTGGTCGTGGCCCTCGTATCCGCTCACGTCGTCGTTTCCGGGCCCCCCGTCGACCACGTCGTTCCCCTGCCAGCCCTCGAGAGCATCGGCGCCGTCGCCGCCGTAGATCTGGTCGTCGCCCATGTAGCCGTCCACGGTGTCGTCCCCGATGCCGCCTTCGATGTAGTCGTCGTCCAGGAGCCCGTAGATCTTGTCGTTGCCGCTGTCGCCGTAGAGGAAGTCGTGACCGTCCCAGCCGTGGATCGCGTCCACGCCCGCGCCACCTGAGATCACGTCGTTTCCGGCCCCGCCGTGGAGCTCGTCGAGGGATCCGTCCCTGCCCTGGATGCTGTCGTTGCCGGCGTTCCCGTCGATCACGTTGCTGGCGTCGCTGCCGGTGAGGCTGTCGTTGGCCGGGCTCCCCTGAATCCCCTCGACGTCGGGAGCGAGCTGATCCGTCTCGCCTGGCGAGCCGTCGTTCGGTAGGCCGTCGAGCGTGACGACGACCCCCGTCTCGTGGTCGGCATAGCTGACCATGTCCAGATTCCCGCCGCCACTCAGCGAGTCGTTCCCGCCGCCCCCTCTCAGGAGATCCTTTTCCGGGCCCCCCGTCAGCACATCGTTTCCGGCGCCGCCCGCGATCTGCTCGAAGTTCAGGAGCGTGTCGTTCTCGCCCGGCTCGCCGTCGTTCGCGACGCCGTCGAACGTCGCCAGGACAGGGTTCATCCGGGCGGAGTAGTCCGCGAGATCGCCGTCGCCGTCGCCTGCGTTCATCACGTCGGTTCCCGGGCCGCCGTCGAGAACGTCGTTCTCGCCGCCGCCGTCGAGGTAGTCGTTGCCGGCCGCGCCCGTCAGGGTGTCGCCGGCCTCCTTCCCGTTCAGAACGTCGGCGCCGGGCCCGCCGTGCAACCCGTCCGAAGCGCCGCCTCCCGTAAGCTCGTCGTCGCCGTTCCCGCCGAAGACCGTGTGGGAGCCGGGATGCCTCACGTCGCTGAAGGTGCCCGCGAAAGCCGCGCCTACGACCGTGTCGTTTCCGTCTCCCGCTTGGATGGTGGCTTCGTAGAAACCTTCCGTCTGGCGGGTGTCGCTGTTGATCGTGATCGAGTCGTTCCCGTCGCCGGCATTGAGCTCGAGCTTCGGGGTGTGGTCGCAGATGATCGATCCGCCCGAGGTGGGCGAGCAGCCAGTGCTCGCCCACGAGCCGGCGGTGACGGGCGCAGTCGTGTCGGAGACGTACCAGAAGTGACCGGTCGCGCCGAAGCTTTGTCTGAGCGAGAACGTATTCGTCTCGCCGGGTGCAGCCGTCCACACCAGCGTTCCCGTGTAGTGGTTCCCCACGAGCGTGATCACTCCAGCGGAAACAGGCGCGGTCAGCGGGCCGACCGCGAGCCCGAGCGACAACGCGAGGACGAACATGAGGGCGCGCTTGCGCGGGCGGACTTGGTGAAAGCGACGTACCCGGGTGAACGGGCGGGAATCCGCTTCACGTCTCATAGGTAATTCCTCTCGAGCGGGTCCCTGCGCACCGGCCGGTGCCGCAGTGCGGTCTTCTCGAGGGTCCGATCCTGAACTGCCCAGCGGAGACGATGCGAAAGACGACGTTGTTGGTCTCGCCGCTCGGGGCTGACCAGACGAGCTTCCCTGCCTCGATCTTGACCTGGCTCGCGTGGGCCTGCCCGGGCAGCGCCCCGGCGAGGGAGAGCGCCGCCACACCGAGCGCCACGCACGTGGACGCACGCCTTGCGAAGAGAGACGACCGCATGCCGCCGACGCTACGGCCCCGGCGGCCCTGCGCGAAAGAGGGGATTTCCCTACAGTTTGGGCGCGGCCAGGCGCTCCGCGAGGCTGGTCGCAAGCTCGGAGCGCGAGCGGATTCCGAGCTTGGCGTAGACCCGCGAGAGATTGGCCTCGACCGTCTTCACCGTGACGAAGAGCGCCGCTGCGGCCTCCTTGTTCGAGCTACCGGCCGCGACCTGCTCGGCCACGCGGCGTTCCGTGACGGTGAGCTCGCCCGTCCCCGAGGTCCGCCCTCCGATCCGCTCGAGGGCCTCGCGCGCCTTCTCCGCCCAGAGGACGGCGCCGAGCTCCTCGAAGACCGCTCGCGCATCGTCGAGCGTCCGGCGCGCCGCCTTCCGCTGCTTCAGCCGCCGCTGAACCTGACCGAGGGCGAGCAGCGTGCGCCCTCGCTCGAAGGGCATCGAGAGCCGATCGTGCTCGACGAGCGCCTGCTCGAGCGCCGCAATCGCGCCGTCGAGGTCTCCCTCCGCGCCGAGGAGGAGCCCTCGGCACCGGCCCGCGACACTCAGGGCCCACGGTCGGTCGAGCGCCCGCCCCCGCTCTCGCAGGGCGGCAATCTCGGCCTCTGCGCGCTCAAGGTCGCCGGCGCCGATCAGCGCCTCGATCGCATCCCCGAGAACGAGATGGATTCCCGGATCCGCAACGCCCATTTTGGCGAGCCGCTGAGGTAGAGGACATAGGTGACGGCACGCCGCAGCGTGGTCGCCCCGGGAGAGCTCGATGAAGCCGAGCAGGGCCTCGTTCCGGAGCACCCAGGCCTTTCTGCCCGCGCTCTGAGCGACTCGCGCCCCGGCTTCTGCGAGCTCGCGCGCGTGCTCGAGCCGGCCGTTGCAGGCGGCGCTCAGCCCCTCCGCCCAGTGCGCGACTTCACGCCCGAGGACGTTCTCGGTGTCGAGCCGGTACCCCTCGACGTACTCGTGCGAGTACACGCCCGCCCGTTTCCAGTCTCCAGCGAGCCATTCGAGCTCGAAGAGGAGGAAGAGAATGACGTGCGCAGCCTCGTCGTCCCCCTCGTCGAAAGCACGCGCCCTCTGCGGTTCCAGCACCTCGCGGCCTGCCTCCAGTTCGTCGCGGCGCACGTACCAGCGGCCGAGGTACGTCTCGGGGGACGCGAGGATGGGGACGCCGTCGGCCTCGACGTCGGCGGCCTCACGAAGACCACGAAGCGGGTCGCCCGTGCAGGTGATGCCCTCGAGGTCGGACAGGATCGTCAGCGCTCGCACGCGCGTTTCCTCGTCGCCCGCGTGGCTCGCGGTGGCCACGGCTTCCCGCGCCCGCTCGAGACCCTGCAGGAACTCGCCGCGCATGTAGTGCGAGTACGCGCGGATGTATTCGAGCCACCCGCGCAGGCGGACGTCGTCGCCGACCTCGGAGAGAGCCGACGTGCAGAGGTCGATGTCCGACAGCCAGTAGCCGAGGAGCCCTGACGCGCGCGCACGCGCCGGGCCTGGCTGCGCGCGCTGGATCACCTCCCGGACCAGCTCCTGCGCGCGCCCCTCCGCAGCGCTCTCCGCGTGGGCGGCCGCCGCGGCGAGGGTCAGCCTGGCCCAGGCATCCTCGTCCTCGGGCGGCGTGAAGCCGCGGGCGAGCTCGAGGAGCTCGGCGGCCGCCGCGGCGGCACCTCGCGCGCGGGCCCGCTGAGCGGCGTCCTCGAGAAGGGCAGCCGCCTCTCCGTCGGGCGGCTCGGCCGCGAGTGCCGTGTGCCTCGCGCGGGCTTCCGGATCCGTGAGGGTGAGGGCGATCCGGCGATGGAGCTCGCGCCGGACGCGAGGGTCGGCGTCCGTGAGCACGACCGACGCGAGCATCGGATGCGTGAAGCTGAACCGTTCGCCCGCGAGCTCGACGACCCCGTTCTCGAGAGCCGGCTGAAGCGCCCCCCATGCGTCCTCCACGTCGGTGGCGGCCTGCACCTCGGGGGCACTCGCCTGCGAGAGCGCGGCCAGGGCGACGAGCGTTTCGCGCGTCGGGTGCGGCAGGCCCGCGAGGCGGCCTCGCACGGCCTCCGTAAGGGTCTGCGGCAGCGGAAGCTCTTCACCCGGCTCGACTTCCCGCCCCCTGGCGTGGATCGCCCGCCCGATCTCGAGCGCGTAGAGAGGGTTTCCACCGGTGACCTCGCGAACCCGGCCGAGCAGCGGGCGCGACAACGAGACTCCGAGCCGCGCGTGCAGAAGCTGGTGCAGCGCGCCGGAGCTCAGGGGCCCGAGGTCGAGCCGATGCCCGCGCTCGCCGATCGGGGCGCGATCGAGGCCGAGCGGGACGTCGCCGGACCGGTAGGAGATGAGCACTCCGACTTGCTCGTCTTGAAGCCGGCGAAGCGCGAACGCCAGGGCGCGCGCCGATGGCGTGTCGAGCCACTGGGCGTCGTCGACGGCGACCAGCACGGGCCCCTCCTGCGCGAGCTTCTGGAGCACCGCCAGCACGGCCGCCGCGATTGCCCCTCGCTCGGTCGTCGAGCTCTCGTCCGCGTCCTCGAGGAGGAGCGCGACCTCGAGCGCGCGTCGTTGGGGAGCCGGCAGGTCTGAGAGCGCCGCGGGCGGCACGCCGCCGAAAAGGTCGCGTAGGGACGAGAACGCAATCCTCGTCTCGGGCTCGGCCGGGGCCGACGTGAGGATCCGATATGACCGCTCGCGCGCCGCGGCGACACCCGCGCGCCAGAGCGTCGTCTTGCCCAGACCCGCACCTCCGGCCAGGATCACCGCGCCGGGCAGCGCCGACGGCTGCTCGAAGAAGGACGCGAGCAGCGCCTGCTCCTCGCTCCTCCCTACTACCTCCTCGCCCACGCGAGGGGGATATCGCGTTTATCTACGCGTGTCCACTCGGCCGGGCGACGAGGACATCAGTCGCACTCCCATTCGAACACCTCGGTGATCCGCTGCGAGGCAAGGGACGCGCGATCCGCCACCTGATCGACGGCCTCGACCGACTCCCCGTGGAAGAGATGGAAACAGGTCTCGTCGTCGCGGAGGAAGAACGAGCGGATGTACTGCACGTCGCCGCCCTCCTCGCAAAACTCGGCCGCGATGCGCCGGGCGCGCTCAGCGGTCGTTCCCGGCTCGCCGGCGCTTGCCCGAGCGAGGTAGCCCTCCACCAGATAGCTCGTCATCGGAGCGAGGCTAGGGAATCGGCTGCTCCCGCGAAAGTGGGGGGATCCCCACACTTTGCTCGACTATCGAGCTCGGATCTCGACCACCGTGGTCGCGCGCGCATTCAGGCCCGGGCTGTCCGAGACGGCCTCGAGCTCCCAGAAGAGCTCGGCATGCTTTCCCTTGACTCCCGGCGTCGCCCAGGCGGGGATCGGGCAGCGAAAGTCGACCGCCTGCCCCGTCGCCAGGTCTCCCTCGTGGATGACGCCGCCGGAGGCGAACGGCGTCGAGCTGAAGCTCGCGGAGCGCTCCCAGAAGCGGAGTGTGAGCACAAGCGTTCGCGACGATCCGCCTTCGTGCACATGCACATGCCCGGTGAGCTCCTGGCCGGGTGGGGCCGCCCCGTCGTCGGGGCGGATCTCGAGCTTCATGGCTCCACCCAGATCGGCTCTTCGAGGCGCGCGTCCGGTTGGCCGGCCCGCGCGGCGCGAGCCGCGATCCTCCATGCGAAGGAGACGCAGTCGCCCTCGTACGAGTAGGGCGAAGCGGGCGGCACCCGAAACGTGCAGGTGGCCTCGACCGCGAGTGTCGGCACGACCTGCCATTCCTCGAGGACGGTCGTCTCCGCGGTCTCGTGCACGATCGCGACGTTCGTGTGCACCTCCGTGTCGGAGCGCTCGTCGCAGATGAGCCCGAGCTCGAGGCGCTCCATGTCAGGCATGCGGCCGGTCACGACGACGGAAAGCTCGTCTCCCCGCCGGACTCGGTCGGAGGTGAGGGACAGCGTCACGCCTCGGAGCCGCGGGTGACGCTCCGACTGCTGTCCCCAGACGACGATGACGACGTAGAGGGCGAGCAGGCCGAAGGCCGCGAAGAGGAGCCCGCCCCAGAGCTCCTCCTGGCGGTCGAAGCGCGAGCCTCGGCCACCCGCCGCGACCCAGACGCCTGCGGCGAACATCGCGGTGCCGACGACGCTGAGAAGGGGCGTGAGGGCGCGTCGACGCCTCCTGGTTCGAAGCGTCTGGGCACCCGGCTCCCGGCCGGCCGGCAGGTGCGGGAAGCGGTTGGAGCGCCTCAAGCAGGGACCGGCTGATCCGTCACTCGGGCGCCCAGTAGACCCACTCGGGCTCCTTGTCGGGGCCGTGGTCGCTCAGGTAGTAGACCTTCGCGACGTCCAGTCCGTCGGGCACGAGGATGAGGGAGCAGCTCTCGCCGCTCCCGCCGGGCTCGAGGCCGCCGCCGCTCGCCTCGGGACAGGGCTCGAAGGGCTCGACGCCCCCACCGAAGACGATCAGCGAGCGGAAGGTGTTCCCGTCCGAGTCCTCGAGGCCGACGCTCGGCGCCCGCTCGACGGCGCTCGGCCCCCTGTTCGTGAAGCGAGCGTCGACGTAGTACGGGGTCGCGGTCCTGTCTTCGGGCTCGACCTCGATCCCGTTCGCCTCGAGCTCCTCCTGCGTGCCCCGGCGGACGGCGACGATCGTGAGCCCGAACTGCGTCCGCTCGCCCGAGGATCCGTCGTCCTTCGGCTCCTGGTAGCCGACCACGACCTCGGTGCCGAGCGGATGCAGCGTTGCGTCCTCCCCGCCGGTGAGCTGCGCGATTCCCACCATCACCGCGGCGAGGACGGCGAGGCCCGAGAGGACGAGGATCACCCGGCGCGACATCGTGGCCCCGACCCGGACGGCGACTACGACGCGGGGTGGATCATCCGACCGTCCAGCCGATCGGCTCGTCCTGGGAGATGAGGTTCCCCCTGAAGCTGACCTGCTTCGGTGAGACACCCTCCGTAAGCGTGACGACCACGCAGTCGTTGAGCGCCTGCTCGGGCGCGAGCGTCGCATCCGACTCCGCGTCCGGGCACTGCTCGAACTCGCCGCTGATCTCGATGACGCCTTCGGTGTTGTACTCCTCGCCGTCGGAGCCCTCGATCGTGAGATGCGAGGGGATCCCGAGGATCTTGATCCCGCCCTCGCCGTGGTTTTCGTACTCGAGGTGGACGTAGAACGGAACCGTGCTCTCGCCGAGCCCGTCGATGTCGGAGGAGTCCCCCTCGTCGACCTTCTCCACGGTCACGGCGAGGGTGGTCTTGGCGTCCGGCTCGAACTCAGGGCCAATCCCCTCGTACTCGACGAACGCGCGCTCTCCGAGCGCCCGAGTGCTTCCGGGCTCGGCGATCACCGCCTCGCCGGCGTCGAACGTCGCATCGCCTCCACCGCCTCCACCCTCGTCGCCACCACCGCAGCCGGCAAGCGCGAGCGAAGCGGTCAACGCCGCGAACGCGAACGCGCGCTTTCCATCTAGCCGACGCCGCATGGGCAGACGATACTACGGAGGCCTCGCTCGCCTGTCATCTCCGGCGTGTTCCGCACTCGCTACTGAGCTCCCGAGGCGACCGCCGTGACGCGGTATCCCGATCGCGAGCCCCGTACCTCAGCCTGGGCTTCTCTACCCCCTGCGGCCGAGAGCCAAGCGACCCCTTGTGGTCTCCTTTCGAGAGCGCTAACAATGCGGGCCTCATGGCGCGGGCGAGCAGCAAGCGAGCCGCCGACCGGAGCGTTCTTCTCCAGCAGGCCGTCGAGGCGGCTCCGATGCTGATCTTCGTCGCGGACGAGTCGATGCGCTACATCTCCGTGAGCGAGTACGCCTGCGACGTCCTCGGCTACACGGAGGACGAGATCTTGGGCATGAAGGTGACGGACGTCGCCACGCAGCCGACCGCGGGCGTCGACTACCGCCGGATGGTCGAGGCCGGCTGGCTCGTCGGCATCTCGCGCCTACGCTGCAAGGACGGTGCCGAGGTGACGATGCGCTACCGCGCCGGCGAGACCGAGGTGAACGGCTCGCCCGCCTACGTCGCCGTCGGCTGGCTGGAATAACAGCCGTAGGGGCGGGGCTTGCCCCGCCCGCGAACTACGCCTTCATCCAAGGCCCGACGCCGCCGAGGCGCTCGACCGCGATCCGCATGACGTGGCCGGGGGGCGGGTCGTCCATGGGCGGGAACTTCACGTCCGGGCCGAGATACACGTGCGCGAGGCGCTGCAGGAGCTCGGGCGCGCCGCCTTCCTGCAGCCAGGCCGTGCCGTGGACGACCAGGTACTCCTTCAGACCCGGTGGGTGGATCCGCGACCCCTCCAGCGAGAGGACGACGCGCGGGTCGCGCCGCACGTTCCTGATCTTCTGCTGCTCCATCAGATGAGCCGTCACCAACTCGTCCCCCTCGACGCCGACCCAGACGCACGTGACCTGGGGAGAGCCGTCGTGGTTGACGGTGACGAGATGGCCGAGCGCGTCGGACTCGAGAAGCTCACGGGCCGCATCCGGAAGCGCCACAGGCGGCACTCTAGACGCCGGGGCCGAAAGGTCTCGCTCTCGCTGGCTAGCCCGACTTCGACTCGGAGACGTACGCCGCGACCGCGGCGATCTCGTCCTCGCTCAGGCGATCGCTGAAGGACGGCATGCCCCCGCGGCCCTCCGTCACGGTCTGGGCGATCTCTTCCTCCGAGAGGCCCGTCTGGTCGAGGTTGGGGCCGATGTTCCCCGAGGCTCCCGCGTCCTCGAAGGTGTGGCAGCTCGCGCAGCCGGCCGAGGCGAAGATCTCCTTCCCCGCCGCCGGGTCACCGCCGCCGCCGCCGCCACCGCCACCGCCCTCGGTCGTGGCCTCCTCGTCGGTCGACCCCTCGGTGGTCTCCGTCTCGGCCCCCTCCGTCTCGGCGGTCTCGCTCTCCGAAGACGTCTCGGCGGCGGCCGGCTCCCCGCCTCCGCCGTCCGTGTCGGCGGTCTCGCGCCCGACAACGTAGCCCGCCGCGGCGGCGGCGATCATGAGCATGAGCGCGACGATGACGATCGCCGCTTCGGCGGCTGCGGCGTTCGAGCGTCCTCGTCTGCGTCCTGCTGGCGGCATCGGCTCCTCCTCGTTACCCGGTGAGCGCAGAGTCTGAACGATCGGGACGACGAGGGGTCGCAGTTCTCTAGGGTCGCAGTTCTCTAGGGTCGCGGGATGGCAGAGCCGGTGAGCGCGTGGTACGAGGCGGGCGACTTTCGCTTGCACGCCCGGGTGGGCGGCCGCCCGGACGGCCCAGCCGTCGTGCTCCTCCACGGAATCGCGGTCTCGAGTCGGTACATGCTTCCCCTGGCGCGCGAGCTCGGCGCCTGGGCACATGTCTTCGCCCTCGACCTCCCGGGCTTCGGGCGAAGCGCCAAGCCTCCCCGGGCGCTCGGCGTCTCGGAGCTCGCAGGCGCCCTCGAGAGCTGGCTCGACGCCGCCGAGCTCGAGCAGCCCGCCCTCGTCGCCAACTCGTTCGGCTGCCAGGTCGCCGTCGAGCTGGCAGCGACCCGGCCTGGTCGCCTCTCGAGCCTCGTGCTGGTCGGGCCGACGATCGACAGCCAGAGGCGCCGCCGACCGGTGCAGGTGGCGCGCTGGCTCCGGACGGCGTTCGTCGAGCGGCCGCCTCTGCACTTCGTGGTCGCGCGCGACGCGCTGGCCGCTGGTGTCGTCCGCTCCTGGCAGACCTTCGGCTACGCGCTCGACGACCCGATCGAAACCAAGCTCGCCGGGATCGCGATCCCGGCCCTCGTCGTCCGCGGCGAGCGTGACCCGCTCGCGCCTCAGCAGTGGAGCGAGGAGGTGGCCCGGCTGCTGCCGCACGGCCGCCTCGTGGTCATCCCCGGCGCAGGGCACGCGTTGAACTGGTCTCGCCCGCGCGAGCTCGCCGCGCTCGTCCGCGACCTCGTCTAGGGGAGAAACTCGAGGATCACGCGGGCCAGCTCGTCCGGCTCGTCGAACATCGGGACGTGGCCGGATCGGCCGAGTACGTGCACTCGCGCGTCGCGCAGCTCGCGAGCTAGGACGGCGCCCGCCTCGAGGGGAACGAGCGTGTCGCGCGCACCGAGGACGACGAGCGCCGGCACAGCGACCCGGGCGAGATCCGCCCGGACGTCGTCGGCCACCACTTCGCGGCTCGCGCGAAGGAGCGTGAGCGGGCCGGCCCGGAGCGCGTCCGTCCCCAGGACCGGCAGGAAGCGAAGTCGCGCCCGGCGAACGGCCCGGGCGAGCGGGAGCGCGTGCCCGACGAGCGAGCGGTTGCGCACCACCCCCGCGGGCGCGATCAGCACGAGTCGCGAAACCGCCGCGGGTCGCAGCGCCGCCGCGCGCAGCACGACCGCCGCGCCCATCGAATGGCCGACGAGGGGACAGCGCTCGAGGCCTGCTGCGTCCATCCACGCGACGAGCCACCGCGCCGCGTCCGCGAGCGCGAGCCGGCGACCCCGCATGGCCCCGAACCCGGGAAGGTCGACCAGATTCACCGTGTGCCGGGCCGCCAGCGCAGACAGGACCGGGCTCCACCAGCGAGTCGAGCCCGCGAGCCCGTGAACGAGCACGAGAGGGTCGCCCGATCCAGCGACCCGGAAGCGGACGAGCCGGCCCTCGACGTGCGCGTCTCGCTCCGTCAGCGCGGTTGTCAGATGCGCCTCCGGAGCACGATGGCCACGGTCGCGCCGTAGAGCGCGT
>Ga0136613_10000955_pt1 | contig 14315 bp, 17 predicted proteins | sample AntDrymUQ2722106_2_FD_106649 | JGI IMG/M metagenome (GOLD analysis project Ga0136613, IMG submission 106649) | Polar desert sand microbial communities from Dry Valleys, Antarctica - metaG UQ272 (21.06) | ecosystem: Environmental > Terrestrial > Soil > Desert | place: Antarctica: Dry Valley... | reverse complement strand
TGCTCGCCGAACGGCTCGACTCGGTGTGGGTGATCGGGTCCAGCGAGCGCGTCGTGAGCCAACTCGCGGTCAGCGCGGGCGCCGCGGTGGTCGACCACGTCGACATCGACGCCGAGTGTGTCCGGGCCTGCGCCCGCCACCTGCCCTACGGCTACCGCGTCGAGGAGCTCGCCGCCGCCGAGCGCGGCGATGGCCCGGTCCGGATGCACTATGCCGACGGCGCGGCGTTCGTGGAGCACGCCGACCGGCGCCGGGACGTGATCGTGGTCGACCTCCCCGACGAGCGGCCGGACGACGCGGGCGCGCAGCACAACCGGCTCTACGGCACGGAGTTCCTGCGCCGGTGCGCGGAGCTGCTGACGCCCGGCGGGGTGCTCGTCAGCCAGGCCGGCTGTCCGACGCTGTGGCGCAACGAGACGCTGCGCACGGCGTGGCGGCGGTTCGGTGCGGTCTTCGACACCGTCGCCTACCACGGCAGCGACGAGCACGAGTGGGCGTTCCTGCTCGGCGGCCGCGAGCCGGTAGCCGACCCGACCGCGCTCATGGTCGACCGGCTGCGCAGCCTCCCGTACCGGCCGGTGTCGATCGACGCCGCGCGGCTTCAGGCGGGCTCGATGCCGCCCCGCTCGGTGCGGGAGTCCTCGATACGGTGACATGGTCGTGGACTTCCCACCGGCTTTACACGTACTGGTCAGGGTGAGGCAGTGTTCTCCAGGTCTCGGGTACCTCGGAGCGAGCAGGACCCCCACCAGGGCTACGTCGCAGGTCGCTACCGAGACGGGTCGCTCAGCGACGACTGGACGGAGGCCCGGCGGTGCGCCGACCGGACGTTCGTGCGGTACGTCGCAAGGTGCACCTGCGGCTGGATCGGGCTGGACGACGCGCCGGACGAGCGCGGCGCCGAACGGTGCGAACGGGACTGGCGAGCCGACCACCAGCCGCTCGCATCGGCGGTGGCTACGGCGCTGAACCAGCCGACCGCCGCCCCGATGCGTGCGGGCCGCGTCGGTCGACCGTGACGACGCGGTTGGGCGTAGGCACGATGCCACCACGTCCGCGGCGGGAGCACTAGGCCGTGCGGCACAACATCGCGGCCGGGTGGGCCGCGGCGTTGAGCGCATGCGTCGTGTTCACGGGGGCGTGCACGGCCAGCGTGACGGCCACGCCGAGCCCGGCGTCGGAGAGCCCGGTGACCACCGCGCTACCACCCGGCCTGGACTATGTGGCGCTCGGCGACTCCTACACCGCCGGCCCGCTGATCCCGACGCTGACGGGCATGCCCACCGGCTGCTTCCGCTCCACCGGCAACTACCCGGCGCTGGTGGCCCAGGCCATCCGACCCGCGAGCTTCACGGACGTGAGCTGCGGTGGCGCGGCGACGCCCGACCTGACCCGATCGCAGTCGGTATCGCTCAACGGCCGCAACATCCCGCAGCTGCAGGCGCTGGCACCGGACACCGACCTGGTCACGCTGGGTATCGGCGGCAACGACATCGGCTTCATCGAGATCGTCAACACCTGCGCGCGGCTGTCCAAGACCGACCCGGCCGGTGCGGCGTGCCGCAGCCATTACACATCCGGGGGCACCGACCAGCTCGCGGCGCGCATCGCCGCGACCGCCCCGAAGGTCGCCGCCGGGCTCCGTGCCGTCCGCGACCGGGCGCCGAACGCCAGGGTGTTGCTCGTCGGCTATCCAGTGCTGGTGCCCGACAGCGGCCCTGGTTGCTTCCCGGACGTGCCGTTCACGACCGGCGACATCGGCTACCTGCGAGCGGTGGAGCAGCAGCTCAACGCCATGCTGGCCGAGCAGGCGCAGGCCGTCGACGCGACCTACGTCGACACCTACACCCCGAGCATCGGCCACGACTGGTGCCAGCCCACCGGTACCAAGTGGATCGAGGCACTGAAACCGACCTCTCCCGCCGCGCCCGTGCACCCCAACGCACTGGGTATGCAGGCGACCGCCCGCGCGGTCCTGGCGACCCTCGGCCACTAGCGCGCCCCCGCCCCGACCATCTTGTCAATCAATTGATTGATGGACTACCGTTCGAAGGATGAACGCACTGCAGCAGACCGCCGGACGTCGACGCGGTGAGGCGGCGGAGCAGACGCGGGAGAAGATCCTGCGCGCCGCCGTCGCGGAGTTCGGCGCCAAGGGATATGCGGGCGCTCGCACGGCGGGGATAGCGGCGAGGGCCGGCGTGAACCAACAGCTCATCTCGTACTACTTCGGCGGCAAGCAGGGGCTGCTCGACGAGCTGCGCAGGCGGTGGGCGGCCACCGAGGCGGCGGCGGTGCCGTCCGACGCGTCCTTCGCCGACGCCGTGTCGGGCTACCTCGACGTGACGCTGGAGCAACCGGACTGGGCCCGGCTGATGATCTGGCAGGGGCTGGGGGATGGCCACGCAGGCGGTGAGCACGACGGCGCGCAGCGCGTGAAGCTGCAGGACGCCGTCGAGCGTCTTCGGCGGCGGCAGGCCGACGGAGAGGTCACCGACGAGCTGGACGCCGAGTTCCTGCTGCTGATCGCGTACGCGGTCGCGTTCGCGCCGATCGCGCTGCCGGGCGTCGTGTCCGGCATCTTCGGGGTGGACCCGTTGTCCGCGGAGTACCGCGACCGGTGCAGCGAGCAGCTGCGCAGGCTGGCCGAGCCCGGCGGGGTACGGGAATGAGCCGGACCGTCGTCTTCACCGGCTACGGCGACGCCGACGTCCTGCACGTCGTCGAGGAGGATCCGGCGTCGCCCGGCCCCGGCCAGGTCCGCGTCCACGTGCGGGCCGCCGGCGTCCAGCCGTTCGACTGCCTGTTCCGCAGCGGCGCTGCACAGCGGTGGATGCCGGCCCGCTTCCCGCAGCGCCTGGGTAACGAGTTCGCAGGCGTCGTCGACGCGCTCGGACCGCACGTCGACGGCGTTGCCGTCGGCGACGAGGTCCTCGGCTGGGCGATGCTCGCCTCCTACGCCGAGCACGTCGTGGTGGGTGCCGACCAGATCGCCGCCAAGCCCGCCGCGATGCCGTGGGCGGAGGCCGGCGTGCTGTCCGCGTCCGGCCAGACTGCGGCGGCTGCGCTCGCCACGTTGGGGGTCGGCAAGGGCGATACGGTGCTGATCCACGGCGCCGGCGGGGGAGTCGGCGGGTTCGCCGTACAGATCGCGGTCGCAGCCGGCGCCACCGTGGTCGGCACCGCGAGCGAGCCCAACCACGAACATCTCCGCACGCTCGGGGCCGTTCCGGTGAGCTACGGCGACGGCCTTGCCGAGCGGGTGCGGGCGGCGGCGCCGGACGGGGTGGACGCGGCGCTGGACGCCTCCGGCACGGTCGCGGCGCTGCAGGCGTCGCTGGAGCTCGTCAGCGATCCCGACCGCGTCGGCACGGTCTCCTTCCAGCCCGCCGCCGACCAGCTCGGCGTCCGGCGGTTGAGCACCGAGCGTTCGCCGGCCCTGCTGACCGAGCTCACAGAGCTCTACACCGCTGGCCGGCTCCGCGTCGTGCTCCAGCAGGCCTGCCCGCTCGAGCACGCGGCCGACGCGCACCGAGCGGTGGAGACCGGCCACGTTCGCGGCAAGGTCGTGCTCACCGTGGACTGACGCGCCGGCCGGATCGGAGCCCGGCGAGCAGGCCGCGCTGCGGGATGCCGCGGATCGGCTCCGGGCCCGCGCCGAGCTCGGCGAGGATGTCGTTGGCGGCCATCACCCCCGACGCGGCCGCCCGTTCCATCAGGCCGGTGCAGAACGGCAGCTCGACGTAGTCGCCGGCCACCCGCACGCCGCGGGCGTCGGTGCGGACCTCCGGCCGGGTGCCCGCGCCACCCGGTGGGAACGCCGGCGCGGTCGCCTCCCAGCGTTGCTGCTGGTGCAGCACCTGCGCGGCCGCCGTCTCCGGCCACAGCGCCGTCAGCTCGGCGCGCATCCGGGCCGTTGCGGCGTCGACGTCGGCAGCGTCGCAGGAGTAGGAGTGCAGCTCGACCACCGACCCGCCGGTGCGCGCCGCCCACTGCGCCGAGGGCCGCTCCAGACGGTGGTAACAGGTCACGGAGTCCAGCGTCGGCTCGCGGGTCACGGCGCTGAACGTGGCCCGCTCGGGCGCCACGTCGCGATCGAGCCACAGCCGGGTCACCGCGAACGGCGGCGCGATCCGCAGCCCGTCGGCCTGCGCGCCGAGCCGGGGTGCCACCCGCCGGGCCCGCGGTGAGCCGGCCAGCAGCGTCCGCATCGCCGCCGGGTCCACTGCGAGCACGACGTGCCGAGTGGTGAGCGACTCCGTGTCTTCACCCTCCAGCTCCACCCGCCAGCCGTGGTCGGCGCCGGGTACGAGCCGCCGCACCGCCACCCCCGTGCGGACCTGCGCGCCGTGCCGCCGCAGGTAGGTCGCCAGCGGCCGCCAGATGCACTCCAGGTAGTCGGTGTCCGGGGCGTCGAAGCCGATGCCCTCGGGGTTGCCGAGGAAGTAGTAGTGGAACATCGCCACCAGCTCGCCGGCCGACAGCTCGCGCTGGATGCAGAAGAACGAGCGGGCGAACGCCTCGAACAGCATCGCCTGCGCGCGGTCGGAGATGCCGAGGCCCTTCAGAAAGTCCGCCGCGGACATGTCGTCGAGCGCCGCGGTCGTGCGTGAGCGGTCGTAGGCCAGCAGCTCCAGCCCGAGGCCGATGTCCGCGCCGACCAGGTCGGACAGCAGCAGGCTGGGGGAGCGGGCGAACAGCGCGAGCAGGCTGCGCGGCGGGGCGACCGGCAGGCCCGTGATGTCCTCGTCCGGCCACTGCCGGCAGATGATCGGGTAGCCGTCCACCGGCCGCAGGAAGCCCAGCTTCGGATCGGCGCGGCGCAGCACGTCACGCCAGGTGTAGTAGTGCCGGAAGAACGCGTGGAAGCCGTGCTCGACGGCTTGCTCGGTGCCGTCGGGCAGCGTGTGCGGCCACGCTCCGAGCCGCCCGCCGAGATGATCCGCCGCCTCCAGCAGCGTCACGGCGACCCCGCGCTCGGCGAGCACCACCGCGGCCGACACACCCGCGATGCCGCCTCCGACCACGATTGCCGAGCTGCCGGCCGGCGCCGCCCGCGGCAGGCGCGGGTCGGCGGCCACCAGCATCTGGGGACGCATGCGCAGCGGCGCGGCCCGGCTGCGCAGTCCCTCGATCACGCCCCGACCCTATGGGCGTGCGGCGCGGCCCGCCCGGAATGCGGCGTGGCGCCGCGTTGTTGCAGGTAGTAGCACTGTCGGGGTAAGAGGAGCATGTTATGAGAGGCGATCGAGTAGAGATCGTCATCGACGCCGGTGGGTCCACCAAGACCTACGACGTAGAGGCCACCAGGGCCGGTCGCAAGGTCGAGGTGAGCCACGGCCGAGGCATCGTCGAGGTCACCGAGGTGACCCGCGGCGGCACCGCCGTCCGCACCGCCAGGTTCATGTCATCGCGGGTGCTCGCGCTCGTCGAGCACCCAGCCAGGCAACGCGCGCTGGCCGACGACGAGCCCGTCCCGTTGCCGCGCCTGGCCTAACAGCTCAGCGCGCCGGGGGTGGCACGATCATGATCACGGCACCACCATCGACGGCGACCAGGCATCGGCGCAGCCTAGGGCGCGTGGGTTACGACTGCGGTCCGCACGCGCCCTTCGCGGCGAGGATTCGCCGTACCGAGGCGTCGACCTGCTCGGCCGGCAGCTTCCCTGAGCTGAGCGCGGCCTCCATCGTGTCGAGCACCTCGCCGATGCGGTCGCCGGTGCTCCACAGCGCGACGTCCGCGCCCGCTGCGAGCGCCTTGACCACGGCGTCTGGCAGGTCGTAGCGGTCGGAGATCGCCCTCATCGCGCCGAGGTCGTCGGTGAACACGAGGCCACTGTGCCGGTACTCGCCCCTCAGCAGCTGGTATGCGGCCGGGCTGACGGTGGCCGGCTCGCCGCCGGTCAGGCCGGGCACGTCGAGGTGGCCGACCATCACGCCGACCTCGCCGGCGCCGATCAGGTCCTCGTAGGGGCGCAGGTCGTCGGCCTTCAGCGCGGCGAGTGCGGGCGTGCTGACCTTGCCCTGGTGTGAGTCGCCGTTGGCCTGGCCGTGGCCGGGGAAGTGCTTGAGCACCGGCAGGACGCCCGCCTCGCGCAGCCCCGCGGCGAAGGCGCCGGCGAAGCGGCTGACCGCGGCCGGGTCGGAGCCGAACGAACGGTCACCGATGACGTCGTCGGCCGGCTGGTTGCCGACGTCCACCACCGGCGCGAGGTCCACGGTCACGCCGCGGGCCTTCAGCGCCCGCCCGCGCTCGAGGGCCAGCGTGCGGACCTGGGCGGGGGTCATGGTCACGCCCATCCGGCGAGCGCTGGGAATCGAGCCGTCCAGCGCATCCAGCCGCTGCACGCGCCCGCCCTCGTCGTCCACCGCAACGGCGACCGGCACCTTCGCCACCGCCTGCACCCGTGCCAGTGCGCCGTCCACCAGCAGGTTTGTCGAGTTTCCGCCGATGAAGATCCCGCCGACCTGCCAGGTGCGCACCCGCTCGACCGCGGCCGCTAGGTCTGCGGGGTCCACCCCGACCATCAGCTGCTGGGCCAACCGCGCCCGCGGCGTCAGCGCGGCGGCCGCTGCGACGCAGCTGGGGGAGTACGAGTCCACCGCGGACGAGCTGGACGGCGCCACCGCCGGATTGTCGGCGGAGCCGTCGGCGGCCGGCCCGGTCGAGCCGGTGCAGGCAGCCGCGGCGGCGGCGACCAGCACGGTGACGAGCAACATGACGAGCGCGGCGAGCGGGACCCGGCTCCAGCGCATGGCCGCCGACGGTACTACTCCGGCTCGAGCTCGACCGTCGACTCGGTGCGAGACCGCGCGGGCAAGTCCCACGTTGGGGTGTTCGACTGCCGCAGCAGCGGCGCGATCAGGCCGAGCACCACCGTGCCGACCAGCAGCACGACGGCGGCCAGCCCAGGCCGGTACCAGCCGAGCTGCTCGAACGGTGTGTGCGGGATCGTGAACGTCCACAGCAGGAAGCCGAGGGTCGCGATCACCAGCTCGGGCCACGGCCACGCCCGCGGCGACAACGGGACCGGCCGGCCACGGGCGTACACCTTCATCGCGAACACCGCCCAGGTGGCGATCGGCGTCAGCGCGATCGTCGTCGCCAGCAGCACCCATTGACCTGCCGCGGGCCCCTCACCAGGCGTTCGGACAGCGGCGACCGCGGCCACGTAGACCAGGATGATCTCGGTGGGGATGTAGGTCACGATCGCGTCGGCCCTGCGGGCCAGCGTGGTGCGCCCGTCCCCACCCTCGCCGGGCGACAGCAGTGCACGCTCGGTCATCGCGTCCAGGCTCACGGTGGCACCTCCGTGGTCGTCGGCTTCGAGCATGTCGCAACGTCGGCGCCGGTGTTAGCGACTGTGACCGGACCGTGGCCGCGACAGGTGAGCGGCGGCCACGTGCGGATGTGCAACTGGGTCAGCCGATGTCGCGCCGTCGCAGGCCCAGGAGGCCGGCGCCGGTGAGCAACGCGGCCACCGCGAGCAACACCAACAGCGGTCCGAACTGCACGCTGACCGCCGGCAGTTGCGGCGTGTGCCGCAGTGGCGAGAGGCCGAGTGCCCACTCCGGCAGCCCGAGCAGCTCGCCGACCTGTGTCAACGCGAAGCACAGCCCGAGGGCGGCCCAGCCCAGCGCCACCAGCCGAGGCCAGAGCCCGGTCAGCAGCACCGCGATGGCTCCGAGCACCCACACCGCCGGCACCTGTGCGACAGCCGCGCCGAGCATCCGCGGGACCTGACCAGCGACGTCGCCAATGCGCAGCCCGTGCACCAGGCCGGCGGACAGGCCCGCGGCGCCGAGCACGACGACGGTTCCCAGCGCCGCCCAGAGCAGGCGGCTCAGCCGGCGCCAGGGTCGCGGACATGGGCAGCTTCGCCCGCTTCACCTACGACGAGCTCGCGGCTCTGCTCGACCGGTGGAAGGCGGCGAAAGCCGCATCAGCGACGCGGGCGGGGGACTAGCGCTGCTGGGTGCCGGTGACGACCCAGATGCCGGTCGGCCCCTTGCGAACCGGCTGGGTCAGCGTGAGGGCGGTCAGCCGCCCGCTGCTGGTATCGCGCAGCTCCACCGTGCCGCCGTCAGCGCGCACCACCTGCGGGGCTGACCAGCCGAGCTCCGCACCGGCATACGCAATCGCCACCTCCTCCGGATCGAGCAGCCACGGCTGGCGGCCCGCATCGACGGCCGCTTGCACGTCGATGGCCTGCGCGAGGGTCGCCACCGGCCACCAATGGCCGGCGAGGGAGCTTGGGGGCGCGGACGGCGTCGTCGTCGCGGACGGTGAACTGACGGCGGGGGGCGGCGTGGTGGAGGAAACAGAGGCGGCTGGCGTCGCGGTGCTGCCGCAAGCAGCCAGCAGCATGATCGCGGTGGCGACGCCCGGTGCGGCGAGCGAGCGTCTCACGCCGTCGTCAGCCCTTCCGTTGCACCGGCTCGCAGCCGCTGAACGGCGTCGCCGAGGTTGTCCCGGTCGGCGAACAGTGCGCTACCGACGCAGAACGTGCGAGCGCCGGCCGCGGCAGCCGCCCCGATCGTCGCGATGCTGATCCCGCCGTCTACCTCCAGCTCGACGTCCGGAGCCTTCTCGTCCAGCATCGCGCGGGCCGCGGCGATCTTTGGCTCCATCGTGGCGATGTAGCTCTGCCCGCCGAAGCCGGGGTTCACCGTCATCACCAGCAGCAGATCCAGCAGGTCCAGCACGTTCTCCACAGCGGACAATGGGGTGGCCGGGTTGAGCGCGACGCCGGTGCGGGCGCCCAGCTCGCGTATCGAGCCGAGCGTGCGGTGCAGGTGCAGGCAGGTCTCGGCGTGCACGATCACCAGCTCGCACCCGGCCTCCACCCACCGCCCGATCATCGGGTCGGGGTTCTTGACCATCAGGTGCGCCTCGAACCCCAGCCCGACCAGCGGCCGGCACGCCGCGATGACGTCGGGACCCATCGTGATGTTCGGGACGTACTGACCGTCCATCACGTCCCACTGAATGCGGTCCACCCCGGCCTTCTCCAGCGCCTGGACGTCCTCGCCGAGCCGGGCGAAGTCAGCCGGCAGCACCGACGGAACGATCCGGATGCGTTCGTTGGCCATGAGGGCCTCCGTCCTGTCTCTCATCGATCCTCCCGCGAGGGCCGGCGCCCCGATCGGGCGATCCCTGCTGCGTAACGGCTTCGGTGGACATAATGGTCCGGGAGGCGCCACGTCGTGGAGATCGTGTCAATCGAGACGCCATCGCTCGGTGACCGCAGCTATCTCGTGCACGACGGCACGGTCGGGCTGGTGGTCGACCCGCAGCGCGACATCGACCGGGTCGAGCAGGCGTTCCGCGATGCAGGTGTGCGGCTGAGCCACGTCGCCGAGACCCACGTACACAACGACTACGTCAGCGGCGGCCTCGTCCTGGCGCAGCGCCTCGGTGCGGAGTACCTGGTTGGCGCGGCCGAGCAGGTCGGGTTCGAGCGGCGGCCCGTGACCGACGGCGAGGAGCTTGCGATCGGCGAGCTCACCGTGCGGGCGGTGGCCGCACCCGGCCACACCCGCCACCACATGGCGTACGTGGTCAGCGGTGGCGGCCGAACGGCGGCGTTCTCCGGCGGGAGCCTGCTCTACGGCTCCGTGGGGCGCACCGACCTGGAGGACCCGGCGCTGACCGTCGAGCTGACCCATGCCCAGTACCGCTCCGCGCGTCGGCTGGCCGACCTCGCCGGCGACCCGGCGGGCCTGCACCCGACGCACGGGTTCGGCAGCTTCTGCTCCTCGGGACCGGCCACGTCGCAGGCCTCCTCGACGATCGGCGAGCAGCGCACGGTCAACGACGCGCTGTCGACGGACGACGAGGAGCATTTCGTCCGCCAGCTCATAGTTGGCCTGAACGCCTACCCGAGCTACTACGCCCATGTCGGCCCGATCAATCGCGCCGGCGGGTCGGCCGCCGACCTCACCGTGCCCCGGCCCGTCGACCCCGCCGACCTACGCGAGCGGATCAGCAGCGGCCAGTGGGTCGTCGACCTGCGGGAGCGCACCGCCTTCGGCAAGGAGCACCTGGCGGGGACGGTGAACGTCGAGCACGGTGACCTGTTCGCCACGACGGTCGGCTGGACGCTGCAGTGGGGGCACCCGCTCACGCTCGTGGGCAGCGCTGACCTGGTGCGATCCGCGGTCCGCGAGCTGGCGCGCATCGGCATCGACGGTCCCGACGCCGCGGTCGGTGCAGACGTAGCCGCGCTGGCCGGCGGCCACCCGGTGTCGTCGTACGAGCAGGCCGGGTGGCCGGAGGTGCTGGCCGCGACGAGGTCCGGCCGCGGTGAGGTGATCCTCGACGTGCGCAGGGCCGAGGAGTACGAGGAGGGCCACCTGCCGGGGGCGGTGCACGTCCCGCTGCACGAGCTGGTCGACGGCATGGACCGGATACCGCCCGGCCGGGTGTGGGCGCACTGCGCCACCGGCTACCGAGCCGGGGTTGCCGCCAGCCTTCTGCACCGCGCAGGTCGTGAGGTAGTGCACGTCAACGCCGACTTCGCCGATGCCGTTGCGGCAGGTCTCGGCGGCTAGGCTCGCCGCCGGCGAAGGAGGTCCCGTCATGCTCGTCGCCATCCTCGGAACCGGGTCAGTGGCCTGCACGATCGCCCTCCGGTTGCTCGGCGCGGGCCACGAGGTGGTGCTCGGTGCGCGCAACCCGGCCACCGCCACCGACCGGGACTGGGTGCGCGAGCTCGGCGGCAAGGTGGAGGTCGTGTCGCTGTCCGCCGCGGCGTCGGCGGGCGAGGTGGTGGTGAATGCGACGCCAGGGTCGACCACCGTGGAGATGCTGATCGACCTGGACGCCGCGGCGCTGACCGGCAAGGTCCTGATCGACACCGCAAACGCCGTGGTCTTCGGCGAGAGCGGGCCGCTGCTGATGTATCCCAACGGCAGCCTGGCCGAACGGATCCAGCAGGCGGTGCCGCGGGCCAAGGTCGTCAAGACGCTCAACACGATGAACACCGCGGTGCAGGCGGATCCGACTGGCATGGCCGGGCCGACGTCGGCGTTCGTGTCCGGCGACGACCCCGGGGCGAGGTCGCTGGTCACCGGCCTGCTGCACGACATGGGTTGGCCGCCGGACTCGGTGATCGACCTCGGCGGGATCGCCAGCGCCCAAGGCCCTGAGCACTACTTCATGCTGTTCTTCGGGCTGGCCCGCGCTCTGGGCACCCGGCGGTTCAACATCGCCGTCGTGCGCTGACCGGCAACCGGTCGTCGCGTCTCCTCGTCCGCGCAGCGCTCCATCGGCGTGGCCACCCGATCGGGCCTACCGCACCACCCAGTAGGCTCAACGGGTCACCATGTTTGGGGGTTAACTCGTGACAGATCTGGACCTGATGGCGGCACCCACCACTCGTATGCCGGCCCAGCCGATTCTGGCGTGGTCTCCACCGGAACCACAGCCGAGCGGCTCGCGCAGGCGCCCGGTGGTGGCGATCGCCGTCGTCGTGATGCTGCTCAGCGGCCTAACCATCGGCGTGTGGCTGCAGGGCAAGACGCCGGCGGCGAGCACCGCCGCGCAAACGCAAACGCAGTCGCAGTCGCAGCAGGGCTCGGCCGGCGCACTGCCGCCCCTGGAGCCACCTGCAGCCGTGGACGGCGTCGCGCCACCGGACAACCCGGCGCTGCCCGCTGCCCGCCGCCCGCCAGCCGCGGCGCCGGCTCCCGGCCCGGGCGTCCAACCTCCCGCCGCAGCACCCGCTCCCATTCCGCCGCGTGTGGTGGGGCAGCTGGCCAGCCCGAACCCGATGCGGACGGCGGGCTGTAGCGGCGACAAGGCCGGAGTGATCGCCAAGATCAACACGGACGGTGAGCCACGTGCGGTCGCACTGTTCTCGCGCGGCCCGGATGGCGCAGGCAAGGCCGTCCCGATGGTCAAGGTCGGCGGCGGCTGGATCGGCTCGCTCGGGCCGTACGGCGTGGTCGGCAGCGTCACGTGGATGGTCGGGGTCACCGACAGGCACGGCGTCACCGTCACCGGCCCAGTGAGCACCCTGCCCGTGGTGGCCTGCTGACCCGCTGGGTCTGACCCGCTGGGTCTGACCGGCTGGGTCGCTCAGTCGGGTGCGGCGAGGCCCTGCTCGATGGCGTAGCGGGCCAGCTCGACGCGGTTGTGCAGCTGCAGCTTGCGCAGCGTGTTGCTCACGTGGTTCTCCACGGTGCGATGCGACAGCACCAGGCGGGCAGCGATCTGTCGTGCGGTCAGCCCCTTGGCGACGAGCCGCAGCACCTCGGTCTCGCGGTCGGTCAGCTGCGGCGCGGTGTCCTTGGCTGGCTGGTCGGCCAGCCGCCGGTACTCACCCAGCAGCAGCCCGGCGAGCCCTGGGGTGAACACCGCGTCGCCGTCGGCGGTGCGCCTGATGGCGTCCAGCAGCTCGGGCAGGCTGGCCGACTTGACCAGGTAACCGCTGGCCCCGGCCTTGACGGCGGCCAGCACGTCGGCGTACTCCCCGCTCGCGGACAGCACGAGCACCCTGGTGTCCGGGTGGGTGGCGAGGATGGGATGGATCGCCGTCACACCGGACTCCTCGCCCAGGTTGAGGTCCATCAGCACGACCTGCGGCCTGGTCGCGATCGCGATCCGGACCGCGGCGGCGGGGTCGGCGGCGGTCGCCACCACCGTGCACCCGTTCTCCGCCAGGTCCCTGGCCAGCCCCTCCCGCCAGATCGGGTGATCGTCGACGATCATCACGGTCAGCGGAGCGGCCTGCTCCTCCACGGTGCTCATCGGCGCCGTCCCTTCGCCGCAGGTGTCACAGCTGTCCGTGGCAAGCGGATGGTCCACTCCGTGCCGATGTCCGGCCCGGTCGTGCAGCTGATCGTCCCACCGAGGTCGGTGATCCGGCCCTGCATCGAGCGCGCCACGCCCATCCGCCCCTCGGCGGCGGCGGCGTCGAGCCGTCCGGCCGGGATGCCGGGCCCGTCGTCGCGCACGCTGACCTCGACCGCGTCTCCGAGGTCCTCGACGAGGATCCAGGCCGGTGCGTCCCGACCGACATGATGATCGACGTTGGACAGTGCCGCCTTCGCCACGGCGAGCAGGGTGTCGACTGCGTGCGCCGGCAGCTCCACCGGCGTCCCCGGCAGCGACACGGTGATCCGTTGTGAGGCGAGGCCGGCGATCTCGGCGAGCAGGTCGAGCTGCCCGTCGGCGGCGACCGGTGCTCCGCTGGTGATCAACGTTCGGAGCGCGACCTCCTGCTCGCCGGCCAGCTCACCGAACTCCGCTGCCGGCCCGCCCAGCTCCGCGCCGCGGCGGCGAACGTGGGACAGCACCTGCAGCACGCCGTCGTGGATCGAGCGGGCGAGCCGCTCGCGCTCAGCCGCCGCGCCCTGGGCCGCCACCGCCACCCGCAGTCGCTCGGCATAGCGCTGCATGACCCAGGCGGCGTAGCCCACGGTCAGCCCGGCCAGGATCAGCAGCTGGATGTCGCTGAGCTCCACGGCGCCGACCTGTCGTTTCACCGCGATCAGCATGCCGGAGATAACGCCGGCCCCGACGAAACCACCGATCGGCCCGAACGCGATCGCCAGCGCCAGCACCGGCGCGGAGGCCCACACCGAGCCCATGACCGGCGCGTCGGCGTCGATCTGCTGGGTGGTCTCGACGTAGCGCGTCGTGGCCATCACAGCGGCGCTGACCAGCACGTCGAGCACGGCGACGACCCGTCGCCGGTCCCGTCCCGGCCGAGCCCCTGGGCTGCTGTAGAACACGGTGGTCGCCGCCGTCCAGGCCGCGATCACGGCGAGGACGGCGATCGCGCCCGTCGAGCTGCGGTACTCGCCGAGTGCGGCGAGCACGGCGATGACGTGGGTGGTGAACGTCAGCAGCCGGTAGACGATCAAGCCGCGCCACAGCGGCTCGAGCGGCCGGCCGACGTCGATCGACGCACTGCCTCGCCTCTTCACGTCCGGCACGGTAGCCGGGTTCGTCACCGGGATCGTCCTAGATCGCGCCCAGAGCCGCGAAGACGAGACTGAAGTAGATGATCAGCATGGTCAGCGCCGCCGCGGCGATGCCGCCGGCAACGACCGCGGTTCGCCGTCCCGGGAGCGGGGCCGGCGGAGGGTAGCTGAGCCGGTAGGCCTGTGGGTGGGTCTGCGTCCTGAGGTCCATGCGATGAGCCTCGCCGCCGGCGCGCCGCCGCGGATCCGAGCGACCACCCGAGCTGACCGGGTGGAACTACCTAGTGTCCCGTAAACGAGGTTCCTTGCCCCGGATTCGGTGGTCCAGGTGGATGCACCGCAAGGCGGAGGAGAGGGTCGATACCAGGTCGTATCGGCCCCGAC